>WNGE01000757.1_pt1 | contig 46412 bp, 54 predicted proteins | sample 5400651 | NCBI WGS metagenome assembly WNGE01 (sample SAMN13153370, study PRJNA577476) | soil metagenome | isolation source: 60 cm soil or saprolite under grassland replicate 2 | place: USA:California | collected 2016-06-15 | reverse complement strand
GGAGCCGATCGACTGGCCGGCGTGAGAGAGCATTCCCTCGACCGCTGGTTTCCTGATTGCTCTTCCCGCGCGTTCCGCCATGACCAGCCCGGCGGCGAGCGGCCATTGTCCAGCGAGCGCCAGCGCGGGCACGGCGAGCATATTGATCGCATAGCCGCTAAAAGTTACGAGCCAGTATCTTTGTGTCTTGTCCGCGAAATATCCCGAGACCGAACGCAGCGCATATCCAATCAGTTCGCCGCCGCCAGCGACAAATCCAACAACCGCCGCGCTCGCGCCCAGCGAACCGAGAAAAGGCCCCACGATCCCGCGCGCGCCTTCGTAGGTAAGATCGGCAAAGAGGTTTACGATTCCGATGATGAGAACGAAGCGAAACGCTGATCTTGCCAGCCCGCTTTTTTTCATGGCGAAGAAAGAACTTCAATCCGGATGGCGTAGCATCGGATCTTTTAACGCGCGCTCGCGGTCGCCAATCTTGTTGTAGTTCCAGTAATCAATCTTCAAGCTTTGCTTCAACTTCAAATGAATGCCATCTGCCGCGCTCCATTCGCGCAGCAGAAACGGGAATTCGCGGTCGAGAACGAAATGATCTTTACCCGCGTCGTGCTCTACCTCGACATCGATCGTTCGTTCACTCAATTTGAAATTTACCTTCGCCGGCTTGAAAACAATGGTCTCCTTTTTCGAATTGATCACGCTCGGCGCGAGTTGAATTTCGAATTCGCCGTTTGCTTTCGAAAAATCGATCGTTCGCACGCGCAGCGGCAGCTCGTCGTAAAAACAGCCGTTCGCCGGCGTCGTGATGTTTTCGCTCCCATCAGCCATGCCGTCCCAGTAAGTGTGCCAGTTGAAGGCGAGCTGTTCGCCGAAGCGTCGCATTTCCTTGAAAGTGTTGCCGAAACCGTCGTTGCTCGTGAGCGACCATTTCAGCAATAACCCATTGTCGATCTTCCAAAAGCTCGAGTGCATTTGCTGATAAACGTAAATGCCGGTCGGGACATGCAGGATTTGATTGAGCTTCACCACTTGCACCACACCCGGCCGCTTCCAATCGTCTACTTTCGTCCATTGCTTCGGATCAAACGGTTCGCGCACGAGAATGTGCAGCATTTCGCATGAACGCGGCTGGCCTTCGCGAACAATTTGCGCGTCATAAATATCGAACTCTGCTTTGCCGTTGGCCCAGTAGCTGTCGTTTTGCAAAAAGGCCGGCGTGAATTGCGCCGACGCGCTTCTTGCCGCGGCGAGCGCGATGGAAGTCGTCAGCACCCAATGGCCTTTCATCGTGTTCGAACTTGAACGTCCAAGGCTCAACTCCGAAAGTATTCGCGAGTGAGTGTCCAACATCCAACATCGAATGGCGGAATCAGTCAAAGATCAAACTTCAAAGCTCAAGCCTGACGATCGCGTTGGTGTCATCGACATCTTCGCGCACGATCCGAAGACGGACGAAATCGTGCTCGTCATGAACGAGCCGCGGCCGTGGGATGGCTCGGAGGAGCGGATCCATCAATTGCAGGAAAAGTTCAACGCCTACGTTTCGTTTCTGCTCGACGGTGAACTCGCCGAATCGCACCCCGAGTTCGTGAACAAACACGCGCGCATTGAAGTCCGCTGCGCGCACATGCCCGATGCCCGCGCCGTCGAATTGCTCGGGATGATCCACGATCAACTCGCATTCCAAAATATTAAAATGGAAGTCGTCGTGGGTAGGGGCGGTTCACCCGAACCCACCCGAACCGCCCGCGGGCGATTGAGGTCAATCGCCCCTACCTAAGATCGACAATCAGTATTTCAGAAACGAAATCACCGGGGTCGGCGCGAGCTTGTCGCGGCCGTGCAGGAATTCGAGCTCGATCAAAAAGATCGCCTCGATCAATTCGCCGCCAACTTTTTTGATCAGCGCCGCCGCTGACGCCGACGTGCCGCCAGTTGCAAGCAAATCGTCGATCAAAATGACTTGTTCGCCGCGCGTGATCGCATCGATGTGCAGTTCCATTTCCGCTTCGCCGTATTCAAGGGAGTATTTTGCGCTCTCCGTCTTGTAAGGCAGCCGGCCTTTTTTTCGGAGTGGAACGAAACCGATGCCGAGCTCGTAGGCTACCGCCGATCCAAAAAGAAATCCGCGCGCATCGATCCCGACGATCTTGTCGATCTTTCTTCCGCGACAACGATCGAGAAAAACATCGATCGACGCGCGAAAGAGCGCGCCGTCCTTCAAGATCGGCGTGATATCTTTGAACACGATCCCCTTCTTCGGAAAATCGGGTACATCGCGCACACCAGTGCGCAATTTGTCGATTATGTCGGAAGTCATCGGTTCGCGATGCTAGCGAGCCGCTCCTAAACGTCAACGGCAAGGTAGGGCGCGACCGCTGGGCGCGCCGAGGAAATCACTGCGCACTCCTTAAAAAATTTCCAACAAAGATGAAAACTTTCGAGAACTTCGATCTCATGATCCCGTAGTCGTTTGTATGAGCAATTATGACATTACCAAAGGAGGCTGTGCGGATTGGGCACAATGGTTGGAAATCGCCTCACCAATTCCCGGCGTCTTCGAGTATTCAGGAGAAATCAACGTGGAGGAGGCCTCCAGCGCCCTTATCCTAACGACGTTCGCGTCAAACGAGCGGTTCCAGCCGCTCGGTCACGGAGTCAAGATTGCGGTGTTTGATCCGAAAGGCTGGTCACTGACTGACGACGAAGACGCGAGTGAGCGCTTCATCTACACACATGATGGTCAACCTTATCTCGCAATTATTAACAATCCCATACTTGGACGTTGGACACTTCAAATTTATTCGGAGGGAGAATCCGCTTTTGCAGTGAATCTATGCGTATTCAAGGCGGTAGTTGACGCGCCCAATGTCGCGGCATCTGCTTCAGCATCTGGTCCGCCGCGGTTGCGCTGTTGCATTTGCAAGAGTGTGACTAAGGCACTGGCGCTGGCAATTGTTGCTGCGGGAACGTTGAAAGTACTTCCTGCGGCTCTCGTAGCTGCCGTAGCGGCCTATCTTGGATTGGCAAAAGTTGCCGCCGCCGCCTTCATCAACAGCGTTCTTGGCGACGGAGCAACAAAAATAGCCGAAAAGCTTTGTAAAGCCGTAAGGCTTTGTTAGCCGGCTTTAGGGACCATTTCTGCCTGATGAAAAAATTCGAGAACTTCGATTTCCAAATCCCGTAGTCCTTGATGTGAGGACGAATTGGTTTGTTCATCCCTCTCCGCCCGCTGTCCGATCCGGCTGGCGGGAGTGGCTTGAAACAAATCCGAAAACCATCATCCTTGCGCAAATGCGGTATTTTCCGTCGCTTACCGGCGGCAAGCTCCGGATTAGACAGAATGATTCCGCAAAACTTTGCCGAATAATTCGGCACAATTCTCGTTAGATTTATGGCACAGTCAGAGCCTATCCCACCACCAGCCAGCAAAGAACATTACACGAAGATCATCGCTTTGACGGTCGCTGCGACACTCGCGATCGTCGTCATCATGGACAAGTTCGCCAGTTCGCGGCGGACGTCCGATTACGATGCGAGGGCGAAGCGATCCGAAGCACTACTGACAGCCGGAGAGCAGCGAGACAAGAAGTACGACGACTACTATCGACGCATCGACGAGGATCAGAAGCGTGCTCGAGCGCTTCTGGATCGACAGGAACAAGACAACGCGCGCTTTGCGAAGATTCTAAGCACTTGGGAGCAGCAACAAAAAGAATATCAGTCGTACCTTGATTCATTGAAGCGCAGTCACCAATAAATCTAACCAAGCGCTCCAGCCAACCGCTGACCGGCAAGAAAATTTGCACATGACAGGTTCAAATTGAAATTCACAGCGAAGCTCGGTTCCGTCAGCGGTGGCTGAGCTCCGTCTCGTTAGACGAGGCAGGCACAAGCGATGCGAAAATCGACCAAAATAGTTCTCGGAATCCTTGGTACGATTGTACTTGGTGCGCTGGGCAGCGGCTTCTGGGATTTGTGCCTCAGGAATCTGTTGACTTGGATTGGGCATGGTATTCTCAGCGCAATCACTCTCGGCATTACCTCTGTCCGCGATAGCTTTTATGTCGAAATAGCTAAAGGGCGAACCGATCGTATCGGAATCTACCTTCTCACGTTCGCCTTTATTTTTTTCGGAGCCCTTATCGGAGTGTTTATGAGGGGCGGAAGATTCGCTCAGAGGCTTCACGGCGAAATGACCCCCGCAGACTATCGTTTTCTCCGGGTCACCGTCGGTTTCTCGTTTTTGTTACTGTACTCTATTCTCCTATTCCGCTCGATTTCCGTTTCCTACACAACTAGCGCGATTGATCATTTCGAACAGGCTTATGCGATTTGTCTCCCATTTATGTCGTCGTTCGAACGAGACGAGATTCGGTCTGACTTCGCCCGCATAAAAACAAAGGGAGATTACGTTTCCGTGTTAGCGAGACTTGACCGAAAAGCGCACGAGCACAAGATCGACTTGCCCGGGTTTTCGGTATGGTGACTCGTCTAACCAATCGATGCGGCCAACCGCTGGCTGGCGTCCAGCCTCGCTTTACTTTATGAAATCACGTCCATTGCAAGGAAAGCCCGCTCCCGCCAACGGTGGCTGATCTTGGTCTCGTTAGGTAGGTGTTCCCGCATGCTATAGGGTCTGTTCCAACATGAACGCAGATTTCCATGTCGTCGACTTGCTGCTTACCGTGCCGAATGGCCTGATTGACGTGGACGGGCAGCCATTTAGTTACCGGCGCCTGCGAGATTATTTGGAGTCCCTTGGTTGGCGCGATGTGTTCACGGAGGCTGGCCGGTTCATCGGCATCATCACTATGCGCATAGACGCCGAGACTCTGTCCGAACGCATTCAGTCATTCCTTAGACCCTCGGATCGCTTCGAATTGCTTGATACATCAGGTTTGGAATTGCCTATGACTGGCGCAGAGTCTCAATGGTTGCAGTTGCAATTCCCAGAGAGGCTGCCATGAGAACTGCCTCAAGTCGCAGCAACACCTGACGTGACAATCCACCGTTGGATTACATTGTGCGGCGCCAGCCTGTTGTTTGCGGCCTGCAGTAACAGGCCGAGCGAGGAATTTCGTCGTGATCTTAAAGCGTTTATCGAAGCTGGCTCTCGGCTTACGTCTCTTGGTCAGCAGGGCGTGAACTTCTCCTCGTACAGCGATCAGCTTGCAACGGTTAAGTCACGGTTCGACTTGATCAAACGAAAAACTATGCAGGCTCCGCCCGCACAGATTTCGACGAAGCGATAAACGCGTGGAGCGGCGCGCACATTCTTTGGAAGAAACTCGTGAATGGCGAGACTTACGAATACGGCAAGCAAAGGATTGCAGAAATGCATACATTTTATCCGATTCTGGAGACGGAAGACGATGGCGAGAAGTTGCCGCTTCGTAAAAACGTTCGGATTTTGCTTGGCGAAGGTTCGTCCCGATTCGAGCACGGGCGTTCTACAATCGCCGGCTTGAAATGAGATCCTGTCCAACCTAACTGGCGGCTACATCGTCACCGGCTGCGGTTTCGGTTTGTAAACGTAGAAGATGACGAGGCCGACGAGGATTGATTGCACGATGCCGGCGAAGAACCATTTGGCGGCGATTGCGCAGGGCATCGGCACGACGACATACATGACGATGGCCCAGACTCCCGAGAAAAGGCCCATGAGAAAACCGTAGCCCACGGCGCAGCTAAGATGCGCGGTATCGGCCCAGCGGGTCCAAAGCAGGACGAAGGTGATTGCCCAGAGCAACTGCGCGGCCAACATCCAACCGAAGCGCGCGTGCATTTCCGCGTCGCTTCGCCAGAGCTGTTGTGTCGCCCTGTAATCGGGCATCATCCAAATGCCGTGAATGAGAAAGTCGGTCGCAAAGATGACGACGAATGCAACGGCGATAGCGAGAAGCAGGCGTTTGATATTCATGATCGGGGATGATTGCCCGGTCTGAGCTTGAATGACGAGCACAAATGCTTTTTTGTAGCGGCGCTCTATGAGCGCCGATGCCGAGTGGCGAACATATTCCGGAACCTCGGCGGTCATAGACCGCCGCTACAGGTTCGGTTGCGCCGAAGCGCCGCGCAGGATTGCCAAGTCGAGGGCGTGATCTTAGAGTCGTTACTCGCGATGGATCGACAGCTTCTCATCCTTTCGACGGTTTGTTTTTTGGCGGCGGTCGTGCGGACGGCGGTCCTGTTGCGGGCGAAGAATTTTCACGCCGGAAGATTTAATTTTCTCGCGATCGGTCTCGGATTTATTTTTCAAACGGCGTTTTTGTCGATCCGCGGTCATGCGCTTGGCCGATGTCCGATCACGAACTTGTTCGAGGTTTTCATTTTCCTCGCTTGGTCGATTGCGCTGATTTACATGCTGATCGGATCGGCCTATCGCCTTTCGCTGATGGGCGCGTTCACCGCGCCGCTCGTTTTTATCATTCAAACATTCGCTTTGCTGGCCAAGATCGACAATTTCCATCCGGCGCGGTTGCCGGCGAACCCATGGCTGGAATTTCACGCCTCCTTTTCGCTGATCGCTTACGGCGCGTTCGCGCTTGCTGGCATCGCGGGCGTAATGTATCTCGTGCAGGAGCGCCAGCTCAAGACGCATCAGTTGCATTCCATTTTTTATCATCTGCCGCCGCTGAGCGATCTCTTTGCGGCGATCACGCGGCTGCTCTGGTGGGGATTTGCGCTTTACACGGTGGGGCTGGTGAGCGGGTTTTTTGTCGGGCAACCGTTGCCGTGGGTGCAAGTGGTTTGCGCGATCGGCGTCTGGCTGCTTTACGGTGCGATTTTGCAAGGCCGGCATTTGCGCCGGTTTACTCCGAAACGCGTGGCCGCGCTTTGCATCGTCGGATTTAGCGCGGCGCTTTCACTTCTCTGGGGTATCACTTTTACCGCCCAGATGCACACTCCATGAATCTTTTCTGCGTTGGCCTGAGCCATCACAATGCTGACGTCGAGATGCGTGAACGTTTCACCGGAAACGCGGAAACGGATTGTGTGTTGCGACATTCTGGTTGCGTCGAGGCGTTGGTGCTGACGACGTGTAACCGGGTGGAAGTTTACGGCGCATCGGAAACACGTGTATCGACGTTGGATATCGCCCGTTGCCTCGCTCGTACGATCGACAAGCACATCCCGCCTGATTCGGCTCCGTTTTATCGGTACGAAGACGCGCAATGCGCACAGCATCTCTTTCGCGTCGCCTCCGGGCTTGACTCGATGGTGGTTGGTGAAACCGAGATTCTCGGCCAGGCGAAGAAAGCGTATGAATCTGCGAGAAAATCCGGCGCGGCGGGGCCGTATCTGCACCGCTTGTTTCAACGTGCATTCCGCGTCGCGAAACAAGTTCGCACTCACACTGAAATCACGCGCGGCTCGGTCTCGGTCGGCTCGGTTGCGGTCGATCTTGCCGAGAAAATCTTTGGCGACCTAGCGGGGCGCAAAGTTCTCGTGCTCGGCGCGGGCGAAACGAGCGAACGCACGGCGCGCGCGCTGGTCACGCGCGGTGTTACCGATCTGCGCGTGAGCAATCGTTCGCTGGACCGCGCGCGGGAACTGGCGCGACTCGTGGACGGTCGCGCCATTGGGTTCGATGACTGGCGGGAGCAATGCCGCGAGATCGACATCCTGATTACATCGACATCGTCCGAAACGCCCTTGCTCACGCCGGAGAATCTTGGACCGATGTTGCGCGAACGGATCGACCGTCCGCTTTTCATTATCGACATTGCGGTGCCGCGCGATGTCGATCCAAGGGTCAATGAGATGGATGGCGTTTATCTTTACGACATCGATTCGTTGCAAGCGGTCGCGGAACAATCCCTCGCGCTGCGGCGGCAGCAGGTTGCTGCGGCGGAAGCAATCATCGCCGAACACGTCGCGGAGTTTGGCAAATTGATTTCGCGCGGATTGAATCGCGCATCGCGAGATGCCGAAGATCCGCCGGTCGGCGAGAGTCCGCTGCGCACGTTTGAGCTGTAGCGGCGGTCTATGACCGCCGAAAATCGAAAACCGCACCTGCAGCGCCTCGACTTGGTATTTGAGCGCTCGCCAATCTACTTCGTCACAGCCTGCATGCAGGATCGACGCAAACTTCTTGCTACTGCGGCAATCCACGAAACGTTTCTGCGCTTTGCGCGGGAAGGTCCGGCGCGCGGGGCATGGGTTGGAGCATACGTGCTAATGGCCGATCATCTCCATGTGTTCGTCGCAACCGACGATGAAAAGATCACGTTATCGGATTGGATGAAGTCTTTGAAGAATACCATCTCAAAGGCGCTACGATTAAACGGAGTTGCCTTGCCACATTGGCAAAAGACATTTTTCGATCACGTGCTACGGAGCGACGAGTCGTACTCAGAAAAATGGAACTATGTTCGCGAGAATCCAGTGCGGGCGAGGCTTGCCAGAAAGGCGGTAGACTGGCCGTTCATGGGAGAGATCTTTTCGTTGGAATATCGCTCGGCGTAATGCGGTTCGGCGGTCATAGACCGCCGCTACAGAAGCAATCATGAAACCTTCGCAGATCGTGATCGGGACGCGCGGGAGCGAATTGGCCCAGGCGCAGGCGCGCTTGGTCAGCGATGGGTTACGTGCGCGCTGGGCGGATTTAGCGGTCGAGACGAAAATCATTACCACGTCGGGCGACGAAACTAATCGTAAGATTCGAGACGCAGTTCAGTCGGCAGGACGAAAAGGATTATTCACGGCGGAAATCGAACGAGCGTTGCTCGCGGGAGATGTCGATCTTGCGGTGCACAGTGCAAAAGATTTACCGAGCGAATTAACGGCCGGGACGGAGATCGCGGCTGTTCTTCCGCGGGCGCCGGTGGGCGACGTGTTGATTTCAATCATGCCTTGGGACCTGCACTCACTTCCGGCGAATGGAATCGTCGCCACAGGCAGCGTGCGGCGCAAACATCAGCTCCGCTGGAAACGCCCCGACTTGGAGATTGTCGATCTTCGCGGCAACGTCATGACCCGGTTGCGCAAGCTCGCGATCGACCAATGGCACGCGATCATTTTGGCGAGAGCTGGCTTGGAACGGCTCGGCCTCGAGACAAAGGAGAAACGTGTTCGTTTTGAAGAGAGCGAATTTTTCATCGAAGTTCTGCCCCAAGAATTTTTTTTGCCGGCTGGAGGACAGGGTGTGATTGCGATGCAAGTGCGCAGCGGAGACGATCGCGCCAGGATGCTGGTCGAGCCGCTGAACGATTTCGATACGCGGCTCTGTTTACGAGCGGAGCGCGAATTTTTGCGCTTATTGCACGGCGACTGCAATCAACCAGTGGGAGTTCTGGCGATGGTCGATGGAACGGTCATGAAGATTCGCGGCCAGGTTTTCGATCTCGAAGCGACCACGCCGCGTAAAGGGTCGATCGAAGGGCCGAGCGAGGACGCGGAACAGCTGGCGGCACGCTTATGGGAGCAGATTAATGGAAACTAAGAGCAAGAGTAAGAGCGTCGGCAAAGTTTACCTGGTCGGCGCGGGGCCGGGGGATCTTGGGCTGGTTACGTTGCGTGCCAAAGAATGCATCGAGCAGGCGGACGTGATCGTGCACGATCATCTGGCGAATCCGGAAATGCTCGGCTGGGCGCGAGATGAAGCGGAAATTATTTACGCGGGGAAAAGAGCCGGCGAGCACGCGCTTAGTCAGGAAAAAATCAACGCGCTCCTGGTCGAAAAAGCGCGCGAGGGAAAACAGATTGTCCGGCTGAAGGGCGGCGATCCATTTGTTTTCGGACGCGGTGCGGAAGAAGCAAAAGCGATTGTCGATGCAGGAATTGGTTTTGAAATTGTGCCGGGAATAACGTCGGCCATCGCCGGGCCGGCTTACGCCGGAATTCCGGTGACGCATCGCGCGGAAAATTCGCACGTTACGTTTTTCACCGGCCACGAGGGCGCGGAGAAAACTGAAAGCGCGATTGATTACGCGGCGCTGGCGAAACTCGGCGGGACGCAAGTGATGCTGATGGGCGTGGAGCGAATCGAATCGATCGCGCGCGAAATGCTCAAACACGGTGTACGCGAGAATTTGCCGGTCGCGCTCGTTCGCTGGGCGACGACCGGGCGGCAGGAAACGCTCACGGGAACTCTCGAAAACATCGGCCGGCGCGTTGTCGATCTCGGCTTCGAAGCTCCGGCTGTAGCGGTTTTTGGTGAAGTCGTTGCCTTGCGGGAAAGTTTGAATTGGTATGAGAAGCGGCCGCTTTCCGGGAAACGGATCGTGGTCACGCGCACACGGCGGCAGGCCAGCGCGTTGAGCGATCGGCTTCGCGCACTCGGCGCGGACGTAATTGAATTGCCAACGATTCGGATCGAACCGCCAAGCAATCTACTCGAATTCGCGGAGCTGGTGCAGGTCGCGCACGCTTACGACTGGATCGTTTTCACAAGTCCAAACGGCGTCACAGCTTTTTTCGATACGTTTTTCAAACTCTACGACGACGCGCGTGAGATTGGAGGCGCGAAGATCGCGGCGATTGGTCCGGCGACAGCGCAGCGGGTGAAAGATTTTCATCTGCATGTCGATCTTCAACCGGACGAATTCGTGGCCGAGGCGGTGGTGCGGGAATTTCAAAAACAGGGAGTAGAAAACCTGCGAATCCTCCTGGCGCGGGCGGAAAAGGCGCGGGATGTGCTTCCCAAGCAGCTTTCCAGTCTGGGAGCAATTGTGGATGAAGGTTTCGCATACCGCACGGTGGCCGAAACGCGCGACGATACCGGCGCGCGCCGCCGTCTATTAGAAGAAGGCGCGGACCTGATCACATTCACGAGCTCGTCAACGGTGGAAAATTTTCTGGCGCTTGGTTTGCCCTGGCCGAAGCGAATGAAGGTGGCAAGCATCGGTCCGATCACGTCGAAGACGGTGCGCGATCATGGCCTGAAAGTGGACGTGGAATCCCGCCGGCATGATATCGAGGGATTAACGGAAGCGATCCGAAGTTTTTATGCGAAGGGAGCCGGCAATGGGTAAGGCGGTGGCCGTGCCGGACGAATTCGCCACGGCGATGCAGCAGTTGAGTGCCGAGGCAGAGAAAACGCTCCCGCCGGGCGAGATTGAGCAGCGCGACCATTCTGGCGGGGAAGACAATCTGGGACGCATGCTCCAGGAGTTTTCCGCATTAAACAATCGCATCCAGAATGTTGAGAACGCGCTTTCCAAGCGCCTCGATCAACTCGCTGCGGCGATGCCGCCGGCCAATTCAGTCGATCTCGCGGCACGTTTCAAAAAAATTGACGAACAACTGGCTGCGATTCGAAACAGCGAAAGCGTGAATCAACGGCTCTTTGACGCGCTGCATGACGAGCTCCTCAAATATCGGGACAATTTTCTGCACGAATCGCTCCAGAAACCGTTCATTCACGACCTCGTGCTTCTCTTCGACCATCTCAATAGCCTGGCCGAACAATTGGGCACCGCCGCGCACGAGAAAGGAAAACGCAACCACCTTGCCCAGTGGCGCGACAATTTGGAAAACGCCATTCATTCGCTCGTGGAGATTCTTCATCGGTTCGAGGTCAAAGAAATTGAGCCCAAGGAGCATGTCGATCGTGCTCTTCATCGCGTGGTTAGTTACGAACCGGCGGATTGTCCGGAAGAAGATGGGCGGATCGCTATTCGGGTTCGGCGGGGCTTCTTCTGGCGCGGCAAGGTTATACGTCCCGAGGAAGTCATCGCGAAACGGTTCAACTAATTTCGGAAACGGACACTGGATTGCCAAAAAAAATGCAATCCGAGCGCGCTAAGTCCTGATCTTTCCAGTTTCCGAAATCTGATCGCTGAAATTGGCGGTTTTCGGCATGGAAACTGCACTTAGGGAGTGCCGGGAAATCCCCAATTACATCCGCATCTTGATCTTCCACACATGAGTCATCGCAAAGCAGTCGGAATCGATCTCGGAACCACTTTCTCGGCCGTAGCGCACATTGATGCCTACGGCAAACCGCAAATCATCCCCAATGCCGAGAGTGAACGAATCACGCCATCGGTCATCCTGTTTGACGGCGCGAACGTTATTGTTGGGACGCATGCGAAAAATAACTCCGTGGTCGAGCCGGAGAAGATTGTCGACTTTGTGAAGCGCGAAATCGGCAAACCGAAGGAGCAATTTCACCGCGAATTCGGCGGGAAGATTTATTCCGCTGAAGAACTCTCCGCCCTCATCGTGAAGAAGCTGATCATGGACGCGGAGAGATATCTCAACGAGCCAGTGACGGACGCTGTCATAACGGTGCCGGCTTATTTCAACGACGCCGAGCGCACGGCCACGATCACGGCCGGTCAACTCGCCGGACTCAACGTTCTCCAAATTATCAATGAGCCGACGGCGGCGGCACTCGCCTATGGGCTCGACAAGCTCGACCATGATCAAACCGTTTTTGTCTTCGATCTCGGCGGCGGCACGTTCGACGTGACCATCATGCGGATCGAGAACCAAAAGCTCCATATCATCGCGACCAACGGCGATCACCGGCTTGGCGGCAAAGATTGGGACGATGTGATCGTCAATTATGTGGCCGAGGAGTTCGATCACGCGCACGATGAAAATCCACTGCTCGATTTGCAGAGTTACCAGGACCTCCAGACCCGCGGGGTCGCGGCCAAACTCCAGCTCTCCCGCCGCATTCATACCGCGATTGTGCATAACCACCATGGCAAAAGTGTGAAGGTGGAAGTGAGCCGGAAAGATTTTGAAAAACGCACCCGCCATCTCGCCGAGAAATGCAAAACGATTTGCGAGATCGTGATGCAGGAGGCGAAAATGAAATGGGACAAGATCGACAAGATCCTTCTCGTCGGCGGCATGACGCGCATGCCGATGGTGCGAGAGATGATTTCGCAATTGTCCTCCGCGCCGCTGGTCAGCGACGTCAATCCGGATGAAGCGGTCGCGGTGGGCGCGGCGATTCAAGCCACCTTGTCGATGTTGCGCGAGGAAGAAATAACGGGCGAAAAAGTGCTCGGTGAAAATACCCGGGAGCAATTTTCCTGTCGCGATGGCCGGTTGATTCAAGTCACCGACATCACTTCCCATACGCTCGGCGTCGTCTTGTGGGATGAATCGAATCTCGAGGAATATGTTTTCCCCATGATCAAGAAGCGGACGGCCATACCGGCGAGCGCAAAAAACTCATTTGGCACGGCCAGCGCAAATATGCAGCACGCGTTGGTCAAGGTGGTGGAAGGCGAAAGTTCGCTGCCGGGGGAATGCACGCCGCTGGGTGTTTGCGACATCGAATTGCCGCCGTTTTTGCCGAAAGGCTCTCCGGTCGAGCTCACGTATCGCTACAACGCCAACCAGGTGCTGGAGGTCGCGGTGGAAGCGTGCGGCAGCCAATCGAAGGTGTCGATCGAGCGCAACACCGGCCTGGCGCCAAACGAAATCGGCAAAGCCATCTCCAGTCTCGAAAAATTGAGCGTTGAGTAAAGAATGCCTAGATGCAACACCATTTTTCCTGTCCCGCTCCCGGACGATCCGCACAAGTGGGAGGGATGGAACAATTACAAGTCGCCGAATTTCTACGAGCGGCTTTGTCTTGATCCGCACGCCAATCCGAGCAACGAGCTGATCGAAGAGCGCTGCCGCGAGCTCTTGCGCTGGTGGCAGAAAAAATTGCCGCTCAAAAATCAACCGAGCAATCCGCTGGCGCAGTTGCTCCGTACCGGCCTGGACGAATCGTCCCGCTACCTGACCGAAGCCCGGGTCGAACTTCTCGATCCAAAACGGCGCCGCGCGATGGATGACGAGCTCGCAGCCCAGGAACATGAGGAGACGGTGGCCGAATTTCGAAAATATCTCGCCTTCGCCATCGCCGATGGAACTCTCACGGCCGACGAAGAAAAAAACCTGATGCGTTTCGGCGTCAAACACGGACTGACGAAGTCGCAAATGATTTCCCAAATCGAGGCGGAGCTGAAGGACAGCGGCACAAAACGGGTGCAGCCAGCGCCTGCTCCTTCAGTGGCGGCGCCGCTTCCATCGCAAGGCCCGCCATCATCCAATCCGCAGGAGGAATTTCTGCGCATGTTGCGCTTGAGCGCGCTCGACAGTTCCGGGATGACCGACGATCAGCGCGACGCTTTCATCAACATGGCGGAAAGTCTCGGCATCGAGCCGGGAGAAGCAGAGGACCTTGTCGATCTTTATCTGGAAGAAGCGGACGCCATTTCTCAGACGCAACCTGCTCTGGGAGCGACGCGCAACGGAGCGATCCGATCTGAAGCGCGTGAAGCGAATCTCGCAGAGACGGCCCAGGCAGTTTCCATCGAAATCAATGTCGCCGCCGAGCGCGGACGCTATGTTAATTTCCAAAATTCACTCGGCGGCGAGATGCTCTTCATCCCATCGGCTGAGTTCGTGATGGGAAGCGAAGCGTTCGATGCATCGCCGAACGAGCGGCCCCTCGTCCGGGTCACCGTCAGCCGCTTTTATTTGTCGCGACATCTCATCACTAATGCCGCTTACGAAAAGTTCGATCCCTCGCATGTGCGCAAGCGGATGCCGGGCGCGGGCGACCGTCATCCCGTCGTCCATGTCAGCAGTCTCGACGCAATCAAGTTTTGCCAATGGCTGAGCACGCGTGAGCGGAAAAAATATCGGTTGCCCACCGAAGCCGAATGGGAATACGCCGCGCGCGGGACCGATGGAAGAAAATATCCATGGGGCAATCACGAAGGCCGCGGCGATCTCGCGAACTTCGCCGATCGCAACACTATTTTCGCCTGGAGCGACCGCGAAATTGACGACGGTTACGCGGAAAGCTCACCGGCGGGCGCGTTTCCTCTCGGGGCCAGTGCCTTTGGGATGGAGGACATGGCGGGGAACGTCTGGGAATGGTGCCTCGATTACTACGAAGCATATCGTGGCGCGCCGAAGGTGAACCCACGAGGCCCGGCTGCGGGGGCGCGGCGCGTTTATCGGGGCGGGAGTTGGAAATCGCGCTTCAACAGTTTAAGAGCAACCGCCCGCGGGTCGAACGTGCCGAGTTATTCGTGCAACGATCTCGGGTTCCGGATCGCGTGCGAATGCGAGTAGGAACGCTGAAGCGTTGGGGAGTACAGGCTGCCAGCCTGTCGTTTTCGGCAGCTTGCCGAAAACCTCTTGTCAGAAAGACGTAACCCGAGCGGGTCTTCCACGCTAAGATCGACAATTGCAAATCGGAATGTTGCAGGGGCCGCTGCCTCGCTCGCGAATCCTTTCGGAGTCCTCAGCGGCAAGACATGAAAAAGCCGCCGGGGGACGGCGGCCACTAAAGTTTAGCTTGGATTGAAGCGGAACCGGATGCGGCCACGTTTGGCGTTGGCTTTGGCTTTGCGGCGGCTCTTTTGATTCGGCGTCTCGAACGCGCGCAAACGCCGCACCTCTTCGAGAATACCCTCTGCGTCCAGCTTGTTCTTGAGCCGCTTCAACGCCCGATCCACCGGTTCACCTTTTCGAACGATCACTTCTGGCATCAATAATCACTCCTAAAATCTGGCGAGGCCGAGCCTAACCGGCCTGAGCCACCTCGTCAAATCTAGTTAATAACTCCCATGCGAACCTATGGGTTCGCCGGAGGCAGTTACGCAGTGAAACTGAGCTTGTTGCTGGCTGGCCCTTCACCGCGCGAATTTACGCTCAAGACTAGGCTTCGCGGCGTTATGGTTATACCCAGCCGCGGCCGCTTACCCTCATGCCTGGCTCATCGCGCCGCTCGGCTCGCGGAAGAGAACGTTGTAATCGCCGTTCGACTTAAACGCGGATCGTTTACGGACAAGTTACGTAGCGCTCCCGCTACGACGCGGTGTAGGGATTGGCTGCCGTCGCTTTTTGCGTAATTTCCCGGCGTAAGGCTGTGGTGCTGCCGCCGCGGGCACGGGTCCACCAGAGGACAATGGGCGAGGCGATAAAGATCGACGAGTACGTGCCGACGGCGACACCGATGATGATCGCGAGGGAAAAGTCGCGCAGCACGGCGCCGCCGAATAGAAACAGGCAGAGAATCGGAATGAGCGTGACCGTGCTGGTAAGAATGGTGCGGCTGAGTGTCTGGTTGATGCTTTCGTTCATGATCTGCTCGATCGTGCCGCGTCGTCCGCTGGCCAGGCCTTCGCGAATACGATCGTAAACAACGATGGTGTCGTTGATGGAATAGCCCGCAATCGTGAGGACGGCGCCGACCATGGTGAGGGTTAACTCGCGGCCCATCAGCGCAAAAACGCCAACGGTAATAATGACGTCGTGGAGCAGTGCAACGATCGCCCCCACCGCGAACGAAAGTTCGAACCGGAAGGTGACGAAAATCAAAATGCCGAGAATGCCGAGGCCGAGCGCGACCAGCGAGTTTCTCGCCAGTTCACCGCCCACGAGCGCGCCTACGCGCTCCGAGCCTTCTACTTTAAAGGCGGCGTTCGGCATCGCCTGGATGATCTGTTTTTCCACCTTGTCACTTGTGTTGAGCGGCGTGCGCACGGTGATGTAACTTTTGCCGCCCTGCGCCGACTCCTGAATCGATGCGTCGGCGAAGCCAATCGGCTTAAGTGCGTCACGAACTTGTCCGATGTCGATCTTGTTCGGCGCACTCATCGTGATCAAATCGCCGCCGCGAAAGTCGACGCCGAAATTCTTTTCCCCGCGAACGTAGAACGCGCCCGCGCCAGCCAGGATGAGCGCGAGCGAGCACATGCACGCGAGCAAACCTTTGCCGAGAAAGTTGATGTTCTTGGATGAAATCAAATGCAACATCGAGATGCGCTTCAGTCGCCCCGTGTCGACAAACCAGCTAAGAAAATTTCGGCCAACGATCAGCGCTGTGAAGAGCGAGGCCATGATGCCGAGAGTAAGTGAAATCGCGAAGCCTTTCACCGGTCCGCTCGCCATAAAGAACAAAATCGCGGCTGTGATCAGCGTCGTCACATTGGCATCGAAGATGGAGCTGAAGGCTTTCTCATATGCGGTCCGCAAGGCGATCTTCAGTGATTTGCCAAGCGCCATTTCCTCGCGCAACCGCTCGTAAATCAGCACATTGGCATCGACCGCTAAGCCTATCGTCAGAATGATGCCCGCAATGCCGGGCAGTGTGAGGACAACGCCACCGGGAACAAGCTTAAACGCCCCGAGCAATAGAACGAGGTTGATAATCAGAACAAAATCGGCAGCGAGCCCTGAAAATCGATAGTAAACAAGCACACAAACAAGTGTAATTGCGAGTCCCATCAAACCGGCGATGATGCTCGCACGAATCGAGTCCATGCCGAGTGTGGGAGAAACGCTGCGCTCTTCTTCAATGCTCACTGGCGTTTGCAACGGATTCTCCAGCACGCTGGCCAGCCCGCGCGCTTCTTTCTCATCAAATTTGCCGGTGATGATGGCATCGCCTCCGTAAATCGCGTCGCGAATGACCGGAGCGGATTGGATCACGCCGTCGAGAACGATTGCAAACCGGTGTCCTTTGTATTGCTCGGTGATCTGGCCGAACTTCTTCGCGCCGTCGCTGTCGAACTTCAACTGCACGGTCCAACCTTCGTTCCCGAAATAGGCGTGCGACGCAGAAACGCGGTCACCTCCGAGGTCGGCTTTCTTTTTTACCAGCAGCCGTTCTACGCGCGGCTTTTCATTTCCTTCCGTCCGCAGCGTGTAACTTTCGATCCGGTACTCCGGCGGAATCACTTCCTTGCCTTCGTCGATCGCGCGTAACCGCTCGCCGTTGTCAGGATAGACGAGGCGGAATTCGAGCTTGGCCACGCGCGAAAGCTGGTCACGCGCCTCCTGGATCTTTGCGGTATCGAGCCCCGGAATCTGGACGAGAATGCGGTCCTTTCCGACCGGACTGATGATCGGCTCGCCGCTGCCGAAATAATCCACCCGCTTGCGAATGACCTCGACCGCCTGGTCGAGCATTCCCTTGTTCACTTCCTTATCGCCGCCCACTAGCCGAATCAGGAATGACGTTCCACCCTTGATATCGAGACCGAGCCTAATTTTCTTCTCCGGCGGCCAGTTGGCCCAAATGCTGAAGATAACGAATAGCGATACAAGAATGGCTGCTAGCATCCGCTTCCTTGGCCCTTGATCGGTTGCAAAATACCAGCCGAAAAGAACGAGCAGGCCGAGACCGAGGAGAAATGTGAGCGCGGGAGTCATGGGCGAAACCGGAAACCGGAAACCGGAAAGCGGAAAGTCATTTGTCTTTTAACGCTCAACTATTAACTCTCACCTGACTTCACCACGTTCGCGATCGCCGACTTTTCCATCTCGATCTTCACATTATCGGCCACCTTCACGATCACGGTGGTCTCCTTCACATTAGCGATCAGTCCGTGAATGCCGGCATTTGTCACCACGCGGTCGCCTGTCTTTATACTTGCGATCAAACGTTGTTGCTGTTCCTGCCGCTTCTTTTGCGGACGAAACATCACGAAATACATGATGATGAAAATGAAAATGAACGGCACAAAAAACCCGATACTGCCCGCCGGGTTCTGCGCAGGTGCAGCCGTTTGTGCCTGAGCGAGGAGTAGAGAAAACATGCGAAAAATTGAAGCGAGCGCAGCTTAAACGCGAAACCGTCCGCCGCAATTCAATTGTAGTGGCCAGCGTTGTAGGTGCCGCTGTCCTCAGCGGCAGTATGGCAGTATTCAGGGATCTGCCGCCAGAGACCCGTTCGACCCATTCGGCTTCGCTCAGGGCAAGACTTTCGCTCAGGGCAGACTCCGGCCGCTACAACTTTGCGAGATCGGCGCCACGCGTTTTGTAACCTGCGACGAAGCTCTCTCGAAATTGATCGAAGCTTCCACTTTCAATTGCAGCACGAGCTTGCTTCATCAGATCGAGATAGAAATGCAAATTGTGCAGCGTGATCAGGCGCAGTCCAAGAATTTCCTCCGCTTTGACTAAGTGCCGAATGTAGCCGCGCGAAAATTCTCGGCACGCCGGACAGGCGCAGTTTTCGTCAATCGGATTTTTGTCGAGCGCGAACTCAGCGTTTTTTAGGTTGAGCGTTCCACCGGCTGTAAATGCGGTCCCGTTTCGCGCCAGCCGCGTCGGCAGCACGCAATCGAACAAATCCATGCCGCGCGCGATCATCTCGAGCAATTGCGGCGGCGTACCCAACCCCATCGCGTAGCGCGGTTTGTCGTCAGGCAAAAACGGCTCGCTCGATTCCACAGCGCGAACCATTTTGTCTTCCGGCTCGCCCACGCTCACTCCGCCAATGGCGTAACCGTCGAATGCAAGATCGACAATCGCTTGCGCGCTTTGTTTGCGCAGATCGTCAAACGTCGCGCCTTGGATGATGCCGAAGAGAAGCTGGCGCTTTATTGCGGATTGCGGTCCGAGCCGGACTGGCATTTTGCGGATTGCGGAAAGATCGGCATTTCCCATTCGGGATTGGGCGTTGGGCGTGTGCCCGCCCGGCTCGGACCGTTCGGCGTTTTCTGCTGAGCGCGGCAAAGCTTCCTTGCACCGCGCCGCCCAGCACGTTGTCATTTCAACACTGCGCGCGGCGTAATCGTACTCGCACGGATACGGCGCGCATTCATCCAGCGCCATGGCGATGTCGCTTCCGAGCGCGGCCTGAATTTCCATCGCGGTCTCCGGAGAAATGAACGCGGGCGTTCCATCGACATGATTTTGAAAATGCACGCCGTCCTCCGAAATCTTGCGCAACTTGGCCAGCGAAAAAATTTGGTAACCGCCGCTGTCGGTCAGGATCGGTCCGTCCCAGTTCATGAACCGATGCAATCCGCCGAAATGTTTAATCACGTCGAGTCCTGGCCTAACGAACAGGTGATAGGTGTTTCCGAGAACGATCTGCGCATTCAATTCGCGCAGCTCGCGCGGACTGACTGCTTTGACCGAGCCTTGCGTTCCCACCGGCATGAACGCAGGCGTGTCGATCACGCCGTGCGCTGTCGTTAACCGGCCGTGCCGCGCTCGTGTTTGTCGGTCTTGGACAAGAAGTTCAAACACGCCGCAACTGTAGGGGAAGCTGGCAGCTTCCCTAACAAAAAACGTTCTAGAAAAGATCGGGAAGCTAACAGCTTCCCCTACAGCGATCGTAGCCAATCATTTGGAGAGCTTCGAAGTCTCGCCGAAACAATCTTTTGGATTGCAAAGTTCGCGATTGCGGGACGCTTTCGCCAGCACGCGAGACGCGTGCGCTACCCAGAGGAATCACGATCGCGTGACGCAGCGGGCGCACGCAAAAAATTCGTTGCGAGTTCGCGTTTCTCTTTTATAGTCAGCGTCCTCCGCATCAGATGTGTGAGAGGTCACGCATTGAGCGGGTTTTTTTGTCGTCCGGGACATTAACTTTCGGGCGGCGCTTTGTTTAGAAAAATGCCGACGATCAATCAGCTTATTCGAAAAGGACGCCGGAAGGTGTCGGTGAAATCGAAGTCACCGGCGCTGACCGATTGTCCGCAGCGGCGCGGGGTGTGCGTGCAGGTGATGACGCGCACGCCGAAGAAGCCGAATTCCGCTTTGCGCAAAGTGGCGAAGGTGCGGTTGACGAACGGCGAGGAAGTGATTGCCTACATTCCGGGGGAAGGGCACAACTTACAGGAGCACTCGATTGTGCTCGTGCGCGGCGGACGGGTGAAAGATTTGCCGGGCGTGCGCTATCACATTGTGCGCGGCACGCTCGACTCGTTAGGCGTGGATGGACGCCGGCGAAGTCGCTCCAAGTATGGAGCGAAGCGGCCGAAAGGCGGTGCGAGTGGCGGTGGCGCGAAGGAAGCGGCGAAAGAGCCTGCGGCGAAGGAAGGCGCAGAAAAGAAATAATTTTGGATAGAAAGATCGACAATGTCACGGCGGCGGAAAGTTTACAAAAAGGAGGAGCGTGTCGATTCCCGTTACGGGAGTCCGGCGGTCGCGCGCCTTATTTCCACCGTGATGAAGCGCGGCAAGAAATCGCTGGCGGAGCGGATCGTTTACACGGCGATCGATAAATCGCGCGAAGGGTCCGATTCGGTCGATCCGCTCGAAGTTTTAAACAAGGCGCTCGAGAATGTTCGCCCGCGGTTGGAAGTGAAATCGCGCCGGGTCGGTGGCGCGACCTATCAAGTGCCGATGGAAGTAGCGCCGGCGCGCCAGCTTTCGCTGGCCATGCGTTGGATCGTGCAATACGCGGACAACCGCAAGGGGATGCCGATGGCCGAAGCTCTCGCGCATGAAATTAAAGACGCTGCATCCGGCCAGGGCAACGCGATCAAGAAACGCGAAGACACGCACAAGATGGCGCAAGCGAACCGCGCCTTTGCGCATTTCCGCTGGTAACGATTATGCCCGCTACACTCGAGAAACAAAAATCAGCTGCGGGCGCAAAGAATCCAAATTCGCCGAATCGCAAATTCCCGCTCGAGCGGACACGCAACATCGGCATTGCCGCGCACATCGACGCCGGCAAGACGACACTGACCGAGCGCGTTTTGTTTTACACGGGAATGATCCACAAGATGGGTGAGGTGCACGAAGGCACGACCGTGACCGACTGGATGGACCAGGAACGTGAGCGCGGCATCACGATTACTTCAGCCGCGACCACATGCGCCTGGGCACAACCCAAAGAAGAAGGCGTTTACAAAATTTTCGAAGGAATCAAGCAGCGCATCAACATCATCGACACGCCGGGACATGTCGATTTTACAGCCGAAGTGGAACGCTCACTGCGCGTGCTCGACGGTGCGATCGCAGTGTTCGACGGTGTGGCCGGCGTGCAACCGCAATCGGAAACGGTCTGGCGGCAGGCGACCAAATACAACGTGCCGTGCATTGCGTTCATCAACAAAATGGACCGCGTCGGCGCCGATTTTAAGATGTCGATCGAGAGCATGCACAAGAAACTCGGCGCGAACGCATGGCCGGTGTTGATTCCGCTGGGCAGGGAAGATCAGCTCAAAGGCCAGCTCGATGTTATAAATAGGAAGGCGGTCATTTATTCCGACAGCGACCAGCTTGGATCGACATATGAACTGGCGGACGTGCCGAAGGAATATGTCGATCTTGTCAATAAAGCTTATCACGATCTGGTCGAGCAAATTTCAAATCTCGACGACGGAGTTGCGGAAACTGTGCTCGAGGAGAAACCGGTCACGCCGGAGCTTTTGAAAGCGGGAATTCGCCGACAAACGATCGCGAACAAATTCGTTCCAGTGGTCGGCGGCTCTGCGTTGAAGAACAAAGGAATCCAGTACTTGATCGATGCCGTCGTCGATTATTTGCCGAGCCCGCTCGACATTCCGCCGGCCAAGGGGATGGAGCCCGACACGCACGAACCAATGGAGGCGCCGACGGACGACAACGCGCCGTTCTGTTCTCTCGCGTTTAAATTATGGAGTGATCCGTTTGTCGGCAAACTCGTTTTCTTCCGTGTTTACTCTGGCACGCTGAGCAAAGGCGACACGGTTTATAATCCGCGCACGAACAAACGCGAACGCATCTCGCGTTTGATTCAAATTCAAGCGGACAAGCGCGAGGACGTCGAGACCTGTTACTCAGGCGACATCGCCGCCATTGTCGGAATCAAAAACATCACCACCGGCGACACGTTATGCGACGAGGATCATCCGATCCTGCTCGAGCCGCCGACGTTTCCCGATCCGGTCATTTCAATGGCAATCGAACCGAAGACAAAATTGGACCAGGAAAAAATGGCAATCGCGTTGCAACGCCTCGCCGAAGAGGATCCGACCTTTCGCGTTTATACGCATGAAGATACCGGTCAGACGATCATTGCCGGCATGGGCGAGCTGCATCTTGAAATCATTCGCGACCGCATGTTCCGCGAATTCAAAGTGGACGCGAACGCGGGTAAACCGCAGATCGCATATCGTGAAACGATCACGACGAACGCGCACGGCGTGGGGAAACTGATCAAGCAATCCGGCGGTCGCGGTCAATATGGCCACGTTGAGGTTGAGATGCGTCCCGGCAGTCGCAGCACAGGTCTCGTAGTCGAAAACAAAATCGTCGGCGGCGTTATTCCGCGCGAATACATTCCAGCGGTAAAGAAGGGGATCGACGAAGCGATTCTCAACGGCGTGCTCGGTGGTTATCCGGTTGTCGATGTTGAGGTCGACATCGTTTACGGCTCGTTCCACGAAGTCGATTCGAATGAGCTCGCGTTCAAACTGGCGGCGATCTTTGCGATGAAAGACGGTTTCAAACAGGGCAAACCGATTCTGCTCGAACCGATCATGAAGGTCGAAAACATCACGCCGGAAGAATCTCAGGGCGACATCTGCGGGGATTTGAGCCGCCGGCGCGGCAGCATTAACAGCATCGAGACGCGCGGACATCTCGCCATCATTCACGCAGAAGTGCCGCTGGCCGAACTTTTCGGTTACGCGACCGCGATCCGTTCGCTCTCGAAGGGCCGCTCCAGTTATTCGATGGAGCCCTCGCATTTTCAGCCTGTCCCGCAGAACCTGGTCGCGGCCATTCTCGATCAAAAGGAGACGAAATGAGCAACGGCCAGCGCATTCGCATTCGTTTGAAGGCTTTCGATCATCGCATGCTCGACCAATCCGCGATCGAGATCGTCGAGACAGCCAAGCGCACCGGCGCGCGGGTGGCCGGGCCGATTCCGCTCCCGACTTTGATCGAGAAATTTACCGTGAATCGCTCGCCGCACGTGGACAAGAAATCGATGGACCAATTTGAAATTCGCACGCACAAGCGGCTGCTCGACATCATCGAGCCGACGGCGAAGACAGTGGACGAACTGAAGAAGTTAAATTTGCCTGCGGGCGTCGATATTACGATTAAGATTTAGAACCAACTGTGACGATTTGGAAAAATCATGAGCATCGGGTTACTTGGACAGAAGATCGGCATGACCAGCGTCTACGACGCCAATGGCCGGCTGTATCCGGTGACCGTGATCGCAGCGGGCGATAACGTTTTGCTGCGCCGCTTGACGGGGGAGAACGACGGCTACTCGGCCGTGCAAGTTGGATTCGGCACGCAAAAGGAATCGCGCGTCACAAAACAATTGCTCGGCGAATTCAAGAAGGCGGGTTCGGAGCCGAAAAAATTCGTGCGCGAATTCCGGCTCCATCTCGATCTTCCGGAAGGCGAAATCAATTTGAGCGTCACGCAATTTCAGCCCGGCGATTATGTCGATGTGACGGGTCGATCGAAGGGAAAAGGTTTTCAAGGCGTGATGAAGAAGCACAACTTTCACGGACAAGGCGCGGCGCACGGATCGAAAACGCACCGGCGCATCGGGGCAGTCGGCAATCGTTCCACGCCAGGGCGGATTTGGAAAAACCAGGGGATGCCCGGTCATCTCGGCGATGAGCGCGTGACTGTGCAAAACCTGAAGATCATGCAAGTGCGCGAAGCCGAGAAAGTGATTTTAATTAGCGGCGCGGTCCCGGGATCAAACGGGAGCTACGTCGTTGTGCGTCCCGCGCTCAAGAAGCCAGCCGAAGCGAAGAAATGAGCGCGAAAGTTCTAACCAGAGCCGCGGCCACGGAAGCTAAGATCGACATGATCGAAGACGGCCGCGGTACCCAAGCGATGCACGACGCAGTTGTGGCGATACGCGCGGCACGGCGGTCCGGTTCCGCGAATACAAAAACGAAAGCGGAAGTCGATTTGTCCGGCGCGAAACCGTGGCGGCAGAAAGGGACCGGCCGTGCGCGTGCCGGCTACAAATCGTCGCCGGTCTGGCGCGGAGGCGGCGTCGTGTTCGGGCCCAAACCACGCGATTATTCCAAGAAAGTTTCAAAAGCCACGCGGCGTCTCGCGTTTCAAAAAGCGCTCAGCGAACGGATCAAAGCCGGCGACGTTCTGATGATCGATAAGTTTGTCGTTCCGGAAATCAAAACCAAATCGTTCATGTCGATCTTAAAGAAAGCGACGGACGCGCAAAAGGTCCTGCTCATTTCAGATTCATTTGACGCGAACACCTCCAAGTCTGCGCGCAACGTGAAGTCGGTCAGGCTCGCCACGGCTTCGGATGTGAACACAGAGCAGTTGCTCGCCTTTCACAAAATCCTGGTCACGCAAAAGGCGCTCGAAAAATTGGCGGAGAGGACGTCCGCCTCCGCCCCTCCTTCGCGTAGCTCCGGCGCGGCAAGCAAAGCTACGGCGCGATAAAGAAAATGAACGAGCCATACGACATCATTGAAACCGCATCGTTGACGGAGAAATCGACGCTCCTGAGCGAGAAGCAGAACAAGTACGTCTTCCGCGTCAGTCCGCGCGCGAACAAGATTCAGATCAAGAGCGCGATCGAGCGCTTGTTCCAAAAGAAGGTTGTCGATGTTAACACGTGCAATTATGCGGGCAAAAAAAAGCGCGAACGCCGCGCCGATTATGGGCGCAAGGCGCACTGGAAAAAGGCGATCGTCACGCTGAAAAAAGGCGAGAAAATCGATCTCGTTTAGTTTATGGCTCTAAAGAATTATCGCCCACTCACGCCGACGCTTCGCTTTAAGTCCCTCCCCACTTTCGAGGAGATCACGAAGTGGAAGCCGGCCAAAAGTCTTGTTGAACCAAAGAAAAAGACCGGCGGCCGCAATAACAATGGACGGCTTACGTCGCGTCACATTGGCGGCGGACACAAACAGAATTATCGCAAGGTCGATTTCAAACGGCGAAAGCGCGGTGTGACTGCGGAAGTGCTCGGCATTGAGTACGATCCGAACCGCTCCGCCCGGGTCGCTCTTATTAAATACACGGACGGTGAGCTGAGTTACATTCTCGCGCCCGACGGATTGCACGTTGGATCGACAGTTGCCGCCGGCGACGACGTCGCACCGGATGTGGGAAATGCTTTGCCGCTTCGTTCAATTCCGCTCGGCGCAAACATTCACAACATCGAACTGGCGCCGGGTCGCGGCGGGCAGATTGCACGCAGTGCCGGCCAGCAAGCGACGCTGAACAATCTCGAGGGCGGTTACGCGCTGGTGAAAATGCCTTCCGGCGAGATCCGCCGCATTCACGAGAATGCCTATGCGACAATCGGGCAGGTTGGCAATGTTGATCACATGAACGTTGCGAGCGGCAAGGCCGGACGCACGCGCTGGAAAGGTCGACGATCGCATGTCCGCGGTATGGCGATGAACCCGATCGATCATCCAATGGGCGGCGGCCAGGGCAAATCAAAAGGTGGCGGCGGACGTCATCATCCGGTCAGTCCGTGGGGACAACTTGCGAAAGGATTTAAAACGCGCAGCAAACACAAGCCGAGCGATCGTTTCATTCTCGAGCGTCGCCGTTCGAAAAAGAAAAGTTAGCCGTTGATTTTTATGGCAAGATCGTTGAAAAAAGGACCCTTCGTCGAGTCGCATCTTCTGGAGAAGATCGACAAGATGAACAATGCGAGCGCGAAAAAACCGATCAAGACCTGGTCGCGGCGCTCGATGGTGACGCCGGATTTTGTCGGCCACACGTTTTTGGTCCATAACGGAAAGATTTTCCAATCCGTTTTTGTGACCGAGAACATGGTCGGTCATAAGCTGGGCGAATTTTCACCGACGCGGCTGTTTAAGAAGCACGGTTCGCACACGGCGAAGGTCGCGAAGTGATGAATTTTCGATTTTCGATTTTCGGTTTTCGATTTTTGAGATCGGCAATCGGCAGTCGGTGGTCGGTAATGATTTTAGTGGGCTGCGTAACGCTGGCTCGAGGGCTGGCGGCAGAGGGGAATAGTTCTTTGTCAGAATCCAAAAAAGTTGAAAACGCGGAATCCCGCGACGGCGGGATGACCGTGGCGGCGTTGCTCGCGCAGAACGAAGAATTGCGCAAGCAATTGTCGATCCACCAGGAATCGGTCAGGACGTTGACGAGCAGCCTGGCGGAATCGAACGCCGAGGCGGAATTGTTTCGGCGCAAGTTTTCCGATTTGCAGTTGCGCATGGAAGCGCTCGGTCTGGCTTCAGCGAACAAAGATCGAGCAAAAATCGAACAGCGTCTCCTGACCGCGGTGAGCGATTTGCAGTTGGCCCAAAAAGAGCGCGACGAGTATCGCGATCAGATGCTGCGGCTGAACGAAGCGATGCTGCGATATTTGAAAACTTCGCAGGGCGGCGATGCGCAGGCGCGCATGGATTTAGAAGCGCAATTGCGCGGCACGAACACGCTTGTGGCAAGATCGACAAGTGCGCCGCAATCGGCACAGCCGAATTTGATGGATGGCAGCGTGATCAGCGTGAAGGACGAATGGTCGTTCGTGGTCGGCAACCTCGGCGAAAAGCAAGGTGTGAAAATTGGAATGCCGCTGCGGGTGATGCGGGGGGAGCGAAAGATCGCGACGTTGCGGGTGGTCGATGTGCGGCAGAAAATTTGCGGCGCGGTGATTCAAGAAATGGATTCTGAAAAAGAGAAAATAAAAGTGGGCGACCGCCTCCAGGTGGATGCCCGCTCGAGTGCGAGTTTAAAATGAAAGGAAAGTTAAAAGGTTAAAAGAGTTACAAAGGTTGCAACGAAGGAGCGATTCCCGTTGTAACTTTTGTAACGCGTTTTTAACCACGACGAAGCCATGGAAGTTAGATCAATCTACAGATATGCGCGAATTTCGCCGTTCAAGGTGCGCGAAGTCACGCGCGAGATCCAGGGACTGCCGGTCTCGGCCGCACTCGACCTGCTCGCGTTTACGCCGAAGAAAGCCGCGTTTCTCATTGGCAAAACACTGAAGAGTGCGGTTGCGAACGCGGAGAACAACGCGAACCTGAAAGCCGACGGTCTTGTCGTGAAGGAAGCGGTTGTCGGCGAGGGGCCGACGATGAAGCGGATGATGGCGCGGGCGCGGGGAAGCGGCAGCCGCATTTTGAAGCGCACCAGTCACATCCGCATCGTGTTGAGCGACGAGATTGAAATTGAAACACGCGAGACGCGGAAGGCGAAACGCGAACAGGAAAAGAAAGAAGCGAAGAAGGAAACGAAAGCCGGCGAAACGGCGGAAAGATCGACAAGTAGCGCCGGGAAGAAAGCGATGAAGCCGAAGAAGGGCGGCAAAGGAAAAGCAAAGAAATAAATTTTTATGGGACAAAAAGTTAATCCGATCGGTTTTCGGCTCGGTGTGAACCGCGACTGGCGCTCGCGCTGGTACGCATCGCCGCAGGAGTTACCGGCGTTTTTGCACAGCGATCTCGAGATCCGCAATTACGTGAAGAAGAAACTGCAGTTCGCCGCGGTCGCGAAAATTGTGATCGAGCGCGCGTGGAACTCCATTCGCGTCACCATTCACACCGCGCGCCCCGGCATCGTGATCGGTCGCAAAGGTGCCGAGATCGAGAAGATGACCGAAGAAATTTCCAAAATGGCGCAGGGCAAACAGATCAAGATCGACATCCAGGAAATCAAAACGCCGGAACTCGACGCCCAACTGGTCGCGGAAAACGTTGCGCTGCAAATTGAGCGGCGCATCGCGTATCGCCGGGCGATGAAGAAGGCCGTGCAGACGGCGATGGATTTTGGCGCGCAGGGAATTCGTTTGCGCAGCTCAGGTCGGTTGAACGGCGCGGAGATTTCGCGCTCGGAATGGTATCGCGAAGGCAAGGTCCCGCTGCACACTTTGCGAACGGGAATCGATTACGGATTCGCCGAAGCCAACACGGTTTACGGCAAAATCGGGGTGAAGTGCTGGATCTGTAAGAAGGAGGAAGCTCCGACAGAAGCAGCTGCGCCACCGCCACCACTTCCTCCTCCGCCCCCCGCGGAACCGGCTGAGGTTTAAGGAGAAAATTTATGCCGTTGATGCCCAAACGCGTAAAGTATCGCAAGTCCCAGCGGGGAAGCCGCAAGGGGACGGCGTCGCGCAATCTCAGGATCGACTTCGGCGAGTTCGGTTTGCAGACACTCGAGCGCGCCTGGATCACGAACACGCAGCTCGAGGCCGCGCGGGTGGCGCTTACGCGCAACATGAAACGCAAAGGCAAATTATGGATCCGCATTTTTCCCGATAAATCGGTGACCGCGCGTCCGCCCGAAACGCGCATGGGCAAAGGCAAAGGCCAGCCCGAATATTGGGTGGCCACGGTGCGACCGGGCAACATTTTGTTTGAACTCGATGGCGTGACGGAATCGGTCGCGCGCGAATCGTTGCGTCTGGCGGCGGATAAATTGCCGGTGCGCACGAAATTTCTGAGCCGGCACCACGTCGCCGCCGCTTAACGAACATGAAGATCAAAGAAATTATCGAAATGAGCACGGACGAGTTGCTGACCAAGAAACGCGATTTGCGTCAGGAGAGCCTACACCTGCGTTTGCAACAGCAGAGCGGCCAGCTCGAACAGCCAAGCCGATTGCGTTTGGTGCGGCGCGACGTCGCGCGCATCGAGACCGTGCTTTCGCAGCGCGCCAAAAGGGCGAACAAAAAATAATTTATGGCTGAGCAAGATCGACAATCACAAGATCGACAATCGACGGCACAGCCGCCGCCGCTTCCGGCGCGATTTACGCGCGCTCCCCGCAAGACGCGCACCGGCCAGGTCATTTCGAGCAGCATGAACAAGACGATTGTGGTGCGTACCGTCACGCGCGTGCCGCATCCGCGGTTCGGGAAAATCGTCAAGCAGATGAAAAAGTTTTACGCGCACGATGAGGAGAACAAGGCCAAGACTGGCGACACGGTGCGCATCATGGAAACGCGGCCGCTGAGCAAACTGAAGCGCTGGCGTTTGATGGAGGTCCTCCAGAAGTAACTCCGAAACGATTCGGGAGTAAATTGTCGATCTTATGGTGCAACTTCGTTCCAGATTGGATGTGGCCGACAACACAGGCGCGCGCATGGCGACGATGATCGGCGTGATCGGAAAGTCGACCCTTTACGCCGGGATCGGCGACGTGATCACGGCCAACGTGAAAGAGGCGAGTGCGACCGGTACGGTGAAGAAAGGCGAAGTCGTGCGCGCGGTTTTGGTTCGCACGAGACAACCAATTAAGCGTGACGACGGTTCGCTCCTGCGCTTCGACAATAACGCGATCGTAATCATCGACAAAGATTTGAACCCGCGCGGCACGCGCATTTTCGGACCGGTCGCGCGCGAGTTGCGCGAGAGAAATTTTATGAAAATTGTCTCACTCGCCCCGGAAGTTTTATGAACCGGATCAAGTTTCACGTTAAAAAAGGCGACCAGGTAGAAGTCATTTCGGGGAACTTTCGCGGTTCGTCCGGCAAGGTGCTGGAAGTGCTGCCGAAAAAGCAGCGGGTCTTGATCGAAGGTGTGCGTATTATTAAGAAGCACCTGCGCAAATCGCAGGACAATCCGAGCGGCAAGATCGCGGAACGGGAAGGGCCGATCCACATTTCGAATGTGAAACTGGTTGAACGCGAGACCAAGACTGAGAAGAAGGAAAAGAAACAACCCGCGAAAAAGGCGGAGAAGAAAGCGGCGTAAATGGACAACGAATTTTACCGCGATTACAAAGACCGCGTGATGCCGGCGCTGCAAAAACAGCACGGCTACAAGAACGTTCACCAGGTGCCAAAGGTGGAGAAGGTGGTGATCAATACGTCGGTCGGCTCGCAGGCGGACGTGAAACAGGCGTTGGAGGAGGCGAAGGCGGAACTCGCTTTGATCACCGGCCAGCGCGCGATCGAAACGCGTGCCAAGAAAAGCATTTCGAATTTTAAATTGCGCAAAGATCAGGCAATTGGCGCGAAGGTAACACTGCGTGGCGAGCGGATGTATGAATTTCTCGAGCGCTTTATTAAAGCGGCCCTGCCGCGCATCCGCGATTTTCGCGGAGTGTCGCCGCGCTGTTTTGACAGACATGGCAACTACACGCTCGGAGTTTCCGATCAGTCGATTTTTCCCGAGGTCGAGCTCGATAAAATCAAGCGCAACATCGGATTTGATGTTACTATCGTCACGACCGCGCGGACGGACGAGGAAGCCAAATCGCTCCTGAGCGAAATGGGAATGCCGTTCAGCGACCGGGCCAGGAAACCCGCCGCGCAACCAACCGCTTGATTTTCATGAGTACCGTTACCGATCCCATTGCCGACCTTCTCGCGCGCATCCGCAACGCGGCGCACGCGCAAAAGATCGACATGTTCATTCCGTACTCGAAGATCAAGGCGGAGATTGTCCACATTTTGAAGAACGAAGGTTACATCTCGGAATACTCGATCGACACGACCGCGGCGCATCCGCGCATCAAGGTGACAAACAAAATCGTGAACCGGTCGAGCGCGATCACCGGCTTGCGGCGCGTGAGCCGTCCGGGTTTGCGCCGTTACGTCGGTGCGGACGAAATCCCGCGCGTGCTCGGCGGAATGGGCGTGGCGATTCTTTCCACGCCACGCGGTGTGCTGTCGGGACGCGAAGCCAAGAAACAAAAAGTGGGCGGCGAGCTGCTCGCCTACGTTTGGTAATTTTCTTATGTCACGAATCGGAAACAAAGCAGTTGAGATTCCCGACAAGGTGAAAGTCACGATCGACAATGAGGGCGCCGTTTCCGTGGAAGGACCGAAGGGAAAGCTGAGTTGGAGGCTGCCGCGCGACATCAAAGGAAGCGTGAAGAACAATCGCGTTTCGCTGATGCGAGAAGCGGAGACACGTAGCGTGAAAGCGTTGCACGGGCTTTCACGCAGCCTTGTTCACAACATGGTGCAGGGCGTCAGTGAAGGTTTCAGCAAGCAGCTCGAGATCGAAGGAGTTGGCTTTAAGGCGGCCGTGCAAGGGTCGACACTCAATTTAAGTTTGGGATTCTCTCACCCGATTTTGTTTCCCATTCCCAAGGAAATCAAAATCACGGTGGCCGAGGGCACGAAGCTCACCATCCAGGGGATTGACAAAAAATTAGTCGGCCAAGTGGCCGCGGACATCCGGCGTTTTTATCCGCCGGAGCCGTACAAGGGCAAAGGCGTGCGCTACGCCGGCGAACAAATTCGCCGCAAGGAAGGCAAGACCGTCCAGTAAGTATGGCGACCACAACTCGTACGGTCGCGCGTCAGCGCGTTCATAAACGGATCAGGAAAAAAGTTGTGGGTACCACGGAGCGCCCCCGGCTAGCCGTTTACTTTTCCGGTAAACACGTTTACGCGCAGGTCGTGGACGATAGCGCCGGGCGGACGCTGGCCGCCGCATCAACCACGGAACGTTCGTTGCTCGGCCAAAGTAAAGCCGCGGCCAATCGCGTGACAGCGGCAAAGATCGGCAAAGCGATTGCAGAACGCTCGCTTGCGAAAAAGATCGACAATGTCGTTTTCGATCGCGGCGGATTTTTTTATCACGGAAAAATCAAAGTTCTTGCGGACGCGGCGCGAGAAGCCGGGCTAAAATTTTAATCCATGGCACAAACAACTTCAGGCAGGCGGCCCGACTGGCGCAATCCGGACAAAACTCCCGCGGCCAAAGGCGATACCACCGAGAAAGTGGTTTTCATTAACCGCTGCGCCAAGGTGGTGAAGGGCGGAAGGCGTTTTAGTTTCAGCGCATTGATCGTGGCCGGAGATCACGATGGCATGGTCGGCTACGGCTTTGGCAAGGCGAACGAAGTCTCGGAAGCGATTCGGAAAGCGTCCGAGGCGGCGCGCAAGTCGATGAAGAAAGTTTCGCTGCACGAAAACACGATTCCGCACGAGACGATCGGCGAGTACGGCGGCGGGCGCGTTTTGTTACGGCCCGCCTCTCCGGGCACCGGCGTGATTGCCGGCGGTGGAGTGCGCGCGGTGGTGGAAGCGGCGGGCATCCGCGATGTGCTCGCAAAATCGCTTGGCTCGAGTAATCATGCTAATGTGGTGAAGGCCACGATTGAAGCACTGCGCGCTCTGCGCCGTCGCGACGAAATTCTCAAAGTGCGTGGTATTCGGCCCGGCGACGGAAAGACGGAGCAATCATGATGCGCCTTCATAATTTGCGGCCGCGCCCGGGTTCGCGGCATCGCGTAAAACGCCTCGGTTGTGGGGAAAGTTCCGGGCACGGGAAAACCAGCGGCAAAGGTCATAAAGGACAAAAAGCCCGCTCTGGCGGCAGCATTCGGCTCGGATTTGAAGGCGGGCAAATGCCGCTCATTCGGCGATTGCCAAAGCGTGGATTTAACAACGCGGCCTTCCACAAACATTACGCGATCGTGAATCTCGGCGACCTCAATGATTTCAAGGCCGGGACAAATGTAAATGAGCAATTGCTGCGCGAATCGAAACTGGTGCGCGGCCATTTCGTGGGAATCAAAATTCTGGGCGACGGCGAGTTGAAGCACGGGCTGAATGTTGAAGCGGATAGGGTCAGTGCGGCAGCTCGCGAGAAAATCGAGAAGGCTGGCGGGACCATCACGCTGCGGGATGTGCCGGTGAAAAAGGAAACGGCCCGGCATGAAGATGTCAATCTAACGGCAAACCAAGCGCTGGCAGAGACGTCGCCGAAGGCAACCGTGAAAAAAAGATCGACAACGCAAGAGCTGGCCAAGGCGAAATCACCGAAAAAGAAAACGTCGCGGAAGAGCTAGCGCTCGGCGCGAGATGCTTCACAATTAGCGGATGGTTTCGGCGTTCCTAAATTCGGTCAAGATCCCGGAGTTGCGCCGGCGCATTTTGTTCACGCTGGCGATAATCGTGATCGTGCGTTTGGGTGCGGCGATTACCACGCCCGGGGTCAATCAGGCGGTGCTGCAGGAGTGGTTTCGCAGTGCGCTGACCGAAAAGTCCGGCGGCAGTGTCGCGGCCCTTTTCAATTTATTCAGTGGCGGCGCGCTGGAGAATTGCGCGATTTTTTCCCTCGGCATCATGCCGTACATCAGCGCGTCGATCATGATGCAATTGTTGACCGCCGTGATCCCGCAGCTGAGCAGGCTGTCGCGCGAAGATGGCGGCCGGCAAAAGATCATGCAGTTGACCCGTTATGCGACGGTCGGGCTCTGTATTTTCCAGGGCTATCTGCTTGCGGTTTCATTTCAGCATCCGGAATCGTATCACACGATGTTGCCCGGGATCACGGACACGATCAGAAATCTCGGCGTTCCGCTTGTCGACGACACGGGCTGGACATTTCGAATCGTGACGGTGATTTCTCTTACAACCGGCACACTTTTTTTGATGTGGCTGGGCGATCAGATCACGGAGCGCGGAGTCGGCAACGGTATTTCACTTATTATCACCATCGGTATTGTCGCGCGTCTGCCCGCGGCCCTGGCGCAGGCGTGGAAGACCTTTGTCCCGTCAGCGCAAACCGGAACCAGCCAGGTTAATCCAGCTATTCTCGTGCTCATGGTTGCGTTTTTGTTTGTTGTCATCGCAGCGGTAATTGCGATTACGCAAGGTGTGCGCAAGGTCACCGTGCAGTATGCCAAACGCGTGGTCGGCCGAAAAATGTACGGCGGTCAGACGCAGTATATGCCGCTGAAAGTGAACTATGCGGGCGTGATGCCGATCATTTTCGCGTGGGCGCTGCTTTTGTTTCCGACGACGATTGTCGGGTTCGCCTTCAAGAACAGCCCAACGGCGGCGCGCATCGCCAGCGCTCTAAACAACGGCTGGCCGCATTACGTTGTGATGGCGGCAATGATTTTCTTCTTCAGTTATTTTTGGGTCGCGACACAATTTCAACCAGCACAAATCGCGGACGACCTAAAGAAGTACGGCGGTTACATCCCGGGCGTGCGGCCCGGAAAACCGACTGCGGATTTTCTCGACTTCACGATGACGCGGCTGACTTTCGCTGGTGCCGCTTTTCTGACGTTAATCGCGATTCTGCCAAGTCTTCTTAGTCAAAGCCTGCAAGTTCCGATGATCACGGCGCAATTTTTCGGCGGCACGAGCTTGTTGATTATCGTCGGCGTGATGCTCGATACCATGCGCCAGGTGGAAACACATTTAATCCAGCGTCATTACGACGGTTTTCTGCGCAAGGGGCGCATTCGCGGGCGAGCATTTGATCGTGCCTCCTACAGCCGCGGTGAAGCGGCGGAGCGTGGCACGCTGATGTGGCTTTATGTCGGCATCGCATCGCTCGTCATCGCCGGGGTCGCCATTTTTCTTTACGGTCGCTAGTGAAAAGACGACTCGTTCTTCTGGGCGCGCCCGGTTCGGGAAAAGGCACGCAAGCGGAAATGATTACGCGCCAATTCGGCATCCCGGTCACGTCGCCAGGCACGATCTTGCGGCGCGAAAAAGATCTTGGCACGCCGCTGGGGATTGAAACGGCCGAAATTACTCAGCGCGGAGACTTGGTGCCGGACAAAATCATTGTTGAGTTGATCGAAGATTGGTTGCGTTTGCATGGAAGCCACGGCTTTGTTTTTGACGGATTTCCCCGAACGCTGTCACAAGCGGAAAGTTTATTGTCGATCTTGACCCGGCTGCGGACGGCTCTCGACCTCGCGATCTGGCTCGAGGTTTCGGAACAAACAGTGCACGAGCGCATCGGCGGCCGATTGCAATGCCGCAGTTGCGGATTTACGACGAGTGTAACGAGCGCAAAGTTTGCCGAGCGGCCGATCTGCCCATACTGCGACGGCCCGCTCGTTAGGCGGAATGACGATGACGAAAGCGTTTTGCGAACGCGCCTCCAGGAATTCCACACCAAGACCGAGCCGCTCGCGGAGTTTTATGGGAAGACGTCGATCTTGCACCGGATCGATGGGAATCGGGACCGCGAGGAAGTATTCAAAGATATCTCGCGTTTAATCGAAGCGAAGTAGCTGATGATTCCAATCAAGAGCGCGAAGGAAGTGGACAAAATGCGGCGTTCGTGCCGCACGGCGAGCGAGATTCTCGCTAAAGTCAGCGAATTAGTTCGCCCCGGAATTACAACGAAAGAGGTGGACGAAGCGGCGGCGGACTTCATGCAGGGGGCGAATGTGAAGAGCGCTTTCCTGGGTTATCGGCTTGGGCACCGCGTTTTCCCGGGCAACATTTGCATCTCGATCAATGATGAAGTTGTCCATGGAATCGCCAGTCAGCGTCGGATTCAATACGGCGACATCGTGAAGCTCGACATCGGAGTAATTCAAGACGGTTGGGTGGGTGACACGGCGACAACTATCGCCGCCGGTATGGTGGACGAGCGGATCGAGCAACTATTGCGTGTGACCGAAACTGCGCTTGAGCGCGCGATCAAAATCGCAGTTGAAGGCACGCGTCTCGGAGATATCTGCGCGGAAATTGAAGATGAAGCTGTTCGCAACCACTTTTCGGTCGTGCGTGAATTCGTCGGGCACGGCGTTGGCCGCAGGCTCCACGAGGAGCCGCAAATCCCAAACTATGGCAAACGCGGCAGTGGCCCGAAATTGAAAACGGGCATGACGCTGGCAATCGAGCCGATGATTAACATGGGGACGGCGGCGGTGCGATTGCTCGAAGACGGCTGGACCGTGCGCACGGCCGATGGAAATCCCTCTGCGCACTTCGAACACACGGTTTTGATCGGAAAGGATGAGCCTGAAATCCTGACATGGCGCGCAAGGACGCAATTGAAGTAGAGGGCACGGTTGTCGAGCTGCTGCCGAACACGATGCTTCGAGTCGAGCTGGCGAACAGTCATCGCGTGCTGGCGCATATCTCGGGGAAAATGCGATTGCACTTCATTCGCATCTTGCCAGGCGACAAAGTTATGCTAGAGATTTCCCCCTACGATTTGTCGAAAGGGCGAATCACATTTCGCCAAAAATGACAGCGCGGACTTGTCTCCGCGTTTTCCGTTTCGCGGATTATGAAAGTACGACCATCAGTAAAAAGACTTTGTGCCAGTTGCAAGATTGTGAAGCGCAAAAACGTGGTGCGCGTGATCTGCAAAAACCCGCGCCACAAACAGCGCCAGGGATGACCACGCCGCGCAAGATCGACATCTAACTTTATGCCAAGATTACTCGGAGTTGAAATTCCAGCAGACAAACGCATCGAAGCGTCGCTCACTTACATCTACGGAATCGGTTTGAGCACGGCGAAGCGCATCCTCGAGCAAACCAATATCGATCCAAACTTGCGCGCGAAGGATCTGACGCCGCAACAATTGAATGAAATCATTCACGCGATCACGAACAACAAAATCCCGATTGAAGGCGATCTTCGCCGCGAGGTGCAGGGCAACTTGAAGCGGTTGCAGGCCATCAATTCTTACCGCGGAATTCGGCATCGTCGCGGCTTGCCCGTGCGCGGCCAGAGGACATCGACAAATGCACGGACGCGCAAGGGCCCGCGTAAGACCGTGGGTGTGATTCGAAATCCGGAGGCGAAAGCGGGCAAGGTCTAACGAGTTAATTTCTAATGGCAGACGCAAAGAAAACGACCAAGTCAAAGACTGAGAAGCTTAAGGCGAAAAAGCCAAAGGCGGTTGCGGCGCATGAAGCGGCAAAACCAGAGCCGTCTCAAGCAGCCGCGGCCGAGCCGGCATCGCCCGTCGCTCCCAAGGAAGTGGCCAAAGTTGGCAAGCGCGAAGGGGCACCCGCTGCACAACCGGCAGAGAATCTTTCATTGTCCGGCGGGGACATCGAACCGGTAAAAATCGTCAAGGCAAAAGGGAGCAAGAACGTTCATTCCGGCATCGCACACGTTCTTTCCACTTTCAATAACACGATTGTCACGATCACTGACTTAACCGGCAAAGTGATCGGCTGGTCGAGCGCGGGGAAGGTTGGGTTCAAAGGCTCGCGGAAGAGTACTGCATATGCCGCTCAGATGGTCGCCCAGGATGCGTCGCGCCAGGCGATGGGACATGGATTGAAAGAAGTAGAAGTGCGAGTCAAAGGCCCGGGCGCGGGGCGCGAATCGGCCGTGCGCGCCTTGCAGGCGATCGGTCTCGATCTCACCGTGATTCGCGACGTTACGCCGGTGCCGCACAATGGTTGCCGTCCACCGAAGCAGCGCCGCGTTTAGATAAACATCTACTTTTATGGGCAGATACACCGGACCGAAAACGAAAGTCAGCCGACGTTACGGCGTGCCGCTCTTTGGGCCATCGAAATCGCTCGAGCGAAAAAATTATCCACCGGGCATGCATGGCCCGAAAGGTTCGCGGCGCAAGCAATCCGATTACGCAATCGCGCTGGGTGAGAAACAGAAGCTGCGTTATCAATATGGACTGCTCGAGCGCCAGTTCCGCCGCATTTTTCAGAATGCGCTGCGCAAGCGGGGCGTCACGGGCGAGACACTTCTTCAACTTCTCGAAACGAGGATCGATAATGTCATCTTCCGGCTTGGCCTGGCGAACACGCGCAGTGCCGCGCGCCAGCTCGTTTCGCATGGGCACGTCCTCGTGAACGGTCGCAGCGTCAATATCGCTTCTTACAATGTGAAAGCGGGCGACGAGATCGCGATCAAAGACAAACCGAAATCGCGTCAGCTTGTCCTGCGCAATCTCGAGCTCACGCAGATTGTGCCAGTCCCGGATTGGCTCACGGTGGATCGTGATGCCTTGAAAGGCAAAGTCGCGCACATTCCTTCGCGCGATGAAATGCAGCCGATCGTCAACGAGCAGCTCATCGTCGAATTGTACTCGCGGTAGAAAACTGTAAAGGCGCTCGCCGCGGCGAGCGCCTATTGCTTCGTTTTCCACCATGCAGCCTTTTGATCGCTGCTCCCTCGGAAGGGCAAGAAATAGACGCACTTTGTGCGCACAATTCTCGTTAGGCCCACAGAATAGTCCTATATGAAGATCATCGAATATCAAACACTTCGTTGTCTAACATTTCAAACCGATTCGCCCGGAGCAGTTTTGTCTGCAAACTCTTCGAGCGTTTTGCTAGGTCGTCATACCCAGGCAGACTGATTTCGTATGACAGCGGCTCTAGCTTATCGAGCAACTCAACCTCAATTGCCGGATTCCCAACTGTCTGCTAGTGCTCCTCAGCGGCTCGTAACTGTCCTTCCAGCTTAGAAAACACCTTCCACGCGAGATCGTACTTTCCCATGAACGAAGGAAACAGCGTAGAAAACGTAGAGTCCACGTTTACACAGTTTATCGCGACGCGCACCACCGTGCAAAGTGACCGAGCGAAGACGCCTAGCCCCTATGAAGGGTGGCGGGCGAGTGTGCTAGGTGGGTGGTTAGTTCATAAGGTTTGTTGATCGCAGTGGAAGTTTTCTCTAGAGCGGTTCCTCTTCCTTTTTACTCGTTGGTTTTGTTTCCAGCGCTCGTACTCCTATCCGTCCCGCCATTTGAGCGGCAAGTGGCGGGGCAATTTGATCAATGCGATCAGTAATCCCGATCGGCTGAAATAGCCGCCTCTACAACGTATTTTCCAAGAATTCGAGCGCTTTGTCGTAGCTTTTGCGCTGGAGATAATGTGCCAGTTGCGGATCGGTCGGGCGCGGCAAGGCGGCTGCCAATTTGTCGATCTTTTCCGAAACGGCTTGCAGGCGCGCTAAATGTTTTTCCGGGTCGCGGCGGCTTTTTTCATCACGAACGATGGCGAGGCGTTCCCGCAAAGCCTTTACAAGATCGACCATTGTTTTCAATTCGGCGGACTGGAGACCGCCACTCCTTGAATCGAGAGCCGCGTTATTCATTGGTTCAACGAGGGCCTGTTTCGGAGACAAGCTGTCGCTTTGCTTCGAGCCAATCCGACTCAGCATCACCCGGCAATGCAAATCTGCGCCGACGTTCGGAGATGAAGTAGGCACGGAGACGAATTGCTTCGTCCGATGGCGCGGCCGTTCTCATTCCAGTCTGCTCTTTCGGCATTTTCGTTTTCCGCGCGGTCGCACTTTTCTTGCGTGCAGGCTTGTCGCTCTTTTTGCTTGTCGGTGGACGGCGCGGCGTCATCTTGTCGATCTTTGCCTCGGCAGATAACGCGCTGGGCTCAATCGGCTCCTCATTTTCGTCTTGGACAGCTTTAGTTTTCTTTGGCACAGATTGGATTAATTTGAGGACTTTAATCGGATTACTGCGGGTGGGACGATTGGCAAGTAGATTCTCGGCCGGGCTTGGCGACAACGCCAATGTCTAATAAGCTTGCGCATGCGACATTTTGTTTTCCGTTGGATTGTGACGGCGTTTGCGGTATTCGTGGCCGCGCCGATCGTGGGCATCGATTACGGCAGCAGCCTGGGGTGTCTCTTGGGCGCATCGCTTTTGCTTGGCATCATCAACGCTTTTATTCGTCCGATTTTGTTGTTGCTCAGCCTTCCGTTGATTCTTGTCACGCTCGGAGTCTTCATTTTGATCATCAACGCGTTGATGCTGGAGTTCGTGAGTGAGATCGTTCCTTGTTTCAAAGTTCCTGGTTTCGGGAGCGCAATTTTCGGCGCGATCATCATTTCGATCGTGAGCTGGTTACTCAGCGCATTTTTTCGCGGGAGCGACGGGCGAGTGCATGTGCTCACTCATCATTCGCAGGTTCGTCGTGTGCGAGGCCGCGTGATCGAGCCGGATGAAGGCAGACGGCAGTGAGCTCTTGCTTCGGAATCAGGATCGCGGTCATGCACACTGATCAGGTTCGTTCTAAGGCGTAAGAGTCGGCCGTCCCCAGCAGCCGCAATTTGTGGACGCTGCGCGTGAGGACATGCGCGATTATACTGTCCGAGGCTGATTCTTAGGAAGTCCGGCGCCTTTTGTCTGAAAGTCAACGGAGGGCTGGTCTGCTTCCTGCTTTAGACCAGTTCGGCACTATTTCTCATCGTATATTATGGCTACGTCCTCTAAGTTATTGGGCTGCGTCACGGCGCTGTTGCTCGGTGGCTTCTCCTTGTCCCAGGCGCAAACGGGGTCACCCGCGCCCGCCGCAAGCGCAGGCCCAGCGGCTCTGGTTCAGGCCGTCAATCCAACGGCGAAGGCCAGTGACAATTCCGCCGTGCTCCTCGTGCAAGCTTCAGCACCTTCTGCCTCGCCTGCGGCAAAAACGCCTTCGACGACATCGGCAGCCACGACGACTACCACGATCGAGCCGGACAATTTGACTGAAAACGGCGGGGTCGGTGTTCGCGAGTTTCAAGGCGACGACGTCGGTCAGGTGCTGCGATTGCTCGCGCGGCAGGCTAAAATCAACATGGTAGTGAGTGAGGCGGTCACAGGCACCGTGACCATGCGGCTGGAGGATGTGACCGCGCTTCAGGCGATCGCGATCATCGTGAAGGCCAAGAACCTCTTCATGGATAAGATCGACAATGTCTATTACATCAAGACCGGCGCAGAGCGGACCGCCGAGCCAACGGAGAGCGATAGCTATCAATTCAGTTACTCGCGCGCGAAAGACACGGCGCCGCTTATCGCTTCGCAGCTCGCGAGCAAGGATCCACCGCAGATAGACGAACGCACCAACACCATTTTTTTCCGCGAAACTCGCAGCAACATCGGCAATATCCGCAAACTCCTGGTCCAAATCGACAAGCCCACCAAACAGGTGATGATTGAAGCGCGTCTGGTGGAAGTTACGGCCAACCCGAAACAGAGTTATGGAATCAACTGGGGCGGCACGGTTGGCAGTTCAACCAATGCTCAGACATTCAAGTTGGCCGGAAGCCAACCAGCCACGGCTTCAACAATTGTGATCGACAGCACGGGTGTGCCTCATGTAGTGCCAGGAGTACCTCCCCAAGGCAAGTTCGACGCAACTACGGGTAAGCTAATCGGGGCCGATTTCTTTAGGTCCACTAGTGATATCTTCAACTCGATTGCTGGTCAGTTCGCGATTCTAAGTGTCCCGCAAATGTCGGCTACGTTGCGATTACTTAACGAAGATGCGGATGCGGAGTTTCTGGCTAATCCACGGGTTGTGACCGCTGACAATCAACAAGCCAAAATTGAAATCACCCGTAACCAGCCGGTGCCGCAGCTGAATTTCAATGAACAAACGGCCACCGCAGTTTTTGGCGGATTTCAGGATAAGCTATTCGGCAATAAACTTCTGGTTCGGCCATCGGTGAACAAGGACGGTTTCATTACCTTGATGGTTAAGCCTGAAATCAGTAACAAGGTGGGAGATACCAGCTTCGTCTTTGCCGGCGCGACGGTGACCAGCCCAATCATCGATACGCGCGCGCTCGATTCGAATGTCTTAATCAAAAGCGGCGATACTTTGGCAATCGGCGGCCTCTTACAGGATGAACAAACCAAAGCTCGCAGCAAAGTTCCAATCCTTGGCGATGTTCCGATTCTCGGTTACTTCTTCCAGGAAAAGCTGAACGCGCGCACGAAACGCAACCTGCTTGTTTTCGTCACGCCCACAATTATTGATGGGCGATACGGCACGGGATTGGAGGACCAGATCTCAGGACTGCATCACACTGGCGAAGAATATGCGGATCCGAACGGCTGGCGTAATAACGCGAAGGGCGCCATGCGTTTGGTCCCGACTTCACAACGCCAGCTCGCGGCCGATTATGCCAAGCCCGGCATTCCGCCCGCGCCAGAGCAGGCGACTGAGGTGGAATTCAAATCTTCGGCAAAAGATCGAGGGTTCTAATAAATTTGCAGATGTGGGTTGAGAGGGGGCGGGTGATCGCAAGGCATCCGTCCTCTCTTTGTTTCTGCTCAGGTGTTGAGATATTTGTTTAGCCGGGCACGCAATTCGGTTCGCGCGCGGAAGAGGATGCTCTTAACGGCGGGCACGGAAAGATCGAGAATCTCCGCGATTTGCTCGTAGTTGAGTTCCTCGTATCGCCGCAAAACCAGAGCCATTCTCTGTCGTTCGGGAAGCTCCGTAATTGCCTTCTCGATCGCCTCCTGCAGCTCATTCTCCAAAAGCGACGCATCCGGCATTGGGCTAGTTTCATCCTTCAGCGGGATCTCCTCACCTTCCGATTCAGTTTGGATCGGTACGTGTGTGCGTCGTCTGGTGCGGCGCAGTTCATTGAAAACCAGGTTGCGCGTAATTTTTAACAGCCAGGTGGTGAATTTTGCGCGCGGCGTATATCGGCGGGCGCTTTTCCAGACCCGGATGAAGACTTGCTGCGCGATATCCTCGACTTCGGAATTGCTGCCAAGCATTCGCGCGACGGTGCCGGCGACCAGACTTTGGTGCCGTTCGATGAGTTCCTCAAACGCCTGCGTGTCACCGGTGCCCACCAGACACATGAGCCGCACGTCTTCGTCATCTTCTTTGGAGCCGCCCGCTGGTTTTTGATCAATGCGGGACATTAGAGGAAGGACGCTTCAACCGTGCGACCGGGTACAGATCGCGGGCGCTTGGCAAGCATCGATCCCGAATATTTAACTCAAAAAAGGTTTTGTCGCGAACTAGTCGAAAGTTCGCCGGACTGCCGTCTGCAATGTCTTTTGTTGCAACCGGGAAGCGCTCTGTGCATGCTTGTTCTGCGAATTGTTTTAAAAGGCGGACGTTGATGAATCACCTGCTTATTCCGAAAAAGCTTTGGCCAATCGCTGAAAAGGTTGAAGCTCGGCAACGCATCTCGGAGGCCGACGCTTTGATCCTTTATCGCACAAACGATCTTAACGCGCTCGGGATTATCGCCAATGTCGTGCGCGAGCAAAAGAACGGGAACTACGCCACTTACATCCACAATCGTTACATCAATTACTCCAACATTTGCGTGCTCTCCTGCCAGTTCTGCGCCTTCGCCGCTAAGAAACGCGATGCCCACGCTTTCGAGTACGCAATTGAAGAGATCATCAGCGCGGTCCGTGAAGCGCTTGGTCTCGGCATAACGGAAGTGCACATGGTCGGCGGGCTGCATCCAACCCTGAAAAAAGATTGGTATCTCGAGCTTTTGCGACGCCTTCGCGAGCTCGATCCCGATCTGCACATCAAAGCTTTCACTGCGATCGAAGTGCGCCACCTCGCGCAGCGAATTTTTCGCATGTCGATCCGCGAGACGCTTGAGCTTCTGCGCGAAACCGGCCTCGGTTCAATCACCGGCGGCACCATGCTCTACGGACACATCGAGACCCTGGCTCATCGCGTTGACCATCTGCGCCAATTGCGCGAGTTGCAGGATGAGACCGGCGGTTTCACCGGTTTTGTCCCGTTTGCTTTCGAACCGCAAACCACGGTCCTTGCCCACATCAAACCCGCCTCCGCGATTGAGCAACTTCGTAACCTTGCCGTCAGCCGCATTTATCTCGATAACATCGACCATCTCACCGCCTATTGGGTGAGTACGGGATTGCCGCTCGCGCAGGTCTCGCTCAGCTATGGCGTGGACGATCTGCATGGCACGATCTTGGAAGAAAAAATTTTCCATATGGCTGGCGCCACCACTCCGCAGCAGCAAACCATCGCTACCCTTGAGCAGGCGATTCGCGAAGCGGGTCGCGAGCCAATCCAGCGCGACAGCCATTATTGCCACATCACTTCGCCGCGTCAAAAATCGACATCTACACTCGCGCGTGCAGAAACCGAACTCGCCTGCGCCTAACAAGTGGTAGGGCGAGACCCAAGTGCCAGGGCGAATAATTTGCGCTCCCTCCGCATCGGTTGCGTCAAATACCTGAACGCCCGCCCGCTTATCCACGGCTGGTCTGGTCACGTCGAGTTCGATCACCCGTCGTCGTTGTGCCGACGGCTCGCACGCGGAGATGTCGATCTTGCGTTAGTTTCCAGCGTCGAATTCCTGCGCAATCCGATCTACCGAATTGTCGATGACGTTTCCATTTCCTCCGGCGGCCGGGTTTACAGCGTTGTCGTCGCGCATCAGGGAGAAATCTCCGAAGTTGAAGAAATCGAACTCGATCCCGCGGCGGAAACATCCGTTAATTTGCTGCGCTGCTTGCTCGCTGAGTTAAACGTAAATCCGCGTTTTGTTCCAAAGTCGACAGCTTCCATTCCGGAACGCCGCGCCCGCTTGCTCATCGGTGACCAGGCGATTCGCTTTCGACAAAAACACGAGGAGGACTTTCATTTCTGGGACCTCGGCGAGCAATGGGCGTCCGGCCGCCGCGGGATCGATCTCCCCTTCGTTTACGCGCTCTGGCTTATTCGCCCGGAAGTGGTCGATCCAGGAACAATCGCGAAAGGTTTGCGCGTCTTGCGGGATGAAAATCTGGCGAAGATCGACAATCTCATCGCCGAAGAGAAGGAATTCGATCACGAATTTTGTGCGCGCTATTACGGGGAGCATCTGCGCTTCAGCTTTGGAGAAAAGGAAAAGGAAGGGTTGAGAGAATTCCAAAGGTTATGCCAAAAGCACGGGCTCCTTCCAAAAGAGCCGCAGCCAGCGACAGCGGCTACAAGGCGCGAGATCGAGTTCAACCTCGTATAGCCAGGACGTGTCTTTATCTGGGATTGATTAGATTGCGCGAGACCATCTTGTCAGCAAATCGGGGTCGGAATAAGATAATCGGTGCAGAGCCAATGGATCATCGCGCCGCCGGAAGAGTTGAATGGCGGGACAATTTCGTGGAGCGAAATCTGCGGATCGGCATGCATTGCGCGCTTGTTGATGCGCAAAGGCTTCGCGACGAAAGGAGACGTCGAGGAGTTTCTGCGGCCGCGGCTGAAATCGCTGAGCGATCCGTTTCTGCTGCCGCAAATTGAAATGGCGGTCGTGCGCATTCTCGCGGCCTTGGATCGACATGAACGGGTTGTGCTCTTCGGCGATTACGATGTCGATGGAGTAACTTCGCTCGCGCTGCTCGCCGAAATGTGGCGCGCTTACGGCAATGCACTGGAATTATTTCTGCCGTTGCGGATGGAAGAGGGCTACGGCTTAAGCTACGAAAGTGTTGAGCGCTGCCTCGAGGAGCACCATCCACAACTTTTGATCGCAATCGACTGCGGGACGTCTTCGGTTGAGGAGATCGCCGTTTTAAAAAAGCACGGCGTGGATGTGAACGAGCCTCCGCTCAGAAGCTCCGGCCTCGCAGGTGGGCCAAAATTGGCGCTGCCCGATTGCGTCGCGATCGTGAATCCGAAAATCGATCCCGAGTCGCCATTCCATTATCTGTGCAGCGTCGGGATTGTTTTCAAACTCTGTCACGCGCTGCTCAAAAAGCGCCCGCTTGAAAATTTCGATCTCAAATCGAGGCTCGATCTGGTCGCGCTCGGGACAGTGGCCGATATTGTTCCGCTGCGAGGCGAAAATCGCACGTTCGTTCAACGTGGCGCGATTGAAATTGCAAGATCGACAAGACCAGGCTTGAGAAAGTTGATCGAGGTCAGCGGGGTGCGGTTGCCGATCTTGCCTGAGGACATCGGTTTTCGACTTGGCCCTCGGCTAAATGCGGCCGGGCGATTGAGCACGGCGGAAAAATCTTTGCAACTGTTGCTCACGCAAGATGAAGGCGAAGCCGCGACACTGGCCGAGTTTCTCGACAAACAAAATCGCGAGCGACAGGAAGTCGAGAAACAAATCTTCCTGGCGGCGGAGGAGAAAATTGCCGATGAATTCGAATCAACGCGAGACGCGGCTATAGTTGTCAGCGCGCGCGGTTGGCACCCGGGCGTGCTTGGCATTGTCGCTTCGCGAATTGTTCGCAAGTATCATCGACCGGCGATCGTGATCGGGTTTGACGAAAATGGAGTGGGGAAGGGAAGCGGACGAAGCATTGAGGGATTGAATTTGGTCGAAGCTTTGAGCCGGTGCGCGGACAAGATCGACAAGTACGGCGGGCACGAGATGGCCGCAGGATTGACGATTC
>WNGE01001201.1_pt1 | contig 46423 bp, 49 predicted proteins | sample 5400651 | NCBI WGS metagenome assembly WNGE01 (sample SAMN13153370, study PRJNA577476) | soil metagenome | isolation source: 60 cm soil or saprolite under grassland replicate 2 | place: USA:California | collected 2016-06-15 | reverse complement strand
CAAGCAGACTTGCCAGGGGCGGGAAGAATTCTCCTTTAGAAATCTTCCAATGTGCCTTGATCCTGATGGGTGACTGGTGCGGACCAGCGTCCGACACCGCATGAAAAGAAAACAGGGGCGCGTTACCGAAAGATCACCGACTGTGCGAGAAGAGAAAAAGGGAAAAGAAGAAAATTCTTTTCACAGGAAATGTCTGTGCTTCTTGACCTGCCTGCTAATGGGTGACCCCAATCTTGTTTTCCCGATGGCGATTACACGGGGATACGACTTCAGCTTGGCTCGCGCCGCAGACCGCGAACTAACTCAAAGCGGTTAGCGTCCTTAATTATCCTCCAAACGTCAAACCGGAAGACTCGGCAGGCCGCTTCAAGCGGCGCAGCAACAAAACGCCGATCAGGAACAGCGCCGTCGACCCCAAGGATCCCACGACAAAAACACTGGCAATTCCCGTCGCGTGGGCGATGAAGCCACCAACGGACGGACCCAAAATATTGCCGAGATCACCGGCTGCATTGTACACCCCCGAGCTGAGCCCGCGCCGCACCCGGCTTTCGGGAACGTCTTGCACCAATCCAACCGCATTGGCGACGACGACGATCGCACGCAACAAGCCCGACGCGACGTAGACGAGCAAAATCGCACCGAAGCCGCTGAACAGCGGCACGAGCATGAGGATCAACGACTGCAGCGGCAAGCCGAGGTAAGACAGGCCGCGATGGCCGACTTTATCGACCACGTGGCCGCTGATCGGACGAGTAACCGCGTTGCAACCGGCATAGGCGGCGCGAATGATGCCGATCTGGGTCAGGTTCATGCCCACGGCGAGCGCATAGAGGGAGATAAACACGCCGCCCATCTGATGCAGCAGATTGAGAAAAAGAGCGACAAGGACGACTGTGGCAAGCTCAGGTTCGAGCAGCACCCGAAATAATTCCTTCGACGTTAATTTATCGCCGCCTTTCCCTCTCACTTTGCTTTCGCGGCTGCCGCTCGGGCCGTGTAGGGACCAGAGTAATCCGACCGACACCAGCGACAACAATGCTCCCAACTGAAATGTCCAAGCATAGCCCCAATGGTCGGCGATCAGCCCGCCGCAAAAATTTCCCGTCGAATAGCCGAGCGCCAAGGTGCCAACGTAGTAGCCCATCGCGTGATTGCGATTTTCATCCGCCGCTAACGAGTCAACGTAAAACGCCATGTAAAGTGTCGTCACTGCGCCGTAAGCGAAGCCGTTCAGTGCTTGCACGAAGGCAAACGTCAAGCTGTCTGTGGCAAAACTGAAAAGATAATTGGTGACTCCCATGGCGAGAATTGCGCTCGACAAGAGCACGCGGGCACGCCCCTGACTGTACGCCATCCCCACCGGCAGCCGCGAAATGAGCGCGAAAACGGGTCCCAAAGAAACGAGCGCGCCGATGAGTGCCACGGGGATGCGCATGTGATCAAGGTAGGGCGGAATCACCGTCGATGCCGAATTACTTTGTATCGTCACGGCGACGATCGGCACCAGGAGTCTTAACGTGCTGCGTTTCATATCCGTCCACTTATTCTCTAAAAACTGCGCGGGTTCAACCGAATTGGAAAAAAGACCTCTCTCTTGTTGCGATGGCGGACGGAATTCCTGAAGTGTCATTTCGAGCAAAGCGAGAAATCTTTCTCCATTGTAGTGATTAATTCGGAAGAGGCGGTACGCGACGGATCGCGTTTCGACATGTTAGACATTTGCCCGGCCTTCAGGTAAGGAAACGGCGGAGGAGATTTCTGCGATGGACTTAATTCGCTCGTGGATGTTCGTGCCAGGGCACCGGCAGAGAATGATTGACAAAGCTTTCGGGCTCAACGCCGATGCGATCATGTTGGATATCGAAGACGGCGTAGCACCGAATGAGAAAGACGCCGCGCGCAAAAACATCGCCGAATCATTGGGCCGTAAAAAAGCACCTGGCTCTCCCGCGCGCTACGTGCGCATCAATGCGATCGGCCATGCGCGCATGGACGCCGATCTAGAAGCCGTCATCCGGCCGGGGCTGGAAGGTCTCATATGTCCCAAGGTCGACACGCCGGACGAAGTGCACCAGATCGACGCGATTTTGAATGATCAAGAACCGAAAAAGAACTTGAAGAAAGGCAGCGTAAAACTCTTGATCGCCATCGAAAGCCCGAAGGGTTTGCTCAACGCGCCGGCGATCGCTGCCAGCTCAACTCGCGTTGCCGGATTACTATTCGGCGCCGAAGATTTTGGCCGGGAGATCGGCTTGCCGACCGTGCGCGAGGGCGAAGCGCGCGACCTTATCTACGCGCGCTCGTCCATGGTCATCGCTGCCGCATCGTCTCACGTGCAAGCCGTAGACGGCGTCTGGGTCGATCTGAACGACAGCCAGGGGCTCTTGGGATTTGCCAAACAGTCGCGCCAGCTCGGCTTTTCCGGTATGTCCTGCATTCACCCGTCACAGGTCGATGCGATCAATACGACATTTAGTCCGACCGCTGAAGAGATCGATTACTGCCAAAAAGTTTTGCAAGCTTTCGAAGAAGCGAACGCCCGCGGCGACGGCTCCATCGCCTTCGGCGGCCAGCTGATCGATCGGCCGATTGTCGAGCGCGCGCGGCGCACCATCGACATGGCCAGGTCATTAGGAATCTTAAAGTAGTCCGAGAAAGTCCACGTTGTGAGGAAGTGACGCAATGAAAGCCAGGATTGCTGCGCTATTCATGTTGGTTTGGTGCCTCAGCATCGGCGCTTCCGCGCCGGAGCAAATGCGGCCGCTGAAAATTGCCGACGGCGTTTACATGTTTGAAAATACTAGTGGCACCAGCAATGCTACTGTGGTCATCACCGACGAAGGTGTCGTGGTTTTTGATTTCAACATCCTTACTGCCGACCAAGTCCTGGCGGGACTGCGCAAGCTCACCGACAAAAAAGTTCGCTACCTGATCTCGTCGCACAGCGCCCTGGACCACGCTTCAGGCGGGTGGTATTTCCGCGACGACAAGCCCACCTACATTGCTACCAAAAACCAGGTACACGACCTCCAAATGCAAGAGTTAGCTGGTTTTAACGAGCGCAAGGAATCGAACGATCCCCGCAATGCTGCGTACAAAGGGAAAGAGCTGGTGAAGCCTGACATCGGTTTCGACGGTAACATGACGCTCTATTTCGGTGGGCTGACGTTTCAAATTACAGCCGAAGGCAGAGGCCACAGTACCGGCGACCTCACCGTTTATATTCCACAGAAGCGCGTGTTTCTCATGGGCGACCTTCTGGATACCGAAGTCCACCCTGGCCAAGGCGAATCCGGAGACATTTTCTATTCCAACGTCAAAGGTTGGATCGAAATTCTTGACCGCATCATGGCGCGTCACTTACCGGTCGACACCTATGTGCCAGGCCACGGGCCCGTGCATATCGAACGCGGTGTCAAAGATCTCGAGGAACAAAAACGTTATTTCATTGTGATGCGTGACGAAGTCGCCAAGATGATCACCACCGGCAAGAGTCTGGCGCAAATTGAAAAAGAAATTAAAGTGCCGCAAGAATTCGCACACTATAAGCGCCCCGATAGACTGAGACCATTCATCAAGCTGTACTACAATCAGCTCATGGAAACGGGTTATTAGCCTGAAGAATCGTCCAAAGGAGAAACCGGATGAAAGCCATCGCCGGAGCGTTACTCGCCAGCCTCACTCTAGCAAGTGCCGGTTGGACCCAGAGCAAAATGTCGATAGAGCAGCTGGCCACGTACAACAAGCCGGACCGTGAGAAGATGCTTTACACCGGCGCCAAGGCCGAGGGAAAGATTACCTGGTACACATCGCTAGCCGGCGAATCGTACAAACATCTCTACGGCGCATTCGAAGCCAGGTATCCCGGGGTTAAAGTTGAAACTTACCGTGCCACCCGCCAAGAAATGGGCGCGCGTATTCTGGCCGAGGCGCAAGCGCAACGCCATATTGTCGACACATTGGAAACCACCATTCCGCTTCTCAAGCTTCTCAAAGACAACAACATGTTGGTGCCGTACCATTTCTCCGCTCAAGCAAAATATCCGGACAACGTGAAAGAAAAAGGCCCCAAAGGTTTAGTATTCTGGGCCATCGACCGGGAGTCGCATATCGGTCTCGCCTACAACAAGAATGCCATTCCGGAGAAGCTAGCGCCGAAAAATTACGAAGGACTATTGCGACCGGAGTTGAAAGATAAGATCGCTTTCGCAGGCAGTGACACGGGGGTGACTGTCGTGGGCGCGATGCTCAAGTTCAAAGGCGAAGAATACGTCAAAAAACTCAAACCTCTCGGACCGGCAATACATAACGTCTCGGGGCGAGCCTTACTCGACCTGGTAATCTCTGGCGAAGTCGGCGTATCGCCGACCACGTTCCGCAACCACGTCGAGGTATCGTTGAAACTCGGCGCCCCGATTGCGTGGATCCCGATGGACGTCGTTCCGTCCAACTCCGGCTCGACGGCAGTCTCGGCGAAAGCGCCGCATCCACATGCCGCGTTGCTGATGGCCGAATTTATCCTCGGTGAGGGAGGACAGAAAGTGCTCGAGCAGTACGAATACGGCAATCCCACGAAGGATTATGGTTTCAAGCGTTGGTATCCCGAGCAGGGGCTAACGGCAGAGCAGATCGATAAGCTCGAAGAGAAGTGGAGAAATACGCTTCGCGATTTAACCAGACGGTCGTCTTTTTAGCTTAGTCTGACAGACAAATGCCATCCTGAGACTTAAGCCAAAGGATGACATTGCAGCAAATTCTACTAACAGGGGAAGAGAGACGTTTTCTTAGGATCGATTGAATCCGAGCAAGGAACGGTTGCAACCGTTCCTTGATTTGCGAACTTTGCTTTCTTTGCGGTGGGAAATACCTATTGCCCTTCTTTCCCAACCGGCGCGGCTCCCTGCCAATGGCCGACGTCGATGATGATGTCCTCGGGGCCGACAAATTTGTCTTCGTAGTAGGCCGTACCCAAATTGAGCGTTCCGGCTTTCTTAGCGCCAGCCGCTTCCATCATACGAAACTGCTCTTGATCATTCTCAGCCGAAAAACCGATGTGGTCGATGCCTGGCTGTTTGGTCGGCTCGCCGTCCGGTGTGCCCGCTCGCAGCGGCAGGACGGTTATATTAACCGATCCATCGCTCAGATCAATGGCGTTGTTCTTACGCTTTTGAATCAATTTCATGCCCATGGCGTCGACGAAAAACTTGGCCATAGCATCCACGTCTACTGCGCGATATGCGATATGTCGAATCTTTGCCATGCTAGCCTCCTTTGATTGTTAACCGCCGTAAAAAACTTTGTCGCCGAGATCTTTGAGTGTGAGCGTAACGTCATCCGGCCGGCCGCTCGGCTGCGTCCCCACGCCGGCGTCCTTCACTTCGCCGACAAAGATGGAGTGGTCGCCCTTTTCAATCGTGTCGACGAGCGCGCATTCGACAAAGGCCGGCGCCTTTTCAAGAATCGGCGCACCGAGCGTTCCCTTGCGGAACGGCTCGCCGCCGATCGAATTCCCTTCGCGCTCGAGCGGTTTGAAAAATGTGAACGCCTGGCCTTTTTGATCTTTGCCGAGAATGTTGAGGGCGAACGTCTTCGATTCTTTAATAATCGCGTGGGCGCCGGAATCGGCTTTCACACCGACCACGACGAGCGGCGGTTGAAATGCCGTCTGAGTCACCCAATTGACTGTCGCGGCGGCTACCTTGCCGGCTTTGTCTTCCGCAGTTAATACATACAAGCCATAGGGAATCATTCGTAACGCGGTTTTTTTTGCATCAGCATCCATCTCGCATTCTCCCTTGATCTGGATTTGGCGCGGCGTTTTCCGCCTCGGTGAATCGATTCTATGGGAGGGATTACGAAGCGTCAACAGGGAACTGGTACTTTGTTAGGGAAGCACTTCAGGCTCTCCACTTGCCCTCACCCGGCTTGCACAAAAGCACTCTTCTGAGTAGTTTTCCCCCTCAAACGCGAAAGGCCAAGGTCACATAGACATTGCTCTGGCACTCAAAATCGCCGACTTCGCTCATGCCCAGACCGTCTACGTGCGCTTGCAAAGAATGGGGATTACTCCGCGAAACGAAGGCCACGCCGATTTCGAATTGGTCGGCCAAGTTCTTTTTCTGCGCTTCGAAAAGCCCGCGCAGCAAGCCTCGACCACGGAACTCGCGAGCGATGCACACGGGACCGTAGATGTAGCTGTTGAACGAACTCAGAGGGCGGCCCTCAAAGGTCATGCGATCGTAAGATGCCAGCATCTTCGCAATGACCGGCGACCCAGTTTCGAATTCGTTCCGAAACGCGCAAACAAATCCTACAATCTGATCATCAATGGCGGCGACGATCGTGCCAAGATCCTCCGCGATCTGAGCAGTTTGCTCCGGCGTAAATTCCGCGGAGAGAAACCCCGTCTTGCGTTCCTCTTCGGAAAGATTCGCGATGTAATTGGCGGACTGGAGTTTAAGTATAGCCGCGCAATCTCCGGGAAGAGCCCGTCTGAATTCCTTAGAAATCGCCGTAGACATCATAGTGACGATTCTGTCTGGTGACCCTTTTGGCACGTGGGTCACGAAATGGATCCATCAGCCAGAAAAAAAAGCCGAGTACAATACCCCCGGCGAGCTTGGCCAACAAATTTGCCGCAACCAAAAACCAATTATTTTCGGAAGATTTTTGGTAGTCGCCAATCAGTTTGACGATCTCAAACACGTCAACCGAAAGGACCACGAAAATCCCCAAAAGACAGCACGTCATAACAGACCACCAGTGTGCAATTCGGGCAACTAAGAATATCACTGTGGCAACGAGGACAAGAATCCACAGTTTGTGGCTTAGCGGGTCGACATCCAATAACTCGTTAGCGCCAACCAGCCAGGTAACGAGTTTCCCAGTTACAAGAACAGACGCTAGTGGACTTATGAACATCACGAGAGCAAGCCGTCGATAGTTCATAGGTCAAAATATCCGCTGGGGCAAAAGCGTTAGGGTTCTCGTCACTCCCGACGGCGTTCATCGAGATATTTCTTGAATTCGTGCTTTCTGATACCAAAAAAGTTGTGCTCTTTTCTTTAACGAGCACTCGCTGACCGGGACGATAATCAATCTTTCCAGCGCTGCTTGCTCGCACGGTGTCACCGCTGTCGAGTTGCACGGTCAGGTAGGCCACTGAGGCCCCTGCCTTCACATCAGTCCGATCGTTCACCACTGTGCCTGACAAGTCGATGGATTGAATCGTAATATGCCGCAGCGTCAGCGCCCCGTACACGAGGGCAGCGCAAATGACGAAGAAACCGATCTTCCACCCTAGCGACAGTTGTTCCCGGATGAGAAGGAAATTCAGTATCTCTCGGTACAAACGCATCAAGCTCTGGAGAACTTCAGTGGTATTTACCGAGGCGCTGGCCGACTTCCGCCGGCAGGCGAACGACCTCCACCGATAGCGCCCTTGAACATTTCCGCGAAAAAGCCGCCGAGAGCGCCGGCAGGTACCGCCGCGGCAAATGAGAGAGCCATGAACCACTCGGGCGCCTCGCCTAGCATGTCGGCGGATTGCATGAACAATCCAAGAATGATGGACCCGATGCCAACCAGGGCGCCATGCTTCATCTCCAATGTGCCGGCCTTGTAGCCCGCGTAGAAACCGCCGATCACGGTGCCCAGCGAACCGAGCAACAGACTCGCCATCAAACCTTCGCTGGAACTCCAATATTGAGATAAGGCGTCTTCAGCGGCGTCACCTTGTGCTGCCAACTCTTTAGCAATGAAAAATGAATAATACAGAGTCGTCAGCACAATGGACGCGATCGTATCCACGATCACACCGCCAATGATGGGCCTAAACTGGATTCCGGTAAAGAATCCCGTCGGCTCGATTGGCGAAGGTGGCGTGGTCGAATGCCGAGGATCGTACTGCATTTAGTCGTGTAATAACCGCGCAATCACGGTTGTATATTAAAGTCGTGTACAGCTTTACCGATGGTATCTATCAGGAGCGCTGATGCCAACATTACAGAAAATCTTAAAACCGGACGTTTCGCCGAAACGCCATAGGTTTTGGCTGGCGCTAATTCGATCCCGCCTCTGCTCACGCCTTTTTCCAACGTGGCACTTTGTTGCGGTTGGGAATGCCATCACCCAGCAGCGTTCGTCCACCCAGCGGAAAACCTTTTGGTGGAACCGCTCCTAGCACCATATACACAACATCTTTTTTAGAATCGTTGCCAAGCGCCCGCCAGACTCTCGGGCCGACCCGCACTATCGTTCCCTCGGGCATCTTGATCCTTTTCCCATCGAGGATAATCGTACCGTCTCCCTTGAGTGCCATGAAAACCTCTTCCTGCACTTTGTGACGATGCACGTAGGTCGCGCTTCCCCCGGTTTGCAGCGCACGAAGCTAAAGCCAACGCCCTTGCATCCCATCGGGCGAGACATAAACTCCTTCTCTTTGACCTTGTCTAGCGGCATAAATGCCTTTGAATACCCTGCTGGCATGATCGCCTCCCGTAGCTTAGTTCAGTCGGTAGCGTTAAGCTTCCTGACCATGCGGCAACTTATCCGTAGTTGACTTGGCAAGTACCATAGGGAAAAGTACGTCTCGACGAATAAAAAGGCAACCGATTGTCATCATGTTTTATCGCTTTGGATACGAAGCAGAATTTTATCCGGCGTTGAGCCGGGTACCGCTCCATGCGCGTATGAAGCTCGACCTAACCGGGATTAAAATATCACTCAAGGATTGGCTCGCGCTCAGCGTCGAAGAACGGACCGTCCTCTGTCATCTGCCGATCGATACCGACGACGAGAGACAGGCGTTTTGTTCTTACCTCGATTTCCTTTCCAACAAATATCGTGGCACGCCGGTGACAACGACCGACGTTATGAACAGCTCACTCTGGGACCCGTCGGAGGTACCGGACCCGGTGTTGCAAAAAAGCGCCGGAATATCTCCTGCAATAACCCTTACTGAATGGACCCGTTGGCAAGACCATGAGCGGTATGCTTTGTACAAGACAGCGGTTTCCAAGAGCCAACCTGAAGCCTTCGAAAGTATTCTCAATGAGCTGCGTAGCGCTAAGAATTGCGCTCAAAACTGATGGCTAACCCAAAATCCAACGACAGCCGGCTTTCACGCCTTGTCCCTTTCGGTTTGATTGGGCAAACCAAACCGCATCATTTTCGGGAGATGCTCGGCGTCTTGTGGGAAAACCGAAAGGAGCTGCCTTACGCGTGGGAAGTTCTTAATCACGGAGTCTGCGATGGCTGCTCCCTCGGTCCTTACGGCCTAAAAGATAACGTGCTCGATGGTGTGCATCTGTGCATGACGGGACTGAAATTACTCAAGTTAAATACGATGAGCGCGCTCGACATGTCGGTCATGAGCGATGTGAATCGCCTGCGAAACCTGCAGCCGGAGCGACTGCGCTCGCTTGGACGTTTGCCGTACCCGATGATTCGCCGCAAAGGTGAACGCGGGTTTTCGCGCGTTTCGTGGCAAGAGGCGCTCGACGTGGTATGTAAGTCGATCCATAATGTGGCGCCGCACGAAATGGGCTTCTTTGCCACTTCGCGCAGACTCACCAACGAAGTTTATTACGTATTTCAGAAACTCGCGCGCGTGCTCGGCACCAACAACGTCGATCTCTGCTCCCGCCTTTGCCATGCGGCTAGCGTTTCCGGCTTGAAACTGACGCTCGGCATCGGCGCGGCAACCTGCTCGTTAGCGGATTTTATCGGCACCGATCTGCTGGTCATTTTCGGCTCCGACCTCGCCAACAACCAGCCGGTTACGACCAAATACATGCACTACGCCAAGAAGGCCGGCACACGCATTCTCGTTGTCAATCCGATGCGCGAATACGGCCTGGAGCGCTATTGGGGGCCTTCGTTCACGACGAGCGCGCTGTTCGGCACCAAACTCATGGATGAATTTTTTCAAGTGCGGGTCGGTGGCGATATCGCCTTCATCAACGGCGTACTGAAGGCGCTGATCGCATTGGACCGCATTGATCAGGAGTTTGTCGACAAACACACGGCAGGATTCGCCGAGCTCAAAGCTACGCTGGAGCAACAATCCTGGGAAATGTTGGAGCAGCGCTCCGGGCTTTCACGCGGCGAAATGCAACAGTTCGCCGTTGTATACGCGCGAGCGCGCACCGCAGTGATCGTCTACAGCATTGGCTTCACGCAGCACAAATTCGGCGTCGATAATGTCAAGGCGATTGTCAATCTCGCTCTCTCTCGCGGCATCTTGGGCCGCGAGAAGTGTGGCATCATGCCGATCCGCGGCCATAGCGGAGTGCAAGGAGGAGGCGAGTGCGGCTCGGAGCCCGATAAGTTTCCCGGCGGATTTTCCGTCAACGACGACACCGCCCGCCGTTTCTCCAATCTCTGGCATCACCCGGTTCCGTCCAATCCGGGTTTGAAAGTCGTGCAGATGATCGAAGCCGCGCATCGCGGCGAGATCAAGTTTCTTTATTCCATCGGCGGAAACCTACTTGAGGCCATGCCCGACCCGAGATTCATCGCAGACGCATTGGCCAAGGTGCCCTTGCGTGTGCACCAGGATATTGTACTCAACACCTCGATGCTGCTCGACCCCGACGACGCCGTGGTGATCCTTCCAGGGCAAACCCGTTACGAGCAACGCAGCGGCGGCACTTCGACGAGCACCGAACGAAGAATTCGCTTGACTCCGGAGATTCCCGGTCATCGCATCGGCGAGACCAAGCCCGAGTGGGAAATTCCGGTTTTAATCGGGCGTAAATCGATGCCCAACAACGACAAACTCTTCCCATTTAACGACACACAAGCCATCCGCGAAGAAATGGCCCGCGTCATACCGATTTACCAAGGCATCGAGAAGTTGCACAAAGAGGGCGACCAGTTCCAATGGGGCGGCCCCTATCTCTACAAAGACGGCTTCACGGCGATGCCCGGCAGCCGCGCGCTTTTCACCGTGCTCGATCCACCGGACCACAGAGCAGCGGACGGTAAATTTTATCTAGCCACAAGGCACGGCAAACAGTTCAACAGCATGACCTTCGGTACAACTGATCGCCTCACGGGAACTGAGAGGCGCGATATCATTTTAATTTCGGCCGAAGACGCCGAGCGATTGGGGTTTGAGAACGGCGCGATGGCGACGCTCCGCTCGAACACTGGCGCCATGAACGGGATCATCCGAATTGCTCCGGTCAAACCCGGCACCCTGCAAGCTTATTGGCCGGAAGCGAACGTGCTTATTTCGCGCAGAACCGACGCGATCTCAGACGAACCCGATTACAACACCGAAGTGTGGCTTGAGAGAACGTAGTCTATACTTCGAACAATCTCGGCGACCAATCTAATACGGTCAATGGGGACATCATGAACGACAAAGAACTCTTTCCCCGCTTTTCTGACGCAGAATACGCGAGGCGCTACCGTGCGATCCGAGATGCGATGACGAAGGACAATCTCGATGTGATACTCATTTCCGGTGCGCGCGGGTCTTCCGAAGTTCATTATTTGTCGAACTACTTAGCACAATCCCCCTGCTGGCTGCTCTTTCCACGCGAAGGAGAAGCAACGGTCTTCATCCACTTCTTCAACCACCAGCCTTGCGCGAAGGCACAATCGGTCATCGAGGACGTTCGTTGGTACGGACCGACGCCGATGCCCACGTTGGTGGAAGAAATTCGCCGTAGGAACCTCGCTAAGAGTAGAATCGGCCTCGTCAGCATGCGCGCCATGGCCTATGGCCACGCGACCGAGCTGCAGCGCCAGTTTCCCGACGCAGAGTTGGTCGAGTTTGGTCCGCAGTTTGGCCGCATTCGCCGAGTGCGCAGCGAAGAAGAATTGGTGTATCTCCGCAGGAGCGGTTTTCTCACCGATCTTGCCTGTGAAGCGCTGGAAAACAATTTGCGTCCCGGCTTGACGGAACAAGATGTGTTGTCGATTGTCTACAGCGCCTACATCAAAAACGGTGGCGACCCGGGCATCCACTTCATCGCGTCGACAAACATGGACAGCCCAGACCGCTTTGTCCCGTGGCAAAAGCAAACTTCGCGAGTTCTCGAGAAAGGCAGTGTCGTCATAAGCGAGCTCACTGTCAGCTACTGGGGCTATTCGACGCAAATTCACCGGCCCTTCGCCATAGGCAAAGAACCAGCGCTGATTTATCGCAAACTCTTCGATGCGGCGCTTGAATGCTATGAAAATATCCGAAAGATCTGCAGACCCGGCACCGCCTGCGAACAGATCATCGCGGCATCTTCGATCATCGAAGAAAGCGGCTTCACTTCCTACGACAGTGTTTTTCATGGCGAAGCCGGCAAGTCTCCTGAGCTCGGCACCAAATCGGCGGCTCACCCTCTCGAACCCTGGACTCTACTGGAGAATATGGTGCACGTGATTCAGCCCAATCCGGTCACCAAAGACTTCAAAGCCGGACTACAGCTCGGCGCCGCGGTCGTGGTAAAACCAAACGGCGGCGAGCCGCTGCACAACTATCCGTTCAAGTTCCCGGTATGCGGGTGATCGGGAGAAATTTACAAACCGGCCATGAACACGGGTATCGCGCTCTGTAATACTGTGCAGGATGAACCTTGAACTCAACATTTAAGAAATGGTCTTTGCCTCAGATTCTGGGAGCAGTCGCGCTCGTAATTCTAGGTTTATCCGGTGTGGCCACTCTTTACGCCCTCTCGTGTGTGTTTGGAAGGTGGACATCTACCGATTATTCTCGCCGCATTTGTATTCATTCCAATGTGGATCTTCTCTCAAACGAGTTTCGACTGGTTAATGGTCTGGCCAGCAATAGTCACTTTCATCATGGTAGCGTGCTTTGGCTTCCTGCCAGAGACAGGTTCTCCGATCTTCGGAGAAAGCAAATGGCCCAATTCAACAGATAAGGAATGAACATGTCAACTTCCGATTCCGTAAAAGTTCTCGCCTTTGACGTCTTTGGCACCGTTGTCAACTGGCGCTCGAGCGTGATCGCCGAAGGCGCGGAGTTGGGCAAAGTAAAAGGCTTGAATATCGACTGGGCGGCCTTCGCTGATGCCTGGCGGGCTATCTATCGACCGTACATGGATCGGGTGGGAACAGGAAATTTGCCCTGGACCAAGCTCGATCATCTTCATCGACAAATGCTTGAAGAAACGCTTAGTAAGTTCGCGATTAACAATCTTAGCGAAGACGAAAAGCAGCACTTCAATCGCGTTTGGCATCGACTCAGGCCCTGGCCGGATTCCGTACCGGGACTTAGCCGTTTGAAATCACGATTCGTTATCACGACGCTATCAAACGGCAATATCTCGTTGCTCACGAACATGGCGAAACACGCCGGTCTGCCGTGGGACTGCATTCTTTCCGCGGAAAACGTCCATCACTACAAGCCCGACCCGGAGGTTTATCTTCTCGTTCCGCAACTTTTTGATTTAAAGCCCGAGCAAGTCATGATGGTTGCCGCCCATGAGCACGATCTTCAGTCCGCGCAAAAGCACGGGCTGCGAACCGCTTTTGTTCACCGGCCGAAGGAGCACGGACCAGGTAAAGCTTCAGCAATACCGCCAGCCGGGCGATACGATTTCGTGGCGGCCGACATGTTGGATCTAGCTGATCAACTCGGCGTTTAAGCGCAAACTTCAAATTACTCAGCTAAAGTATTTCCTTAAGAACTCATCCTAATGTATTGAACAAATAGGGAGAGATCTTGTTTTTCACGGGGGCTCGGAATAAACGTAGCCATTGCCAGCCTGGTTGCCAACCCGAGTGTTTTAGAGGAGATCAAGAAGAGTGCGTTTGTCGCGCGCCGTAGATAACCTATCCTCAGTGCTAACGCTCATGCTCGAAATCGGAATTACCGAGTTCTAAAAACTACGTTTTGGGCAGCGACTTCCCGAGCAACTCGAGACTATTCGCGACCTGCTCAACGCCGAGAATATTTGTCGGGTGTTGAAACAGCATCGGGTTCTGCGCGCCCGGCGCTCCGCCCACCCTCGCCACAATGGCCTCGCGCAACAGCACCGCATCGGCCCAAAAGTTATCTTTGTAGCGATCCATAAACACGTCGTGCAGTTTGGCGCTGTCATCGATCCAAGCTTTGCGTATTCTCTCCCGCTCAGATTGCGAGTTGGTGCTACCGGAATTCTGATCGGCGGTTATTCTTATCCGATTATCCTCTTCATAAAAGGACCGCGTGAGTCCGCGAATCGCCGACACCAACTGTGCAGATTTGTTTTTCAGCTCCTCGTTAGAGAGGGTTGCATAAGCCGCGGCTTTCGCCGGCGGGATGGGGATTTTCTCGATTGCCGATTTCGCCGCAAGATACCAGCCAATCGGAACGCCGACCACCATCCCAACCGAAATTAGCGCGATTGGGTTTCGCCTCAACAGAGTCCAAAGTTGGCGCAGCAAAGCGAGCATCTTCGTCGGTGACGAGACGATATGTCAATGCGATGAGTGAATATAAAATACCCAGCCGGCTTGACTTGACCGAGACGCTCGCAGTCGCCGAGATTTCGCGACGAATACGATTCACCGCATCTGGCACACCACGTCAACCAGCGCGGGCTTGCCGTCTTTCACTACTTTAACCACTTCGCGTAGCGTTTTGATCAAATCCTTGGGCTCTGTGATCGGCCCGGCGCCCCAGCAGCCGTAGGTTCGCGCCATCGCGCCGAAGTCCACGTTTGGGTCTTCGATGCGGATGCCGATCGTCTTGTTTTCGACCGGACGATGGCGTTGGATGGCGACGCGCTCCTGGTGTTCTTCGTCGTTGAAATAAGAACGGTTGCTGCAGACAACGATCAAGAGCGGAATCTGGTGGTGCACCGCCGTCCAAAGAGCGCTCACGGTAAAGAGCAAATCGCCGTCCGGTTGAATGTCGACGCAGAACTTGCCGGAACCTTTGTGCGCCAGTGCTGCGCCCAGTGACGCGGGCAAGCCGTATCCCAAACCGCCGCCTTTGTACTTGCCGAGAATCTGATTGAACTTGGTCGCCGGCAGACAGAGGTTTTCTTTTCCCTGTGAGCTACCGTTGGTGAGCACCCAGTCTTCCCCTTTTAGCGCTTCGGCGAGCTCGGCATAGATGCGTGTCATCGATACCGGTTTCTCATCCCATTTCGTTCTGGTTTCTTTCTCCAACGCGGCCTTTTTCTCTTCGTAGATTGTTCCCCAATCCGCGCGCCGCTTGTCGATATCACCCTTTAAGTCGCCGAGTTTTTTTTCAGCTTTTAAACGGCGCAGCAACTCACGCAAAAAGATGGAGGTATCGGCGGTGATCATCAGATCCGCTTCGCGCAGTTTGTTGAAATCCGTCGCCCAGGCGCGCACGAGCAGATCGTCGAGACCGACGTTGACGATTTTGGCATTGGCCGGCATCAACGGCGTCGCCCGTCGATTCCCTCTTTCCTGCGCTCTTCGCGTAGTAGCGCCTTCAAGGTCGGGAACATCCAGCGCCAGGATCAAATCGGCTTGCGGAATCACCTTGTCATTCTGTCCAGTGAGATTGAGCGGATTGTGCGCTGGAAAATTGAATCTGCCGAATTGATCGAGCACTGGCGCAGCGAGCAGCTCAGCCAATTCGCCCAATGCTTTGAAGCCCGCTTCCTTCCGGCCAACCCAGTCGGCCAAGATCACCGGTTTTTTCGCTTCAAGCAGCCAACGAATGGTTTTCTCGAAGCCTTCTTCAGGCGCTTGGAGCGGCAGCGGCGCCGGGTAGCGATCGAGTGAGGGGAATGTCACTTCAGTGTCGAGCTCCTTCTCCTGCACGTCGCCGTCATAGCAAACATAAACGGGACCCATCGGTTCGGTGGTGGCGAGTCGGTAAGCGCGAATGAATGAATCCGGCACAGCCTCGACGCTAGCCGGCTGGTCGTCCCATTTGACGAAGTCACGAACCAAATTTCCCTGAACCAGCGCGGTGTGAACCCAGTCGATCCACGGCCGGCGATTGGCCGTGTCCATCGGCCCCGTGCCGCCAAGGACGATTACAGGCAAACGGTCCGCCCAGGCATTGTAGATCGCCATCGACGCGTGCTGCAGGCCGACGACATTGTGCACCGCCGCGGCCATCGGCTTGCCCTTGGCACGCGCATAGCCATGCGCCAGCGCGACGCAGATCTCCTCATGGTTGCAGAGAATGATCTCCGGCGCGTGGTTGCCGCCGTAATTGACGAGAGAGTCGTGTAGGCCGCGGAACGTAGCGCCCGGGTTGATCGCGATATATTCGATCTCGAAAGCCTTCAACAAATCAACGACTACGTCCGATCCCCACTCGGCTCGCGGTTTCTCCAATTCTTGTGCTTTGGCCATGATTCATTCCTTTCTTTGGCAGCCGTCGTCGCTTTCCAAGCAAAACTAATGCAACCTTCACAGTGCCAAATGTGATCGTGATACGTAATCGTGTAAATTCACGAACACGAACTACGAACACGGCTTTCTATTTTTTCGGAATTTCCATTCCACGCTTGACCGCTGGACGTTCTGAAATCTTGTCGTACCAAGCTTTTACATACGGAAATTCTTCAAGCTTTACATGATGCATTTCGTGGCGCCAAACCCACGGATATGTGGCAATGTCGGCGATCGAGTACTTACCGGCAAGATACTCATTTTGACCCAATGCTTTTTCAACGACGCCATAAAGCCTGAGCGCTTCCTTATGATAGCGCTCGATCGCGTAGGGCACTTTTTCCTCGAGCCGAAAGAAATAATTTGCCTGGCCGAACATCGGTCCGACCCCGCCCATCTGGAACATCAGCCATTGGATCACCAAGTAGCGCTGCCGCATGTCCGCTAGCCATAGCTTGCCGGTTTTTTCCGCCAGGTACATTAAAATCGCGCCGGATTCGAATAGCGTCAGTGACTTGCCGCCCGGCCCGTCAGTGTCGATGATCGATGGAATCTTGTTATTTGGATTGATCGCCAAGTATTCCGGCTTAAATTGATCGCCTTGGCCGAGATTGATCGGATGAACCTCGTAGGGAAGGTCGATCTCTTCCAGCATGATCGAAACCTTTTTGCCGTTCGGCGTACCCCAAGTATAGAGCTGAATCATATGTAAGTTCCTTTCGGTTATGAATCTAGCTTCTGGATAAGCACGGAAACGATTCGAGATGCAAGAGACGCCAAGGTCAATGCTCGTCAGTGTGAATTCTTTGGAAAAAGCAACGGCGCGGCGGCCAGCGCCATTTTTGCGTTGTCGTGGTCCGCTTCGGGAACCGTGGCGATCTGCCAATGAAATGGCGCGTTGAGCCCCTCAGCGGCGCGCGCGCCGGCGCGATAGAAGTTTTGTCCACGCTCTAGCCGATGCATGCCTTGGCGCATGGCAGAGGCGCTGCGATTGAGTAATGGATGACGGGGATCGGTGTCCTTTTCGCCCAGTAGGATGATTAGTTTCCGACCCAACGCCTCTCTCAGTCCGGATTCGAAGAGACCGCTTTTCTGTAGACCGTAGGGGAAAGCAATTGTGAAATCCGGCATTGTGTACCAACCCGCGTTCGCCGCCACCGCGGCTTTGACGCGGGCACGCGGATTGAACAGCATGAATCGATGTACGAACTGAGCGCCTGCCGAATGTCCATAGAGCAGATACTCTTTAGTTTCCAGTCGAGTTGTCGAAAGAACATGATCGAAGATCCTCTCGATCACAAGGAAAGCGGAGGGTGGCAAATCATCACTATGAACGGAATCAACATTGGGCTTTGGGGCGGCATAGTTTCGGCCTCCAGGAAAACCTTCCACAGAAAACTCGGGCACGAGCAGCAGCGATTTCTCCCGCTCCGCGTGCGTCATCCACTCGTTTCGATAGCGCTTACCATCGCGCCGAACGCCATGCATGACGAATAGAACAGGTCCGTTCGCGGCGAATTCTTTGGGCAAGTAAGTCCAGACGGTGAGCCACCCATTATTTCTTCCGTTCTGGTATTCGAAAATAAAGTGACCAGCGCCGACGTCAATCGCGCCGCTGTCGGAGGCAACCGAAGCTGAATAAAAGAAAAGAATAAGACCTACGGTTACGCTATTGAAAAACATGCTTGGCATCCGCGGGACGCTACTTCTTCCTATTACCAACGCTTCTCTATCAACTCGATGCAAAACTCAAGGGTCGTTTCAACGTGCCGCTTCGAAATACCCCCGTCGCGTAAGGCGCTCCGTAGATGACGCACTTTCTGAAGCCGCGCCGCCTCGAGGCGAGTAATGACATTATTCTTTAGCGCGTCCTGGATGAGCGCGGGCAGTGCCTGCGCCGACCAAGGCGAGCGGCGCAACCGAACTTTTAGCCATTCCTCGACGGCTTGATCGCAGAGCACGATGACATCGCGAGTCGAAAGGTCGGCGCTCGACCAACCGCTCAGCGCCCGGCTCAGCACTCGGATCGCTCTGCCTTCCGGCGAATGGTGGCCTTTGATTTTTTCCTTCTCGGCCAGATTGGCGAATATCTCTTGAGCATCGAAAGGCATATTCAGGACGGAGTCTTTTAATTTACCACGAAGTTCCTAATGCGGCGAAGCCGCAACCAAATGAGCTTGTCTCCCGTAAAAGCTTGTCCTGAGCAAAGTCGAAGGATCCGAAGCTCGAAACAATATCAAATGACAAAAAATCCCAATGTTCGAAACAACCTCGATTGGGACTTGAGTTTCGGGGTTTTAGTATTTCGAATTTCGAAATTGTTTCGCCTTTCGATATTCGAATTTCGAATTTAGGAGACAAGCTTAGCGGGAATAAATCCTCACGTCCCGGCGATCCGGGCTGTCTGAAAATTTCAAGCCGCGAAACCTCTCCAGTATAGTAGTACGGAGAGCACGAAGGTTAGCAAGCGAGATCTTTATTCACCGTGTAGGGGCCACCGGCCGGTCGCCTGATTCTCCTCCGCGTCCTGAGCGCCTCCGCGGTGAATCATGCGTCCGTCGTGGTAATTGAAAACAAGCCAATATCCGCGAGGAGGAAGATCCGTTGACACGAAAGTACCAAACTCGCTAATCTTCTCGTATAAGGACCACAAAGGAGCAATCGATGAAAGCGATCCGTATTCACAATTTCGGTCCGACGGAGGACGTACTCCAGTACGAGGATATTCCGGTGCCCGCACCTAAGGCCGGCGAGGTCTTGATCAAAGTCGAAGCGGCGGCGCTGAATCGAGCCGATCTCGGCCTGCGCAAAGGAACTTACCGGATTTCTGCCGATGCGCTGCCAATCATTCCCGGTCGTGAATTCGCCGGCACGGTTGAAAAGCTCGGAGGCGGCGCTGGCGAATACCGAGTAGGCCAGCGTGCCGTCGCGTATCCGAGTCTCGGCGGATACGCGGAATACGCCGTCGCAAAAACCTCGGAAGTTCGACCTGTCCCCGATGGGGTCACGGCTGCTCAAGCCGCTGCGCTACCCACAGTATTTTTGACCGCCTGGTTCGGCCTGTTGACCGATGGAAATCTTAAAGCCGGCGAATGGCTGCTCGTTCATGGCGGCAGCAGCGGCGTGGGCATCGCAGCGATCCAAATTGCCAAACATCTTGGGGCGAAAGTAATCACCACTACCGGTACAGAGGAAAAGGCTCGAAGGTTACGTAAACTCGGCGCCGATGTGACCATTGACGTGTCTGAAAACGACTTTCTTCCGGAAGTAATGCGCGTGACCAATAATCGTGGCGTTGATGTTGTGTTGGAAATGATCGGCGGCGATGTTTATCAAAAGAGTTTGCAAGCGCTCGCGCCCAGTGGCCGTCTGTTCTCCATCGGCGGCGCCTTTGGCGCGATTCCCGATTCTCCGCCGGTATTGACCGAGGGTCGCAAGGCGACGCGCTTCTCCATCACGAATTATTTGAAGGCCAAACCGGAAGATTTCAAACAACTGGATGAAATTCTCAAACTCGTGGCGGAGAAGAAGTTTCAAGTCGTGATCGGCAAAAGTTTTCCGCTGGCGGAAACCCGCGCCGCGCAGCGCTATCTCGAGGGTCGCGAACACTTTGGCAAGATTTTGTTGACCACGTAGAAACGGGTGCCTCATATGAGGGGAAACCTGGATTCCCGCTGCGCGCGAATGACGATAGTCATGACCCGTCTTTTGTTAATTTTTAAGACGGCAGATTAAATTGGAGGTTTAACATGTCATTCAAGATCAAACGAGTCGGCCATCTGGTTCTCAAAGTGAAAGATCTCGAGCGCTCGCGAAAATTTTTCACCGAGGTCTTGGGATTTCCCCAGGTTGGAGAAAACGATCGCGGCATGCTGTTCTTCAGCACCGACGTTAACAACAACCATCACATGCTCGCGCTGAGGGAAGGCAAGCCGGGCGCGCCCATGCCTAATCCCGAGCAGATCGGTATGGAGCATGTGTCATTCGAAGTCGGCACGTTTGCCGAGTTGCAAGAAGTCTATCGAAAGTCCAAAGAACACGACGTGAAGTTTCGCCAGACAATCTTTCACGGCGTGGCAAAGAGCATCTATTTCTACGATCCCGACGGCAACGTGCTCGAGGTCTACTGTAATGTACCGCCGGAAGAGTATCGCAAAACGGTGTCGAACCCCTATTACAATTACGGCAGCATCGAAGACGAGCTGGAAGGTAAAGTCCCGCAGCGCCCGGGCACCGTCGCGCCGTAACGGAGAATCCAGAATCCGACAGGATTGAGCCTCTCGTCTCCCGAGAGTCCCAGTATTCCATCACCCCAATACTCGACTAACGGGCCGTGTCCCGGCCAGTGGCCGCTCAGCCAAGCCTCTGTTAAAATACACTCCATGGAAGCGGCTGAACCCAGGGAAAAACCGGCACCGCCGAAACAGACGGAATCCCAAGCTCCCGAACTTTCCGGCCTAAGCGATGAGGATCTGTTGGCGATGCGTATTTGCGACCTAAAGCTCAAGATCACCGGGACCGAGCTCGAGTCGCGCATTGAAAAATTTCATATTGAGCTCGGTGAAAAAAACATTTTGTTGAAACCCGTCTGCTATCTCGGCGACGAATGGTTCTGCCCCGAGGGCTCAACCACAATTGCCATCCCCTTCTATCTCGCTCATCCGCGCCTAAAGAAACTTGAAGAGAAAATGATGATGGAAGTCGAAGGCGGCACTGAAGATTGGTGCATGCGGCTATTGCGCCACGAGATGGGTCATGTGCTCAATCACGCGTACCTGCTCGAAAAAGACAAGCCCTGGCAAAAACTTTTTGGCCCCACTTCCCTGGAATATTCCGAGAGCTTTCGCGCACGACCCTACAGTCGTCGCTTTGTCCGTCACTTGGAAGGCTACTACGCGCAGAGCCATCCGGAAGAGGACTTCGCCGAGACCGTGGCGATCTGGCTCACGCCTAATCTCGATTGGCGACAACAGTACAAAGATTGGAAAGCGCTGGAAAAACTCGAGTTCGTCGATGAGCTCATGGGCAAGCTCGCCGGCAAACCACCCACCGTGCACTCGAAGGCCCGAATGAGCGAAGCCTCGCGATTGCGCTCCCGCCTGGCGCTTTATTACAAACGACGACGTAAACTTTACGCCCAAGACTTTCCGGAGTTTTTCGACGCGGATCTGCGCAAATTGTTCGTCGATGCGGCAACTGCGCCAGAGAATGAACGCGCCGCCGCATTCCTGCGCCGGTCGAGGAAAATGATTTTGAATGCAGTCTCCACTTGGACCGGCGAACCGAAGTACACGCTCAGCGAGTTGCTGCGGGCATTAACCGACCGCTGCGCGGAATTGGATTTACGCTTGCGAGCTCAATCGGCCGGAGTCGAAGTCACCGCCTTCCTGGCAACGCTGGCATCTCACTACCGGCTAACCGGGAAGTTCAAACAATCCTAGTCTATGGTTCGGGTACGAAAACGCTACAAAGTTCTGGTTCTTTTCGATACCGCGGGCACGCCGCCCGCGGATCAAGATTTTACGAAGGAACTGAAAACCGACGATTGGGCCGCCGAAGCTCATGTCATCGGCGCGCTCAAGAAACTCGGACACGAAGTCCGGACGATCGGCGTTTGGGACGAGCCCGGCATGATCATCGACGAAATCAAAGCAAATCCACCCGATGTCGTCTTTAACCTGACTGAACATTTTAACGAGGTTTCTGCCTATGACCGCAACGTCGCCGGCTTATTGGAAATGATGGGCGTGCCCTATACCGGTTCGAGTCCCACCGGCCTCACGCTCTGCAAGAACAAAGGCATGGCGAAGGAACTGCTAGCGTACCACAGAATTCGGGTGCCAAACTTCGCGATCTTCTCGCCGGGTGCGACGATCAAACGACCGAGCCGTCTCAAATTTCCACTCTTTATTAAACCGGCGGAAGAAGAAGCTTCCTATGGCATCTCACTGGACTCCTTTGTAGAAAACGACGAGGCCTTCGAAGAGCGAATTCGCTTTATTCACGAACGAATGAACCAAGCAGCGTTAGCGGAAGAGTACATTGACGGAAGGGAAATTTATGTGAGCCTTCTCGGTAATGATCGGCTTCGCGTCTTTCCTTTCCGTGAAGTCATCTTTACCGAAGTTCCCGACGGCCAACCGAGGTTCTCAACGTTCAAAGCCAAATGGGACGACGCGTACCGCAAGCGCTGGGGCATCCAAAACGTGTTTGCCGAGCCGTTTGCCAACGGCGCGGATCAACGCATCGTCAAAATCTGCAAATCCGTATATCGCGCCCTGCGCATTCGAGGCTACGGCCGCATCGATCTCCGCGTCACGCCGGAAGGCGAGATTGTCATCTTGGAAGCCAACCCCAATCCAAACCTCGACCGCGACGACGAGTTCGCCCAATCCGCGACGAAGGCCGGCCTCACCTATCCCAGACTCGTGCAACGAATCCTTAAACTCGCGCTCACGGCCGCCCACTGAAGCCGGACCGAAATTTAAGCGAATGACACCGCGACCGCTCGCCGTATTCTGTTTCTCTCTGGTCTTTGTGACGAATCCCGGAATTTATTCGCCAGTCTCTACCGCGGCAGACGATTTTAAGCCACGCGTATTCATATTGCATCCCGACGAACTGTTTCGAGCCAGGGAGCGAATCCACAGCGACGACCCTGCTTTGCTCTCCGCATTCAGTCGTCTCAAGGGCGACGCGGACCGCGCCCTTGGCGGCGCCACCTATTCCGTCTTGAATAAAAAGCTCGCTCCGCCCAGCAGCGATAAACACGACTACATGAGCGTAGCGCCATACTGGTGGCCCAATCCGAACACTCCGAATGGCCTTCCCTACGTGCGTCGCGACGGTGAAGTCAATCCCGAGCGCGACGCAACATCAGATCGAAAGCGTCTCGACGGCTTGGTCCAGAGCGTTAAGACTCTCGGGCTAAGCTACTTTTTCACCAGAAGAGAAGAGTACGCTGCGCACGCGGCGAAATTGCTGCGCGTCTGGTTCCTGGACGATGAAACGAAAATGAATCCGCATCTCAGATATGCCCAGGCCGTGCCCGGGCGCAATGTAGGTCGCGGCGCAGGCATCATCGAGACGCACAACTTGCCGGAGCTCATCGACGCGGTTGGGTTATTGAACGGCTCGAAGTCGTGGACCCCAATCGATCACAAGCGGTTGCAGGATTGGTTCGAAGCGTACCTCATCTGGCTCATCGATAGCGCCGAAGGAAAAGCGGAGTCCACGGCCCAGAACAACCACGGCAGCTGGTACGACGTCCAAGTGGCTTCCTATGCTCTCTTCGTTGGACGTGACGAACTGGCAAAAAAGGTCCTGGGCGAATTCCCATCCAGGCGCATCGCCAAGCAGATCGCAGCGGACGGCCGCCAGCAACACGAGCTGGCACGCACGCAGGCGTGGCACTATTCAATTTTCAATCTTGAAGCGCTCTTCAACGCCGCATCTATCGCAGACAAACTCGGAATCGATCTGTGGAGACATGAGACACCGGACAAACGCAACACACGCAAAGCGTTGGATTGGCTGTTACCCTTTGCGATCGGCGAGAAAAAGTGGACCGACAAACAGATCTCACATTTTCAGCCGGAAATACTCGCGCCGCTGCTGCGCCGCGCGGCAATTCGTTACCACGAACCGGCGTACGAGAATGCAATGAATAAAATTATCGGCACATCGACGGATCAACGCTGGCAATTGCTCTATCCGAAAACATCCGAGGTAAAGTAGGGCACGGCATGCCGTGCCCTACTTTACCTCATCAGAACCGATCTTTGCGCTCCATTTGTTCTTTGTGGTTGGATGAATTTACTTCCGGCCGATCTTAGCGAACTCTTCGAGGAACGTTCCCGCTTTATAGTTCGGATTGATCTTCGGCTGATCGCCCTTGTAGATGATGTTTAGCTCGCCCATGTATTCTTGAATCGGCAGCGGCTTGATCGCAAACACCATCGCAGGCTCGTCACTGGTGATATGGTGCTGGTGCCAGACGCCTTGTCCGATGTAAAGTGTATCGCCCGGTTTCCAATCGATGCGCTCTTCGTCCAAGATACTGTACCCCTGGCCCCGCAAGACGATGATGATCGCTTCGTTGTGCTTGTGCGTCACCGAATGCGAATGCGGCGGATAGATGTGGCAGTCGACCTCGATGATGCGGTTTTGAAAACCGAGCTCCTGAGAAACCAGCGGTCCCATCCAGACACCATTCTGCGCTTCCCATTCCACCTTGACATCTTCTCCCTTGATCGCCTTGCGGCCCGCCTTTCGCCTGGCGATGTCCGCTTTAACACGCTCAGCTCTTGATTTGAATAACGAGCTCTTTCCTTCGAACCATTTTTCGTTGTTCTCATGATCCGCCATATCTAAAATCCTTTCTCGGCAAAATTAATTCCAAATTCTTGTTATATGCGGCGCTATCGCTTGTCAAGAAAACCAAGTCACAAAGCGCGAGCAACGAGCCTCCTCGGAAAAAAGCTCCCGGATGAGACCTGCATCTGCTAAAATGCAGCCCAAAGGTGAGATCAATCTATCGCGGTGGAAGGGAGTGTTCAGCAAAATGGAAGTCGTCGTCATATATTTGATCATGGGTGCCTTGGCGGCATACGCGCTGTACTTGACTTTTCGAGGGCGCAACGCTGGCGTGCTTGATCCCAGCCTCGGCTTGTTGAACGTCGGTGGAGATAGTTTCATTCCCTTGCTTGAGCAGGATCGTAATGCCCTGAGTCCGCTGTTCTCGAAGATTGAAATGGCGGCGAGTTACCAAATACCAAATGCAGCGTACTGTTCATCTATGCTGACGTCGTGCCTGACGGTTCGTTAGGGCTTGGCGGCAACGTCACGATAAGGCATTTAACCGAAAAAGCGGGTGCTTTCATCGCCGTGTTTGCTTCGAACAATATTTCGGCGCAATGCGATCGCTGCGGCGAAGTTGCCCGAGCCAAAACGAGCCAATCTCGTGCGGGCACTTGATCGCAAAGGTGAAGCGTTCTGCCGATTCTTTAAAGGACTTTTCACTCGGATGAACCCCGGTAAATCAATGCCGAGGGCATGGAACGCGATCGCTCCCCAATACCGACACAAGGCGCATCACGATCTTCCAGTCACACGATCTGCCAAATGGAACAGGGCAAGTGCGGTTCCGGTCATCGTAACGGCGGCGGTCGACGAAAGTGGATTATCATCGCCGAGAGTGAGGCACGTTCATATCATCGAAAGCCACATTGTTGACGTTTCGAGCGAATATAGCTTTGTCGGTCCTTTCAGAGATCTGGAAATAGCCTTGCGTCGAACTGCAGGGATTAGATCACAGAGATTAAAGTAGGTTTTCAGATCACAGGTTGGGCTGCGCGCGGCGAACCCCATTCGGCTTATTCCGTCTTCCGAAGCTCGCTCGCGATGTGCTGGACTTTGTCCATGACACGCAACAGATTACCGCCCCAGAGTTTGCCGATTTGCTCTTCCGTGTAACCGCGACGAACAAGCTCCAGCGTCACGTTGAACGTTTCGCTGGCGTCGTTCCAACCCGTTATACCGCCACCGCCGTCGAAATCCGACGTAATGCCGACGTGATCGAGTCCGATCAATTTCACCGCGTAGTCGATGTGATCGATCAAGTCCTTCACCGACGCCGGTGGGTCACCCGGATATTCTTCGTCAATGATGGCCAGCTTGTTTTCGGATTCTTCCCGACGTTCGGCGGTGAGCTGCGCCAGGGCCGCGCGCAGGCTGCCGCGTTGTCCGCGTGGTGGCGGCTCAGGCAAACTAAACTCCCTTCTGAGCGTGGCGAGGGCCGCCATTCTTTCCGGGGAGTCCGGCTTCGGCGTCTTGATATATCCGCTATAAGCGACCACTTGCATGACCCCACCGCTTTTTTTGAGCGCGAGGAGTTGCTCGTCGTCCATGTTCCGACTCACATCGCACAACGCCCTCACGGCGGAATGCGAAGCGATAATCGGCGCTTTCGACAGTTCCAGTGTCTGCATCATGGACACTTTCGACGGATGAGAAACGTCGATCATCAGTCCCACCTTATTCATCTCGGTGATGACCTGCTTGCCGAGTGGCGAAAGGCCGTTCCACTTCCAGCCGTCCCGCTCACCGGTGTTGGAATCGGAGAGCTGGCTGTGGCCGTTATGCGAAAGCGACAGGTAGCGTCCGCCGCGAACGAAGAATTCCTTCACCCGACCGATCTCCTCGCCGATCGGATAACCGTTTTCAACGCCAATGAGCGCGGCTTTCTTTCCCCTGGCTTTGATCCGCCGGACGTCATCGGAAGTGAGCGCCAATTCGATTTTGTCGGGTGCAAGCTCTTTGGTGAGTCGATGAATCGCTTCGAATTTTTCGAGCGCCACCTTGTAAGCACGCTCGTAACCCGCCGCCTTAAAGGCATCGGGATCGCGCGCCTCGGTTGTCTGGCCGACGTAAACGACGAGAAATACCGCGCTGACACCGCCGTCGAACATCTTCGGTAAATTGAACTGGTTATCCAGCCGCTCTGTGTAGTTCCGCTCGCCGGTAAAATTGGCAACGGCGATATCGACATGCGAGTCGAGAATGATCACGCGATCGTGAATGGCTTGAGCCTTCTTGATAAGTTCCGCATCGATCGGCGGATCCTGCGCCAATACAAAGGCGTGTGGTCCAGCGAGAATCATGACAGCGCAGCAGACAAGCGGGATGAGTTGGAAAAGTTGTAACGTATCAAAAGTTTTGGCATAGCGGCGCGCCCATGAACTTTTTCTACTGATCCAAAACATCGCATTTGAATTATAAAATCATAGCAGCTGGCTTCAATGAGATACAGTAACATAGACCGGAACGATTTTTCGGACGTCTAGCTTGATCATTTACCGACGCACAGCGCTTTGACGAAGTCTGGTCACCTTATCCCGCAAATTCGGGCTCTCCCTCACGCAGATTGATCGTCATCCTGACACAGAGCAATTCGATTCCGGACATTAGGCGGTGAGTCGTGCCCTGTTGCCGTCGACATTGCATCGCCAGGTAGAACGGCACTGCGGTGAGCGACGCATCGAGCCACAGAGCGTCCAAGCCCTCAGCGCGAGCTTCATCACACGCGTATTTAAACAGGGCCTTGCCGATTCCCTGTCGAGCATAGTCAGGGTTCACGTACACTGCTTTGAGTTCCCTCGTCTTGTTGTCGTATTCCGAAAAGCCCACCACTTTGCTGTCCACCTCCGCTACGAAAAGACGACCCCACGAAATGGGCTTCAAATAATCCGTTGCCCTACGTGGACCGGCCCACGCCTCGATCTGAGTTTGATCATAATCCACCGAACAAAGCTCTCTTATGGCCCGAGTATGAGCTTCGTAGATCGATCCACAATCGGCCGGCACGGCTTTGCGGATCATAATCATCTTAAGGTTCAGTTGCTGTTGCCTGTTGCTTATTTATTGATATGCAACCGATCGAAAAAAATTTCTGTCAGAACGCGCAATCTAGACGGATCATGTAGCGTCGTTTTGTTCTGGACTCAGCCGGATAGTGCTCCGCATATGGGTAGTCGCCAGGCATTGTCACGGTTTCCACGTATTCAGCCCCGGCCAGCTCTATCGATCGATGTGACGCATAATTGCCAACATCACAGGTCAGCCAAATCGGATTGAGTTCGTGGTGCGCAGCTATCGGCAAGAGCAGCCTGCAACTTCTGGAAGCGTAATGGTGCCCTCGAAACTTCTCATGAACATTAAACCCGATATTTCCACGAAAGTAACGTTCATGATGAGTGACACCAATGCGAAAGTTGATGCCACCCATGACCTTAGTCGAAGATACGTTAACCATTGCGAAGCTGTAACATGGTGAGAAACCTTTGCGGTGATCTGCGGGTATCTTTTTACGGAGTTTGAGCGTCAACTCACCATCGACAAGAGTAGGTAAAGTCTCTAAAAATTCAATATCGAAGACCTTTTCTCGTCGGGTGATCGATCGACGTATCATCGATATAGCAGCACAGACTCGCGCTCTTCATACCACGAATCTTCATCCGGAATTGCCAGTGCATCTAGATCGGCGGGCTTGGCACCGGGATCGTCAACCCATTGGCGCAGAAGCTCGCTGCCATTGATCAAATCGATGGCGAGTCGATCACGTTCGTATTCATAGGCGAAGTTGCGCCAGAGATCGTAGCCCGGGCGCAAAGCCCGCAAGGACTTCAGGACAAGCGCGACCAATCGCCAGGGTCGAAAACTTTCGCTATCGTAACTCGCATCCTCGACGTGAATCTGAATTCCGGCGCAAAGCTTCCCCGCATGCTTGTTAAACGTCGGCTCGAACCAGCACTCGCGCAGTCGACAGCCGCGCAGCCACTCTGGCGCGAGTGATTCCATCTTTTTCAAGAGAGCGCGCGGCTCGATATCCGGCGCGCCGAAAAGCTCAAGTGGCCTCGTCGTCCCGCGCCCTTCGGAAAGCGTCGTACCTTCCAGCATTACGGTTCCGGAATAGGAACGCGCCATCCAAAGATTTGCAGCGTTGGGACTCGGGTTGATCCATGCGCGTTCGCCGATCGGCCAGCCGTAACCCGGTGCCGCTGTGGGATTCCAACCTTCCATCGAGATCACTTCGCAATCGACGTTGAGACGAAACGTGCGCACAAACCACTTCGCCAGTTCACCGAACGTCAAGCCATGCCTCATCGGCAACTGCCCTGCGCCGACGAAACTCTGCCAGCCCGGCCGCAGTTTTAGCCCTTCCAGTGGACGCCCAACTGGATTGGGCCGGTCAAGCACCCAAACTGATTTTTTATACTGCGCCGCCGCTTCGAGAACGTAACGCAGCGTCGTAATAAACGTATATATACGGCAACCGACGTCCTGCAGATCGACGAGGAGAACATCGAAGTAATCCATCATCGCCGCCGTCGGCCGGCGCACTTCGCCGTACAGGCTAAAGACCGGAATCCCGTGCACCGAATCGTGGAAATCTCGCGACTCGATCATATTGTCTTGTTTGTCGCCGCGCAGCCCATGCTGCGGGCCAAAGGCCGCAGTGAGCCTGATATCCTTCAACGCTACCAGTGCATCGAGCGAGTGCGTCAACTCACGCGTGACCGAGGCTGGATGGGCAAGCAATGCGACACGCTTTCCCGCCAATGGCTTTCGTAGCTTTGAATCTTCGAGTAATCGGTCAATTCCAAACTTCATTGCTCGCTATCTTAAACGCTTTCACAGATTCTAACCAGGCAAAGTGATATCCAGAGCAAAAGAATCGGGATGATGGAAGTCGGGCTTGCCCGCCGGATGATTTAGTGCCCAATACGAAAGCCGGCCGTTAATGTCTTCGATAACCGCTGAAAGCGCCACCCGTAAAGTCGCGGTTGGCTGTATCGCCGGCAAACGATCGAGGCGAATCATCGCGCGCAGCTCCAACGTCTCCGATTCTTTTCGTACGACGATTTTCGGGTCGAGCTCATCGTTCTCGATCGGCCCGCCGTCGCGATAGGTTCGAAAGGCATACGCCGCCCACTCGCCGGACGGCGAAAAGTTAAACTCAAAATATACCGGGCTATCTTTGAAGCCAATGAATGCTTCAAAGCATGTGTGCTGCCACAGACCATCTATTCGACACGGCTGTCGAGGCAGCGGAATCAGAAGACGAGCCATATCGCCTCGGATGATATAACCGAGAGTAACTTCTGCAACCCGCTTCGATGCCGCATCTACCTCGATGCCGTTGACAGCCTGGCTGGCAGTTTCAGGGTGTTGCCTCAGCGCACCTGAAAAATCAGTGGCCGAACTCCTAACCGTGCGTCCTTGTGGCATTAAATTAGTTAGATCCGGTCAAGAAAACCGGCGGCACTCGATTCATCGAACAGCGATTCTGATCAAATCGTATGGATGTCCTGCGCCGTGATCAAGACATCCACCTGCCGGAGAAGCCGCTTCAGATTTCCATAATTACATGAAGAACCTTTGAGTCTTTCGATCGGCGCCGGCAAAGATTTCAATCTTGATGATGTCCTCGATGAAATCCACGCCGCCGTGTTTTCAAGCCCCCTGGTACGGAGCGGATTGAGACCTGACGGTCCGCGCTCCGAAGACGGCGACTAACTCTTTACGAATTTGTTTGATTTTCTCAGCTTCGATTTTCCGGCCATCGTTCTGCTTCAACGCAGGTAAATCTCATACTTGTTCATGCTGCGAAAGGAGATTAGTGCGTTTACAAGAAAATGCAACCGGCCGTCACTATTAGGTCTTCCCACCCAGCCTCTTAAAAAACCCTTCTTTCTCCAGTTCGTCCATCAAGCGCTCGTCGACGTACCTCGCGACGTTGGTGTCGAACTTAGTTTCCGGTGAACGCTGCTGGAGCATGTCGATGGCAGCGCGCATGCCTTCGTGCGACATGCGCGGCGGGGACGAGAACGTCGTTGCAAAATATTCATAGGTCTCCTCTACGATCACCGGATTTTTTTGCTTCATCCGCTGCGTGAGCAACGCCACTCCCTTATCCTTGTTCGTCATGAAGTGATGAATTCCCTCGGCGTACGCCTGCAAGAATCGCTTCATCGTATCGCGGTTCTTGTCGAGAAAAGAGCGGCGCGTGGCGATGGCGTTCATCGGAAAGTTAGCGGTTTTGAGCTCGGTCATGTGCGCGAGCGTCGGCAAGCCCATGCGCGCGGCTTCGCCGGTTTCCGGCGGCGCCAGTAGCGTCGCATCGAGCGCGCCGCTCGACAAAGCAAGCAGACGATTGGCGGCAGGTCCGCTGGCGAGCAGCGTGACGGACTGGCGCGGAATATTCCATTCCTTGAGTGCCAGGATGAGAGAAACTTCATGGGCTCCACCGAAAGCTACGATGCCGACTTTTTTGCCGACGAGATCCTTCGGTTGGTGGATATTTTTCTGAGCCACGAGACTAAACGGGAATTTATTCACTGATGAAGCGACGAACACGAGATCCGCGCCTTGGTTGATCGCCGAGATCAGCGCGGTGCCGTCGATCTGGCCGAAGTGGATGCTGCCGCCGAGCATCGCCTGCGCGCCCCGCGCCGATCCGGGAATCATGACCAGATCGACGTTCACGCCGTGTTTTGTCAAGAAACCGAAGTCTTTGGCGGCCCACAGCGGCGCTTGAAATCCAGCAAAGCCGGCGTAGCTGGCGATGTACTTTTCTTGCGCGGTAACTCGTATTGGTACAATTACCAACGCCAGCAGGAGCGCCGTATTCACAGATCTGATCATGGATTACTTTCCTCCCATTCGAATGGGATTAACCTCCGCGGCGTCTGAGTTGTCAAGCCAATCGCAGCCTTGACACCCCCGGTGACCGGCCAATAAAACCGAGTCGACGAAAGTTTTTGTCGCAAAGGAGTCGCCATGGCTGCGTCTGAATCGAGAACACCTAATTTGGATTCGATCGAGCTCAAAGAGCTTAAACAGAAACTGGTCGACGGCTGTCACATTCTCGACCACGAGGGGATCACTGACGGTTTTGGACATGTGAGCGTGCGCGTACCTGGAACGGAAGCGTTTCTGACGATCGCAAACGTAAGCCCCGGTTGCGCCACGTTGGAACGACTCGTCATGCTCGATCTCAACGGCAAATTTCTCGGTGGCATTAACGTTCCCCCCTACGAGTGGCCGATTCACGCGTGTATTCTCAAAGCGCGACCCGAAGTGATGAGCGTGTGCCACACGCACTCGAAGTGGAGCTCGCTTTTCAGTGTTTTAAAAGGCGGTCTTCGTCCACTGCACGTGTACGCGAGGTTTCTTCCCATCGCAGGTCCGCCCGTTTACCCGGCAGCGGGACTCATCGGCACCATCGAACGCGGCATGGCACTCGCGGCCTCGCTGAAAGACAGCGCGGCGGTCCTGATGCGGGCCCACGGCGACGCGGTGGTCGGCACCAGTCTCGAGGAAGCGATCCTGCGCACCATCCGACTTGCCTTCGTCAGCGAGCTTGCACATATGGCGGTAGCCCACGGCGAGCCGCTTTACATGAGCGAAGAGGAATTGGCGACTTTCTCCGCCGATCAGGCGTTTCCGGCGCGACCATGGGAATATTATCTAAGCCGCGTGCAAGGGCGCCACTCTCCTTGACAGCCCGATAGCTGACTAATATCTTCGCGAAGATAGACACCTGTTCGACTATCCCGACTACTAAGGAGTGTTCATGGCTGCCGATCGCAAGGACGTGCCCAAAATTGACTCAGCAGAACTGAAAGAGCTGACGGAAAAGCTGATGACGGCCTGCCACATTCTCGATCACGAAGGCGTGACCGACGGCTACGGTCACATAAGCGTGCGCGTACCCGGCACCGACGCTTTTGTAACGATCGCCAACGTCAGCCCGGGATGCGTCACGCGCGATCGGCTGATCATGCAGGATCTCGACGGCAATTACCTCGACGGCGCGAAGACGCCACCCAATGAGTGGCCGATTCATTCGTGTATTTTGAAAGCGCGTCCGGAAATCGTCAGCGTTGCGCATACGCATTCTAAATGGAGCACAATTTTCAGCGTGCTGCCGATCAAGCTCAAGCCCATGCACCACTACGGCAAGTTTCTTTCCGCCGACGGCCCACCCGTGTATGAAGGAATTGGCCTGGTACGTACAGTGGAGCGCGGCAATGAGCTCGCCGCCGCGCTGGGCAACGGTCCGGTGGTCTTATTGCGCGCTCATGGCGACGCCGTTGTCGGCGAAAGCGTCGAACAGGTCATCGAGCGAACGACGCGGCTGGCCATGCTCGGCGAATGGAATCATCTGGCGCTGCTTGGCGAATGGAATCATCTGGCGCTGCTTCACGGCGAACCGAGATATTTGACCGCAGAGGAGCTGGAAGTCTACAACGCCGATCAGCGCTTCCCCATGCGCGGCTGGGAGTATTACGTCAGCCGGCTAGAAGGGAAAAGATAGAATTGGAATGAGGGAGTTTTGGAGTACTGGAGTATCGGGGTCCCAACACTTCTCCCCTCCATCACTCCAACTTCCCGTTACACTGAGTGGAGGAGGAAACTAACATGACAAGCCAAGAATTCGTTAACCAGCTCAAGAAGGACATTCAGGCGTTTCCGAAGATTCGCATCAAGCATCCGTTCTTGAAAGCCGTCTGCAACGGCACCGCGACGATGGATCAGATCCGCGCCTGGGCGATTCAGGACTACCAATTTCGCGCCGCCGTGCCGCGCATCGCTATGATGCGCTATCTTGCCTGCACTGATCCGGAGATCGCTCAGAAACTTTGGGGCGTCGTCGAGGAAGAAACCCGCGGCATGGACACCGGCAGCGCCGGACATAACGAGCTCGCGATCCGGTTTGCCGAATCCATCGGTCTATCGAAAAAACAACTCGAAAACGCCGAGCTGCGCCCTTCCACCGCCGCCCATCTTTACTACGTCGAATTGATAATCCACACGCTACCATGGTTTGTCGTCATGTCGATCCAGATCGGAGCCGAAGGCACCTTCGGGCCGGCGGCCGCCGCGATCGGCAACGGTTTGATGCAAAACTATAAGATGAAGCCTGAGGACGTTCGCTTTTTCACCGTCCATACGGAAGCGGATGAGGAACACAGTAGCCTGGCGGAAGAAATCGCCGTGCGCTATCTCCAATCGCCGCATTTGCAGGAGCAGACCCGCAAGCACACATTCCGGCGCATGGAATTGCTTTACGACATCTGGTCGATTGATGGTTATGACAAGTGAGATGAAAAAACTTGAGAAGCAAGGGAATTGGCGAGGCGAGGTGAGGGTGCTCGAAATTGCATTCTTCCCTCATCCTGCCTTCTCCCACAAGGGGAGAAGGTATTCGAACATCGCGAGAAATCTCGCGGTAGATTCTAATTTTAAACACGACTGAGAGAAACAGTGCCACATGCCGAAACTAACTTTAGGATTCATCTCCGCGTTCAATGAGCGCGTCGAACCGCTGATGAACGGCACGGTACAGGCGGAAGGGATCGAGCTTATTCCGACCTACTCCCATCCGGCTGAAACATTCTGGCGTCAGCTCAAGTTCGGCGAGTTCGAAGTTGCCGAAATGTCCATGTCATCCTTTCTTATCGCAAAATCCCAGGGAGCCGACATGATCGCGCTGCCGGTTTTTCCCAGCCGCCGACTTTTTCAGACCGAGCTGTCTTACCACATCGACTCGGGGATCACGAAACCGGAAGACCTGGCCGGCAAACGGCTGGGCGTGGCGGAATATCAACAAACGGCGGCGCTCTGGATACGCGGCATTCTCGAGCACGACTTCGGCGTGTCGCAGTACAAGATCCACTGGTATATGGAGCGAAGCGAGGAGATGAGTCATGGCAGTACCACCGGTTTCAAGCCACCGCCGGGAATTTCATTTAACCGCATCACGCAGAACAAAAGTTTGGCTTCGACACTACTAGAAAATGAACTGGACGTCGCGCACGTCGCGAGCCCGTGGGTGCTTCAGGCCAATGCGCTGGATCGCTCAAGCCGGATCGGCGGCAAGGGAGTTTGGAGCAATATCAAGCCGCTGTTTCCCGACCGCATGGCTGAAGGCGCGCGCTTTTATAAAAACCATGGCTTTTTACCCGTTAACCACGCCTATATCATTCGCGGCGACATCTATAAAAAATATCCCTGGGTCGCGTTCAATCTGTACACCGGCTTCGTAAAAGCCAAGGGGTATTTTAATTCGACGTTGATCGACAGCATTCCCTCGGCGCTTTTCTTTGGCAAGGAATATCTGACCAGGACGCAGGAGATGTTCGGCAATGACCCCTATACTTACGGCGTCAAAGGGAACCGAAAGATGCTCGAGACATTGATCGACTTCTCCCATGAGCAGGGGCTGATCACGAAGAAACCGAAAATCGAAGATCTGTTCGCTCAGAGCACGCTGGAGCTGTGAGGGAATGGAGTATTGGAGTTCATGGAGTGATGGAGTATTGCGTTAAGAGCATTTCCGCCGCATTCCTCCACCGTCCGCTGCCTATTCATCCCTCGACGGGGGAGGACATAGGTGGGGGTGATTCTTCGCATCCCGCATATGTGATGGGACTGAAATTTGTCCTCCTGGTATTTATGTTACTAATTACATTTGGCAGCCGTGCCGAGGCCGCCGCCTCCGCAAAGTCCGTCAACTTCGCTTCCAACACTCCTACGTTGAGCGGCACGCTGCCGCTTGTCGTCGCGCAAGAATTCGGTTTCTTTGCCGTCGAAGGTTTGGAAGTAAAAACCGTGCTTATCAGAGGTGGCCCGACCGCGATGGCTGCCCTCGTTGGAGGCGGCGTCGATTACACATTGGTCGCCGGTGTGGCCGCGGTACGAGCCATCGCGCAAAACGCGCCGCTGGTCATTATCAGCGGCATTCAGCCATACATGGATTACACGCTTCTCGGCGCCAAAGGCATCAACAGCGTCAACGATTTGAAGGGGAAGGTCGTCGGTGTCACCGGGCCCGGCGGCGTGGCGGAATTTGCCGTGGTTGAAGGCTTAGCCAAGAAAGGCTTGGTGCGCGACCGGGATTACAAAATACTTTACGGCGTCGGCAACAGTCCATCTCGCGCCCAAGCTTTGGAATCTGGTAAAATTCATGCCTCGCCGTTTTCGTTTTTAGAAAGGATAGAGCTCGAGAAGAAAGGGTTCCCTACTCTCTTCGACATCGGCAGCGTCATCCCCGGATTCCCCTTCGTGGTGATTGTATCGAGCAAACAAAAAATAGAAACGGATCCGGAAGGAATAGTCTCGGTGCTGCGCGCGATCAAGCGCGGGCTGGATTTTCTCGGCAACAACCAAGAAAAAGTCGCAGCCGCGGTCATCAAAAAGAACACTTTCGGCGATCCCGTACCGGTACGGCAAGTGATCCACCAGTTCGCCAACGTGTATTCGATCTCGATCACCAAGGAAGATATCGAGTCGCTAATCGCCGCCACGCGCATCGAAGCGGAAGCGAAAAAACTAGGCGGCGCGGAGAAGTTTTTCACGAGGCAGTTCCTCATGAAAGCTACTGGACAGGGACGGTGAAAGGATAAATTGGAGTACTGGAGTGATGGGTTTGAAGAGTTCCCCCAGTACTCCATTTAGTCTATTACTCCAGCACTCCAACAACAGAGCACTCCGCGACAACTCTTAAGGAGAAAACATGGCACACGACTTAGAATTGACTCTCATGCTCGCAGATTACCATCGCACGCGGCCTTTACTTAACGGCGAAGTCACGGCGCAAGGAATCAAGCTGCAACCGCGTCGTGCCGAAACCGGCGAGGCCTGCATGCGCCCCGTTTATGAAGAATTCGACATCGCGGAGATGTCGCTTTCCTGGTACATGATGGCGCGCTGCCGCAACGAGCCGGTGATCGCGCTGCCGATCTTTCCGCTGCGCATGCAGATCCATCCCTACATTTTCTGCTCGCCCGCTTCCGGAATCGAGCGGCCGGAAGATCTCAAAGGAAAAAAGATCGGCATGGACGAGTACCGCCTCACGGTGGGACTATGGGCGCGCGGAATTTTACAGGAATACCATGGCGTGCGACCGGAGGAATGCGAGTGGTTCACCTCGACGCCTGAGCGGGCCGGGTATCAGCCGCCCGCAGGCGTCAAAGTCACGGTTGTTGACGAACCTACGGAGCAGCTCCTACTACGCGGCGAGATCGACGCGTTGATCCCGCCCAACATTGTGCCGTCGTTTCGTGCCCGGGATCCGCGCATTCGACGCGTCTTCAAAGACATCCGCGCAACGGTGAACGAATACTTCCACAAGACGAAAATCTTTCCGATCACCCACACCCTGGTCATGCACCAGTCGCTCTTCGACGAACAGCCCTGGATTGTCTCAAGCCTGCTCAACGCATTCACTGAGGCGGAAAAACTCTGCCGCAAATCCTACGATTATGCCAAACGTCTTGCGTTTCCGAGCGCGGTGCTAATTTTGGAAGAAGAGGAAGAAATCTTCGGCGACAACCCGTGGGGCCACGGACTGACACCGGAGAATCAAGTCGTGCTCGAAAAGTTCGTTCAATACGCCAACGAACAAGGATACATCCCGAGTCGCCCGCCGTTGGGCGAGTTATTTGCACCAGTGGGGAATTAGGACCGCTCAAACGCTCGGCAGGACTCGGCGGTCTGGCGCTTAGAAAACGAAGATTTCAACGCGCAAAAATTAAAACTGACTCGCTCAGCGCTCGAAGGGTTGCGGACATTGGCCCTTGTTCGAGCCCGATCATCCGCCTCTGCCTTTGTAAATCGATTCACGAATTCGTTCCCACGTGGGGACTTCCACGCAGCCCACCCGAAGTCATTTCCACCAGCGAATCGTTATCGAGCAGCCGAACGAAACCGCGCCGGTATCGATAAAAAAAGGACTTAAAAATCGCCATCAAGAAACGCATAGGCGTTTTTCTTTCCACTATTTAGCGCGGTACAAACTGTTAAAGAACCCACTCTGTTCGAGCTCGCGCACGATCTGATTATCGATCTGGCCGTCGATCGACAGCGGTCGCACGGCCGGTTCATTTTTGTCGAGGAACGCCTTGATCACCGCAATGCCCGCTCGACTAGGATAAGGGATGTTAGGCATATAGCGCGGATAGTTCTTCTGAGTTTCCTCGATCACCAGCGGGTCGTCGATCTTGAGCCGCGTTTTCATAACCTTCATTACCGATTCGGGATCGCTTCTAAATAACGCCATGCCCTCCGCGATCGCCTTTGCAAAGCTTCGTACCACGTCGAGGTTCTGCTTGACGAATGTGCGCCGGGTAACCACTCCGGCCACCTGATACTCCGGAACCAGATCCGCCACGTCGGCCAGTTCGCGGTAACTTTCCTGCTTCGCCCGCGCCAGCGTCGGCAACGACAGCGGCCCGCCAAAGATCTTGCGCGATTCCATGCCGGCCAAGATCGGCGGCACACCACCCATTTGCAAAATTGGCACGTCGGCCTCAGGCTTGAAGCCCCACTTTTCCAATGTCAGGCGAAGCAACATGTCGGTAGACGAACCGTAGCGTGTAATGCCCATGGGCTTGCCCTTGAGCTCGCGGTAATCCTTGATCTCGGGCCGCACCATGATCGAAAAGGGCGGCTTGGTCACGATGCCGAGGATCATGACGGTGTCACTGCCATGGGCGTTCACGCGAAAGACCGGCTCGATGCCTTGAATGCCGATCGGCGTGGTGCCGCTTAGCAGTGACTGCATGGCCTGGGAGCCGGCGACATAAATCAACTCGACGTCGAGATCGTTTTTCGCGAATAAACCTTTATCGACCGCGAGCCAGGTCACTACCGCCGTTCCCGAGATCGAGCTGTAGGCCACGCGGAGCTGGGTCTTGGCCGCCGCTGTCGCGAGGTGTGAATGCACGAAGAGAACGGCAAACAACGTAATCGCGATGATCGATTTCACGCGCTCCGAACTATTTTTCATTCAAGCCCCCTTCTCCTCACTCGTCACTGTCCACTAATCGCTGCCAACTGCTACTTATGAAACTCTCGCGTCCCCGCATAGGCGCGCGGGTTGACCAACGCGTGTTCCTCCTGCATCAGCCAGGCAATCTCTGCCGCCGCCGGCACGCTGGAGGCCTCCATAGAAGAGTGCGCCGCCATCTTGCAATATTTGAGCGTAACTTTGTCGAATTTGCCGATTTCTTCGCCCCACTTCCACGCTTCGTCTTGCAACTGTTCGTGTGGCACGACACGGTTGATCAGTCCGGCTTCCATGGATTTCTTTGCGTCCCAATTCTTGCCTGTGAGGATCATTTCGAAGGCGAATTTCGTGGGAATCAAAGTCTTGAACATCGTCGCGATAATCGGATACGGCAAAAAACCTCGCATGATCTCGGGCAAACCAAACTGCGCCTTGTCCGACGCGATCGCAAGATCGTGCGGCAGTAATAATGTAATGCCGCCGCCCAAACAGTAACCGTTCACAACTGCGATGGTCACTTTTGGAAAAGTTCGTATCACTTCGGCAACATGATAAGCACGCGGTTCCGCGCGACGGTCAGTGCCGCGGTTCTTCCCACCTTCGGTGGGAAATTCCGACAGGTCGCGCCCGGCGCAGTAGGCCACGTCTCCCGCGCCCGTCGTCAGTACCACGGCGATGGAGTCGTCTTTGCGCAATTCCTCGAAGACCGCCAAAATCTCGCGGATCGTGTCGCGGCTCAAAACGTTTCTTTTCTCCGGTCGATTGATCGTAAGTTTCGCTACCGCGCCGCGGGTTTCTAGTATCGTAAACTTGCCCTCTTTGATCATGAGCTTGTCCTTTCTTACGTCCGAATAGATACTCCTCACGCGAATAACATCGGACGTAATGGCGGGTCAACTCGATACAGCGACTTTGGTGCTATTACGATAACGTTGCGAGTCTTCTGCGTTGGCCCCCTCCTTCACCCTTATAATATTAGGACTGCGACGCGGTGGATGAAACAGGTGGATCCGTGCGATGCACTAATGCCCTGGCTTACTTGCAAGAAAACCATCGATCAGATATCCCGATGCCAATGGAATCGACCATCCACCACATGCCCAACTGGCTCACGGCCCTGAAGCAGCTGTTCGAAAACCGTTACAAACATCTCGTGCCGGGTCACGGGCCGACGGTCGAAGGCGAGCAAGCCGGTAGAACTTACTTCAAGAAGATGTACGACTATCTCGAAGACTTTCACGGTAACCTCCAGGAAATTAGAGCAGGTCGAAAAAGCCGCGACGACGTTGCGAAGCACATGCTGGGTGGCGCCTATGCTCCATTGGGAAAAACGCGTATGGTCAAACGCAACATCAATCAGTTTCTGACCGGAAAGTGGTACTAGATGCGGCTCCTCTTAACATTGCTACTGTTCCTTGGAATGTTGGTCCGGACGGTCGTCGAGGCCCAGGACAGTCACACCGCCAAACTCATCGAGGGCGCAAAAAAAGAAGGCTCGCTCATTTGGTATACTTCGACCAGCATCGAAGACATTAAGAAGCTCTTCGACGGCTACAACAAGAAATATCCGTTCATCAAGACCGAATTCTTCAATGCGGGCTCAGCCAGAGTTTTCAACCGCATACTCAACGAAAACCGCGTGGGCAAAGTTTTTTTCGATCTGGTAGCGGTCCGCGGGGTGGAAACCCATCAGTTAGTAAAAGCAGGTTTTCTTCAGCCCTACCTGTCGCCCGAGAGCAGCGCGTATCCACAAGGATTCAAGGATGCCAAGGGATATTGGGTCGACTATTTCGATGCCTACAACATCATCGCTTACAACACGAAACTGGTACCCAGAGATCAGGCACCTAAAAATTGGGAAGACTTACTCGACCCTAAGTGGAAAAGCAAAATCGCCATGGAAGAGGAGATGTACTCCTGGTATGCCGCCATCTCCGTGGCTTGGGGTCGAGAAAGGGCGCAACGCTATATGAGGGCGCTAGCCAAACAGGATATTCAACTTCGCAGCGGCCAGACTTTGATCGCGCAGCTGATGGCGGCGGGGGAGTTTCACATGGGAATGGCATTGGCCCATCGAATCGAAAGAATGAAAGAACAGGGCGCTCCCGTAGAATGGGTTACCACTCTGGATCCGGTAACAGTCTCGCTGCATCCAATGGGAGTGGCGGCGAAAGCGCCTCACCCCAACGCGGCAAAACTGTTCATCGACTTTGTGCTCTCAAAAGAAGGCCAGCAGCTCGTCTTGGCGATCGGCAGGACACCCTCCCGGCCCGGCATCGATACCAAGATGCAGGCAAAAAATCTCAAGCTCTTCCCTATACCTCCTGAGCTCGGCGAAAATTATAACCAATACCAGAAAGAATTCCGCGAAATCTTTCGCCAGTAGAAGCAGGGAGTATTCCATGCGCTTCATCCGCTCGTTCACAGCGATCGCAATCGCTCTGGTCGGTACGTCCCATGCTGCACACGCCACCGAAAAACTCCGCGTCGCCTACCCCGCCGTAGCGCCCGGCTCCACGCCGTCGTGGGTCACGGCAGATAGAAAAATTTGGCAGAAATACGGCCTGGAGGTCGAGTCGATTCTGGTAAGCGGCGGCCGCGCGCCGTGCCGGCGCTGATCGGCCAGAGCGTCCAGTTCCTCATCGGTTCGGATACCGGCGTGACCACGGCGTCACTCCAAGGGATTCCTCTGGCACGGCTCGGCGTGACGATGAACACCCTTGGCTCCTGGGTCTTGACGCAGCCCAACATCCAATCCGTTCAAGACCTGAAAGGAAAAATTCTCGGAATTTCTCGCGGCTGCGAAGCCAGCTATGTGCGTCTAGCAAAATTGCTGCGCGACAACGGGCTCACTCCCAGCGAGGACGTGAAGTTTCTGTCCATCGGCGGCGGCGAAAGCGGGCGCTTCTCGACGCTCAAGGCCGGCGTCATTCACGGAACGATGATGTTTCCGCCGTTGGACTTGATCCGAAAAAACGACGGCTTGAAAGTCCTGGCCAAATTCGACGTGCCGACTCCGGGGGGAGGGATCAGCACCACCGCGGAGTTTTTGAAACAAAACCGCAAATTGGTGCTCGACTTCCTCAAAGGCTACATCGAGGGAATCCATTACATGATCAATCAAAAAAACGAGAGCCTGCAGGTGTTGCAAAGATACTTTCAGAACTCCGACATGGCGGCGATGAGCTATCTTTACGACGAGACAACGCGACACCTCGAGAAGGAACTACGCGCCAATCCCGAGTCGATACGATTTCACTTGGAGATGGCCGCGCTCGACGATGCCCGCGCCAAGCAATTCACTGAAAAAGATTTCTGGGACTCGAGCCTGGTCGAGGAGATTCGTCGCTCCGGCTTCATAAAGCAACTGTACAAGAACTGAATGCGGTAATTACTTCGGCAGCTTTACCGCCCTTTATCCCTGGCTACTAAATTCCTGATCATTTACGGCGCCATCTCGCCCTGAATTCGAGAAAAGGCCAAGGAAATCCACTAAAAACACGAATTTACCCTGTGGTGCACCACCGCACCCCGAGCCGATTTATTTTGTTGGAGCACCGCAGCCCAAGACCGGACCGCTGCAGGCGCGCTCCAGACCCAATCGCCCACCGAAGCTGAAAAGATCAGGTCTTTTTATTCTCGATATCGTAAAATAACGGCATGAGTCTGAGAGATTCACGATTGTTTAAACCGTTGCTGGCTCTGTCGTCGTCAATTTTCTGTGTCGCCCTTGCCGACATCGGGATGGGAATTCTGTTCCGAGACTACTTGGTTCTGCATAGAGACGAAAGAAACTTGACTTACCGGTACGACCCGGAGTTGGGCTGGTTTCCCATTTCGAACAGCAAGAAAATTTTTACCGGTAGTCGAACCATTCACGTCGAACATAATAGCCGAGGCTTTAGAGACACAAACCATGTGCTCGACACAAAGCCCCGCATTATTTTCTTAGGCGATTCGTTCGTATGGGGCTACGACGTCGAGCAAAACGAGCGATTCACTGACAAACTTCGCGACAAACTCGCCGGCTGGTCGGTTTACAACCTCGGCGTCAGCGGATACGGCACCGATCAGGAATATCTGCTGCTTAAACGACAGTATGATTTTTACCGTCCGCAGATCGTATTTCTGGTTTTCTGCCGGGATAACGATGACGAGGACAACTCTCGCAATGTCCGATATGGAGTGTATTACAAGCCGTATTTCACGGTTGACGGCGCCGGCCTGTCGCTACGAGGCGTTCCCGTTCCAAAATCCGAGAATTATTTTTTTTCACAGCATTATTTACTTGCGAAATCCAATTGGATCAGATTATTCACGCGGGCGTATTTCATCCTCAACGCTCCGGCTGACTTTGTCGCGCTCAGGAGCCCGACGCAGGCAATCATCACCGATATGCAGCGATTCATTAACTCGAAAGGCGGACGGCTCATCATTGGCTTGCAAAGCTCTTATGCGGAACTCGAGACGTTTCTTAAAGACCGAGGCATCCCGTACGTCGATCTAAGCAATCCCTACAGATACGCGACACAGTCACGGCATTGGACCCCAGAGGGTCATGCTTTCGTGAGTGACAAAATCAAAGAATTCTTGGTCAATGGCCATTACTTGCAATCCCCAACGAATAAAATGCCGCACTCAGATCTCCAGATCGCTACCCGCGAAACGCGCCGCTGAGTCGTAACGAGTGACGAGCGCGTACAGGGTCGCGCGGCTTACAGAACAGAAATGAAAACCGATGTGTACGATTTGACCGGCTATAGACGCGTTATCCCCACCGAGCGATCAAACCCAGCAAATCACAAACGCGATTGGAATATCCCCACTCGTTGTCGTACCAACTGAGGCACTTTAGATATTTGCCACCGGTAACGCTGGTAAATGCCGGGTCGAATATAGAAGAATGTGAGTTGCCGATCACGTCGGATGACACAACCGGGGTTTCCATGAGTTGTAAAATACCCTTCATCCGCTTCGACTCCGCCGCGGATTTTATCGCGGCATGAACGTCCTCGGCGCTCGCGCGTTTCTCCAGCTCCACAAACAAATCGACCACAGAACCGTCGGGTACCGGAACACGTGCGGCAATACCGTCCAGCCGCCCCTTCAGTTCAGGCAAGACCTCGCCCACGGCTTTCGCCGCACCCGTGGACGTCGGAATGATGTTCTCCGCCGCGGCACGGCTGCGCCGCCAATCCGAGTGCGGCACGTCGGCAAGGCGCTGATCGTTGGTATAGGCGTGCACGGTATTGATGACGCCTTCGACGATGCCGAACGAGTCATGCAGCACCTTTGCCAGCGGCGCCAGACAATTGGTGGTACAGCTCGCGTTTGAAATCATCCGGTGCTCCGGCTTGAGCCCGTCATCGTTGACCCCTAGCACGACGGTATAATCAATCTCGTCCTTCGCCGGAACAGTCAGTACAACGCGCTTGGCGCCAGCATCCAGATGTTTGCTGAGTTGTTCCCTGCTAGTGAAAATTCCTGTCGATTCTATGACAACGTCAATGCCGAGCTCGCGCCACGGCAGCTTGAGCGGATCCTTTTCACGAAGCATGCGGGTTCGACCATGCGACGTCACCAGATCGTCGCCTTCGAGCTGCAAGGTACCCTCAAACCGCCCCATCACCGTGTCGTAATTGAGCAAGTATCGCAGCGCGTCGTGGTCGAACACGTCGTTGATCGCAACCAGTTGGGCGTCCGTGCGCTTATCCAGAATACGAAACACAGAACGGCCGATTCTGCCGAATCCGTTAATGGCGACCTTCATTTCTCACCTCCGATGCCATCAAGGCTGCTATAGTGTCGGACCACGTCGAGTACGCGGCACGCGTGGCCCAGACTCTCGTACCAGGCCAGCACTTTGACCATTCTCTTTCCCGCTTTGAGAGTTGCGCGCGAATCAAAGAGCAAGGATTGCCTGCAACCGATGACGTCAGAAGAAACAATTGGATCATCGGTGATGCCGATCAATGTCGGGTGATCAGCGGCGGCAGCTCGCATGGCCTCGTTCACTTGCTTGGCCGTGACATTGCCGTCCTGCATGACGCAATTAAGATCCAGTAACGATCCCTGTTGGACCGGCACGTTAAGGGCGTAACCGCTCAACCTCCCGGCAAACTTTGGCAGAACCATCTCCACCCAGCGCGCGGACTCGTTATTGTTGGGAATAATATTCTCCGCTGCGGACCGACTGCGGCGGAAGTCCTCGTGGGCATAATCCTGAAGCGACTGATCGCTGCTATAGGCGTGGACCGTGGTCATCGATGCGCAGTCGACTCCCAAGGCCTGATCCAAAGATTGTAATAAGAGCGCAAGCGCGTTAGTCGTCGCAGATCCGGCCGAAATCATTTTGTCAGCGCTAGCCGCGCTACTTTCGTTGATTCCCGGAATCGCAATCCTATCGATCGCCTCTGCCGGCAGCGAGGCCAGAATGACCCGCCTCGCGCCCGCTCGCAAATGGGCTTCCATGTCCCGCCGACGCCGATATCGCCCCGTGGCATCGACGACACAATCCACGTTCAGAACATCCCATGGAACCTCTTCCGGTCGTGCCAGCTGGAGCATTCTCGTGCGGAATTTCTCGTTGATCAAATAATTGTCTCGGAGCTCGCAGGACGGTTCGTTCACTGCGTCGCTCTGGAGCAGATACTGAATGATTTCCGGTTTGCCGATATCCGCCACGGCGACGATTTCGATATCGTCTTTTTCCAGTGCAAGGTGATACAGGTGCCGACCAATCTGGCCCAAGCCCATAATGCCGATACGGATTTTTCCGTTACGCATCTAGCCACCTCCGTTTCCGCAGAAATTAAGCTCCCAGGTTGGGGTTATTCTATACTCGCGGACTTAAAAAATCGATCAATTTCGTCACTTCCGAATCCAATCAGAGTTTCACCCGGATACCGCTTCATCCCGAATGATGGAAGGTGCAAATAGGCTTCCCTCGCTATTTTTGCTCTTTGGAAACGGTTGTGCTCCGATCGCAGTTATCGAACTCGGCACTGTTCTAACCGATGCTGTCGCCAATCATGGCAATCACACTGTAAGTATATTTCGACGTCGGGATACGATCCTCGCCAGAGGAAAATTAAAATACCGGCCTAGACCGGTGACGACAATCGAAGATTCAGGATTACGCCATCCACACTCAGTAGCATTTACACCCGAGACTAACCATCTTGTCGTTACGAATGCGGGAGCCAATTACTTCAGCGTATACCAGCCAAAAAGAGACGGTTCTAAAGTGCGCTGGTCTCAATCGCCTGTGTTACAAAAAACTGTTGGTCCGGATGATATTTTTAAAGAAGTTAATGCGCGCAATAAAATGGAAGGAGGGCCCAAGGGAGTTGCGATACATAAGAACAGTTTAGTGCTATGCAGTCCTGAATATGGAGTTAAGATTTACTCGTTTCATGAAAATCTTTGTATTATTTGATTGCATATAGAAAACATATGGATTGGCCTAAAGGGATAGAACCCGTAATTGTTTAATCGGCTGCCGAACCGTCAACCTGAGTTGAAATCGACTCAAGCAGCTTGTTAGGTCCCGATAACCTCGTTCAATCCTTCAACTTGACTAGTTCCTCCGGAGACAAGCAATCACCTTCCCGATCCTTTCAATTAAAGAAGCAGCGCCATTCTTCTCAATCTGCGCCGAAGCCAGGACTCACTTTCCAACCGCTGCGTTTCACGGCACTCGAGACTTCTCACCCGTTTAATCACGTCGTTCTT
>WNGE01002196.1_pt1 | contig 46507 bp, 36 predicted proteins | sample 5400651 | NCBI WGS metagenome assembly WNGE01 (sample SAMN13153370, study PRJNA577476) | soil metagenome | isolation source: 60 cm soil or saprolite under grassland replicate 2 | place: USA:California | collected 2016-06-15 | reverse complement strand
GATCCGCCGGTTCTCTCCGCGCTGCTCGATCTTCGCGACCTTCCCGACTTCTTCAACGATGCCGGTGAACATAGCCGTCCTCCAGAAGAATCATCCTACTCCCAAGGGTGCCCCACCCTTGTCGCGTTTTGTGCGACAGGGTAGGGATTTTGACTTCGAAGTTGAACCGTCGGCACGATTCCCACTTGCTCCCGCTTTCTGGCAGTCCAGTGCGACTCAATCTCGACTGTGCTCTCGACCCCGGTGGCATAGTGGCGGAAGCTGCTCCACGGCCAGTCTTCAGGACGCTCGACCAAGCCTCGCTTCACCGGGTTGCGGTGTATATAGCGTAACTTCTCGACACGCTTCGCGTCACTCCACACGTTGAGATCGTAGTAGCGCGGCAACCAGAAAGGCGCGCCCTCCGCACCACGGAGCTGGCGCGCGCTGTTCTGCTTGAGCATCTGCAGTGCGAGAGACAGCCGCCCACGTTCCGGTTCACTGATCAGCAGGTACACGTGTTCGGGCATGACCACGTATTCGGAGACGAAGAACCCGTACCACTGGCGCACCCGCTCAAGGGTCTGCTCGAAGACGTTGCGAGCGTGAGCTTCGGCTAAGAGCGGATCGCGGTGATGGCAGGCTGAAGGTGATGAAATGGAGACAGCCGGCTTGCTGGAAGCGGTGAAGGCCCCAAGGCATGTGAGAATCGTAAGTCCATTTCGGAGCCGTGGATGTGATCGGCGACCGTCATTTTGGTTCTATTTTTTCCGGATCATATTGACTCTAGGGGGTGCCCCACCCTTGTCGCGTTCTGTGCGACAGGGTGGGGTTTTTGACTTCGACGCTGAATCGTAGGCGAGATTCCCATCTACTCGCTTTCGGGCAACCCTCGACCGTGCCCTCGATCCCGGTGGCGTAATGACGGAAGTTGCTCCAGGGCCGGTTCGAAGTAGGGATGGGAAACTAGAAGTCAAAGTCCCCGCCCTGTCGCACAGAACGCGACAAGGGCGGGGCACCCCCTACTGTTCTTCCGATTGGGGGTTGGCACCCTTGACCGCACTCTGCTCGGCCTGGATTGCGCGGATAGCACGGTCACGCCGGGTGATAAAAGAGAATATGTATATGACAGAAATCACCGTGCTAGTATTGACACCGCGGGCCATGAAGTGACTGATGTCGTCCACCAAGAAAATGTTGCCAATGGCCCAATACAGCGCTGCAAATCCCAAGGGTATGCAGACAATAACAGTGAGAAACTCCTTGTAAGTCAGCCAGAATTTACGGCGATCGGCTAGTTGCCTTGCAGCGCTTTTCCTAGCCGCACGGTTTTGGCGAACTTGGGCAGTGAAACGCTCATGGTCGGCTCTCAATGCCTCACGACGGACCTTCTTGGCGTTCGCATTTGTGCCCCGTGAGAAACCTTCTGCGAACGCCGCCAAGCCACGCTTGAGTTTAGACGTCGTCAAGACCGCACCCCCATCGTAACCAACAACTTTACGATGATGTTACATCTTCACCTGCGTGTCGATCCAGGCCTGAGATTGTGTCTCTCTGTTGTCCTGAACTGCGTTCTGCCTCGCCAATCGGACGCAGGCTATGTTTCCCATCTCCAATCCATTCTGTCTTGCCTCTCACCCCTGATACGGATCCTTCAAATACCCCTCCACCGCAAAGTCCTCCCCAAACTGATGCAGTTGAAGATGCCGCGCCTGAATCGCGCCATGATGGGTGCCCGCACCCTCACTGGCCGTGAACGGTACCGAACCCTCGCCCAAAATCTTCGGCGCATAATAGAGAAACAGCTTGTCCACGACTCCCGATGAGAGCGCGGTCCAGTTCAACGTCGCCCCACCCTCAATCAACAGGCTGGTGATTTCGAGCTTCCCCAGATGCCGCATGACATCGGCTAGGTCGGGCCGTCCATCGGTCTTTGAAACTGGAGCAATCCGCTCCACCCGGATGCCAAGGTGCTCGATCTCTCGCTGTTTGCTTTCGTCCGCCGACGAGCACAGCACCAGCACGTCGTCCTTCGCAGTTTTGACCAGACGCGAGGTCTGCGGCAGTCGCAGCCAGGAATCGAGGATTACTCGTAACAGCGGCCGCCGTCGCGGCAACCCACTGCGGTCCGTCAGCAGCGGATCATCGGCGATGACCGTGCCCACACCCGCCATGATGGCATCATGCAGGTGCCGCAATTGATGGACATGCTGGCGCGCGATTTCACCCGTGATCCACCCGCCCGTCGAGCCACCCGCGGCAACATCTGTGGGGTTCCGCGTTCCTGAAGGAGGCGGCGCAATCTTGCCATCGAGTGTCATCGCCCCCTTCAGCGTGACCAGTGGAATGCTTTGTCGGATGTATTTTGCGAAACTCTCATTCAGTCTTTTTGCTTCCGCCTCCAACGCTCCAATCTCCACGCGAACCCCGGCAGCACGGAGTTTGGCAAATCCCTGCCCAGCCACCAGCGGATTCGGATCCTGCATCGAGCACACAACTCGCGAGATTCCAGCCGCAATGACTGCGTCCGCGCAGGGGCCCGTCCGTCCCTGATGCGAGCACGGCTCCAGATTCATGTAGAGCGTCCCGCCGCGCGCTCGTCCACCCGCCTGTTCCAGCGCGAGAATCTCGGCGTGCTTGATGCCGTCATAGGTGTGCGTGCCAGCGCCGGCTTCGTTTCCAGAGGTATCCACCACCACCGCGCCTACCGCAGGGTTCGGCGAAACCAGCCCAACACCCGCGCGCGCCAGCTCCAGCGCCCGCCGCATGGATTGATCGTCAGCTGTCATAATTCATCAGCAGTCGTAAATGGTTTTGGGAAGGGCACGGCTTTAGCCGTGCCACGCGGTGCCGCCAAAAATGCTGGCTTTAGCCCCTGAGGGCCCTCCCTTCGACCTTCCGCACTGTTAACGTGCGAGGAAAGTTTTTTTGCTTCTGCAATCTGATTCTTACTTCTGACTTGCTTTTACTCTTCTTCCACATCCGCAACGGCCGCTCCGCTACGGCCGCGCGGCGGACGCCGTAGCGGCGCCATCGCATAGGCATACGGATCTTCAGGCTCTGGGTCAGGCGTTCGTCCGAACAGCCGTTTCAGCCGAGCAAACAGCCTCTGCAAGTATGAGGAAGACCGAGGCCGTTTTTTCATGGTCTGTTTTCCTCCGTGCCTCTACCCTCGGGGGCCGAAGCCCTGCATTTTTGGCGCTTTTGGCGGCCCGGCTGAAGCCGTGCCCTTCCCAAACCATTGACCCCTGACTACCCGCTACTGACTACTGCCCTCACGCAAACAACGACTGCACAAACTCCTTCGCGTCGAACGGCAACAAATCCCCCGCCTTCTCGCCCACACCCACAAACCGTACCGGCAGGCCCAACTCGCGCGAAATCGCAACCACTACACCGCCCTTCGCCGTGCCATCGAGTTTAGTCAGCACAATTCCCGTCACTCCCGCCGATTGCGTGAACAACCGCGCTTGCTGCAGTCCATTCTGGCCGGTGGTTGCATCCATGACCAGCAAGGTTTCATGGGGAGCGCCCGGTACGATGCGTTGTGCCGTGCGCCTCATCTTTTCCAGTTCCTGCATCAGGTTCTGCTTGGTGTGCAAGCGCCCGGCAGTATCCACGATCACATAATCCGTCTTGCGCGCGCTCGCCGACTGCAGCGCGTCAAACAGCACCGCCGAGGGGTCTCCCCCAGCCTTCGTCTTGATCACTTCCGTACCGGTGCGCTGTCCCCAGATTTCCAGTTGCTCGATGGCCGCCGCCCGAAACGTGTCGGCCGCGCACATCAGCACCGTCTTGCCCTGCGCGCGAAAAACCTGCGCCAGCTTTCCGATCGTCGTAGTCTTGCCCGTGCCGTTCACGCCGACCACCAGGATAACCTCGGGCGTGCCATCGACTTTCGTCACCGGCCGCGAATCAGTCGAGGTCAGGATCGCCAGCAACTCTTCTTTCAGCAGCCGCTTCAGTTCGTTGACGTCTTTGATCTGTTTCCGGTCAGCCTTGTCCCGCAGCTTCTGCAGGACCTCATGCGTGGTCGTCGTGCCCAGGTCGGCGCCGATGAGAGTTGCTTCCAGATCGTCCAGAGTCGCGCGGTCAATCTCTTTTCCGATCGAGACCACGTCCTCGATGCGCTCGGCCAGATTCTCGCGCGTGCGCGAGACGGCCTCCTTCATCCGCTCCAGAAAACTCGGTTTCCGTTCTTCGTCCAGGCTGCCAAAAAGAGTTTGAATCATGATGAATCCGCAAGCCGATTATATAAGGCGGGAACGCACACTCGTGTGGGGCGGACACTCTTGTGCGCTGTGTGGGGCGGACACTCTTGTCCGCTAAGACCGCGTAGTTTCCAGCGTCAGAGGATCAGCCGGTGGGAGCGGGACGGCCGCGCTCGGAACCTGCTCCATCGGCTCCGTCAGGTGTTTCTGAATACGAATGTCGCCGCGCTGATATACGGCGACCATTGCGGCCACCGCCCTCGGGTCCAGACGTTTGCCGGAAAGGTTCTGAATGATACGCAGCGCTTCCGCCGGGTCGTGCGCCTGCTGGTAAGGACGATTCGTAGTCAGCGCATCAAACGTATCGGCGACTGCAATCAGGCGCGCCAGCAGCGGAATATCGTCGCCCTTCAGACCATATGGATACCCGCGCCCGTTCAGTGATTCATGGTGCAGTTCGATTCCTGGCAGCATCTCGCCTAACTGGGGCACAGGACGCAGGATGTTGGCACCCTTCGTAGTGTGCGTCTTCATGATTTCGAATTCTTCCGGTGTCAGCGCACCCGGTTTTTTCAGGATCCGGTCCTCAATGCCGATCTTGCCCACATCGTGCAACTGGGCGGACACGCGCAGAATCTCGAGGAATCCTGAGTCCAGTCCCATCTCGCGGGCGATCATCAGCGAATACTTGGTCACGCGGTCGGAGTGGCCGCGCGTGTAAGGATCCTTTTCGTCGACCGCGCCGGCCAGCATCTGGATCGACCCCATGAACAACGCCTTGTTCTCTTCGGCGGCGCGCTTCAGGTCTTCAACGAACTGCTCCAGGTCGTCGGACATGGTGTTGAAGGTGGCCGCCAGTTCGCCGATTTCCGTGCGCGACTTCAAATGCACGCGCTTCGTAAAATCGCCGCGCGCAATCGCCCGGCTGGACTGCGCCAGCACCTCCAGCGGGCTCGTGATCCGCCGCGCCGAGAAAATGCTCAGCCCTACGCTCACAAACACCGCCAGCCACGCCAGCAGGCGGCCCGTGCGCTGCATCTCAAAAATTCCCCGGTACGCTTCCTCCTGCGGTTTCTGCACCACCACTGCCCAATCGAGCGTCGCCACCGGACTGTAAGTGCCCAGCATCTCGGTTGCGCGCTTCCCATTCGGAACGGCAAATTCGCGGGTCGCAGCCAGTTGTGCCTTCGCGCCTTCGTCCACAAAGCTGCGCACGATGTCGAAGTGCGTCATATCTTGTCCAGTGGCGTATTCTGCGGTGGCCGCCGTCACCAGCCTTCCCTGGCTGTCCACCACGTACGGCATCAACCCGGTGCGGCTGACTTCCTGCAGGCGCCGGATCAGAAACTGTAAGTCCTCCACCGACCCGATCATTCCCAGAAACCGCCCGCCATACATGATCGGCGAGCTGACCAGCATGACCGTCCGCGCCGCCTTCCCGCTTCCCACCACCAGCGGCTGTCCGCTGTAGATCCGCCCTTGGCGGGCCGCCCCATAGGCGCGTTCCAGTTCACGTCGCAGAAAGGCGTCGGGCTCGATCCTGCCGGCCGAAATCCCCTTGGCCTCCGCGTTCAGCAGCGTGGCGTAAGCGATGTCATCCGACGACGACACGAAGTTCTCCAGCAGCGCCCGCAACTCGGGCGCCTGAATGTTCTGCGCGCCGATGTCGTTCCCGCTGGTCACCTGAATCGAAGACGACAGATTGGCCAGCATCATGCGCAGCGCTCCCTGATGCTGGGAAATGTCGTCCGCCAGCGAACGTGTCACCGTATTCTGCAGCAGCATTTCGTTGGTCTTCAGCCGCTCCCGGTTCAGGGTCTCGATCTGTGCCGAGTAGAAGTACATCGGAAGCACACTGATGGCGAGCAGCACGCCCAGGATGACGTACAAGAGCGGGATGCGCGCGGGAATCGGCAGCAGTGGCAAAAGGCAATCCTGTCGGCCCGAGCGCGGGGGATGAGCTGGTCCGTTTCTAATCCATTCTAAGTTCGATCGGGCCTGCGACCCGGTGTGTCTGTGGTACAGCTACCGTTACTGAAGTACTCAATCCGCGGTGCCCTCCGCCCCGCTCTAGCCCTCAGCGCTGTGATTCCCAGCCCGATGCAGCGTGCGTTGCATCACCACATTCCCATTCCCGGCGTGATACAAAGTCTGCATGGCCGGGAAGTCTCCTATTTCCACGCAATCAGCCACGATCGCTCAAGCCCCTTGCCGAGCTGATCTAGCCGGAGGCACCATCGACCTCTGGCCGCTGTACCTGTTTCATCCTGGCGCTCTGACGCTGAACTTTGCGCTTGAGATCCTCACCACCTGCCGCGTCACTCCGCTCAAGGGATCGCGCATCGAGTTGCATTCCCTCGATACCGGCCGGCAGGAGAGTTTCGCCAATCTCGAAGAACTGATCGCCGCCGACAATCATCGCCACGTTCTGGCTGCCTACCTGGTGCGCTTCTTTGCGCCCGAGCGGGGACTGCGCGTAGAAACCAACTCTCAATCCCCGGCCGGAGCCGGAATCTCGGGATCGTCGGCGCTCATGATCGCGACCACAGCGGCCCTTGCCCGCTTTACCGGTCGCGAGCTGGATGCGGAGAAAATGCGCGTCATCGCCCAGAACGTCGAGGCGCAGATCATCCGTGTCCCCACCGGCTGCCAGGACTACTACCCAGCGCTCTACGGCGGCGTCAGCGCGATCCACCTCGATCCTGACGGAATTCGCCGCGCCGCCGTGCCGGTAGCGCCCGAGGAAATCGAGATGCGCTTTGTGCTGGCCTACACAGGCGCGCCTCGCCAGTCCGGCATCAACAACTGGGAGGTCTTCAAGGCGCACATCAACGGGGATAAACACGTCTTCCGCAACTTCGAAAAAATCGCGGCCATCGCGCGCGACATGCACCAAGCCTTTCTGCGTCACGATTGGGAAGACGTTGCCCGTCTGCTCCGCGAGGAGTGGAAACTGCGCCGCAGCAATGCGGCCGGCATCACCACGCCGCTGATCGACAAACTGATCGCCGTCGCCGGCAAGACCGGCGGCCGCGCCGCCAAAGTTTGTGGCGCCGGCGGCGGTGGCTGCGTTTTGTTCATGGTGGAAGAGGGCGCAACCGAGTCGGTGGCCCACGCCGTCGCCCAGGCCGGGGGGCGCATTCTGCCCCTCAAAGTGGCCCGCGAAGGCCTGCGGATCGAAACCTAGCGCCGGCGTCGTGCGCCGGCCCTCCGCGCAACCCTTGCTTCAAATCCCGCATCGACTGTATGACCCGCGAGCTCTGAGTGGGTCTATAATGAACCTAATGCTGGGGTGCCGCATGTCGTGCCGTGCTGTTTTGCCGTTCCTGGTTTTAGTAATCGCCTCCGCTCTCGCTACCGGCCAATCCACTCCGCATGCGCGCATCACGAAGCAGACCCGGGAACAGATCGTCCACGCGTTCGCTTACGACCTGGTCTACGTGCGCACCAATTTTCCGATGGGGAAAGTCGGTCTGAAACTCAGGAACGGCACTCTCACGCCCAACGGTCCCGAGTTGCAGCAACTCATGTCGCTCTGGGGACCGGCCGCCAAGGCTGGCGATCAGGCCCGCATCACCGACATTGTGTTCAAAGACGACCACATCCACTTCGAGATTAACGGTGGTCCCATCAAGAAGCAGAAGTGGTACCAGCGCATCCAGGTTCAGGGCGCTGCAGGTTCCGCTCCGGTCGTGCCCTCCGACTCGAACGCCAATGCGCGCGGCTCGTTCGTCGATCTCTACTTCGACAAGTACATCCCTGAGATTACCGGGCCCGAGCTGAAAGAGGCGCTGCGTCCGGTATTCGACTTCGACTCCAAGTCGCCGCTCACCGCCTACCTCGAGACTGTTCCGCCCAAGGTGAAGGATGCCATTCAGAAGCACCAGGTGCTGGTCGGCATGAACCACGAGATGGTGATCTACGCCAAAGGACGTCCGCCCAAAAAAATTCGCGAGCGCCCCGAGGAAGTCGAGTATGAAGACTGGATCTACGGCACCCCGCCGCAGGACGTGGACTTCGTGCGCTTCGTGGGCGATGAAGTCGTGCGCGTCGAAACCATGAAGGTGGACGGCCAGAAAATCGTGCGCACCGAAAAAGAAGTGGACCTGCCTGCCCCCGCGCTCGCGTCCAAACAACCGCAGGAGCGTCCCGCCAACGCGCCCACGTTGCGGCGTCCGGGAGAAGAGATGCCGGATTCCACTCCCCAGAATCCCTCCCGCGTTCCACCCGTGGGTGCGCCGCCCCCGCCGCCGGACAAGAGTCCAGGCCCGAACTTCGTTGGATACATTAACTGACTGTCATCCGGTACTTCCACCGCAATGTCATCCTGAGCGCAGCGGGAACTTCACGAAGTGAAGTTCCTGCGGAGTCGAAGGACCCCTACTCTCACCGGGAGTCGTCATCCACGGATACCAGTCGCGGGCGAGATCAAGCCAGTGCGGGTTGAGCGACTCGATCAGCACAATCTTCTTGGATCGCCGCCAGCCTTTGAGTTGCTTCTCGCGGTTGATCGCTCGCGCTACCTCATCGAATGATTCCCAGTACAACAGCCTCTCGACGTCGTATCTGTCCGTGAATCCGTCGATGCGGTGGAACTTGTGCTCAAAGACACGCTTGCGCAGGCTGCCGGTCATGCCAATGTAGAGCGTTCCTGAGAAACTGCCCATGATGTACACGCAGCCGTGCGAGGTCGTCTTGTGGAGGTCTTCACGGTTCCTGGGGCGAGGTCTATACCATCGATCCCTGGGGAAATTTGACGAACATAGCGCTGAAACCGGGATGGCAACACTCGGAATTGCTCAACGCTGCGGCCGCCAGCCCCCAGAACCAGCTGAACGGATTCTGCTACGACGCCGCCGGAAACACGACTGGCCCCACGCCGTGTCCCAGCTCGATCTACACTTACGATGCCGAGAACCGGCTGATTGCCACGGCGGGGATGTCGTACCTCTACGACGGCGATGGCAAGCGCGTGGAGAAATGCACCGAAGGCACGACGCCGGGAACGTGCGCCGCCACCGCCACCGGAACGCTCTACTGGACCGGTACGGGCAGCGATGCCCTAGCCGAGACGGACTGGACGGGCGCAGCCCTGGAAGAGTACGTTTTCTTCAACGGCAAACGGATTGCGCGGCGGGGCGGGACTGGGAACACGGTGCACTACTATTTTGCGGACCACTTGGGCTCGACGGATGTGATCACTGGCGCACTCGGAAGCATCCAGAAAAATTCCGTGTACTATCCATTCGGCGGGGAGATTGCGGTCACCGCGCCCAGCTTCGCCAACAACTACAAGTTCACCGGCAAAGAACGGGATACAGAATCCGGCCTGGATAACTTCGGGGCCCGGTATCACGGAAGCTCCCTCGGGCGCTTCATGACTCCCGATCCGCTGCCTTGGCTTGCCTGGCAGAACGGAAGTGACCGCGCGCAACGCCGATTCCAGGCGTACATCAACAATCCTCAGAACTTCAACATGTATGCCTACGTGCGCAACAATCCCACCAACCTTACCGATCCCACTGGAATGTACATTTGCAAGGGGTCGAAAGATCAGTGCGTCGCCATCCAGACCGGGCTCGACAAAGCGAAAGAAGCACTCACGGGCAACAACCTGACCAAAAAGGAGACGGCGGCGCTCCAGAAGGTAATTGGCTTCTACGGGAAGGCCGGGGATGCCAATGGGGTCATCGTTCAGTTTGGGAAAACTGATGCCGGAACGGGAGCTAATACCAATAGCTCCAAGGTGTTCAATGCGAACATAACAACGATCACTTTCAACCCCACGAAGTTTGCTGGTTTGACCACCCTGCAACAAGCCGAGGAGGAAGTCCACGAAGGTGTTCACGGCGAAAACGGGGTTGCGAGAGGTGGCAGAACTCCAGCAAATAAAGCTGAAGAATTAGCCACTGAGCGCAACGCCTATCGCACGCAATCGTATGTGCCCCAGGGTCTCGGAGTTGCTGATGGTGGATGGGGCTTGTGGGATCCGACTTGGCCCGCAAACCAGGCCGAGGCAGATAGAAACAGCGCCGTCGAGAGCGATGCCCAGAAGTCAACAGCCGCATGGTGCGCGGCTGGAGGAAACTGCTAATGAGACACGTGCGTATCAACACACTGCTTGTCGGCGTGGGAGCGATCTGCCTCGTCTGTTTGGTATTTGGCCAGTCAAGGCCTACGGAGCCAGAGAAGCCAACCCAGACGACCGTCTGTCAACTCGTCGCACACTGCAAGAAGTTTAACGGTAAGAGAGTGCAATTTCGAGCATCCGTGAGCAGCGACTGGTTTGAACACACTGCGCTGGTTGATCCCCAATGTAAACGAGGGGTGGTGCCCTTGACCTCTGACGACGCAGACAAACGCCCAGATGTTGAGGCCTTTAATCGTGCTATGGATGAAGGAAAGCCAGGGGTCACAGACCTTCACATTAAGGCCGTTTTCACAGGCCGATTCGTTTGCAAACCAACCTCTCCGTCCCCTAGAGGCCGTCGAGTCATTGAAATCGACCATGTCGACGCACTTGAGGCGACCAGAACCAAGCCTGCGGATCACTGAATGTACGATGCAGTTCTGCTACACCTACGACGCGGTTCTCAACAAGTTCACCGGCGAATTCACACGAGAAAAACACCGCGCAGGAGGCGCAGTTGCGAAGCTCCGCTCCGCTGGACGGGCGTGGACGCCCGTCCCTCCATGATCTGGCTGATGGCGGATGGCTTACACTGGTGTTGTGAAGATTGCCCTGGGCCAGATCAACCCCACCGTGGGGGACTTCTCTGGCAACGCTGCCAAGATGATTCAGTTTGCCGGGCAGGCACGCGCGGCTGGCGCTGGGCTGATTCTTTTTCCGGAACTGGCCGTTTGCGGATATCCGCCGCGCGATCTGGTGGAGCGGGCGTCGTTTGTGGCGCGCAATCGCGAAGCGGCCGAGAAGATTGCTTCGGAAACGCAGGGTATCGCGGTTATCTGCGGGATGGTCACGCCCGCCGAAGCTGAGACTGGAAAATCTGCGATGAACTCGGCGGCGCTGTTGCGCGACGGGCGCATTGAGTTCATCCAGTCGAAGATGCTGCTGCCTACTTATGACGTCTTCGATGAGTGGCGGAATTTTGCTCCGGCGCGGGCGCAGCAGTTGTTCGGTTTTTGCGGCAAGCAGATGGCTTTGACGATCTGCGAAGACGCCTGGAATGACAAGCACTTCTGGAACAAACGGCTCTACCGCGTCGATCCGGTCGAGGAGATGGTGCGGGCGGGGGGCAATTTCGTGCTGAATATCTCCGCCTCGCCGTTCTGGATGGGCAAGCGTGAACTGCGCCGCAACATGCTGGCAACCATCGCCCAAAATCAGAAAGTTCCGGTCGCCATGGTGAACCAGGTTGGGGGCAACGACAGCCTGGTGTTCGACGGTTCAAGCGTGGTGATTTCGCCCACCGGGCAGGTGATTGCGCAAGGGAAGTCGTTCGAGGAAGATCTCGTCTATTTCGATTCGCAGAGCCTGTCCGGCGAGATGCACCCGCAGATCGAGGGCGACGACGCCAGCGCGTATGCCGCGCTGCTGCTGGGCACGCGAGACTACGTCCGCAAATGCGGCTTCGAGCGCGCCATCATCGGATTGAGCGGCGGCATCGACTCCGCGCTTACGGCTGCGATTGCGGTGGACGCGTTGGGCGCGCAGAACGTGATTGGCGTCGGCATGCCTGGGCCGTATTCTTCGCAGGGATCGATTGACGACGCCCGGCAATTGGCCGGGAACCTTGGCATTCGCTTCGAATTGCTCTCGATCAACGAAGTGTATGAGGCTTGCCGCAAGACGCTTACGAGCGTGTTTGCGGGCCTGGCTCCGGATGTCACCGAGGAAAATATTCAATCGCGCAGCCGGGGGATGGTGCTGATGGCGCTCTCGAACAAGTTGTGCGCGCTGGTGCTTTCGACCGGGAACAAGAGCGAGTTGGCGGTGGGCTACTGCACGCTCTACGGAGACATGGTGGGCGGGCTGGCGGTGATCTCCGATGTGCCGAAGACGCTGGTGTACCGGCTGAGTGCGTACGTGAATTCGCGGCACGCGGTGATTCCCCAGGCGACGATCGAAAAGCCTCCGTCGGCGGAGTTGCGGCCCGATCAGAAGGACTCCGACTTGCTGCCGCCTTACGAGGTGCTGGATCCAATTCTGGAAGACTACGTCGAAGAATCGCGCTCGGCGGAGCAGATCGCCCAGCGCCACGGCTTCGATTTGAATCTGGTCAAGCGGGTCATCGGGATGGTGGAACGCAGCGAATACAAGCGGCAGCAGGCGGCGCCGGGAATCAAGATCTCGGAAAAAGCGTTTGGGTATGGCCGGAGGTTCCCGATCGCGGCGAAATCGGAAATCCGGCGTCATGGAAATTCGCGACCTGAGGCTAGGCCGTCATCTTGAGGGAAGCGAACGACCTGTGCATCGCGAGTTCAGGTCCATAGGTCCTTCGCTTCGCTCAGGATGACAGGTTTGATTTATTCCAGGAATTGGATTTATTGCTTGAACTTGCGGGGCACGACACTCGCCTGGCATGACAATTCCCTTAGGTTTTGAAACAATCAAATATCAATCTATGAAACACGACTTTTGCATCCCGATCGTTGCCATTGCTCTAACCACGAGCGCCTGGGCTCAGACTCAGCCTTCCAACGCAGCCAAGGCGCAGGCCAAGCCAACCGCCGCCGCGGCCACCCCGGCTGCCAAGACGGAATTGCCGAGCGAAGACACCGTGAACTCGTTCCTCTACCAGATGTTCGGGTACGAAGCGACGATCACCTGGAAGATTACCGAGATTCGGCCGTCCGAGGCGGCCGGCCTCACTGAGGTGACGGTGATCATCACCAGCCCGCAGGGTTCGAACGCAAACAAACTCTACGTCACTGCCGACGGCAAACACGCGATTTCGGGAGACATTCTGCCCTTCGGTGCAAAGCCGTTTGAGGATGCGCGGGCCAAGCTCGAGAAAGGGATCAATGGCGCGGCCAAGGGGCCGGCGAAAGCGCCGGTCATGATCGTCGAGTTCAGCGACATGCAGTGCCCGCACTGCAAGCAGGCAGAGCCGAATGTCGAGCAACTGCTGGCGCAAGAGCCGGACGTTCATTTCGTGTTTCAGAATTTCCCGCTGCCCGTGCATAACTGGTCGGAAAAGGCGGCCGGATACGTCGATTGCGTGGGGCGCGCCTCGAACGATGCGGTGTGGAAATTTATTCAGAAGACTTTCGATGAGCAAAGCAATATCACCGAGGCGAACGCCGACGAAAAACTGAAAGCCATCGCGACCGATTCGGGCGTGAAGGCGGACGAGATCGCAGCCTGCGCCGCGAAGCCGGAGACGAAAGCCAGAATCGTTGCCTCGGTTGCGCTGGGCAAGTCGGTGGGAGTTACGGGAACGCCCACGTTATTCATCAATGGGCGCGCGCTCAACGGGGCGGCTCCGGTCGATCTGCTGAAGAAGGTTGTGGAGTTCCAGGCGAATCAGGGAAAAGAAGGAAAGCGGGAGGCATCAAACTGAAGTTAGGTCGGAGTTATTTCGATAACCAGATTTCCGGGGACTCTTTGCGGCCGGGGCTGCCCACGACGTAGGGCGTGATCAGGATCAATAGTTCGTCTTCCTCTTGGTTTTTCGTGGTTTCCGAACTGAGCGCCCCGAGAGCCGGAATATGGCTGAGGGCGGGCAATCCGCTCAGGCTCTTCTGATCGGTTTGAGTAATCATTCCGGCCACCACCGCGGGTTCGCCCTCCTTCAGCAGGATTCCACCTTTGAACTCACGATTGGAAATGATCGGCACGCCGTTTACGTTGGTCCCGCTCACCGTGCGGAACTGCAATTCCAACTCCAGGCTGACGTCGGAATTGCCGTGCACGAGCGGCTTGGCCTTGAGGGTGAGCCCGACGTCCTCGTAGTTGAAGGAAGGAAAAGGGGCGGCGAACGACTGGTTCTGGATGACCTGCGAGATGGCGGAATTGTTGAAAATGGGAGCGAAGCTGGCGTTGAGGATAGGCAAGCGCGAGCCGAGTTTGAAGGTGGCCTCCTTGTCCTGGGAAGCCCGCAGGGTTACGTGTTCGAGGGTGCGGACGGAATTCTCATGCGTGGTGAGCGTTGCTCGCAACTGGTCGAGGCTGAGGCCCATGAGCGTGAGGCCGCCGCCGAAGGTGGCGAGGGGCTGGCTGAAAATCGAATTCTGCTGGCCCTGGAGCTGGGCCAGGAGCGCGGCAATGCTCTGATTGCCCGCTTGGTTGATGCCGCCCGAGGCAATCAACTGGTTGATCAGGTCCTGGATGTTTTGTCCTGCAACTGAGGCTAGCGCCGAAGCCGGAATATTGAAAAGCTTGAACACGTACGGGATGTGTAAGCCCATGTTGCGCGTGTAACTGTGATCGACTGCAAAGACTTTCAGGTCGAGCATGACCTCGGGGCGGGAGGAATCCAGTTGTGCGAGAAACTCCGTCGCCGCTACCAAGGCGGCCTGCGGTCCACGCAAGGTGATCGTGCTCGAAGCGGCATTGAGACTGGCGAAGCGAAACTCGAACAAGGAGCGCAACGCGTTCATTAGATCGTTCAGTTGCGGCGGGGTGCTGCCGCCCGGAATATAAAACGACCGCAGGCCCATGCGGTCGTAAAGACGATGATTCTCGGGCGTGTCGATGGTCGAAAACAAAACCTTGTCTTCGAGAGCGACGCTGAAGCTCTTGGTTACCTGAGAGGCGGCATGGATGGCGGTGGCGAAATCGGCGCCTTCCAAGTCGAAATGCACACGGCGGCTCGGGAGGCTATCGTCAACGATGACGGTCAAGCCGTAGCTCGATGCTACGGCGCCGATCAGGGCGCGCGAATCGCCGCGGTAGTGAAAGTCGTGACGGCCTTCGAGCGGTTTCGCGGCGATCGCATCCTCACGAGCGACGATTTGCGGGGGGCCAGCGGTTCGCACCGGCAAGGTTCCCAAGGCATCGCGCAGGCGTTGCTGGGCGAATTCGTTCTGTGGATCGAGCGTCTGCGCGGTGCGGAATTCAGCCAACGCCTCAACCTGCTGTCCCTTGAGAAGATGATCGTTGCCGCGTTCCAGGTGCAGGGCAGCGAGTTGCTGCCGCACTAACTCGCGCGCGGTCAGGTATTCCACGTCTTGGGGCACGAGGCGAGCAGCTTCCTGAAATTGATTGAATGCCTCGTCCAGTTTCCGGGCTCGTTCCAGCTTCAGACCGCGCGCAAAGGCATGGCGGGCAGCCTTGAGATCTTTCGCGGGAGCTTTGCAGGCGGGCGCACCCGGAGACTCGGAGCAGAGCGATAGAACGGCGGGGGGATCCGTGGGGGCGGGCTTATCCGCGGCTCCACACACCGCAGCGGCCATGCCGAGCACTCCCGCCAACAGGCATCGCATATGCTTACTATAGAATGCCCAGCCATCGGTGTCTTGCAAGAGAAATACTCGGTAGGGAACTACGGGCGTAACCAAACTCTGTGCCTGCGGTTGACCTCGCTGTAAAGCAAACCCTATCCGACGGCGAAGAGAGCAGATTCCTCGCTTCGCTCGGAACGACAATATTATGACTAGACTAATGCAATTAAGCGGTGAAACCTTGACTTGAAACCTTGAAACCTTTGCTACTTAACCGTGAGCCGGTCGATTCGGGTGGCCCTGCCGGTTTTGTCATCGCACTGCACCAGGACTGCGCACAAGCGAACGTCACCGGATGCCGGTTCGAAACGCGCCGGCAAGCCGTTCAGAAACTTCTCCACCACCAACTCTTTCTTCACTCCGATCACGCTGTCGTAGGGGCCCGTCATGCCAACGTCACTGATGTAGGCAGTGCCCTTGGACAGGATGGTTTCATCGGCGGTGGGAATGTGAGTATGGGTGCCGACAACCGCGGTCACCCGTCCGTCAAGATACCAGCCGAAAGCGATTTTTTCCGAGGTCGCTTCCGCGTGAAAATCGACAAACACGATCTTCGATTTGATCTGTTCGAGTAAGCGATCGGCGTAGCGAAATGGATCGTCGCTCGAGCCCATGAAGATGCGTCCTTGGAGGTTCATGACGGCATAACCGACGCCGTTTTTCTGGCCCTCGTACACTCCCCAGCCGGGCAGTTTCTCTGGAAAATTGGCCGGGCGCAGCAATCGACGCGCCGGACTGTGCGGGTTGCCGTCCGCCATCTGGAAATATTCGAGGATCTCGCGTTTGTCCCAGACGTGGTTGCCGGTGGTCATCACGTCGATCCCGAGATCGAAGAGTTCTTCGGCGAGGGGAGGCGTAATGCCGAACCCGGCCGCAGCATTCTCGCAGTTGGCGATGACCAGATGCGGCGCATGCTGCTTCACGAGTTCCGGGAGGCGATCCTTGACGATGGTTCGCCCGGGGCGTCCGAAGATGTCTCCGATGAAAAGAATGTTCAAAATAAGGTCTCAGGTCTCAGGTGTCAGGTTTTAGGGTAACGCGGCTCACACTCAAGCGCCCAATGCTCGATGCTATCACGCTGAAAAATCGCGCCGGTCGCTGGCGTTGGCTCAACTGGAACGAAGCGTACTGAAAACTGGCCGCTGGCTCCTGGCTACTGGGTGTTGATTTCCACTGTCTTCAGAAAGTCGTAGTTGCCCGACGGATTCAGGGTGGCGTTCCGCACTCGCCGCGTGTGCACCAGAACGTTGTCGAAATACCACAGGTCTACATACGGAACGTCCCGCGCCAGGATTTGCTGCACTTCGGCGTACAGACGCTTGCGGACATGCAGATCGGTGTCACGCCGCGCCTGGTCGATCAGTGAATCCAGCCGCGGATTGGAATAGAATCCGCGATTCCTGCCTACGGGAGGAAAGTTGCGGGAGTGAAAGGCGGTGTCAAAGATGTCGGGATCCTCATTTCCACCGATCCACCGCAGGGAGTACACCTGAAAGGATCCAGTCGTCACGTCGGCCAAGAAAGTGGCAAACTCAAAGGTGCGAATGTCCAGCACAATCCCCACATCCCGGAATTGTTGCTGGAGCACGGCCGCCAGCAAGCGCGTGCTCTCCTCGGTCGAAGTCTTCATGGTCAAGTGAAAGCGCACGCCGTTGTGGGGCCGGTATCCGGCCGCATCCAGAATCTGACGGGCCTTCTCAGGGTCGTAAGGGAAGCCAGTGGCCGCCGGGTCGTATGCCCAACTCTGGACGGGCAGAACGCTGGAAGCGGGCTGGGCGAAACCGCGCCAGATGTACTGAAGAAGGGGGCGCCGATCGATGGCGCAGGCAATCGCCTGCCGGACGCGCACGTCCTTGAGCAGCAGGTCGCGCGTGTTGAATCCCATGTAGGAAAGGATGGTCCCCGGCGCGCGTTCGATCTGCAGATTCGGCTGGCTCGCGAGCGCCACCACCGTGTCAGCCGCCAGCGCGTTGATGGCGATATCTGCGCTGCCCTTGCGCAGTTCGAGCGCCCGCGTCGTGGGGTCGGGCACGACCGTGAAGCGCACGCGAGAAAGCCGGGCCTTGGCTCCCCAGTAGTTATCGTTGCGCTCGAGGACGACTTCCTTGTCCGGTTCTGCGCTCACGAATTTGAAAGGGCCCGACCCAACCGGCTTCCGAGTTATCTCGTCGAGTGTGCTGTGGGGCACAATGCCAATTGCGCCTTCCGAAAGATTCCACAACAAGGTCGCGTAGGGCTCTTTCAAGTGAAATACGACGGTGAAATCATCGGGCGTATCGATGCGGTCCACAAAACGGTACGCCGAGGTTTTGGTGCTGCGAATCTTGCCCTGGAGCAGCGAATCGAACGTCCACTTCACATCGCGCGAGGTCAGGGGCTGGCCGTTGTGAAAAGTTACCCCATGATGGATGTGGAAGACGTAAGTCTGCGCATCGGGAATTTCCCATTTCTCCGCCAAACCGGGTTGCACATTCAGGTGGTCATCACGGGTCAGCAGCGAGTCAAAGATAAGCTCGTCAATCCGCTCCGACTGCCCGTCGATGCCCACGCGAGGATCCAGATCTGTCGGACTGCTTTCAATGATCATCACCAGCGTGTTGGGATCGGGAGGTTGGGAACAGGAGAGGAGAGGTAGCACCCATCCGCCGGCCAGTCCCAAAAGAATTGTCATCCCAAGCGGAGCGAGGGATCTGCTTTGTGCTTGCCCCCGTGCTGCCGACTTACGCATACGAAATCTTCCCCAGGATTGCCGGGCGCTTCGCTCCCGTAGCCGACGGGACATTCGCTGGCCGCCGATGCCACGTCTCGTGCGCGAGCACCGCAAAGGCCACCGCTTCCTTCGCTTCCGTGGCAACCCCGAACTCGTCAGAAAAGCGCAGGTTGATTCCGAGCGACCCTAATTCGTTGCGCAGCATTGCCATCAGTGTCGGATTCTTGGCGCCGCCGCCGGAGACAATCATCTCGCGATAGTTCTGGCGGTTTCGCAGCACGAAGCGCTGCATCGCATCCGCAATCGATCGCGCGGTCAAAGCTGTCGCCGTTGCCACTACGTCGGGCTTGCTCGGGCCGCGACAGAGTCGAAGGAAGCGACCCACATATTCGCGTCCGAACTCTTCGCGGCCCGCCGTCCGCGGAGGCTTCTGGCGGAAGAATGGCTCGCGCATCAGCTGTGTGATGACGCCTTCCCGTATTTGCCCGGCGGCTGCGACTATGCCATCTCGGTCGTAGCGCCGTCCGAACAGCTCTTCCATGAGCGCATCGATGACCCTGTTGCCGGGTCCCGTATCGAATGCGATGATTTGCCTCGGTGATGCGCCCGGGGGAATGGCGGTAAGATTCGCAATCCCGCCGATGTTTTGCGCGATTCGTCCGATGCGCTGGTCGCGATAGAGAAAATAATCGAGAAAGGGAACCAGCGGCGCACCCGTGCCGCCCGCGGCCATGTCGGCGGGACGAAAATCGGAGATCACCGGAACGCCCAACCGCGCCGCGATCACCGCTGCCTCACCCATTTGCCAAGTCACGGCTAGTTTGCGTCCAAGGAACGGCGCGGCCACGCCCTGGTGATAGATCGTCTGCCCGTGACAGCCAACTAGATCGACCTTTGCGCGGTGCTTGCGCGCAGTCTTCGCCACGGCGTCGACATACAGTTCCCCCAGGAGAAAATTCAGGCGAGCCAGGTCTGCAACGCGAGCGAGCTCGGCATTCATGGTTGCCAGGATCGTACGCCGCACAGCGGCAGGGAAGGGATATTCGGCGTGTGCAATGAGATCGAAATGCGGTTGTGGAGCTTGGATTCGGGCCCGTTCGGCTGCGCGGCGACTCTTCGCATGGCGTTTAGGGTGGACGGGCGAGGCGTCCGTCGCTCCATCGTCGGAGGGGAAACGCACCAGCGCTACGTTGATCCCATCGGCGGACGTGCCGCTCATCACGCCGGCGACGATCATGCCCGCTCCTCGCGGTCGAGCGTTGCCAGCCGGATCTCCTCGCCGAACTCCCAGAGTTGGCGCGTGAGTTTCTCGATGCGATGAGAGGTCGGTGCAACAGTTCGGGAGCGCGTCAGATGTTTCTTCTTGAATGCCAGCACGCGCCGGGCGGACTGCTGAACGCGTCGGGCAAAGCCGCGATCGCTTTCCGCCTCGCGGATCATGGCTTCGTGTGCCCGTAGAATGAAATCTTCCTGATGGCAGATGAGGCAAAGATTGCTTCCGGCGCGAATGTGCCCGATCGCCGCCTGCTCAATCGGAGCGGCCGCCAGCACGCCGCCCATCTCCAGATCGTCCGAGCAGATGAGCCCGCGGTAGCCGATTTTTTTGCGCAGGACGTCCGTAATCCATTTCTTCGAAAGCGATGCCGGGGTGCGGTCTTTCGTGACTGCAGGAAACGCGGCGTGCGAAATCATCACGAAGGGCAGTTCGCGCCGCATGATTCGATAGGGAACCAGGTCCTCGTCCCACAATTTCCTGAACGGCTTCTCCACGCTGGGCAGTTCATGGTGCGTGTCGAGATTGGCCTCGCCGATTCCCGGGAAATGCTTGCCGCACCCGAACACGCCGGCATCGCCCAGCCCGCGCAGGAATTCGCGCGCGTACTTCACAACTTCTTTCGGATCGGGCGACACCGACCGGGAACTCATCACCGGCCGCGAAGCTTCAAACGCCAGGTCGAGCGCGGGAGCAAAGTCCAGGTTGAAGCCGAGCGCGCGGCAGTTCTCTCCGATGACGCGTCCGTGCTTGCGGAAAAGTTGGCGGTCGCCGGTCGCGAATACGTCAGCGGCGGAGGGCGCTGGTCCGAGTACGTTGCGGAAGCGATCGACCCGGCCGCCTTCCAGGTCGACGCAGGTGAAGAGCGGTGTCTGGACGCACTTCTGGCACTCGCGCAGAAGAGTATGCGTCTGCTGGGCGGCGGCGATATTGCGGGCAAAGAGGATTACGCCCGCCGGCTGAATCTTCGTGAGCAGCGAGGCGAGGCGGAGGGACATCTCGGTGCCGTCGAAGCCGATGATGAGGAGTTGGCCGATATTCACTGTTTCTTTCTTTTTTTCTTGAGCTTCTTGCCGAGGACGATACCCTCATAGCAAGGGAGCTTGTGCAGATAGAAGCCAAGAGTCGATTCTTTTGTGAACCATGCGCTGCCCGCACCTCTTGGATGAAGGCCGTTGTGGCAGTCGTCCTTGTCCGAGCGAGAATGTGCCAATATGAACTTCCCCAGAAATTCAAGGGCGGCGGCGCCTCCTTCGACGAGTATTGTGTCTCGATCGAGCCTCATCATCGTTAGCTTTGGCAGCTTTCTCCTCCGGGAATACAGTGTGACGACGCCGTTGGTGGTCAGTTCTTTCAGTTTTACCATTTTGAATCTTCAGAGATTCTCGTGCCTGCGATCACAGCAGGCGCGACGACGATTACTCAATCTGCCTTTTCAACTCCGCCAGCAAGTTTAGCGCTTCCAGGGGCGTGAGCCGGTTCAAATCCACTTCGCGTAGCTTCTCAAGCACGGGCTGCGAGAGCGGGGTGAAGATGGTCAACTGCGCTGGACGCTCCGGCTCTGCGCCGGGTGTCAAATGTCCTGTCAGCTGATGTTCGGCTGATTCGTGCTCGGCGAGTACCTCGCGGGCTCGCACCACTACTTCATTCGGCAATCCGGCCAGCTTGGCCACTTCAATTCCATAGCTGCGGTCGGCTGCGCCGGGCTCGACTTTGCGCAGAAAGGCTACGATCCCACCGGTTTCTTTCACCGACACGTGATAGTTTTTCACTCCGCTCAACTGCTCGGCCAACTCCGTCAGTTCGAAGTAGTGGGTTGCGAAAAGGGTCTTGGCATGGACCCGCGCGTGCAGATATTCGATCGCCGCCCAGGCAATCGCGAGCCCGTCGTAGGTCGAGGTGCCGCGGCCGACCTCGTCGAGCAGTATCAGCGAGCGCGCCGTCGCGGTGTGCAGAATGGCCGCGGTTTCCGTCATCTCGACCATGAACGTTGAGCGGCCGCGTGCCAGGTTGTCGCTGGCGCCGATGCGGGTGAAGACTCGGTCCACAATTCCCAGGCGCGCCGACCGCGCCGGAACGAACGATCCCATCTGGGCCAGGATCACGATCAGCGCTGTTTGCCTCAGATAGGTGCTCTTGCCGCCCATGTTCGGGCCAGTCAGCACCACTATGCTGTGCGTCGAAGAATTCAGAAACAGGTCGTTGGGGACAAAGCGCTCGCTCCCCGCCGCTAGTTCCTGCTGCTCGATCACCGGATGCCGTCCTTCGACAATTTCCAGATCGCTCGACTCTTCGGGCTTCTCGCTGAACCTGGGCCGGCAGTAATTTCGCAGCGCGGCAATGTGCGCCAGGCAGGCCAGAACGTCCACTTCCGCCAGCGCCAGCGCGGTCTGGCGAATGCGCTTTGCCTGGGCGGCAATCGCGGAGCGCAACTCGGCAAACAGACGGCGCTCGATCTCGACGATCTTCTCCTGGGCGTCCAGAATCTTGGACTCGTATTCCTTCAGCTCCGGAGTGGTGAAGCGCTCGGCATTCACCAGCGTCTGCTTGCGCTCGTAGTCCGCTGGAGCATGATGCAAGTTCGCTTTCGAAATCTCGATGTAGTATCCGAAGATCGAGTTGAACTTCACCTTGAGCGAACCGATGCCGGTACGCTCGCGTTCCCGTTGCTCAACCCGCGTGACGTACTGCTTCGAGTTGCGGCTCAGGTCGCGCAGTTCGTCGAGATCCTTGTCGATTCCCGAGGCAATCACTCCGCCATCGCTCAACGTGAGCGGCGGCTCCGCGACAATCGTCTGCTCGATCTTCTGGCGCAAGTCACCAAGTTCATCCAGCAGAGAGTGCAGAGCGCTTAACCGCGGAGCCGAGAGCCCTGCCAGAACCTTCCGCACATGTGGGATACGAGCCAGCGAGGCCGCCAGCGCGAGCACGTCCCTTGGATTGGCGGTCTCAAGCGTGACCCGGCTCAGCAGTCGCTCCAGGTCCAGAATCCCGTCCAGCTTTCGGCGCAGCTCCTCGCGGCCGACAATATCCCTCACCTCTACTTCGACCGCGTCCAAGCGAGCTTCAATCTCGATCCGATCCAGCGATGGCCGCAGCATCCAGGCGCGCAGCAGGCGCTTTCCCATGGGTGTGACTGTGGCGTCGAGACAGCGGAACAGGGTCACGCCCGCGTCCGTGCCCGCGAACAACGGCTCCATTAGCTCGAGGTTCCGCACCGTCGTCGCGTCGAGCACCAGGCAGTTCTGCCGTTCGTAGAAGCCGATGCGATCGATGTGATCGAGTGTCCCGCGCTGCGTCGACCGGATGTAGTACAGAATCGCTCCTGCCGCCGAAGCCGCTGCGGGCTTGCCGACTAGGCCGAAGGCTTCCAGTGAGAGCACGCCGAAATGATTCTCGAGCAGCGGGATGGCGTGGTCGGGCGCGAAGATCCAGTCGTCGAGTGGAGTTTCGGCCATGGCGCTGGCTGGCCTTGCGGGTGTGCTCGCCGCTAAGAATTCGGGGGCGGGACGGGCGAGGGGGCCCGTCGCTCCATCGTATCTCCTTTCAAATAGAGGCGCGGAAGATCCATAAAGTAATTCTCTTGGCCGTAATTGTTCAAGTTCTTCTTGAATGCGCCGCAGGGCCGATTCTCCGGCAAACTCGGTGGCTCGAAACTCGCCGGTCGACAGATCCAGCGCGGCGAATCCCACCCGGTCGTCAACCGTCGCCACCGCCGCGAGAAAATTGTTCTCCTCTGAACCCAGGGAAGAATCCGCGGCCGTGCCGGGCGTGACCACCCGGGTCACCTCCCGGCGCACCAGTTTCTTCGCCAGCCGAGGATCTTCCACCTGCTCGCAGATGGCAACCTTGAATCCGCGCCGGATCAACTTCGAGATGTATCCTTCCGCGGCGTGATAGGGCACACCACACATCGGGATCGCGACACCCTTCTCTTTGTTGCGCGAAGTCAGTGTGATCTGTAATTCCCGTGCGGCCACCACCGCATCGTCGAAGAACAGTTCGTAAAAGTCCCCCAGCCGGAAAAACAGGAGAGCTTTGGGATGCTCTTTCTTGATGGCGGCGTATTGCCGCATCAGAGGGGTGGAGGGCTCAGACATGGAGAATGGGCGATTTTGTAATTTGTAATTTGGTAATGTGCAATCTCCGCGAGTATACGGCTCGTGGGTATCCTCAAGGGGTTCAAATTTCCAAATTACCAAATTACCGATCACAAAATCAGCAATTCATTTGACTCGCACCCCACGTTTTGTTTTCCTTACTGCATGGAACTTCGCAAAGATCCCATTACGCGCTCGTGGGTGATTACAGGAGACGATGTCAATGAACCCGCGCCGCGCACCCAGGCGTGCCGATTCTGTGGCCCCACGGCCCAGCCGGCCCAGATGATTGCCACTGTGCCCGGCCTCGATGGCGGCGCATGGTCGGCGCGGAACGTGAGCGACGCCGAGGTCGAACGATTTCTGCGTTTAGCGGCCCAACGCATTCTGGACTTGAAGCGCGACAGCCGTTTCAAGTACGTCAGCATTTTCAAGAATCAGGGAGAGGTCGCGGGACAAGAGTTCGAGCATCCCACGTCGCAACTGACCGCGACCACGTTCGTGCCCCGGCGTGTGCTTTATGAACTCCGCGCCGGACGCGACTATTTCGACGCCAAGGAGCGCTGCGTATTCTGCGACATTCTGGCGCAGGAGGAACGTCAGGGCCTGCGCATGCTCGAAATTCGCGGTGACTACGCCGCTTTCTGCCCCTATGCTCCGCGCGTGCCCTACGAGACCTGGATCTTGCCGCGCAGCCACGAATCCGCCTTTGAGCGCACCGGTTCCGCTCGGGTGGGCAGCGTGACCGACCTGGCATCGCTGTTGCAACGCACGCTGCAGCGCATCCGTACCGTCACCGAGTCCTTCCACCTTGTCCTCCACACCGCGCCCAACAACCTGCATCCTTCTTCCAGTCTGGGTTATTGGAAGACGCTGGACGACGACTACCATTGGCACATCGAGATTCTTCCTATCCTGGAAGCCAAGGCAAAGTCCTACACGTTCAAGGAAGTCTATTATTCTCCGGTCGCTTCGGAGACGGCAGTCAAGCGCCTGCGCGACGCGAAGATCTGACCCCATGCTGGGAAACGTGAAAAGCGCTGCCGTTCTGAGTTTGGCTTGCCTGTTTCTGGCGCCGGTTGCCTCGGCCCAGAGCGCTCCGGCTCCCTCCGCGAAGCAGCAAGCGCTCTGGACAAAGCTTGAAAACTCCATCAACCAGATTGACCGCAGCCTCGACGGCGTGATGGGCGTGGCCGTTCTGGACCTCAGCGATGGGCATCGATACTTGCTTCACGCCAATGACGTCTTCCCGCAGGCCAGTTCGATCAAAATCTGCGTCCTCGCCGAACTCTACCGCCAGGCGCAACAAGGGAAGCTGAAACTCACCGATCTTTACACAGTGAATGGCTCCGACCTTGTCCCTGACAGCGACATTATGGGCGGACTCACGCCCGGTGTGACCCGGATCACGCTGCGCGACCTTGCCACCATGATGGTTGCGGTCAGCGACAACTCAGCCACCAACGTCCTGATCGATCGCGTTGGCATGGACAACGTCAATGCTCTGCTGAACTCGCTCGGCTTGCACGAGACGCGCCTGCGCCGCAAGATGATGGACGTTAAAGCTGCCTCCGAGGGGCGCGAGAACGTCTCGACTCCGGCGGAGATGATGAATCTTCTGGAAGCGCTCTACCGGGGCAAGGTGCTGAACAAGGAAATGACCGAGGACTTCTTCAAAGTTCTTTCAACCCACAAAGACAGCTGGATTCCGCGCGACCTCGCGGACGATCTGAAGATCGCCAACAAGCCTGGCGCGCTTGAGGGCGTGCGCAACGATTCGGGAGTGATCTTTGTGGAGAAACGGCCTTACATCCTCTGTGCGATGACCACTTACTTGCACCGCGAGCGCGACGGAGAAGAAGCCATTAGCAAGATCTCGCTGGAAACGTGGCGAATGTTCGATCGCATCGCCCGCGCCAGCGAATACGGCAGGGTGATTTCGCCCGGAACCAGCAGTAAGTAGCGCCGGCGTCTCGCCGGCCCGATTGCCGGCCGGAGGCCGGCGGCAGATGACAGTTCGTCGCCTGAAAACGTATACCGGGTCGCAGGGCTACGTGTATCAGTACTACTTCGTCGGCAAGCGGCCTGCGGCGGGTGTCTCCGAAGCTACCGAATATGTCTTCGATGTGACCTCGGACCGCAAGACTACCTACGAGGTCAGCGTAATTCTATCGCGTACGGCGGTCGCCGCGTGGGCTGACGCTCACGGGCGCCCGCTGGCTGACTCCGAACAATATGCGGCCGTCAAAATACGGTTGTTCCGCGCGTTCGACGAAGTGGAGGACATGCAATTGGACGGGCGTTGGCTGCAGGTGGATTTGCAGTCGCTGGAGGAATCGCTGGCTTCGCTGGGGGTGGAATAGATTCGGCGGGTGGTTTGCTGCCGGTCCTCCGACAGTTGGCGAAATGGCCTGATTACGCCAATGAGCCAGCAGCACGCTAGCTTTATTGCAACCTCGATAAACGAGAATGACCGACCTGCTCCACGTGCCCGACGAGAGGGCCCTGACCAAGAAGAACTAAGCCTATTGGATTGGCTCCTTGACCATGGGCGATCTGACGCGTCCAGTTACAGGCCGCAAATACCCACGCTCCGAGTCGTCAGTAGATGCGGTTGCGGCTGCCCCACCATCGACCTCGCCATTGGCAGAACGCGCAAAGACGGTCCGTCCCACATTATTGCGGACGCGGAAGGAACCTCCTCTGAGGGAGTCCGCGTGGGAGTGACCTTGCATGTCCGAGACGGTGAGATTTCAGAGCTGGAAGTCTTCTGCATTACTGGGGAGAGAAAATTCAGTTTGCCGAAGACCGAATCCCTCGTGGTCTTGGCTTGAGTGACCCATGGCACTTTTTTTTCGCGATGACTGTTGTAATATCCTCATTTTACTCACAACCTGGGTTCTGAGTGAAATGGCGGCAAACCGGAAAGCGGTATCCCCGATTTCACAATTCACCTTTCTCGCTGGCTCCCGTGTCTCCGCGGTCGTCTTTTCGCGGACAGGAGTGTCCGCGCCACATCCATTTTCGTGTGACGGTCGTCACATGAACCTGTGATAACGTTCGTTTCCCGGCAGCTTGGCTGGCGGGCAAACTATAATCACTGCAAGCGGGTGGGGAGGGATGCACCGGCCTGCGGAGCACTACGGCAGATATGACCTTGATCTGGTTGCGAGTTGCGCTGGTTTTTTATGCGGCGGGGTTGTTGTATGCCCTGGTGGCGCTGACCCGCACCTCGGAAGTCCTCGGCAAAGTCGCGCTCCATGCCTCGTATCTGGGCATGGTGCTCCATTTCGTGTCGCTGGTCGAAGCAGCCGTTGCAGCCGGCCAGATTACCTTTGCCACGGTCCACAATTCGGAGTCGCTGCTCGGCTTCCTGATCATGGTCGTCTTCATGCTGGTCTATGTGGTGTACAAAACGACCTCGCATGGCATCGTGGTGTTCCCGCTCGTGTTTCTGCTCACTTTCATTGCCGCCACCGGACAGCAACCGCTCGTCTTTACCTCGGTCGCGGTAAAACATGGCTGGCTGGCCGCCCATATTTTCGCGATCTTCACTGGATACGCCGCCCTGTTCGTAAGCTTCGGGGCCAGCCTGCTCTACCTGCTTCAGGAGCGGGCGCTGAAATCAAAAACTTCCGGCGGGATGTTCGCGCGCCTTCCCGCGCTCCAGGTGATTGACGACATCGGCTACCGCTCTCTCATGCTGGGCTTTCCGTTCATGACCCTGGGCCTGATTTTTGGCTCGGTGGTTGCCGAGTCCGCCTACCATCGCGTCGACTTCCAGGATCCCAAGGTCCTGCTTTCGGTGCTGATGTGGGCGGTGTACTTGATCATGGTGTACACGCGGCTCAGCGCGGGATGGCGCGGGCGCCGGGCGGCGGTGCTGGCCAGCGCGGCTTTGGTGGCAGCCATCGTGGCCTGGGTCGCCAACTACTTCAGCGGAATGCACAGGTTCATCGCGTCATGAGATTCCAGCTCATCGGCGTCAACCACAAGACCGCGCCGGTCGAAGTCCGGGAACGGCTGGCGATTCCCGAATCGCGCCTGCCGGAAGCCTGTAAGAAATTGGCCGAGCACCCCGCCATCTCCGAGGGCATGATCGTTTCCACCTGCAACCGCGTCGAGTTTCTCGCCAACATGAAAAATGGCTCGGGCGACCTGCGCGAGTTTCTGCGCGAGTACTTCTCCGTCGATCCTAGCCAGTACGAAAATCATCTCTACGAATTTCGTGAAGACGATGCCGTCCGCCATGTGTTCCGTGTTGCGTCCAGCCTCGATTCCATGGTGGTCGGCGAGCCGCAGATTCTCGGGCAGGTGAAAGAAGCCTATGCCACTGCGCGGGCGGTGGGCGCCGTGCGTGCTCAACTGGATCAGTTGCTCACCCGGGCATTTGCGGTCGCCAAGCGCGTTCGAACGGAAACCGCAGTCGGATCCTCTTCCGTTTCCGTTGCCTCGGTCGCGGTCGAACTCGCCGAAAAGATATTCGGCAATTTGAAAGGTAAGAGCGTTTACCTGGTCGGGGCCGGCAAGATGAGCGAACTGGCGGCCCGGCACCTGCTTGCCCACGGTGCCTCCTCGATCTTTGTGGCGAACCGAACCTACGATCGCGCCATCCGGCTGGCGCAACAATTTGACGGACAAGCGATCGAGTTCAGCCGGCTCTATGACACCTGCGAGCGCGCCGACATTGTGATTACCTCAACCGGATCGCCGAATTTCATCTTCAAACGCGAGCACGGAGAGAAGTTCCTGGCGCGCCGCCGCAACCGCCCCATGTTTTTCATCGACATCGCGGTGCCGCGCGACGTCGATCCTGAACTCAACAAGCTGGACGGCATTTTTGTTTACGATATCGACGACCTGCAGCAGGCCGTGGTCTCCCACGTTGCCGACCGCAAGAAGGAAGCCGAAAAGGCCGAGGCCATCGTCAGCGGGGAAGTCGAGAAATTTCGCGCCCGCCTGCTCACGCTCGACGTGGTGCCCACCATCGTTTCCCTGCAGGACCATCTCGAAACCATTCGCCAGGCCGAGATTGATCGCGTGCGCGGACGGCTGGGCACGATGACCACCGATCAGGAACTCGCGGTTGAGGCTCTGACTCGTGGGATCATCAACAAGATCATGCACACGCCGATCAGCACGCTGAAAACCGCCGCGCGCGATCCGGAATCTACGACCGTCGTCGAACTCGTGCGCCGCCTCTTCAATCTGCAGGACAAGGAAAAGCAAGCTGCGGCTTCCAAGTCAAGCGGTAACTCGGGAGCGCAGAACTAATGGCGCGGCTCCGCATCGGATCCCGCGGCTCCCAGCTCGCGCTCTGGCAGGCCCACCACATCTCCGATCTGCTTCGCGCCCAGGGCCACACCGTGGAACTGGAAATCATCAAGACCACGGGCGACAAGATCACCGATGTGGCGCTCGCGAAAGTCGGCACCAAGGGCATGTTCACCAAGGAAATTGAAGAGGCCCTCGTCGAAAATCGGGTCGACCTGGCCGTGCACAGCCTGAAGGATTTGCCCACCGAACTCGCTGCGGATTTTGAGATCGCGGCAATTACGAAGCGGGAGAATCCGCGCGACGGGTTTTGTTCCGTGAGATTTGCAAGCATCGAGGCGCTGCCGCAGCGAGCCAAAGTCGGCACCAGCAGCCTGCGAAGGCAGGCTCAGCTGAAAGCGCTGCGTCCCGATCTTCAGATTCACCCGCTGCGCGGCAACGTCGATACGCGCCTGCGAAAGCTGGAATTCGGGGAGTACGACGCCATTATTCTTGCCGCTGCCGGTCTGAACCGCCTGGGCAAGACACAGCTTGTGCGGCAGGTGATTCCCGCCGAAGTGATGACTCCGGCGGCGGGGCAGGGCGCGCTGGGAATCGAGATTCGCAATGGCGATGCCGCGACCCGGGCTCTGCTTGCCTTTCTGGATGACGCCGACGCCCGCGCTGCGACCACGTGCGAACGCTCCCTGCTAAATAAGCTCGGAGGCGGGTGCCAGGTACCGATTGGAGCCTTTGCGGAAATGCAAAACGGCAGGATTCACTTGAACGGCCTGGTCGCGCATCCCGATGGGACGAAGGTTCTTCGCGAAACCCGCGATGGCGGCGATCCCGAGCGGCTCGGCCGGGAAGTGGGTGAAACCCTGCTGCGCCGCGGTGGCGATGCTATCCTCGAAGAGGTCTACGGGGAAGGGTTCGCCCTGCCGCAACAACCGTGAATCAGGTCTCAGGTGTCAGGTGTTCGGTCTCAGGAAAACCAGTTGCCCAGTTGCCATGGACGGGGGGAGGCGCCCGTCTCTCCAGCGACAAACTAGGATGTGAGGGGCTACGCGCATCTCGAGATCGCATTTCCTGAGACCTGAGGCCTGAGACCTGACACCTGATCTATGCGCAAGGCCAACGAAAAATATCCTCTCGCAGGCACCCGTATTCTTGTCGGACGCGCTCGTCATCAAGCGGGCAGCCTTTCCGCCGGCCTTCGCGGGCTGGGAGCAAGTGTGATCGAGATTCCCTTTATTGAAATTCGTAAGCCCAGCACATTCCAGCCGCTCGATAACGCCTTGAAGAACCTCAAGGCCTACGACTGGCTCATCCTGACCAGCGTGAACGGGGTGGAAGCGATGTGGAATCGACTTCGGAAACTTCGCATCGTCCACAAAAACCTCAAGCATTTTCAGATCGCGGCCATCGGACCGGCCACCAAGAAAGCGATCGTAAAACATGGCCTGAAGGTCAAGATGGTCCCCGAAGAGTACGTGGCCGAGTCCGTTGTGAAGGGACTGCGCGACAAAGTGAACGGCAAGCGCGTCTTACTCGTCCGGGCAAAGGTGGCGCGCGACGTGATTCCGGACGAGCTGCGGGCGGCCGGGGCGTTCGTCGATGTCGTCGAGGCTTACGAAACCGTGGCGCCCGAGAAATCGCGCGCCGGCCTGCGCTCACTGATGAAAAACGCGAAGCGCCGTCCCCATGTTGTCACCTTCACTAGCTCGTCAACCGCCAGGAATTTTGCCGAACTCCTCGGCAATACGCGGGCGCGTTCCCTCAAGAAAGTGCGGTTTGCTTCGATTGGGCCGGTGACCTCGGCGACGCTCCGCGAACTGGAGCTGCCACCCACGATCGAAGCGCGCGAATTCACGATGGGTGGGCTGATTCGTGCGATTGTGCTTGCCCGCTACGCGGAACCCTCAGCTTAGGGCAGCGTGCGCTCTACTCTTTGCGCTTCGGAGCCGAAACTCCCATTTGCGGGTCAATGGCTTCCAGGTAGGCCTGCATTCTTTGCTTGCCGTCGACTGGCAAACCAATGAACTCGATCCCGTTTCCCACGCCCGGATCGCACGTGCGCACCACCGCTGTGATGTTGATATGTTCCGAATCCAGCCAGAAATCCACCCGCAGCATCGATCCTACCGGCAGGGGCAGGATGCTTTCGACGTAGCATCCATTTCCGCTCACGTCGGTCGCGCTGATGCGCATGGGTACTTTCACGCGCTCATCACGCAGTTCGATCGGCAGAGAAATCTTATGCCGCGTAAAGCGCCGCTGATTCGACCCAGGCACCACCAACTGCGCACCTTCGATCGGCAGATATCCTTGCCAGGGGCAGTCCTGGTCGGCGAGCAACTTCACTCCCACCTGATTTTTCTTGATCGCGCCTGTGTCGATCACCCACATCACTGTGCAACGTGTTTTCTTGTCGTCGCACTGGACGCCGATCACATCGCCCACTTTCAATTCGCATTCGATGCCGGAAAGCAGCGCGCCTTCCGAACTGATCTTCTGCACCCGGGCGTGTTGGGAAAATGGCCGTCCCTCGGCACTCATTCCCCACACCCGCACGGGCAGGTCGACGGTAACGCGGGGCTCAAGCGGTCTATCAGCCATGAAAAGTCCCTGGGGAACAGATCGTACAGATCATACCGCCACTCAACCTATTCAAGATATTGCAAAGTGGGTCGGGCGTTCCAAAGCGCCTCTTGTGTGCACCGTCGTAACTTGCTAGCTGCGGCCGCGCGCAAACTCACGGTAGCTAGTCAGCCGGATCTTCTGCTCATCCAGAAACGTGCGCAGTTGATCCGACATGAGCAATCGCCGTTCCTGGTCGCGTGAATCGATCAGCCGGGTGCGAGCGGTGCGCAGGTCCGCGTCATCGTAGCCCGGATGACAGACCAGTTCCCAAGTTCCTTCCGGCAGGTTCGTGAGCGCCTGCCGGAGCAGGGAAGGGGTGAACGATCCAGTTTCGACTACCCCTACGATCCCGTCGGGCGTGGCCAGTCCTGCGCGGCGCACCTGGGCGCGGAACTGCCCGGCAAAACTCCTCAGCATACGGACCTGACCATAACGCTTCCAGAGACGCGGCTTGCCGGCAAACTGGTTCGCGCTGACCGCGGCAACGGGAACAAATGGATTGCGGATCGCGCGCACTTCGCAGATGCGGGCGGCTCGCACTAGGGCGCTCAGAATTTCCGGGAAGACGTGGGTATGCTTGTGGGTGTCGAGATGGGTCAGTTCGACTCGGGCCGACTGAATGGTTCTGATCTGGGCGGCGATCTCGTCGACCAGTTGATCGGGATCAAAGCCCCCAAACACGGCACGCGCGGCCACGGTCGAAAGGCGAGAGTGAAACTTATCGGGCTCCGCCGACCGGATCGCGAGGAGGGTATCGACCGCGCTGGGTGCTGACACGGGCGCCCCGTCAACCAATACAACATGACATCCGACCGAGAGCGCAGGCACCGCTCGGGTTCGCTCCACCGCATCGCCGAACGCGGCGCCGTTGGCCATGAGTGTGGCCGACGAAACGATTCCGCCGCAATTAGCTGTCGCACGGAGAGAGTGTAGCAGCCACCTCAATGGACTCGGGTTTGACCCAAGATCGAGTGTCAAGTATTCTCAGCCTGAAGCCGCGCGACGGGCAGAAAAAATCCGTCGCTCGCCTCTGGACGGCGCGGGCGGTTAGCTCAGCTGGTTAGAGCGCCTGCCTTACAAGCAGGAGGCCGCAGGTTCGAGTCCTGCACTGCCCACCATATAAAGCACTCGCTTTCGGAGTTCACTGCTGGGTAACGAGCGGATATCACAAAGCGTTCGCTCGTTCGCATGTGAAGTTTGCTATCAATGCTGTCGCCAGCCCAGGATCTCGTCGGGGCCATCGCCTCCGGGGTCGGTCAACCGAGTCAACCTGTGGGAGTCCAGGTCATACTGGTACAGGGACGAATCATTGCCCGTGGTGTAATCGGAAAAGGCCAAGCTCCTGCCGCCGGGCGACCATTTCACCTTCACGCTGAGCCGGTCGGCAGCCGAAGCGGCTTCCATTTTCAGGTCCGATAGCCTGACCACATAAACCCGCGCCACGTCGCCAGGGTAATCGCAGGCGGCCGCACCGTAGGTAACAGCCACGGCTTGGCCGTCCGGGGCGAACTCGAAGTCGAGCACCGAATCGAAACCGGCAGGGTAGGGAAGGGTGGTGAGCGTTCCCTGGCGCAACACCATCAGCTCCATCGTGGGACCTTGGCAATTGGGGTCGTCGTCGGTAGCTTCCGGCGGGTCTTCGCGAGTGATCAGCAAGCCGAGCAGGGAGCCGTTTTGGAGTTCGCTGGCGTTCCATATGGCCCTGCCGAAATCGAGCAGCACTTGCGCGCGTCCGTCCGCAAGGGCCAGCTTCGCCAGTTTCATCTCGTCAATCGCCAGGAGGTGAGCTCCATCGGCGGCTGCCCCGATTATGGGGTAAGAGCCGGGAAGCACCCGCTGCGTCCCATGGCGGAGATCCATCAGGTGGAGGCCCGGAGGAGTCAGTTTGCCAAGGTAGGCAACGGAAGCGCTGTCGGCCGTCCAAATCATGTCTCGTATGACACCGACGGGGATATTTTCAACTACCCGGTCAGATTTGTCGCGGAAAGAGAACAGGTGGACTTCGTGCCGGTCGGTCCTCCAGTAAGCAAGGTATTGCCCGTCAGGCGAGAGCGCGGCGATACCGGTCTTTTCCAGCAGCGTCTGCAGGCGCCCGGCAGAATCGAGAGCGTAAACGTTGCCGGTCGTTGAACGGCGAAAGATGACATCCTGGGCGTTGGCTGGCTCTGCCTTGCCGGTTTGGCCGAAACCGCATACAGGCGAGAGCGCCAGCGCCAATACCAGAACTGGATTGAGGCGTCGCATAGTGAGAATTTCCTCCTTCAGCATAACGGCATCGGCCGCATTCCCCTAGCTCACGAAAGTAATCATCCTCAAGGTCCAGGAACGCGCTTGTGGTTCGAGTCCAGGTCCCCATTCTTTTTCAACAACCTGCGGAGATCTTGCGGCATCTGCCTTGCGCCTTGTTGTGCGCGAGTTGCGGATTGCCCCGGAGCCGCCTAGACGCCGAGATTTCGTCTCGCTGCGGGTCCGTAGATCTGGGTTGAGCACCCCCAGGCATGTTCTGTCAGCATTTTTTTGATGCTAAGATGGCTGAATCGCGATTCGAGGTGTCCCTGTCTTTTCCGGGTTTCTAATCGGGTTATGAGTGACCCCAAGGTTCCGACCACATCGGCTTCGGAAAATCCCACTCTCGTCCCAGCGGCGAAGACCAAGCCCCCGTCCGCCCCTTCGTCGTCGGACTCATCCCAGGCGCCGACCCTGCTTGAGGGAACTGCCTCGGGTGGTCCAATCCGGGGCGATGCTCGCACCCCGGGCAACCTGCCATCACCCAGACCGGCCAGATCTGTCTGGCAGGCTCCTACCCTGCTTCCGGGGACGATACTGGGCGGACGCTACGAGATTCTCCAGACCATCGGTGAAGGCGGCATGGGGGCCGTTTACAAGGCCGGGGACCGCGAACTGGGCCGCACCGTCGCTTTGAAGGTGATCCGGCCTGAGCTAGCCAGCGATCCCAACATTCTGCAGCGCTTCAAACAGGAAATTCTTCTCGCCAGCAGAGTTACGGATCGCAACATCATCCGCATCTACGATCTGGGCGACGCCGACGGTGTCAAGTTCATCACCATGGAGTTCGTCGAGGGGGACGACTTGCGCCACCTCCTGCACCGCCAAGGCAAGCTGCCCGCGGCCGAGGCGGTGGACCTCATGGAGCAGGTCGTCAGCGGCCTTCGGGCGGCCCACCGCGTGGGCATCATCCACCGCGATCTGAAACCGGGCAACATTATGCGCGCCACCGATGGCCGGGTGCTGGTCATGGACTTCGGACTCGCCCGCTCGCTGGAAGGCGACGGCATGACCCGGACTGGGACGATGCTCGGAACGATGGAATACATGTCTCCCGAACAGGCCCAGGCGAAAGACCTGGATGCGCGCTCCGATATCTTTACCGTCGGCCTGATTCTTTACGAACTGCTGACCGGCATCATGCCTTATCAGGCCGAGAGCGCAATCGCCAGCCTGCTCAAGCGAACACAACAGCGCGCGATTCCGATTTCGGACATCGACAAGAACGTGCCGGGTGTACTCAGCAACATCGTGAGCAAATGCCTGGAGCGCGAACCTGCACTGCGTTACCAGAGCGCGGACGAGTTGCTCAACGACTTGCGGGCCTGGCAGGGAAAGAGCGGCACTACCAGGGTTTCGGCCTCCTCCACCCAGCTATGGATGAATCGGCTGCGGGAATTATCGTGGTCGAGGATTGCGCCGGTCGCCTTTCTGCTGGTTGCGATGGTAGCCGCAACCGCCTGGTATTTCAGCCGGAGGCAGAGCGCGATGGTCGTCACGCACGCCCCGGTCTCCGTTCTGGTGGCTGATTTTCGGAACGACACTTCCGACACGCTGTTCGACGACACCTTGGAACCGATGTTCAATGTCGCTCTGGAGGGAGCCAGCTTCATCAACGCCTTCAACCGCGGCAACGCGCGCCGGTTAGCGGGCAAGCTTCCCCGTCCGACCGGCAAGCTCGATGAAAAAGCGGCCCGGCTGGTGGCGGTCAGCCAGGGAGTCGGCGCGATCATAACCGGTTCACTGAGCAAGCGCGGCGCCGGTTACAGGTTGTCGGTGCAAGCGATTGACGCGGTGACGGGCAAGACGCTCGCCACGGGAGACGTCGATGCCGCCAACAAAGACGACGTACTGCTCCAAGTTCCCAAGGTATCGGCTCCGATCCGCCGAGCACTTGGAGATACTACGCCGGAGTCGGTGCAACTGGCAGCCTCCCAGGGGACATTCGCAGTCAGCAATGTCGAGGCGGTGCACCAGTACAGCATCGGGATGGAACAACAATTCGCGGGGAAGACGGAGGAGTCACTGCAGTCATTTTCGAAAGCGGCGGAGCTGGATCCGAACTTCGCGCGGGCCTATGCCGGCATGGCTGCGGCAGCTGGAAACCTGGGCCAGTTACAGGACGCCGAGAAGTACGCCAAATTGGCCATGGCACATGTAGACCGCATGACCGAGCGCGAACGGTACCGCGTCCGGGGGCAGTACTACATCAGGACCGAGAATTGGCAAAAGTGCGTAGAGGAATACAGCGAACTGGTGAAGCAGTACCCCGCCGACAATATCGGACAAAACAACCTGGCGTCTTGCTACGCCTTCTCGCTAAACATGCCAAGAGCCATGGAGGAGGCTCGGCGAGGGCTGCAGCTTGCACCCAAGGACGTGATGGCGCGCATGAATTTCTCGCTGTACGCGTGTTATGCGACAGATTTCCAGAGTTGCGAACGCGGAGCGCGTGAAGTGCTTCAACTCAACCCCGCCTATGAAGAAGCTTTTCTCGTTCTAGCTTATGCTCAACTGGGGCAGAACCAATTGCCGCAAGCCACGGAGACTTATCAGAAGCTGGAGAAGGTCAGCGCCTGGGGCAAATCGCTTGCCGGTTCCGGTTTGGGAGACCTCGCACTCAATCAGGGCAGGTTGCGAGAGGCGGTCCAGATTTTTGAAAAGGGTGCAGCCGCCGACCTGGCTCAATCAGGGCAGGTTGCGAGAGGCGGTCCAGATTTTTGAAAAGGGTGCAGCCGCCGACCTGGCGGCAAAGAAACCGGAGGCGGCCGCGGATAAGTTTGTGATGCTCGCCTACGCGCAGCTTTTACGAGGAGAGAAGCAGTCGGTCCTTGCGGCCGCACAGAGCGCGATGGCCAACCGTCAATCTCCAAAAATTCGGTTCCTGGCAGCCCGAGCTTTCGTTGAGGCTGGGGAAACCGCTAAAGCGCGAAAACTGGCGGAGAGTCTGGCTTTGGCGGTACAAGCCCCGCCACAGGCTTACGCGAAATTGGTCCTGGGCGAAGCCGCGTTGAAGGAGCACAATCCCCAGCAGGCCATCCAATTGTTTACTGAAGCCAAGAACCTGATGGACACTTGGGTCGGCCACCTCGATCTGGGACGCGCCTACCTGGAAGCGGGAGCCTTTGCGGAAGCTGATTCCGAATTCGACCGTTGCCTCAAGCGACGTGGCGAGTCGTTGGAACTCTTCATGGATGACATGCCCACGTCCAGTTATCTTCCCGTCGTCTACTATTATCAGGGACGTGTCCGTGAAGGGCTGAAGAGTGCCGGTTTCGCCGATTCGTATCGCACTTATCTGAGTATGCGCGGCAAAAGCAGCGAGGATCCCTTGCTGCCCGACATCCGCCGCCGTCTTGGGCAATAAAACAAGAAAAAACGACGGGCAAAATTGCCCGTCTTGGTCAGCTTTCGCCGAAGGATCGGCGGCAGCGGACCGCTGTTACGCCGTCTCGCTGCCGGGAGACGTTCCTCAGAACTTCACGGCGACCACGAGCGGGGTCGACGGCCCGCTCTGAGCTCCCTGCTTGTTCGCATCCGTCACGAAGTAGGTGTAGGTTGTGCTGTTCTTGACATTCGGGTCTGTGAAGGACGGCGACGGTGGTGCTCCGGTTAGCGTTTTAATGTTCGTGAACTTGCTGAAATTCGAAACGACCTGCTGGAGTGTCGGGAAAGAACCCAGGGCGCGCCAGACAGAATACTTGCGAATCTGACCAAAGCTCGGCGGGGTCCAGGTCAGCGGGACGCTCTTAGCGTTCTCTACGAGTGACCCCGACGAACTGACACAGCCTGGAACGTTGTTTTGCGAGACGGAACAGGTCAGGGCTGTCGGCGGGCTGACGGTGGAGTTAGCTGTATCCTCGTCCTGCTCGGTGCCGCCACCCTGCGTCTTGATTCCGCCGCCCTGGGTTTTGATTCCACCGCCCCAGGTTTTGACGCCGCCGCCGTCGTTGTCGATGCCGCCGCCCTGGGTTTTAATGCCGCCACCCTGGGTTTTGATTCCGCCGGAAGCGGAGGATGCGAAGGCATTCGCCCGGGCACTCATTTGCTGCAGGTCGACCGTCTGCCAGTCATTAAAGCCGGAGAACGGCAAATCACCAGTTACGCCGTTGTAGTTGACGTCAACTCCGGGAGCGACGATAGAGGTCGGCACCACGAGATCGTTGTTCCAATCGAGTGGCGCGGAGAAGGCGCCTCCGGGCGCGAGCGTGCCATCAACGCGGACGGCGGGCACATCACTGGGCCCGACTGGAGTGCCATCGCAGTGCGCGGTTGCGTAGCGCCCGCCCGTGGTGTTCTGCAGTTGGTTATCGAGCGCATTCGGTGCCGAATACCAACGCGTGAGATGCGCCGCAGTTTGCCCGGTAGAGATGTCCAACCCTACTCCGGCTGACTCGCTGAGAAACGGAATTGCCTCATTCAGAGGCGTCAGTGTCTGCCCAGAGTAATCAAATCCTCCGTCGACGAATCCGCGAACCTGGAACAGGTAATTCATCGTGCTTACGAAATTGGGTTTGCAGTTCACCTCATAAGTCGGCAAACTCGGATTGGTCAGATCCTTGTAGTAAGTGCCGCCGTGGGTCAGCGTCAGCGTGTGACCGAGCTCATGCAACAGAGTGCCGGTTTGCACTTGTGTGCTGCCCAGCTGGTTGTTGCAATAGACTTGACCTAATGTTAGGGACTGCGACGGGTCCGCCTGGCAGTTTGCCGGATCGTCGGCTGTCCACAACCCAAGCGTCACTGCTGAGTCTCCGCCGCCACCGAAGTCGGAGTGTCCGGATGTACTCGTCGGCCCCAGGTAGGCCACCCCGAGTTGCGGCTCGTTATTGAAATTGTAGGTGCCATTCGCGACGTTGGCAGTCGTAATGGCGAACGTGGTTGTGGTGAGGTTGTTGACAGTGCTCGAAATGGGGTTGTTGAAGGAATACGTCCCATTCAGAGCGGAGTGCCCGAGCGCGCCTGTGATAGTCACGCGGCTGTTACTCGCGTCATTGCACGCAGTGAGCGCAAGGTTAGGACAATCCCCGGGCTTAAGGGTTCCCTGGGGAGACTTGATGGTTACGATTGCGGTGGTTGCCGAATTCACGATCGAAACCAGTTGGGGAAGCGTAGGATCCGCCAGCGCAGTGCCCAACGTGCTCCAGAACGACTTTGGCGCCCCCAACGAGTGTCCGAAAAATACGTAGTGGTGGCTTTGTCCGCGGCCAGGCTGGAAATTCCCCAGCGTCGGTTGGTTCTGGAAGAATTCGAAGCCGCCCTTCCACCCGACCGCTGGCTGACCGGGAAACGCACAGAGTGTGGTTCCATCCGTGCAAAGTATGGCACCTTCGGCAATCGCATTTCCACCCGTGCCCGCCTGCGGGGGCAACGTTCCCGTTGGGAGTGGGTTCGGAATCGGGACCGGATAGGAGATAACGTACGGATCGCCTGGATAAATGTTTTGTCCGAGGCTGTTCACGCCCAGATCGAAGTGCAGGTTGATGTGTTGGCTCGCAAATGCTCCACCTACGGCATCCAGAGCCGCCTGCTTCGGCAAGTGCGAATGCAGATAAGTGCCAGCTGAGCCATTCATATTGCTCAGGTAGTCGACTTCGACAAAGATATCCTTTACGTTCGGGCTGGCTCCTGGCAACGCGACCCATTGCCCGCTGGGCGCATCGGTATAGCCCTGGTTCGTTTCCCAAACATCCAGCAGGCCGTCGCCGTCACTGTCTTGAACCGTGGTGCTTAAAATGATGGCGCCCCATGACACGCATCCGCTGTTGGTTGCGGAGGGTGTCACCAAAGTCGTCTCTGAAGTATCAGCGGTATTGACGTACCCGAATTGACTCAATACCCAGGTCGGATTATCCCAACTGCCATAGACGCCAGGGAAAGGAGGCAATGCGCCATAGAGCGACGGAAGAGGCTGCGCCTGGCTGTTTAAGAACACTTGCTCGTTTTTGTTGGGCTGTCCATTGGCCACGATGTGAGTCAGCTTTGCCGCTGGGCCTGCGAGGGGCTGGTAGAAGCCTGTGACCGTCTGGCTAATGTTCTGTGCGCCATTATTCGGGGCATACGCTCCATCGTAGAGAACAATCGCATTTAACGGGACTGTCGGCGAGAGCACACGGTAAATGATCACGAGAGTCGCGCCCAATGCATTGGGAGGTGTATTGCCGTTGCTTCCACTGTCGGCCATACGTACGGGAATATCGCCACTGGCAAGGAGCGTCCCAAATGTCGAGGACGCCGGATTCTTATCTAACGGCAGGTACGGACGGACGTCCACACGGTAGGTCCGCATGGTCTTTGACCCTTGCGCTGAGCCCGAACAACCGCCCGCGCTCCAGGATACGGGTGCGTTGGGATTTCCCAAGACTGTTCCGGTAACGGCATAACCATTGAAGAAGGCTTGCTGTCCGGCGAAAGACGACTGATTTCCTTCGACCGTCGCCCAGTAGAGATACGCCGCAATAATATCGGCCCCGGTCGGCACGGTCGCGGGCACGCCGTTCTGCGCCGGTTGCTTGGTGTCAGGGATACTGATCGTTCCGGGCGCGAAGCCGCTTCCGTCGGGTGCGCCCTCCACCCAGCCGGCAACCACGTAATCGCCGGTGACGAAATAGTTTTTGAACAAGCCGAGTGGGTTCGTGCCAGTTTGCGAGAATCCTGATTGGACAAATCCAAGTGTGGAACAGCAGACACAGACCAACAGATACAGAACCCTGGGAGAGATGAATCGGTGCATGGTTCTCCTTACAATATGTGCGGTGCTTTGTGGGAATTCTTAAAGACAAGGGGCGCGTGGGGGGAAACAATGCGCCAAGTCCTTGGCCCCGAAACCTGGCAGCTATTGTACACGCCTTCACAACCTGGGTGAAGAGAATTTTCGTCTGGAGCGGCCCGAGAATCAGTCTGCGATCCGTACTAGCTTTGCCGAAATCGTTCTATTTGTGGCCTACAGAGCCGATCACAGGCAGCGTTCCCATGGGCATTTCCGAACACCCGTCGCCCATGACCGACTGGACCAGAGTAGTTCTGTGCGTTTTTCTTCGTTGTCTGCGCGTCGGCACGGAAAGTGGGCTGATCCCCGGGGGCATTCTAAGGAACCACGACCAGCGGTAGCTCGATGAAGCTCGCCTGTTCGGGCGCGTGGTAGATGCGCTGCACGGCCTTTCGGTAGTCCCCGGGTTTTGCCCAGAAAATGTTGGGAACGAAGGTCTGTGGATTGCGGTCATACAGGGGGAACCAACTCGATTGGATTTGCACCATGATCCGGTGGCCAGGGAGGAACACATGGTTCGCAGTCGGAAGGGCGAAGCGGTAGGCGAGAGGCTGGTCGGGCGCGATCGGTTTCGCCGTTTCCAGGCTCTCGCGATAGCGGCCGCGGAAAATATCGGCGGAGATCATCAGTTGATATCCGCCCATCGCCGGTTGGCCTGCTACTTCATCAGGGTAGACATCAATCACTTTTACTACCCAATCAGAATCGGAGCCGCTGGTTGAGGCAATCAGATTGGCCATGGGCTGACCGCTGATCTTCACCGGCGCGGTCAACAGGTCGGAAATGTACGCCACAACATCGGTGCGGCCGGACGCCTCGCGCTGGTCGTCGACTAACCATCTTGACCAAGACGCATCATCAATGGGTCGGGCGCGGAAGGGCACCGGTTTCGACGGATCGGAAATATATTCGTCGTAGGCCGCATCACCGGCTTTGGGCGCCGCAAAACTCAGTTTCAAACCGGCACCCAGATAGAGCGGTTCTGGGTGTATGGCGCAGTTTTTCTCGCATCCAGAGGGCCAAGCGGTCAAGCGCAGCCACTTGTTGGCGCCGGTTTCGAAGGCGGAGACAGGCGCGACGTTAGCTTTCGGTGCGCCGTCCTTCAGATACTGATCAAGAAAGGGGCGGAGAATTTCGCGCCGGAAGTAGAGCGCAGTATCGCTGCCGAATTTCAAGGGGCCAAGCGTGCTGCCATCATGGATCTCCTGGCCGTGATGCCAGGGTCCCATTACCAGAAAGACTCTGTCGTTATGGGTGTCCTTGGGCTTGATCGCCTTATAGACGGCGGTGGCGCCGTAGATGTCTTCTTGATCCCAAAGGCTGTCCACCAGCATCACCGGTACTTTAAGGGGCTGAGCGGCCAGGATGCGGTCAACCGCTTGATCGCGCCAGTAGGCATCGTAGGCGGGATGCTCCAGAATCTTGCGCCAGAAGCCGACCTGCTCCAGCCCGTGGAGCCGCCCGAGTTCGCCCGCCGATCCCGCGTGCAGGAACATGTCATAGTCGTCAAAGGAACTCTTCCACCACTTGACGTCGGAGGCGCGCGTCGCCTCCTGCTCGTAGATGTAGGGCATGCCCTGTTCGCGGAAGGCGCCGTTGTGAAACCAGTCGTCACCGATCCAGCCGTCCACCATCGGATTCATGGGCACCGAAACTTTGAGCGCCGGGTGCGGGTTGACGAGCGCCATTAGTGGGAGAAAGCCGTCGTAAGAAATCCCAAGGATGCCAACTTTGCCATTCGATTCGGGGACGTTCTTCACCAACCAGTCGATGGTGTCGTAAGTATCGGTGGCGTGATCGACGGGGGTGGGGTTTTGCGGACCATGCAGGGGACGAGTCATCACATAATCCCCTTCGGAGCCGTGTTTGCCGCGCACGTCCTGGACAACGCGAATGTAGCCGCCTTCGACGATCACCTCGGTGGCATTGTCGTATCCGTCTAGGATCGGGCCGAGATGCGAGCTTTGGGCATTACTGGTGAGTTTGCTCGCGTCGTAAGGAGTACGGGTTAGGAGGATGGGCGCGCTTTTGGCACCCTTGGGCACGAGGATGACCGTATGCAGCTTTACGCCGTCACGCATGGGGATCATGACGTCGCGCTTCGTGAAGTCGAAGCTGTCGGTGACCGGCTCGATTTTGGCCGGCATTTCACTGGGCAGGGCAGGGTACTGGGTGGGTGGACTGGTCTGGGCCGCCGATCGTTCGACAAGCAAGGAGACAGGGGGCAGAACCGATAGACAGAAAACACCGCAGAGTCGGAGAATCGCTGCCCGACAACTGAAAGCCCTCAGACCAAGAAACCCTTCTGGTTTTCCCATAGATCACCTCGCGCCACGACGAGTGTAACGGCGGACCGCATGCCTGGACAAGTTGCGACGCCGCACGGCTGGAATGGTTTTGTCTTGCTTGGAAACGTCGGCGAACCTTTTCGCGAAGTCCAAACACTGATGGGTCAATCGACACTTGGCAGTAGAAAGCGCCATCGGTCGGATTTTGGGGAGAATGCGATTCACATAGTCTTAGCCGGGGCCTCGCTTGGTGTTACCCTAGCCACCTCGATAGTTCACTTCGCTTTGCCACCTAACTGGCAGGTTCGCGTCGCCGAGGGAGGTATCCCATGGGCGTATTGCTGCAGGCTTTCTATTGGAACTGTCCTTCGCTGGAAGGGTGTGAAGGGCGCTGGTTCCGAACCATCAAGGCTCAACTTCCAAGTCTGGCCGCGGACGGGTTCACAGCCTTGTGGCTTCCGCCCCCTTCGAAGGCCGCGGAATGGAATTCGATGGGCTACGATCCCTACGACTACTTCGATCTTGGAGAATACAACCAGAAAGGCCGAACCGAGACCTGGTTCGGCACGAAGCAGGACCTGGTTGACTTCATCGCGTCCGCGCACGCCAATTCGATTCAGGTTTATGCGGATGTCGTGCTGAACCACAATTCGGGCGGCGACGCGCAAGAAACGAACCCGATTGACAAGCAGGTGCGCTGGACAAAGTTCGCTCCCAAGAGTGGTAAGTTTCCTCGCGATTGGACCTGCTTCCATCCGAGTGTGTACGAGACCATGGAGGGCTTCGGGAGCTTTGGCGACATGCCCGACCTCTGCCATCGCAATCCCGATGTCTACAAGGCGTTGATGGAGTACACGCGCTGGCTGATCGAAGATATTGGCTTCGATGGCTTTCGGTACGACTTCGTGAAGGGCTACGGCCCGTGGATGGTCAAGGGGATCGCCGAATACCGCTACAATCGCGGCGGCAACCTATTCCGCCCCTTTGACGTCGGCGAATGCTGGGACTCGGATCGAGTTGTGGACGATTGGCTGACCTCGATCAACAACGGGTTTATGGACAACCCTGTGTCCGCGTTTGACTTTCCGCTTCACTACAAACTGAAGGGCCTGTGCGATCAGTACGGCTTCGATCTGCGCAGTCTGAGGGATGGCACGGTGGTAGAGAAGTTCCCGTGGTGGGCGGTCACCTTCGTCGACAATCACGACACAATTCGAGATGCCAGCAATGCGGTCGTGAATGACAAACTTCTGGCCTACGCTTTTATTCTTACGAGCGAGGGTTATCCTTCTGTCTTCTGGCAGGACTACTTCAACTTCAAACTCGCAGGGCGAGGCACAGCCAATGGCATCGCGGCGTTAATCAGGGCCCACGAGGGATACGCCGGAGGGGCGGCCTCGGTGCTCTACGCGGACCACGATCTCTACATCATGCAGAGGAGCGGATTTGCCGATCAGCCTGGGTTGATTCTGGTTCTCAACAACGGCGGAGGCGGATGGAATGGAAAGTCCGTGGGAACGCAGTGGCGCACTAAGCGGCTGACGCCGATCGCATGGTGGGGGCGAGACGATCCGTCGAAGCCTGGCGACAAATGGACCGACCTGAACGGTGTGGCAGACCTCTGGGCGGCTGGGCGGGGCTACGCCGTTTACGTTCCGGACTGAAAGGCAGTCAGCACTCAATTACATCCACGGCGAGCCCGGCCAGCGAAGTTTCTTTGTATCTCGACTGCATATCCATGCCGGTCCGGTACATGGTCGCCATAGCCCTGGTCCAATGAGACTGTGTGCTCATCGGTGTCCCGCATCGCGATACGGCAGGCGTTGATCGCCTTCACTGAACCCATAGCGTTGCGTTCGATGCAGGGAATCTGCACTAGGCCGCCTGGCCCCCCGCCACGCCACGAATTTCAAGTCCATTTCATCGCCGGACACCTTATGCCTGCGCCACATGCGCATTTTGTCCGAGCACCGGCCGCAGCGGAGCGCTCAAGCCCCGCATGACGCGCTCAAACTGAGGGATATCGAGCGATTGAGGTCCGTCGGAGAGCGCGCGTTCCGGGCAGGGATGCACCTCAACGATGATGCCATCGGCACCCACCGCAATGGCTGCCCGGGAAACAGCGCCGATCAGACTTTGCTTTCCAGTCCCGTGCGACGGATCGGCGATGACCGGCAGGTGCGAGAGTTCTTTGGCAAGCGCAATGGAGGCGAGATCGATGGTGTTGCGGGTGGCAGTCTCGAAGGTCTTGATCCCACGTTCACAAAGCACAACCTGGCTGTTTCCTCCGGTGAGCAGGTATTCCGCGGCCAGCAACCATTCCTTCACAATCGCCGAAGGTCCACGCTTGAGCAGGACCGGTTTATTGACGGTGGCGAGCCTTCGAAGCAACGCATAATTCTGCATGTTGCGCGCGCCGACCTGGAGCATGTCGGCGTATTCGCAGATCAAGTCCACATCCTCGGTGCTCATGACCTCGGTGACAACCGGGAGACCGGTGAGGTCGCGCGCTTCCCGCAGAATTTTAAGCGCCTCGATTCCCAGACCCTGGAACTCGTAGGGAGAAGTGCGGGGCTTATAAGCTCCGCCGCGCAGCATACTGGCGCCGGCGTGTTTCACGGCCTGGGCGGTTTCCAGCAGTTGCTCGCGCGATTCCACCGAACAGGGACCGGCAATCACGACGACTTCTTCGCCGCCGATCTTGACCCCCCGAACGTCGACCACGGAGGGATGGGGCCGAGTCTGGCGGCTGACTAGTTTGAAGGGCTGAGCGATCGCGACGACGTTATCCACGCCTGGGGCGACGGAAAGCGCCTCGATTTCATGCCGGCGTCCACCACTGCCGACGGCAGCGACGATCGTGCGTTCTGTGCCGCGCGTGACGTGGGGCTGGAAGCCAGCTTCGCGGATGCGTTGAATGACGTGCTCAATCTGTTCTTCGGTCGCGTTGTCGGACATATTTACAATCATGGTGGACATCCTTTCGGTTCGATATCACAAAACAAAAGCCGCGATTCTGGATCGCGGCTTCGAATGGAATCTTTGAGCTTGTTCTATTGCGCTAGTGACGGGCTCAGTCCTCCACCTCCGCCGCGAAGGTAAACCAATAGCGGCCAAATCGGTTGGAGTCGCTAAATCGTGTCATAAAAATCAGCGGCGAAAACCACAGATCGAAGTGAAGGCTTACTGCACATTACTGGCGACAGTCGAGAATACGTTATTGGCGTTGCCTCCGATCAGACGCACGGTACCGATGACCAGCACGAGGATAACAGCAAGCATCACGGCGTATTCGGCGATGTCCTGGCCTTCTTCATCCGACCACAAGCAGTTCAAACGCTGAAACATATATCCTCCGAAGCCCCCAATGTAGGTTGCCGCCCAGACTGTGTAACCATAATGCCGAGTCTGGGAGACATTGTCAATGGAAGTTGATGTAGTTTCCGGGCAGGGCTCACCCACCTTAGAATCAGACGATTATGCCGTATGCGTTGGAATACGAGGGGATCAGCAAAGAGTACCGGTCCCGGTTCGGGAGACGGACCATTCCGGCCTTGCAAAACTTTGTGCTTTCGGTAGAGGAAGGTGAAAT
>WNGE01000628.1_pt1 | contig 46526 bp, 39 predicted proteins | sample 5400651 | NCBI WGS metagenome assembly WNGE01 (sample SAMN13153370, study PRJNA577476) | soil metagenome | isolation source: 60 cm soil or saprolite under grassland replicate 2 | place: USA:California | collected 2016-06-15 | reverse complement strand
CACCATGCGCGAACTCCGCGCCGCCCGCCAACACCACGTCCTCGCCGCGGACACCGCCGGGCCGGCCGCTGCCGACCCAGCCGACCACACCTCGCCGGCCGCCGCCGAGCATGAGCAGATCACCGCCGTCGTCATCGGGCAATGGCGCTACCACGGCGCCGGCTGGAAAACCCCCGCCGACGCCGCCCTCGCCCAAGCCGCCGCCGACGCCGCGCGCTCACGTCGGCCAGCCGGCCTCCACCCCACCGCCGCATAGCGCCGCGCACACGACCCTTGACAACTCCACAGCGACGTTTGCAGGCGCCGCACGCTACGGGCGCCTGCCCCGCCGAACCGCCAGCACCACCACCCCCGGCGACCAACACGGCCACCACCACCGCACACACCAGCAGCTCAACACTCCCGATCTTGACCATGGCAGCGTACGGCCTCGATCAACACTCACAGGAGAACGACAGTGCCCACCCAACGACCACAACCGCTCATCCGTCGCCCGCCGCCAGACCTGCGCGGCCCACCCAACTGGCCACATCCGCGCCTACCTCACCGTCACGTCCAAGGGGGCTGATCAATGACCCGACCGAAAGGGGAGTCCACAGTAGACAACATGATGACCATTGACGAGGCGGCCGAACGGATGCGGATGAGCAAACGGTACGTACGTCGCCTCGTCGCGGAGCGTCGCATCCCGTTTCACAAGCTCGGCCGCAGCGTCCGGCTCGCGGAGTCCGACGTGGCTGCCTTCGTAGCGGCCGGCCGAGTCGAGCCGGTGACGGCGGCGGACGTGTGGGCCGACCTTCGGACGGTGGCCTGATGGCGGGCAAGCGGCGCCGGTTTGGCAGCATCCGCAAGCGCGATTCGGGCCGGTATCAGGTGCGCTACCCGGGCCCGGACGGTCTGACCCGCACCGCCCCCGAGACGTTCGCCCGTAAGAGTGACGCCGAGCGGTACCTGTCGCTGATCGAGGCGCAGCTGCTGCGGGGCGAGTGGACCGACCCGACGCGGGGCGAGATCCGGCTGAGGGACTACGCCGAACGGTGGATCACACAACGAGCCGGCCTGCGTCCGCGAACCGTGCAGCTCTACACCTGGCTACTCGGCAAGCACGTGACGCCCTACCTGGGTGGTGTTCCGGTCGGCAAGCTGGACACCGCGACGGTGCGCGAGTGGCGGACGAAACTGCTCGCCAACGGCGTCTCCGAAACGATGGCCGCGAAGGCGTACCGACTGCTGCGCGCGATCCTGATGACCGCGGTCAACGAAGACGAGATCATCCGCAAGAACCCGTGTCGCATCAAGGGCGCCGACCAGGAGAAGACGGCCGAGCGGCCGGTGCTCAGCCTCGCCCAGGTCACCGCGCTCGCCGACGCCATGCCGGAGCGCTATCGGGCTCTGCTGCTGGTCACCACGTTCGGCTGCCTGCGCTGGGGTGAGGTCACCGCGCTACAGCGCCAGGACATCGACCTCCGGCGCGGCACGGTCCGGGTGCGCCAGGCCGTCACCGAGCAGCGCGGCGTCGGCCTCACGATCGGCCCACCGAAGTCGCGGGCCGGGCGCCGCATCGTCAGCCTTCCCGCGCCGGTCGTGACGGTGGTCCGCAACCATCTGGCGGAGTACGTCGATGACGACCCGGAGGCGTTCGTGTTCACCGGGCCGACCGGCCGGCTGCTCTGGCGGGGCAACTTCAACAAGCTGGTCGGCTGGCCGGAAGCGGTCGCCAAGATCGGGCGTCCGGGCCTGCACTTCCACGACCTCCGCCACACCGGGAACACCCTGGCCGCCGCGACCGGCACGAGCCTGCGCGACCTGATGGCCCGGATGGGTCACGACAGCCCGGACGCGGCGCTGATCTACCAGCACGCCACGAGCAAGGCGGATCGGGCGATCGCGAAGGCCCTCGGCGAGGCGATGACCAACACCGACGACAGCGACGACCCGGACGACGACGAACCCGACGACGGGACGGCCGGCGAACTGGCCCGGGTGAGCTAGTGGCCCGCGAATGGCCCGTGGAGATCGAAACAGTATTTAGAAGATCGAAAGGCCCGGGTCGGGATTCGCGTCCTGACCTGGGCCTTCGGGAGGTGGAGCGGGTGACGGGAATCGAACCCGCACTGTCAGCTTGGGAAGCTGATGTTCTGCCATTGAACTACACCCGCAAGCGGACCTCACTGTAGCGAATCCGTAGCGTCCGTGCACCTCACCTCCGGCCCCGGCTCGCCGGGTCGTGCCAGACCTGGTGGAACGCCGGCCCCGGATGGCCGACCTCAGTGCTCGGCTGGCCGTGGCGCACCAGCATCGCCACGTCGACGTCAAACTCGTAGAGTCGCCAGTCCACGCGTGGCTCCGCGCGCATCTCCTGCGCAAACTGCTGCACCCGCTCGGGATCGGTGACCGGTCGCGCCCGGCCCGACACGTAGGCCTCGTCGTCACTCGACTCGGGCGGATAGGAGTGCAGCGCGTATCGACCGTCGCGGTCGAGGTCGCGGCGTTTCGGTGAGTCGATGATGAAGCAGAACAGGCCTTCCCGGGTGATGAACGGCGCCACCGGGTGCAGGCGCGGGCCGCCGTCGGCCCGGACGGTCGCGAGGTAGCCCAGACCTGGCCCGTACTGGTGCACCAGCGCATGGATCGACGCCGCGAGCGCAGGCTCGGCGGCGGCGAACTCGGACCAGGAAGCCATGCGGAGAGTCTATCGAACATATGTACGAGAAGGGTAGCGACCTCCCGATGAGGTGAAGATGATGAGATGACCGCCCTACCGCTCGACTACGACTCCGATCCCGGGCGATTCGCGGCGAACCAGGCGGCGCGCAGATCCGGCGACGTTCACCGCTCGTGGCGGCCCAGTTCGTTCGGGAGGACGCAACGCCCGTACTCGATCTTGGCGGTGGCACCGGGCCGCTGGCGCGGCTGCTGCATGCAGCACGGACGCCGGTGGTCGTCGCGGACGTCTCGTCGTTCGTCGCCGCGGCGCCCCGGCCAGCGGCGCGGGCCGACGCGCGGCGGCTGCCTTTCGCCGACGGCTCGTTCGGCGGAGTGAGCGCGCTGTGGATGCTCAACCACCTCGACGAGCCGATCGAGGCGCTGCGGGAGATCCGCCGGGTGCTGCAGCCCGGCGGGCGCAGCGTCTTCGGCGGAGCGGTTGACCGAGCGAGATCTTGGTGGCAAACGGTGGCTATGACCACAAATCGCTGCCAAGATCGCCGGCCCAAACCCTAGCGCGGCCCCTGCCACGAAGGCGGAGGCCGCGCCGGACGAGCTGAAGGCACCGTCAGCCTGGTCGGCCGTATCCGACGACGGGCATCTGGTCGATCGGGGCCATGCGGACGACGTCGCCGCTGTGGGGCGCGTGCAGCATCCAGTTGCCGCCCACATACATGGCCATGTGGTGCATGTCCCTGTAGTAGAAGATCAGGTCACCTGGCCGCAGCTGCTCCCGGTTGATCCGCTTGGTCGAGCTGTACTGCGCGTTTGTGTAGTGGTAGAGGCTCACCCGACCACCGGTGGCCTGCGCCCAGGCCCACTTCGTGATGCCGGAGCAGTCGAAGGTGTTCGGACCCTCGGCGCCGAATACGTAGGACCGGCCGATCTTCGAGCAGGCGAACTGCGCCGCCTTCGCCCCGGTGCTGCCGTCGTAGGCCGCCGGGCAGGGCGCCGGACGCAGGTTGCCCGTTGCACCGGTCGTCCCGTAGGCGTCGAGGCGCATCTTGTTGTACTGCTCGATCTCGGAGTTGATCTGCTTCTCCTGCTGGGAGAGCTCCGCCTCCTGCTGGGCGAGCTTCTTCACCACCTCGTCGAGCGGCTTCTTCTGTGCGTCGTACTGGGCCTTGACCTTGGCCACGTCGGCGATCTGGTCCTGCTCGTTCTTCGCCATCGCGTCCAGCATCGAGAGCTGGCTCGCGAGCGTGTTCGGCGTACTACTGGTGAGCAGTGCGTTGAGGGCCGAGGCCTGGCCGTTCTTGTACGCCTGAACCGAGATCGCGCTGACCCGGCCCATGGCCACATCCACCTGCAGCTGCAACGGGCGGATCTCGTCGGCGAGCTTTCCGGCCTTCGCCTGGTTCTCGGCCAGCGTTACCTTCACCTCGTTGTGCTTCTCGATGAGGGGCTCGAGCTGGTTCCACTTGGCGTCGATCTGCTGCTCGATCTCACCCGGAGAGGGCGCGGCGTGACCGGCGGTCGACGTCGTCAGCGCGATCATCACGCCGGCGCAGACCGCACCGAGGGTGCCGAAAAAGGCACGCGCGGATTTGAGACGCGGCCGGGACGGCCGCATCGCATCAAATTCCACCGGAGTCCGGCTCCTTCTTCCCTGACCGCCTACCGGGTTAGCTGACGGATTCGGGCGGGAAGCATCGCCCTACCGCTGCGTGCAGCGGATTCACCCCAACGTTGCGGTGGTTCCCCGGCTCGTGAACACGTACGACTCGGCGGCGCCGCGTGGCGCACCCGCTTTGGGTGCGACTCCCACCCGGCGAGAACCCACGGTATGGGTCACAGGGCGTTGTGGCAAGTAGGGACGTTCACAGTGGACCGGGAACCACGTAGACGTCGTCGAGAGGCCCCTGAACTGGTCACTGTTCGCACCGTTCTGCTTGCCGCCAACACGGAGCGGATATTCGCCGTGTACGGAAAGTGTTGTGGGTAACGCCACATCGATCGGCGCGGGCACGGTGAGGGACGGTGCCCGACTCAGCCGGCCGGTCGCCCGTACCCGACGATGTCGCCGCCGTACGAGTCGAGCCGGGTCATCCGCACATAGTCGCCGGTGTGTGGAGCGTGAACCATCCAGCCCGCGCCTACGTACAACCCGACGTGGCTGACGCCCGGATAGAAGAAGATCAGGTCTCCCGTGCGCAGCTCGGCACGGCTGATGGATCGCGTCCGCTGCTTCTGCAGTGCCGCCGAGTGGTCCAGCCGCACACCTGCCGCCGCCCACGCGGTCAGCGTCAGCCCCGAGCAGTCGTAGCCCGCCGGCCCGGCCGCACCCCAGATGTACGGCTTGCCGATCAGGCTGCACGCCTTCGACGCCGCGGTCCCACCCGGTCCACCGATGAACTCCGCCGGGCACGGCGCCGGCTTCAGCGCTCCAGTGGCGGCACCGGCGCTCCCGTACGCCTGCTGCCGCAGCTTCTGCAGCTGTTTGATCTGATCGTCGATCTGGCTCTTCTTCGCCGCGAGCTCGGCGTCCTGCTTGGACTGCTGGGCGATGAGGGTGTCGAGCGCCTTCTTGTCGCCGACGAACTTGTCGCGCACGACCGTGACGTTGCTGATCGACTCGCGCTGGTTGCGCGCCACCATGTTGAGCAGGGTCAGCTGCTCGGTGAGCGTGGTCGGGTTGCTCGTGGTGAGCAACGCGTTGAGCGTGGAGGCCGGCCCTCCTTTGTAGACACCCACGGCGATGTCGCTGACCTTCGACAGAGCCAGGTCGACCTGCAGCTGGAGCGGCTGCAACTGGCCCTGGAGCTTGTCGGACTTGCTCTTGTTCTCCACCAGCTGCGTGTGCACCGTGTTGTACTGCTCGATGATCGGCTCGAGCTGGCTCCACTTGTCGTTGATCTGGTTTTCCAGATCCGCGGGCGAGGGGTCCGCGTAGGCGTGCGTGGTGGGGGCGATGACGACCAGAAGCGCCGCGGCGGCGAAGGTGACGGCGCGAAGTTTTGTGAGCACACGAACGGGTGCCACAGGTCCGACTCCTTCTTCCCTTACCGCCTACCGGGTTAGCTGACGGGCTCGGGCGGGAAGGCGTCGCCCTACCGCGGGCCCGGGGGCCGCGGATTCACCCCGGGGAGTGCGCTACGGTTCCCCGGCTCGCTGGGTGGTGCGATTCGGCGGTGTCCGGCCGCGGCCGCTGGGGGGAAGACGACCTCCGTACGACGCGGACGGTACGTGAGAGTAGTGAAGGTCAAGTGCCCCGGCAAGCCGTCCGGCAACCATATTCGCACTGCTCACACGCGGGTACGCACGGTGGCCAAATGCTCTTATGCGCAAAGGTTTTCATGTCGCGGGACTGGATGTGGGGACCGGCTCGCCCACCACCGCGTTCAGGACGTCATCGAGAGTGACGATGCCCAGCGGTCGACGCCCGTCGCTCACGAGCACGATGTGGCGCCGCTCCCGGCGCATCGCGAGCAGCAGGTCGGCGAGCGTGCGGTCCGGCGGGACCACCGCGAGCGGCCGGATCAGGTCCAGCTGGATCGGTGCGCGCCGCTGCGGCCCCACGATGCCGAGGACGTCCTTGACGTGCACGAATCCCAGCACCCGCCGGGTCGCGCGCTCCACGACAGGAAAGCGGGATCTTCGGGTACGCGTGGCGAGGACCTCCAGCGCGGCCGGCGACACGTCCTCGGCGACACTGACTACTTTGGACCACGGCCGCAGCGCGTCGGCCGCGGTGCGCTGGCTCAGCGCGAGCGCGCCGGTGATACGGGCGTGCTCCTCCCGGTCCAGCAGGCCCTCGGTACGCGCCTGCCCGACCAGGCCGGCCAGCTCCTCGGCGGTGAAGACGGTCTTCACCGCATCGGTGGCCTCGATGTGCCAGATCTGCAGGATCAGCCGGGATGCCCACCGCATCGCCTGCAGTACCGGCTTGGTTGCGACACAGAAGCCGTACATCGGCGGGCCTAGCCAGAGCACGGCCCGCTCCGGCCCGGCGAGCGTCAAGTTCTTCGGCACCATCTCACCGACGACGGTGTGCGCGAACACCACGATCCCGAGCGCGAGGACGAACGCCACCGGGTGCGCCGCGCGTCCCAGCCCGACCGCCTCGAACGGCGTGTCCAACAGGTGCGCGAGGGCCGGCTCGGCGATCGCCCCCAGCGCCAGCGAGCAGATCGTGATGCCCAGCTGCGAGCCGGCGATCATCAGCGGAATCTCGTTCATCGCCCGCAAGGCCAGCCGCGCCCGCCGTGACGTCGCCGCGAGCGGCTCGATCGCTGTGCGACGGGACGCGATCAGCGCGAACTCCGCGCCGACGAAGAACGCGTTGCCCAGCAACAGCAGGATCGTGACGAGCAACTTAGCCATCGGCCGGCTCCAGCCGTGCCACGCGCACCTGCTCGATGCGCCGCCGGTCGACCTCGACCACGGTGAACTCCCAGCCGTCCTCCACGACGGTCTCGCCGACGACGGGGATGTGGCCCAGCCGCGCCATCAGGAACCCGGCAAGCGTCTCGTAGGGCCCCTCCGGCAACCGGAAACCGGTGCGCTCGAACAGTTCGTCCTCGCGCAGCAGACCGTCGACCAGAATCTCCTGGCCGTGCCTGCCGTTGGCGTCGGGCAGCACGAGGTCGTAGGTCGTCGCCACCGCTTCGTCGGCCGGGTCTTCGTCGTGCTCGTCGGCGATCTCGCCGACCAGCTCCTCGACGAGGTCCTCGACCGTCACGACGCCGTCGGTGCCGCCGTACTCGTCCACCACGATCGCCATGTCGGCCATGCTGGTGCGCAACGCGTGCAGGACCGCGTCCAGGTCAAGACTCTCCGGGACGTAGACCGGCTCGCGGGCCACCGCGGCCACCGGCGTGGTCGCTCTTCGCACCGGGGGTACGCCCAGAGCATCCTTCACGGTGGCCACCCCGGTGACGGTGTCCAGCGTCTGCTCGTACACCGGGAATCTGCTGTGGCCGGTCTCGCGCGCCGCGGACAGCAGGTCCGCGACGGTCGCGTCGGCGCGCAGCGCCTCGACGTCCACACGGGGCGTCATCGCCTCCGCTGCCCGCTTGTCGCCGAACCGGATGGTACGGCGCAGCAGTACGGCAGTCTCGGGTGGAAGCGCGCCGGCGCGGGCCGAGATGACGGCGAGCAGGCCCAGCTCCTCCGGCGACCGGGCGCTGGCCAGCTCCTGCTGCGGCTCCACGCCGAGGGCGCGCACGATCGCATTGGCCGAACCGTTGAGCACCTTGATCAGCCACGCGAACGTCTTGGAGAAGGCCCGCTGCGGCCCCGCGGTGGCCCGGGCGATCGGCATCGGCTTGGCCAGCGCCGCGTTCTTGGGCACGAGCTCGCCGAAGAGCATGGAGACCAGGGTGGCCACCACGAGCGCGAGGACGTGGCTGACGCCGGTCGTGGCCGGGCCGGCGATCGGCCGGACCAGCGGCTCGAGCAGGTGCGCCAGGGCCGGCTCGGCAAGGTATCCGGTGAGCAGGGCCGCGATCGTGATGCCGAGCTGAGCGCCGGAGAGCTGGAAGGACAGCTCGTGGAGGGCGTCGCGCACCACCCGTGCCTTGCGGTCACCCGCCTGGGCCTGCTGCTCGATTGCCGCGCGGTCAACGGTCACGAGCGAGAACTCGGCTGCCACGAAACCCGCGTTGAGCGCGGTGAGCAGGACAAACGCCAACAGCGGCAGCAGCGTCATCAGTAGTGTGCCGTCGATGGTTCCCTCACCCCGGGCGCAATTCTCGCATCAGCTCGCCGATCTAGGAGAAGTCGGAGATCTTTCGCCCCTTTTGTCGCGCAACTTCTCCTAGATCGGCGCGCCGGGGGTGGCCTATTCGGACTTGAGGGAGCGCAGCAGGACGGTCGCCACGTCGACGACCTCGACGTCGGTGCTCGCCTCGCCGACCGACTTCTTGCCGGTCACGCCGTCGCCCAGCATCGTCAGGCAGAACGGGCAGCCGACCGCCACCGTCTGGGCACCGGTGGCCAGAGCCTCCTCGACCCGCTCCACGTTGATGCGCTTGCCGATCCGCTCTTCCATCCACATGCGCGCGCCGCCGGCGCCGCAGCAGAAGGACCGCTCGGCGAAGCGCTCCATCTCGGTGACCTTCTTCGACCCATTGCCACCGACCGCGGCTTCGAGCACCTCGCGCGGCGGCTCGAAGACCCGGTTGTGACGGCCGAGGTAGCACGGGTCGTGGTAGGTCACGCCGCCGTCGACCGGCTGCACCGGCGTGAGCTTGCCCTTTTCGACGAGGTGCGCCAGCAACTGCGTGTGGTGCACGACCTCAAAGTCGCCGCCGAGCTGGCCGTACTCGTTGGCGAGGGTGTTGAAGCAGTGCGGGCAGGTGGAGACGATCTTCTTGGCGCCGGCCTCGTTGAGCGTCTCGACGTTCTGCTGCGCCAGCATCTGGAACACGAACTCATTGCCGATGCGGCGGGCCGGGTCACCCGTACACGTCTCGCCCTCGCCGAGGATCGCGAAGCTGACGCCCGCCTCGTGCAGCAACGTGGCCACGGCGCGGGTGGTCTTTTTCGCCCGGTCCTCGAACGCGCCGGCGCAGCCGACCCAGAACAGGTATTCGAAGTCGTCGACCTCGCCGACGCGCGGCACCGCGAAGCCGAGGCCCTTGGTCCAGTCCTCGCGGGTGTTGGGAGGAGCGCCCCACGGGTTGCCCTTGTTCTCCAGGTTGCGCAGCATGACGCCGGCCTCGCTGGGGAAGTTGGACTCGATCAGGACCTGGTAGCGACGCATGTCGACGATGTGGTCGACGTGCTCGATGTCGACCGGGCACTGCTCGACGCAGGCGCCGCAGGTGGTGCACGACCAGAGCACGTCCGGGTCGATGACACCGCCCTCCTCCTCGGTGCCGATCAGTGGACGCTCCGCCTCGGCCAGCGCCAGCGCGTTGACCTTCGACAACTGCTCGGGAGTGCCCTTCTCGTCACCGGCCAGCGTCTTGCCGCCGCCCGCGAGCAGGTAGGGCGCCTTGGCGTAGGCGTGGTCGCGCAGGCCGAGGATCAGCAGCTTGGGGCTGAGCGGCTTGCCGGTGTTCCACGCCGGGCACTGGGACTGGCAGCGACCGCACTCGGTGCACGTGGTGAAGTCGAGCAGGCCCTTCCAGGTGAACTGCTCCACCTGGGCGACGCCGAACTGGTCCCTCTCGGGGTCGGCCTCTTCGAAGTCGAGCGGCTTGCCTTCGCTCTTCATCGGCTGCAGGGCGCCCAGCGCCGGCATCCCGGTCGCGGTGCGCTTGAAGAAGATGTTGAAGAACGCGGAGAACCGGTGCCAGGCCACGCCCATGGTGATGTTGAGGGCGATCGTGATGAGCCAGGCCATGCTGATCAAAATCTTGACCAGCGCGACCAGGGTCACCCCGGTGTGCGCGGCCCCCTCGGACACCCCGCCGAACGCCGCGCCGATCCCGTGCGAGACCGGCGCCGCCCAGACCGGGTAGGCGAGGTCGCCGGCCGCCGCCTTGAGCCCCCGGATCAGGAAACCGCAGATCAGGACCGCGAAGATCGTGTACTCGACGTAGTAGGCCTGCCACATCGTCGACCCGAGGAACCGGGACCGGACCTCCGGCTTGCTCGGCCGGTTGCGCAGCCGGATCGCCATCAGCACCAGGATGCCGATGAACCCCAGGACGCCGATCCACTCGGTGACCACGCCGTACGCCGTCCACCCGCCGATGACCGGCAGGTCCAGCTTCGGGTTGACGACCTCGAAGTACGCGCCGAGGACCAGTGACGACAGCACCACGAACGCGACCATCACGAACCAGTGCGAGGCGCCGACCACCGTCCACTTGAGCATCCGGGTGTGGCCGACGGTCTCCTTGAGCATGGTCGCGGCGCGCTGGCCCTTGCGGTCGAACCGCTCCGGATCGGGCTGGCCCAGCCTGATGACGCGGACCATCTGGCCGACCGTGCGGACGGCGAGGACCACGGCGGCGATGGTCACCGCCGCGGCGATAATCGTCGACACGACCTGTACCGGTCCCATGTGCGGGCCTCCTGCTTAAACGCGGTCTACGGGCGGAGCCTAGCCGCTCGGTTACCCACAAGTAACATGACGACAGCCACAATGACCATTCGGGCCCGCGTCTAGAACGCGGACCCGTGGGCGATTTGTCGAATTCTTATGCACAGTGTGGACAGGCTTGTGGAGAACTACAGCCGTGTAACGACGGTCAGCGCCACTTCGAGAGCAGGATCAGCGCCGCGATCATCGCGCCGAACCCGACGGCGAAGTTCCAGTAACCCAGCTTGAACAGGAACGACAGCGCCGGAGCGGAGGCGAACCCCTGGGTCAGGTAGAACAGCACCATCCACGCGATGCCGAACACGAGCAGCGCCACGGCGGTCGCCGGCAGCCACACGGGACTGGGCCGCTTGGCAGCGGCGGTCGTCTGCGGCCGCAGCTCGGCCGGCGGCGTGTAGACCTTCTTCTTACGGACTTGGGACTTGGGCACGGCGCTCTCCTGGAGGGATCGTCTCGCGAACACTACGCCAGGCACGAACCCGGTGCGAGCCTGACGAATGTTCCCCAGCTAGCGTAGTCAAGTCGGCACGCCTGCGTGGGGAAGGGGGCACGTGGACAACCCTTCCTCCTGGGGACGCGTGCTTCGGCGGGCCGCCGCCGGCCTGCTGCCCCGCCGTCGGGCCGAGCTCCGTCGGGGCTGGTCTCTGCTCGTACCCGTGGTCATGCTCCTCGCGGGGTTGCTCTTCACCACCACCGCGACCACCGCCAACGGCACCGAGCTGCGCAACGACCGCCGGCCCGAGCTGACCAGCCTCATCGCCACCCGCAAGCAGGACGTCGCCGCCGCGGAGGCGCAGGCGGCCGCGCTGCGCCGCAGCATCGAGTCGCAGACCGGAGCCGAGGCCGGCTCGGACGCGCGGGTGGCCGAGCAGCAGGCCCGTGCCGCCGCCCAGCTCGGCCCGGCCGGCCTGGTCGCGGTGCACGGCCCGGGCGTGACGGTGCGGCTCGACGACGCCCCCCGCCGACCCGACGGCACCCGGCCTGCCGGGTCACCCGATGACCTGGTCGTCCACCAGCAGGACGTGCAGGCCGTGGTCAACGCGCTATGGTCCGGCGGAGCCGAAGCAATGTCGATCATGGGAGTACGGGTGGTCTCCACCAGCGCGGTACGCTGTGTCGGCAATACCCTGCTCCTGGACGGTCGGGTCTATTCGCCGCCTTTCGCGGTGACCGCAATCGGAGATCCCGCCCTGCTCCAGCACGCGCTCGACGCGTCGGACGGCGTGCGCGCCTTCCGCGGCGCGGCGACCGACTTCGGCCTTGGATACGAGGTGAAGGTGGAGGGAGACGTCACGGTGCCCGCGTACCAGGGATCGATCGCGCTGCGCTCGGCGCGGACGGCTTCGTGAGCAACAACGCGATGAGCGAGGAGCACCCCGAGAGGCACCGCCCGCGCCACCGCGCCGCCGACCAGGACGCGATCGCGACGGCCATCCTGCCCCGGATCGTCGACGACGAGCCGCCGCCGGGTGTGGGCGCGATGTGGGCCGGCGCCGGAGCGCGGCCCGGTGCCGGGGCGGCGAGCCCGCCGGCGTCCTCGGGGGAGGCGCCCGCGCCTGAGCAGGTGCCCGCGCCCGAGGATGCGGCCGCGCCTGAGGATGCGGCCGCGCCTGAGGATGTGCCCGCGCTGGACCACGCCGCCGGGCCGGACGATGGCGGCCTGCCGGAGGATGTGGCGCCGCCGGTCGAGCAGTCTGCGGTTGTCTCCGACGCCGAGGGTGAGATGCCGGCGGTCGAGCCGGCCGCGATCCCGCACTCCGGGAGCCCGGACCCGGACGAGAGCCGGGCGGTCGAGAGCCCGGACCCGGACGAGAGCCGGGCGGTCGAGAGCCCGGACCTGGTCGAGAGCCCGGCGCCGGTCGAGAGCCCGCCGCCAGTCGAACGCTGGGGACCGGACGAAAGCCTGCCGGCCCAGCCCCCGACCGCCGATCCAGAACCCGCCGCTGCGGCAACCGAGGCGCAGGACCCTCCCGCCTTCGTCAACCTGACGATCCGCCAGAAGCCGGCGGTGCCCCACCAGCGCGCATTCGAGCCCGAACATGCGCTCGCACCGGCCACGGACCAGGTACCGGCGGACTCGCCCGGCCACCGCGCCGACCGCGACGAAGAGACCCGTCCGATCGCGCCGCCGCCGCTCCCCAGCCGGGTGCCGGCCGAGCCGTTCGGCAAGCCGGAAGCGGAGCAGCCCGCTCCCGCGCGCGGATGGTTCGACCCGGTCGTCCTGCCGCCCGAGGACGCAGATCTTGGTAACGCTGACATCGAATCCGATGTCGGAACTACCAAGATCCAGGAAAGGTCGGTCGGAACGGCGGCCCTCGGACCGGCCGCGCCGCCGATCCTTCCGCCCCCGCTTCCCGCGCCGCGGCCCCCCACCCCGGACGCGGACGCCACGGCGATCATCCCGCTGCCCCCCACCGCCGACGCGGACGCCACGGCGATCATCCCGCGGCTACCGATACCACGTCCGGGCGACGCCACTATGCCCATCAAGACCGATCTCGCCCCCGTCAACCCCTCCGCGGACGAGAATGAACCGGCCGACGGCACCGCGCTCCCTCGCGGGGTCAAGGTGGTGCCGCTCCGGCCGGTCCGCACCGAGGAGGGCTACCGCAGCGTGTACTCGGACCTGACCCGCACCACTCCCGGCTCGGTGATCCGCGCCGTCGTGCGCGGCGTCGGGGAGGTGTGCATCACGCTGGGCCTGGTCCTGCTGCTGTTCGCGGCGTACGAGGTGTGGGGCAAGACGGCCGCCGTCAACGCGCACCAGGACGACCTGGACAAGCAGCTTGCCCAGGACTGGGGCGGCGGTCCGGCACCGGTGACGAGTGCGAGCCCGAGTGCGCGTCCGAGCGTCGCCGCATTGCCGCCGCCGGACGGCAAGGCGATCGCGCGGCTGTACATCCCGCGGATGGGCAAGCAGTGGATCGTGGTGCAGGGCGTGACGCCCGCGGACATCCGGTTCGCGCCGGGGCACTACCCGACAAGCGCGATGCCCGGCCAGGTGGGCAACTTCTCGGTGGCGGGGCACCGGACGCCCGCGATCTTCTGGGACATGGACCAAGTGAAGCAGGGCGACGAGATCGTCGTGGAGACCAAGGACACCTGGTACGTGTACAAGACAAGCCAGGTCGAGATCGTCTCCCCGCACGCCGTGCAGGTCGTCGCGCCGGTGCCCAACCAGCCCGGGAAGAAGCCGACCGAGACGATGCTGACGCTGACCACGTGCAACCCCAAGTTCAACAACTACCAGCGCCTGGTGGTGCACGCGGTCCTCGACCCGACCCAGACCCGTACCCGTGCGCAGGGCCGCCCCGCGGCGCTGGGAGGCTGATCCGGATGTACTCGTGGATCTGGCGGCACCTGCCGTTCGGCCTGGCCGGCAAGATCACCACCTCGGTGCTGGTCGTCGGGGCGCTCGCGGCTCTCTTCTGGTTCTCGATCTTCCCGAATATCGAGCAGTACATGCCGTTCACCGACGGTCAGGTGACAAGCTCGGAGGACGGTGGCGGGCCGGGGGCCGACACGGTGCACCCGTCCGCGTCCACCGACCCGGGCCTCCCGCCGCCGGACGTGATCCCCTACTCGACGGTGAGCAACGAGCCGGAGCCGACAAAGACGAAGAACAGGTGACCCGCGTGCGCGTACTCGTCGTCGACAACTACGACTCGTTCGTGTTCAACCTGGTGCAGTATCTGGGCCAGCTGGGCGTGGAGTCGGTGGTCCGCCGCAACGACCAGGTCGCGCTGCCGGAGGTCGGCACGCTCGGAGTCGACGGCGTCCTGCTCTCCCCCGGCCCGGGCACTCCCGAGCGCGCCGGCATCTGCATGGCCCTGATCAAGGAGTACGCGGGAAGGGTCCCGATTTTCGGCGTGTGCCTGGGGCACCAGGCGATCGGGGCGGCGTTCGGCGCGACGGTCGAACGCGCGCCGGAGCTGCTGCACGGCAAGACGTCGGTCGTGCACCACACCGGGGGTGGCGTACTGGCCGGATTGCCCGATCCGTTCACCGCGACGCGCTATCACTCATTGGCGGTGGTCGAGTCGACCCTGCCGGCGGAGATCGAGGTGACCGGGCGCACCGGCTCCGGCGTGGTAATGGCGATGCGACACCGCGAGCTGGCTGTCGAGGGCGTGCAGTTCCACCCCGAGTCGGTGCTGACCCAGGGCGGCCACCTGATGCTCGCCAACTGGCTGGCCACCTGCGGGTACCCGGAAGCCGCGGACCGGGCGCCGGCGCTGGCCGCCGAAGTCGAGGCGCGCCGGCTCGCCGCCTTCGCCTAGTCGGCACCTCTCATGATCGCGGAGGTTCTCCGCGATCATGAGGAGGTCAGGCGCGCGCCGACGCCGAGGGGGTCGGGCTCGGCGGGTTGGTCGGCGTGGCCACCCGCCCGATGACGATTGTGATCTTGACGGCTGCGTCCTGGGACTGGCCCGGCGCCGGGTCCTGACCGATGACCCGGCCGGCGTCGCTCTGCTTGTTGGTGTCCCGCTCGGTGGCCGTGACGCTCCCGGTGAAGCCGTTGTCGCGCAGCGCTTGCCTCGCCTCGGTCTCCGTCTTACCGCTCAGGTCCGGCACCTTCTTCAGGTTGCCCTTGGAGATCGTCACCTCGACGGTGGTGTTCTCGTCGACGGCCACGCCCTCCTTCGGGTTGGAGGAGATGACCTGATCGGCCGGCTTGTCGCTGGCGACGGACGTGAAGCGGCTCCTCAGGTGCGCGCCGTCGAGGGCCCGCTGCGCCTGGTCCTTCGTCAGCCCGGCCAGGGGCGGCACGATCACCTGGTTCGGACCGGCGCAGATCTTGTACTCAACCGTGGCGCCCTCATTGACCTGCGTGCGGGCAGCGGGACTCTGGTCCTGGACCTTTCCCTTCTCGCAGCTGGCGCTGTTGACCTGGCCCGGGCTGGGCTGCAACTTCAGCTGCCGCAGCAGCGCATCCGCGTCCGGCCCGGTCCGGCCCTGGAGGTTGGGCACCTCGATCTGGGTCTTGCGGTTGGACAGGTAGAGCCCGGTGCCGAGCGCGGCCACCGCGAGGACGCCGAGCAGCGTCAACGCAACGGCGATCCAGACGTTGCTCTTGCGCGGCGGCGGCGCGACCCGCGCGACCGGGCCGGTCGGCGGCCCGCTGCGGGCCATCGGCGGCGCGATCATCGCCGTCCGCTCCTCCTCGCGCATCACCGGCGTGGCGAGCACCGGCCGGCCGGCAGCGGCACGCAGCAGGTCGGCACGCATCTCGCCGGCGCTCTGGTACCGGTTGGCGGGGTTCTTCGCCAGGGCCTTGAGCACGATCGCGTCGATGGCCGGCGTCACGTCCCGGTTGGTGTCGCTCGGCGGCCGCGGATCCTCCCGTACGTGCTGGTAGGCCACGCTGACCGGGTTGTCGCCGACGAACGGGGGCTGCCCGCACAGCAGCTCGTAGAGCACGCAGCCGGTGGCGTAGACGTCGCTGCGGGCGTCGACCGCCTCACCGCGCGCCTGCTCGGGCGAAAGGTACTGGGCGGTGCCGATCACGGCCGACGTCTGTGTCATCGTGCTCGCACCGCTGGCCAGGGCCCGGGCGATGCCGAAGTCCATCACCTTGACCTGGCCGGTCTGGGTGAGCATGACGTTGCCGGGCTTGATGTCGCGGTGGATGATCCCGTGCCGGTGGCTGAACTCCAGGGCCGAGCAGATGTCGGCGACGATCTCCAGCGCCCGGCGCGGCATCAGCCGGCCCTCCGCGGTCAGGACCTCCTTGAGCGTCCGGCCGTTGACGAACTCCATGACGATGTAGGGCAGCTCTTCGCCGCTCGGGCCGTGCTCCTCGCCGGTGTCGTACACGGCGACGATGGCGGGGTGGTTGAGCGCCGCCGCGTTCTGTGCCTCCCGGCGGAACCGCAGCTGGAACGTGGCGTCGCGGGCAAGGTCCGAACGCAGCGTCTTGACGGCGACGTCACGGCCGAGCCGCAGATCCCGTCCGCGGTGCACCTCGGCCATCCCCCCGTAGCCGAGGAGCTCGCCGACCTGGTACCTCCCGCCGAGGAGGCGGGCCTGCGCGGTCATCTCGTCTCTCGTCCTTCGTTCGGTTCGTTCGTCATCAGCGGGCTCACTGCCGTGGCAGGCAGCTGGCGGAGTTGCTCGGGTCGAACGGGTTGCACGAGCCCCCTGGGTTCGGCGTCGTGGCGTCGTTACCGGTGAACACCCGCAGCGTCACCTCGGTTCTCTCGGGCTGCGGGCCGCACGGCGACATCGCCGCGACCCTGCCCTTCCTGCCACCGGGCTGGTCGGTGATGACCTTGACGGTGTAGTTTTTGTCCTCCAGTTGCTTCTTCACGTCGTCGGCCCGCTGGCCCTGGGCCTCCTCGCACCTGAGATTGTGCGTCGGGACGGCCGGGGCGCTCGACACCTTCGGCTTGGTGGGCTTCGGCGCCGCCGGTCGGGTCGTGGTGGGCGCGGCGGTCGTCGCGGGCGCGGCCGGCGCGGGCTGCTGCGCGTCGTTGCCAGTGCTCCGGTCGCGCATCAGCAGCATCGCACCACCGCCGCAGAAGAGCAGGAGGATGACGACGGCGAAGATACCCCACACCGCCACCTTGCCGCGGCGTCCCTCATCGGTGTCCCGGCCCGGTCCACCGCCCGGGCGGGCCGGCGGGGGGTAACCGAAACCGGTGCCGCTCTCCTCGACGGGCGCGCCCGCCGGCACCGAGGCGGCGCCGCGCGCGTACGGCCCCGGGCGCTGCGGGCCGGCCGGTGCGCCGGACTGGGAGCCCTGCATGACCCGGGTGCCGTTGGGCGAGGCCGGCATGCCGGTGCCGGTCGGCGACACCGGACTGCCGGAGACGGGCGCACCGGAGTAGGGACGGCCGGGTGGGCCGGAGACCGGCCCGGACGGCGGGCCGGAGGTCGGATCGAGGCCGGGCATGGCCGCGACGCCCGCGGTGGTCAGCGAGGCCCCGGCGCGGCGCGCCACCTGGCCCATCGCCGCGGCCGAGGGGTACCGCGCAGCCGGGTCCTTCGCCATCGCACGGTCGACGAACTGCCGCACCGGTGGGGGGATGTCGCCGGGCAGCGGCGGTGGCGTGTCCCGTACGTGCCGCATCGCGATCTCGAGCGGGTTGTCCCCCTCGAACGGCCGGTGCCCGGACAGGCACTGGTAGGCGACGACACCGAGGGCGTACACGTCGGACAGCGGTGAGGCGGTGGCGCCAGCGGCCTGCTCCGGAGAGATGTAACTCGCGGTGCCGAGCACCGACCCGGCCGCCGTGAGCTGGCCCACCATCGCCGACCGGGCGATGCCGAAGTCGGTGAGCACGAGCGTGCCGTTGGGCCGCACCAGCAGGTTGCCCGGCTTGACGTCGCGGTGCACGATGCCCTTCTCGTGCGCGGCGTGCAGCGCGTCCGCCGCCTGCGCGATGAGAGCCATCGTCCGGGCCGGCGTGAGGCGCCCGACCCGGCCGAGGGTGCGGGAGAGCGCGTCGCCCTCCACGTACTCCATGACCAGGAACGCCGTGCCCTCTTCGCTGCCGTAGTCGTAGACGTCGACCACGCCGGGGTGGTTGATGGTAGCCATCGTGCGGGCCTCGCCGCGGAAGCGCTCGGCGAACCCGGGCTCCTCCATCAACGCGGGGAGCAGGACCTTCACGGCGACCGTGCGGCCCAGCACCTCGTCGGTGCCGCGCCAAACGTCACCCATGCCGCCGCCGGCGATGCGCTCGTCGAGACGGTACCGGCCGCCCAGCGTCGTCCCGGGGCTCAACATCGCGGACACCTCACTTCGCGCCCCGTTCGTCGATGATCGCCTTCATCACGCTGCCCGCGATCTGTGCCGCGTCGCGGCTACCGTTGGCGCCGGCCCGCTCGAGGAACACGGCCACCGCCGCGACCGGCTTCCCGTTCTTGACGGCGAAGCCGATGAACCATCCGTGGTCGCTGTTCTCGCCGTTTTCCGCCGTGCCGGTCTTGCCACCGACCTGCACGCCGTTGATGCGAGCGGTCTTGCCTGTGCCGTTGTCGACGACGCTGATCATCATGTCGCGCAGGGCGTCGGCGGCCTCCGGGCTGATCGGCTGTCGCTGCTCCTGCTGCTTCGCCACGTAGGTGGACGTGCGGTCGCCGGCCAGCTCCTTGTCGATCAGGTACGGGCGCATCTGGGAACCGTGGTTGGCCACCGTCGCGGCGATCAGCGCGCCCTGCAGCGGCGTCATCTGCACGTTGCTCTGCCCGATCGAGGACAGCGCCACCGTGGCCTTGTCGACCTGGCCGTTGGGGTCGAGCATCGTGCCGGTGTGGCTGGCGGTGACACCCATGACGTTCTTGGTGTCCTGGTCGAACTTCGGCGTGTCCTCGAAGCCGAACGCCTGCGCCATGCTCTTGATCTTGTCGGCGCCGAGTTGCTCGGCGCCGAGGCGCCCGAACGCCGTATTGCACGACACGGTCAGCGCCTGCTTCAACGTGAGCGTGTCGCCGCAGACCACGCCCGGCGCGTTGCCCAGCACGTTGCTGGAGTTGGGCAGCGGGTAGGCCGTGCCGCCCTGCACGGTGCTCTCCGGTGTCATGCCGCTGCTCAGCGCGGCGGCGGAGACGATCACCTTGAATGTGGAGCCGGGCGGGTAGATGTCGGAGAAGGCCCGGTTGAGCAGTGGCTTCGCCGGGTCGGCGTCGAGCCGGTTGGCCGCGTCGCGCGCCACGTTGCGGTCGTGGCTGGCGAGCGGGTTGGGATCGAACGACGGGGACGAAACCGCGGCCAGCAGCGCACCGCTCTGCGGATCGAGCGCCACGATCGCGCCCTTCGCGCCCCTGCCGCCGTTGCGGCTGCGCAGCGCGTCGTAGGCCTTCTTCTGGGCCGACGGCGACAGGGTCAGCAGCACGTTGCCACCCGAGGTGCGCTTGCCGGTCAGCATCGCCAGCCACCGCTCGGCCACCTGGGAGTCCGCGTTGCCCTGCAGGTAGGCGTTCTCCAGCTTCTCGATGCCGGTGGTCGACAGGTTGACCGACTTGTACCCGACGACGTGCGCGTACTGCTCGGCGTTCGGGTACTTGCGCTGGTACTTCAACTGGTCGTTGCTGGGCTCGCTCTGCGCCAGCACCACGCCGCCGGCCGCCTCGATCGACCCGCGCTGGCGCTCGTACTCCGAGATCTGCACCCGGGCGTTGTAGTCGCTGGTCCGGTAGTCATCGGCCTTGTATGCCTGGACGTAGTTCAGATTGACGAAGAGCAGGGCGAACAGCACCAGCACGACGACGCCGACCCGGCGGAGAGGCGCGTTCATGCTCGAACTCCAGGCTGGTTCGCTCCGCTCGGCGGCCCCGTGCTCACTTGATCATCTCCGTGGGGAGTTCCTGGAGCTTGGCCGGGCCACCGGCCGCCGCGGGGCCGCCGGGGCGTGCCGGGCCGGAACCGTCGGCCGGGCGGCGCGCCGCGTCGGAGATCCGCAGCAGCAGGGCGACCAGAAGCCAGTTGGCCACCAACGATGAGCCGCCGGCGGACAGGAACGGGGTGGTCTGCCCGGTCAGCGGGATCAGCTTCGTCACCCCGCCCACGATGACAAATATCTGCAAGCCCAGGGTGAAGGCCAGGCCACCGGCGAACAGCTTGCCGAACGAGTCACGCACCCCGATCGCCGCGCGCAGGCCCCGCTCGATCACGAGGAGGTAGACGACGAGGATCGCGGTCAGGCCGAACAGGCCGAGCTCCTCGCCCATGCCGGCGAAGATGAAGTCCGTGCACACCTCGGGCACCTGCTGGGGCGAACCGGCGCCCGGGCCGGCGCCGAACAGGCCGCCGGTGCCCAGCCCGAGCAGGGACTGCACGAGCTGGTACCCGTTGCCGATCACGATCGGGTTGCCGTCGTTGCCAGGCTGCTGGCTGAACGGGTCGAGCCAGATGTCGACCCGCAGGTGGAAGTTGGCGAACGGGCCGCCGAGGGTGCCGCCCAGCACGTACGCGAGGGATGCCCCGCCGATGAACAGCAGCAGACCGATGATCAGCCAGCTGACCCGCTCGGTCGCGATGTAGAGCGTCACCACGAACAGGCCGAAGTACAGCAGCGAGGTGCCGAGGTCCTTCTCGAGCACGAGCACCATGAGACTGAGCAGCCACACCGTGACGACCGGCCCGAGGTCGCGCCCGCGCGGGAAGTCGATGCCGAGGAAGCGCTTGCTGGCCAGCGACAGCACTTCCCGCTTGCGGACCAGGTAGTACGCGAAGAACGTCAACAGGGCCAGCTTCGCGAACTCGCCTGGCTGGATCTGGAAGCCGCCGAACCTGATCCACAGCTTGGCACCGTTGACCTGGGAGTAGCGCGCCGGCAGCACGCCCGGGATGAGCACCAGCACGATGCCGGCCAGACCCAGCGTGTACGCGTACCGCGACAGCGTCCGGTGGTCACGCACGATCCAGAGCAGCGCGATCGCACCGACGATGCCGACCGCGGTCCAGATGAGCTGATGCGAGCCGACGTCGGCGGCGGAGGCGCACCAGTCCGGGTCGTTCTTGGTCGCCTTGAACTGCTGCCAGAGGTCCAGGCGCCGCAGGAACATCACGCCCAGCCCGTTGATCAGCGCCACGGCTGGCAGCAGGATCGGGTCGGCATAGGGCGCCAACCACCGGATGACCAGGTGAGCGACGAAGAAGAGCGCGGCGAGGACGGCCAGCGGGCTGACGAAGCCAAACGTGATCTCACCCAGCAGACCCGCTTCGGTGGCGGCACCGAACGCACCGACCAACGCCAGCGCGAACACGAGCAGGCCCAGCTCGGTGTTGCGCCGGGTGCCCGGACGGGACCGCGCAGGGGTCGCCGCGCCCGGGTTGGCGGGCGGCGGAGCCGGAACGGCGGGGGCGGTCACGTCGGTAGGTCGTCCTCAGAAGGCAGGTCAGCGGTTGCGGCAGCTGATCGTGGGCACGGGCGTGTTGGTCGAGTCGTTGGTGGAGTTGCTGACCGAGCCGGACGGGGTGCCGCTCGCCCCCGCGCTGGGTGGCTGCGAGGGCGCCAACGGGTCCGCGGACGGGCGCGGCTGGCACAGCGGCAGCTTGTTGGGGTTCTGCGCGTCGTCGCTGGTCAACTGGGTCATCTTGCGGTGGGCGTCGGTCTGGTTGCGAGCGCGGATGCCCCCCTTCACCGTGTCCTGCGCGCTCTTCGTGAGCTGGTCGAGCGTGGTGCTGCTGCGCTCCTCCTCGCGGGAGAAATGCATGCCGGCGATCTGAACGGGCACCCCCCGGAAGACCGCCACGACCCCGTCATCGGTGGACCCGACGTAGTACTGCGACTGGGTCACCTTCCAGCCGTACCAGATGCCACCGCCCAGCAGGCCGAGCAGGACCAGCAGCAGGACCATGGTGCGGACCGGGTGGCGCTGCGGCCGGTCCTCGTCCTCGTCGGCCTCTGTCTCGGGGGTGGCCGGGCGCGGGCCGGCGAGGGCGGCGGACGCCCGGGCGGCCGGCGTGGAGCTGTCGGCGGAGGTCGTGTTGCCCCGGTCGCGGGCGGCCGCCCCGCCGACGATCGGCGCCTCTTCCAGGATGTCCTGGTCGGTGACGTCGGCGACGATGACGGTGATGTTGTCCGGGCCGCCGCCACGCAGCGCGAGCTGGACAAGGCGCTCGGCGCACTGGTCGGGGTTGGCGTACTCGCGCAGCGTCGCCTCGATGGTGTCCGCGCTCACCACGCTGGACAGGCCGTCGCTGCACAACAGGTACCGGTCGCCGGGCATCGCCTGGCGCACCGAGTACTCCGGCTCGGCGTCTCGCCCGTCGAGGGCGCGGAAGAGCAGGTGCCGCTGCGGGTGGCTGTCGGCCTCCTCGAGGCTGATGCGCCCCTCGTCGACCAGCATCTGCACGTAGGTGTCGTCCTTGGTGACCTGGCGGAACTCGCCGTCGCGCAGCAGGTATGCGCGCGAGTCACCGATGTGCACCATGCCGAACTTGCTGCCGCCGAAGAGCATGGCGGTGAGGGTGGTGCCCATGCCCTCCATAGCAGGATTGGCCTCGACGGTGTCCCGGATCTGCTGGTTGGCGGAGTCCACGGCGCCGCGCAGGGCGTCGATCACCGCGTTGCCGGGCACGTCCTCGTCCAACGGCGCCATGGCGGCGATGACGATGTTGCTGGCGACGTCGCCGGCGGCCATGCCGCCCATGCCGTCGGCGACTGCGAGCAGGCGCGGACCGGCGTAGACGGAGTCCTGGTTTCCGCCTCGGATGAGACCGCGGTCGCTTCTGGCCGCGTAGCGCAGGGTCAGGGTCATGGCCGTAACTCGAGAGACGTGCGGCCGATGCGAATCGGCACGCCAAGGGGTACGGGGGTGGGTGCGCTGACCTTAGCGCGGTCGAGATAGGTCCCGTTGGTGGAGCCCAGATCCTCGAGCAACCACTGCCCGTCGCGCGGCACCAGCCTGGCGTGCCGCGCGGAAGAGTAGTCGTCGGTGATGACCAGCGTGCAGTCCTCGGCGCGGCCGATGGTGATGGGTGCCTCCCCCAACGTGATTCGGGTGCCGGCCAGCGCCCCGGCGGTCACCAGGAGTTGCCGGGCGGCGCGCCCCCGCTTGACCTTCGCCGGCCGGGCGCCACCGGCCGGGCCGACGCCGCGCGGGGCGGCGACGAGCCGGCTGGAGCGCGCACCGGCGAACAGGTCGCGGCGGACGACCCCGACCACCGTGAACACGAAGATCCACAGCAACACGAGGAACCCGTACCTGGCGACGGTAAGGACGATCTCAGGCATGCAGCTCCCTATCCGGAGCTTGGTCGGCGGATCACCTAGCGCGGCTCCTAACCGTCTGCCCGGAACGTCAGTGTTGTCGTGCCTAGCTGGATCATGTCACCGGGGTTGAGTGCCACCGCGGAGACGCGCTGACCGTTGACCATGGTGCCGTTGGTGGAGCCGAGATCGGTCAGCACGACCTGCGCGCCGTCGAAGTCGAGCCGGGCGTGGCGCCGCGAGATGCCCACGTCGGGCAGCCGCAGGTTGGCCTGGTCGCCGCGACCGATCACGGTGGAGCCGATCGACAGCGGGTAGCTGCGGCCGTCTCCGGAGACCAACCGCGCGCTACGGGCCGGACCGCCACCACCGGGAGGCGGGGGCGCGCCGTGCGGAGCGTACGGGTTCTGGTCATAGGGCGGGTAACCGGGTGGGGCCTCGTATGAGGGAACGGGAGCGACGTCGCCACCCGTGTAGACCTCGGCGGTGACCCGGAACATGCCGGTGTCGAGGCCGTCGCCCCGCTCGATCTCGACGATGACGTCACCGTAGACGGTCCAGCCCTGCTCGCCGATGAACTCGGCCTGCGACTGCGCGAGCTCCTGGGCCAGCGCCGCGGCGTAGGGCGCGAGCCGGCTGTGGTCATAGGGCGAGAGGTCGATCACGTACCGGTTGGGCACCAGCGTGCGCCCACCCGCCAAGATCGCCTTGTGGGCCTCCGCCTCGCGTTGCATGGCGTTGAGGATCTCCACAGGGTGGACGACACCCTTGAAGACCTTGGCAAACGCCCCTTCGACAAGGCCCTCCAAGCGCTTCTCGAAGCGCTGCAGCACACTCACCGGCTCCTCCTCGGGTCCCGAGGTCATGATGGTATCTGGCGCGCGCTCAACTGCACCCGCACCAGCCGGCCCAGCCTCGTGCTACTCTTCCGGGGCGCCTACGGCAGGCTACCCTCTCCCCGCGTTTCGCAACACGGTGGGACCACCCTGTCGCGGAGCGCTAGACGTTGAGCTAGAGTTTTTTGGCTGGCTCGGCAAGTCACTTCCGGGGAAGTGGCGGAATGGCAGACGCGCACGGTTCAGGTCCGTGTGCCCGAAAGGGCGTGGGGGTTCAACTCCCCCCTTCCCCACCACGAAAGCCCCACCGCTCGGTGGGGCTTTTTCATGGCCGCCAGCCGCGCCGATCTAGGAGTTATGGCCGCTCGCTGCCCGCTTTGTCCGGCCACAACTCCTAGATCGACGCGTCGGGGGTGGCGGTGGGCGTGCAGCGCCGCGCAGACCGGCCGGGCGCCGTCGTTAGACTCTCTGGCTGATATGCCGCCGACCCCGGGAGTTTGCTCGTGAGCGTCGCACTCGTGACCGGCTCGGCCGGCCTGATCGGCTCCGAGGCGGTGCGGCACTTCGCCTCGCTCGGGCTGGACGTGGTCGGCATCGACAACGACATGCGCAAGCAGTTCTTCGGGCCCGAGGCCTCGACCGCGTGGAACGTGCTGCGCCTGACCAGCGAGCTGGGTGAGTCCTACACGCACCACGACGTCGACATCCGCGACCGCGACATGCTGGCCGCGATCTTCCGGCGGTACGCCAGGGACATCGCCGTGGTCATCCACACCGCGGCCCAGCCGAGCCACGACTGGGCGGTGCGCGACCCGTACACGGACTTCGACGTCAACGCGGTGGGCACGCTCAACGTGTTGCAGAACGTCCGCGAGCACTGCATCGAGGCGCCGGTCATCCACTGCTCCACCAACAAGGTCTACGGCGATCGCCCCAACGAGCTGCCGCTGGTCGAGCGGGAGACGCGGTGGGAGATCGAGCCGGGTCACCCGTACGAGCAGGGCATCCGCGAGGACATGTCGATCGACGCGTGCCTGCACTCGGTCTTCGGGGCGTCCAAGGTCGCCGCCGACGTGATGGTCCAGGAGTACGGCCGGTACTTCGACATGAGGACCGCCTGCTTCCGTGGCGGCACGTTGACCGGCCCGGCCCACTCCGCCACCGAACTGCACGGCTTCCTCGCCTATGTCATGCGCTGCGCGATGGAGCGCCGGGCGTACACGATCTACGGGTACAAGGGGAAGCAGGTCCGCGACGCCATCCACTCGCACGACGTGGTCGCCGCGTTCGAGGCGTTCTTCCGGGCGCCGCGGTCGGCCGAGATCTACAACCTGGGTGGGGGCCGGCACTCCAACGCCAGCGTGCTGGAGGCGATCGCGCTCGCCGAGAAGATCTCCGGCAACGAGATGACCCACTCCTATGTGGACACCAACCGGATCGGTGACCACAAGTGGTGGATCGGGTCCAACGAGCGGTTCGCCGCGCACTACCCGGAGTGGAAGATGACCTACGACGTGCCGGCCATCCTGCAGGAGATCTACGAGGCCAACGTCGACAAGTGGGTGCCCGCCCCGAACGGGGAGCGAGCATGATCGACAACGGCAAGCGCAGCGTCCTGGGCGTGCTGGTCGACGTGGTCGACTACGAGGCGGCCACGGCGAAGGTCCTGGCCGCCGCGCGCGAGCACCGGCCGTTCGCACTGACCGCGCTCGCCGTGCACGGCGTGATGACCGGCGTGCAGGACAAGGCGCACAACGCCCGGCTCAACGCGTTCGACGTGGTCACGCCGGACGGGCAGCCTGTCCGCTGGGCACTCAACTCCCTGCACGGCGCCGGCCTCGCCGAGCGCGTCTACGGGCCGACCCTGACCCTCGAGGTGCTGCGCGGCTGCGCCGCCGAAGGGCTGCCGGTCTACCTGTACGGCTCGACCGCCGACACCCTCGACCGCCTCGTACCGAAGCTCATCGAGATGTTCCCTGCGCTGAAGATCGCGGGTACGGAGGCCTCGAAGTTCCGGGCCGTCCGCCCGGGCGAGGACGTCGACATCGCCGAGCGGATCAAGGCGTCGGGCGCCCGGGTCGTGCTCGTCGGCCTGGGCTGCCCGCGGCAGGAGGTCTTCGCCTACGCGATGCGCCCGCTCATCGACGCTCCGCTGCTGGCGGTCGGCGCCGCGTTCGACTACCACGCCGGGCAGTTGCGCAGGCCGCCCGCGTGGATGCAGAAACGCGGCCTGGAGTGGCTGTGGCGCCTCGGCCTGGAGCCGGGCCGCCTGTGGAAACGGTATCTGCTGCTCAACCCGGCATACCTGGCCCGGCTGACCGCGCAGAAGCTCAGGTTGTGGAACGCCACCCCACCGGCTCCCGCCACCGAGCGACCGGCGACCTTCGCCGTGTGAGCTACCAAGATCCGCACAACTTTCCGATCATGAGAGCGCCAGGAGACGCCCGCGCGTAGCCTCGTCGCACAGCGCGCCCGCGATCCCGGCGGCGTAAGCATCCGCGGCGGAGACGCCCAGCGACGCGGCCACCTCGTACTCCCGGCCCAGATCGGTGCCGAACATCGCCGGGTCGTCGGTGTTGATCGTGCAGGGCACACCGGCCTCTCGCAGCGCCGGCAGCGGGTGCCGGTCCAGGCTGGGCACGGTCCGGGTACGCAGGTTCGAGGTGGGGCACACGTCGAGGACGAGGCCCCGGTCGACGATCTCCTTCAGTACCCCCGGGTCCTCGACCGCCCGGACGCCGTGCCGGATCCGGGCCGGCTCCAGGCCCAGCACCTCCCGGATCGAGTCGGGGCCGGCGCCCTCGCCCGCGTGCGGCACCAGGGCCAGCCCGCCCTCGCGGGCGATGTCAAAGGCGCGACGGTACGTGGCAGCCGGCGTCGCCGTCTCGTCACCGCCGAGCCCGAGCCCGACGATGCCACGGTCCCGGTAGCGCACAGCGACCCGCGCGCACTCCTCCGCGATCGCGGGATCGAGCCCGCGGTAGAGGTCGGGGGTGAAGAGCATCCGGACGCCGTGGCGCTCGAACGCCTCGACCGCACCCTCGGTGTACCCGGTGAAGATCTCGTCCCAGGCGAGCCCGCGCTGCACCCGCTCCGACGGCGAGAAGATCGCCTCCAGGTAGACCGCGCCGAACGAGGCGGCCTCGGCGGCGTAGTCGACCGCGATGCGCCGGAAGTCATCGGCGGTACGCAGGCAGTTGGTGGTCAGGATCCACACCTCGATGAAGTGCTTGAAGTCGGTGAACTCGTAGAGCCCGGTCAGCTCCTCGACGGTGTCCACCGGCAGCGGCAGGTCGTTGCGGCGGGCGATCTCCAGCAGGGTCGCGGGCCGGATCGCGCCTTCCAGGTGGACGTGCAGCTCGATCTTCGGGTGCGTCGTCACGGGGCCACCCTATGCGCGCGCCTCTTCTGAGTAGGGCGCCCCTATCACCGCCTGGACAGTGATAGGGGCGCCCTACTCAGGAGAAAATCAGTTGGCCACGAACAGCAGCTTGTTCGGGGAGCCCTTCAGGTCGGTCACCACGTTCGGAGTGGCGTTGTTGACCAGGGCATCGCGTACCTGTTGCGGGCTGAACGTCGGCTGCTGCGCGAGGATCAGCGCGGCGGCGCCGGCCACGTGCGGAGCCGCCATGGAGGTGCCGCTCAGCACAGCCGAGCCGTTGGTGCCGTTGCCGGCGAACGCCGACCTGATGTTGACGCCCGGGGCGAGGATGTCCAGGCACCGGCCGAAGTTGGAGAACGACGCGCGGGCGTCCCGCTGGTCGGTCGCGCCGACGGTGATCGCCGTGTCGACCCGGGCCGGGCTGGTGGCGCACGCGTCCCGGTTCTCGTTGCCGGCCGCGAGCGCGTACGTCACACCGGACCGGATGGAGCGCTGCACCGCGGCGTCCAGCGCGGGATCCTCGGGACCGCCGAGGCTCATGTTGGCGACCGCGGGCTTCCTGGCGTTCTTGGTCACCCAGTCGATGCCCTTGATGACGCCGGCGCTGGTGCCGCTGCCGTCGCAGCCGAGGACCCGGACGGCGACCAGCTTGGCCTGCTTGGCCAGACCGAACGTGGCGCCGCCGACGGTGCCGGCGACGTGCGTGCCGTGGCCGTTGCAGTCCTTGCCCTGCCGGCCGTCGCCGACCGCGTCGAAGCCGAACGTGGCCCGGCCGCCGAAATCCGTGTGGTCGAACTGGATGCCGGTGTCGATGATGAAGGCCTGCACGTTCGCGGCGGTGTTGGGGAACGTGTACTTGTTGTCCAGCGGCAGGCGGCGCTGGTCGACGCGGTCCAGGCCGAACGACGGCGGGTTCGTCTGCGTGCCGGAGGCGCGCACGATCGTGGTGGCCTGGACGTAGGCGACCCGGGGATCGGCAGCGTAGCGCCGCGCGGTCTGCTCGCTGGCCGACAGCTCGAAGCCGAGCAGCGCCGCGTCCCAGCTCTGCTTGACCGCGCCGCCGTGCCTGGCGGTCAACGTCTTCGCCGTGCTGTCGACGGCGGCCGTGCGCACCTCGGCATCCTTGAGCACGACGATGTAGCTGCCGCGGACCGCGTCGGGCGAGCCGGCCATCCGGATCGTGCCGGTCGCCTGGTGTGTCGCGGCGTCGGCCGTGCCGACCGCCGCGACCGCGGCGCCGATGATCAGCGTGCTGAGCCCGCCGACCGTGAGCAGCGAGTGGCGCGAGAAGAGCCTGACTGTCATAGGTGTGGAAACCTCCGCCTGTCCCAACCGGCGGTGGCCGCCGATGGCGCGACCATACGCACCCGTGAACGGCGGATATAGACGTTTAAAGATAATTTGAACAAAGCTTCGAGTACGCCGAAGGGGGCGGGCCCGTCGCCGGACCCGCCCCCTTCGCCATCTCTCAGACGGTCAGGGTCCAGGAGTCGATGTACCCGGTGTCGATCGAGTACCGGTCCTGCACCCGCAACTGCCAGGTGCCGCTGGCGGCCTCGGTCGAGGCGTTCACCGTGTACGTGGCGTCCACGTTGTCGGCACCGTCGAAGGCGCTCTCGCTCTTGAGCCGGTAGCTGCTGCCGTCCGGTGCGACGAGGTCGATACGCAGGTCACCGCGGTAGGTGTGCTTGATGTGCACCTCGACCTTGGTGGTGGCCGACGCCTGCCGGTTGCAGCCCGAGATGGTGATCGGGCTGGTGACGGCCGCACCGGCGTCGGGGATCTGCACGTCGGTGCCGCTGGTGCCGCTGCAGCCACCGCCGCCGCCACCCGTGACCGTCAGCGCGAACGTCGCGCTGTGGCTCGTCGAGCCGGCCGTACCAGTGACAGTCAGGCTGTACGTGCCCGCCGGGGTGCTGGCCGAGGTGGTCACGGTGAGCTTCGACGAGCCGCCGGCGGTCAGCGAGGTCGGGTTGAGCGTGGCGGTCGCCCCGGCCGGCGCGCCGGTGACGCTGAGGGTAATCGTCGGCGCCGTGCCGGAGCCCGACGCGGCCGTGTTGATCGTGGCGGTCACGCTGCCACCGGGCGCGGTGGACGCCGCGGACGGCGACACCGACAGGGAGAAGTCGCCCGGCGGGGGCGGCGGCGGGGTGCTGCCGTTGTCCACGTAGAGGAGGACGTTGGGCGAGCCGGTGCCGGGGTTGCCGACCTTGCCCGGCGTCCCGCTGGTGACCAGCGCGTCGCGTACCTGCTGGGGGGTGAAGCCCGGGTGGGCCGACGCCACCAGCGCCGCCACGCCGACCACGTGCGGGGTCGCCATGGAGGTGCCGCTGATCGTGTTGGTCGCCGTGTCGCTGTCCTTCCACGACGAGGTGATGCCGACGCCCGGGGCGAAGATGTCCAGGCAGGTGCCGAAGTTGGAGAAGGACGCCTTCTGGTCGTTGTTCTGGGTCGCACCGACGGTGATCGCCTCGGGCACCCGCGCGGGCGACGTGCTGCACGCGTTCTGCGGGGTGCCGAACTGGTTGCCGTTGCCGGCCGCGATGCCGTAGGTCACGCCGGAGGCGATGGAGCGCTGCACGGCCGCGTCGAGGGTCGCGTCCACGCCGCCGCCGAGGCTCATGTTGGCCACGGCCGGCTTGATCGCGTTGGCCGTCACCCAGTCGATGCCGGCCGCCACGCCGGCCGTGCTGCCGCTGCCGTCGCAGCCGAGCACCCGGACGCCGACGAGCGTGACGGCCTTGGCCACGCCGTAGGTCTTGCCGCCGACGGTGCCGGAGACGTGGGTGCCGTGCCCCTGGCAGTCGGTGGCGTCGTTGTCGTTGTCGACGGTGTCCCGGCCGCTGACCGCACGGCTACCGCCGCCCGGCAGGGCGAACTCACTGTGCGTGAAGCGGATGCCGGTGTCGATGATGTACGCGTGCACGTTCGACGCGGTGGTGGGGTACGTGTACGTCTGGTCCAGCGGCAGGTTGCGCTGGTCGATGCGGTCGAGACCCCAGGTGGCGCCGGTCTGGGTGTCGTTGATCGTGACCTTGCCGTCCTTCTGGACGTAGTCGACCTCGGGACGGCCGGCCAGCTTGCGGGCCTGCGCCTCGCTCAGCCCCTTGACCGCGAAGCCACGCAGCGCGCTGCGATAGGTGTAGCTGACCTTCCCGCCGTACTTCGTGGCGAGGTCGCGCGCGGACGCGTCCACCCCCCGCGACTGGATGGTCGGGTTGTTCTTGAAGATGACGACGTAGCTGTCCTGCACGACGCTGGTGGTCCCAGCCTCGCGGATGGTGCCCTCATGCTCTGCCGCCGACGCGGCGCCGCCGGCCGCGACGACCGCCGCGGCGCCCGCGGCCGCGCCAAGCCCGATCAGCGCCGCCTTTCTCAAGGCCGGCCGCGACCTGGCATTTGCTGGGAGCATCATCTCCCACTCCTCCCTCTGGGTGGACCGTTCCGCTGGCTGCTCGTGGCTTCCGGGGCAGCGGTCGGGATCCGGTTGGAGGAGAGGGTATTGGTCAGGCGGTTACCTGCCTAGATATGGAAGAACATAGATCCCCGGTGATGGGAGGAAATCTCATGTCCCCGGACAATCACCCTCCGTCAGCACCGCGACCTCCGATGGCGGAGCGGCCTCGACTGCCCGACGGGTACGGGCAGAGCCGCCCCGAGGAGCCGGCGGGAAGCCGGCTGCCGTGGCGCGTGGTCGAGAACTGGCTGGTCAAGAGCTGGCACTACTGGCTGACCACGACCCGGCCGGACGGCCGCCCGCACGCTGTGCCGGTCTGGGGGATCTGGCGCAACGGCTCCCCGTACTTCTCCACGGGGCCGGAGACCGTGACCGCAGGTAACCTGATATTGAACCCGGCGGCGCTCGCGCACCTCCCCGACGGCGACCAGGTATCGATCATCGAGGGTGCCGTCGAGGGTTTTACCGACCGGGCGGGGCGCGCGGAGTTCGTCGCGGCCTACGAGGGAAAGTACGACTGGCGGATGGATCCGGACGACCCTTCGACGCCCGCTACAGGTCGAACTCGCCGTCCTTGGCGCCCTCGACGAACGCGTCCCACTCGCCCTGGGTGAACAGCAGCACCGGACCGGTCGGGTTCTTGGAGTCGCGAACGGCGATGACGCCGTCGACGAACGCCACCTCGACGCGGTTGTCCGAGTAGGGACCACTACGGTTGCTCTTGCGCCACTCGGCGCCGTCGAGGTTGACTCGACCGCCCTTGCCGTGCATCTCCACTACGCTCCTTTGCCAATGCCGCGGTCATCGAGACCGTCGCGGGCTGACACCCTCAGCCACCCGCCTCATGTCGCGGGGCCCGGCGCGGCTCCCGGCGACGGCGGTGTCGACGCCGGTGCGGCCGCGACGATCAGGGTGACCAGGGTGCCCTTCGGCACCCGGGCGCCCTCCGCCGGGTTGCTGGACAGCACCGTGCCCGTCTTCTTGCGGTCGGCCTGCTGGTATTCGACCTGGAAGGTCAGGCCGAGGTCGGTCAGCCGCTGCTTCGCCTGCGCCTCGGGCAGACCCACGAGTCGGGGCACGGTCACCGTCGACGGGGGCTGGGTCGGCGTCGGTGGCGGCGGTGCCGGCACCGCGGTCGTGGGCGCCGGCGGGGTGGTGGTCGCGGTGGTCGCGCTGGGAGTCGGCGCCGGGGTGGGCGACTCGGTGGGCGCCGCCGTCGTGGCCGGGGCCGTCGCCGTCGGGCCGGACGGCACGGGGGCGGGGGTCGAGCTCGAATTACGGAAGATCAGCCACAGGCCGGTGCCGAGGATCGCGAGCAGGACGAGCACGATCAGCGCGATCACGGCCGGCGACAGGCCGGACCGCTCCTCCTCGCTTACCGGCGTGGGCTCCGCAGTCGCCGGGTATTCCTCCGCGCCCAGCGCGGGATAGTTGAGGTCGTCGGGCGCGTCCGGCGGGACGCTCGCGCGGGCCGCCCAGCGCGGCGCGATCACCGGTTGGGTCGCCGCGGTCGTGTCACCGGCAGGGATGGCGCGCGTCGCATCACTACCCGGCATCGCCTGGGTCGCGTCACCGGCCGGCACCGGCTGCGTCGCGTCCGCCGCCGGCGGAGTGTCCGCCGCGGTCGCGTCCGGGTCCGGGCCGGGTGTCCCGGCGGCTGGGTTCCGCTCGTCGGCCATGTCTCCATCTCACCAGAAACGATCGCCGGGACGTGGACTGGCCTGATCCGGCAACCGGTGGCGAGGACTCGCCGGGCGAGGAGCGCTCGGCGTACGCTGCGCGGCATGGCGAGACGCGGCTGGGCGAACTCGACGGTTACCGCGGTGGGCGCGGCGGCCGGTGCCGGCGCGGCGCAGATCGGGCTCGGGTACGGCCTGGGCGTGGTCGCCTGGCAGCCCGCCACCGACGTGGCCAGCGAGGCGATCTGGCTGGCCAGCCTCGCCTGGGTGCTCTGGATCGGCGCGACCTCGACCGTGATCGGCGCGGTATGCGCGCACCGGTCGGGGGCGGGTGCCGCCACCGAGCGGGCCGCCGCTCGCCGCACGGGCCGCGCGGTGGAGGTGGCGTGGCGGGTGACGCTCGCGGTCGCCGGGGCCATCGGGGCGCTGATCACCGTGCCGCTGGTGATGCTGCCGGCGCGGGCCGCGCACCGGGCGGACAACTTCGAGCCCCAGGTGACGGCCGGCGCGTACGCCGTGCTCGGGGTGATCATCGGGCTGCTGGTGGCGATCGCCGCCGTCAACGTCCGGGTCATCGCGACCAACGTGGTGGCCTCGGCGCTGTGGGTATGGGCGCTCGGGGCGGTCTCCGTGGTCGACGCCGTCGGCGCCGGCCGCACCGCGGGCACCGCCCAGCTCGCGACCTGGCAGTTCGTCAAGGGCGGCTGGTTCGGGGAGAGCCAGTACGTGCCGGGCGCGCTGATCATGCTGGCTGGGGCGCTCCTGGTCGGCGTGTTCGCGGCGCTGCCCGCCGACCGGCGCGCCGAGCACCGCATCTGGATCGCCGTCTCCGGCGTGGCCGGCCCGCTGCTCGTGGCCGCCGCCTACTTCCTGACCGCACCGCAGTTGACCGTGCCGACCGAGCAACTGACCGCATACCTGTTCGCCGCGTACGCGGTGCTCGCCGGACTCGCCGGATCCGGCCTGGTGGCCGCGCTCGGTCCGCTCCGCCCCCGCCGGCCGAAGCCGACCGGGGACGAGCCGGCCCCGCCGGCGGCCCGTCGGGGAGGGCCCAAGCGGGAAGGGCCCAAGCGGGACGAGCCCAAGCGGGAAGCGCCCAAGCGGGAAGCGCCGAAGGGGGACGGGTCGAAGCGGCAGGAGCCGGCCCGGGAGGCCGAGACGACCGTGTGGCTCGACGCCAAGGGCACCGACCCGGTGACCGACTCCCCCGCGTACCAGGCGGGCGAAGCCGGCGTGCCCACGACCGTGACCGAGGCGACCACGCCGACCGCGACGGGCCGCGCGACCGTGACCCAGCCGCTGTGGCCGGAGAAGCCGCGCCCCCGCAAGCGCCGCCCCTAGGCGGTCGGCCAGGTGTGCACCGGCTCGTTGTCGTGCAGGTATCCGCTGTAGCGGCGCAGCATCTCGCGCAGCGCGGAGAGCCGGTCGAGGTTACGGCCGGTTTCGAGAGCGCGGACGGTCTCGGTCTGCCAGACGGCGCCGTTGCGCCGGCTCACGCAGCGCCCCTCGATGACGCCGAGCAGCCGGTCCCGGGTGACCGGGTCGACGCCGAACCGGTCGAGCCCGTCGTAGGCCTTCGGCAGCAGCTTCTCCAGCACGAGGTCGGTCACCCGCATCTCGCCGAGTCGCGGCCACCACACCGTTGACGCGATGCCGTCGCGGGCCGCGGTGTGAAAGTTGGCCTCGGCGGCGGAGAACGTCAGCTGGGTCCAGATCGGACGGTCGGCCTCCGCCAGCTCCCGGACAAGTCCGAAGTAGAACGCCGCGTTGGCGAGCATGTCCACCACGGTCGGCCCGGACGGGAGCACCCGGTTCTCGACGCGCAGGTGGGGGCGGCCGTTCATCACGTCGTAGACCGGCCGGTTCCAGCGGTAGACGGTGCCGTTGTGCAGGCGCAGCTCACCGAGGTGCGGCACGCCACCGGCGTGCAGCACCTCGACCGGGTCCTCGTCCTCGGTGATCGGCAGCAGCGGCGGAAAGTAGCGGACGTTCTCCTCGAACAGGTCGAAGATCGAGGTGATCCAGCGCTCGCCGAACCACACGCGGGGGCGTACCCCCTGGGCTTTGAGCTCGTCCGGCCGCGTGTCGGTGGCCTGCTCGAACAGGGCGATCCGGGTCTCGGCCCAGAGCTGGCGACCGAACAGGAACGGCGAGTTGGCCCCGATCGCGACCTGGATGCCGGCGATCGCCTGGGAGGCGTTCCAGTAGGAGGCGAAGTCCTCCGGCGCGACCTGCAGGTGGAACTGCACGCTCGTGCACGCCGCCTCCGGCGCGATGGAGTCGGTGTATGCCTGCAGCCGCTCGGCGCCCCGGATGTCGAGCTCCATGTCCTCGCCGCGAGCGGTGACGATCTGCTCGTTGAGCACCCGGTAGCGCGGGTTGGCCGACAGGTTGTCCAGCACTGTGTGCGCCTGGGTCAGGGTCGGCAGGATGCCGATGAGCACGAGCTTCGCGTCGTGCTTGTGGGCGCGCTCGTCGGCGTGCGCGAGGCTCGCGGAGACGTCCCGCTCGTACTCGTCGAAACCGTGCCCGGCGATCAGCCGCGGCCGCACGTTGATCTCCAGGTTGAACTGGCCCAGCTCGGTCTGGAACGACGGATCGGCGAGGTCGGCGATCACCTCCGCGTTACGCATCGCCGGCTGCGCCTCGTCGTCGATCAGGTTCAGCTCGATCTCCAGCCCGGTCGTCGGCCGGTCGGCGTCGAACCGGAAGTCGTTGAGCATCAGCGCGAAGACGTCAAGGCAGCGGCGCACCTTCCGTCGATAGCGCGCCCGATCTTCCCGACTGAAGGAAGCCTGCGAGACATCCTTGCCCATCGACGAATCCACCCCTGCCCGCAACCTCATGGACCTCCACCGTATGGAGCGGTGTGCCGGTCTCGCTAGGGACGAAACGGACAACTGTTCAGCACAGGGTGAGCGCCAAGGTGCGGACAGTTGGCAGCTTTCGCCCACAACGACGGCCCTGAGCGGCGCCGATGCCGCCTCGGTTCCCGGGCCACAGCCGGATGTCGCCGCAGCCGGGACAGGTCGCGGGCACCCTGACGAAGGGTGCCCGCGACGTTACGAACTGCAGCCCAGCCGATCAGACCTGCCGGGTCGCCTCGGCCGAGATCTCGATCTTCACCTTCTTGCTGACGAGCACGCCGCCGGCCTCGAGGGCCTGGTTCCAGGTGATGCCCCAGTCCTCGCGGTCGATCTCGGTCGTCGCGGTGAAGGCGACCACCTCCTGGCCCCACGGGCTGACCGCAACGCCGTCAAACTCGACGTCCAGCGTCACCTCGCGGGTGACGTCGCGGATGGTCAGCTCGCCGACCAGCCGGAAGTCGTTGTCCTTCGGCTGCACCACGCGGGTGCTGCGGAAGGTCAGCTCCGGGTACTTCTCGACGTCGAGAAAGTCGCCGCTGCGCAGGTGGTTGTCCCGGTCGGCGACACCGGTGTCGATGCTCGCCGCGAGGATGCTCGCCGAGACGCTCGACGCCAGCGGGTCCTCGGCGATCGTGACTTCGCCCGTGACCTGGGTGAACGAACCACGTACCTTGCTCACCATGAGGTGCCGGGCGACGAAGCCGACCTCGGTGTGCGCCGGGTCGATGACGAACGTGCCGGCGGTGGGGATGGTCAGGCCCCCGAAGGAGCGGGTAGTGGACGGAGCGGACATGGAAGGCCTCCGGACTGGTACCGCGGGATTTTCTTGACTGCTCAACTATATCCTCTGCAATATTCCTCGTGTCAAGTACTCGCTGGTAAGGTAAGAGTGTGACCGATCAGCTGTTCGACGATCCACGCATCACGGCCATCGGCCTGTTCGCCGAGGCGTTCTCGGGGCTGAGCGCCCGCATGTCGGAGCAGCTCGCCACGCACAAGCTGGGGGGCGTGGAGTTCGAGGTGCTGGTCCGGTTGGCGCGCTCGCCCAACCGCGAGCTGCGGATGACCGACCTGGCGGCGCAGACCCAGCTCACCACCAGCGGCATCACCCGGGTGGTGGACCGCCTCGAGAAGGTCGGCCTGGTCTGCCGGCGCGCCTGCCCCACCGACCGCCGCAGCTCGTACGCGGTGATCACCGACGCCGGCCGGACCCGGCTGGCCGAGGCGCTGCCCGGCCATGTCGAGCTGATCGAGCACTGGTTTACCGGGCGACTCGACCCCGAGCGGCTCGACCTCTTCCTGGACTCGCTGCGCACGCTGCGGGACGCGGTGCGCCCCGGTGCGACGTCCGGCGCCGGTGCGACGTCCGGTGCCGGTGCGACGTCCGATGCCGGTGCCGGTGCGACGTCCGATGCCGGTGCCGGTGCGACGTCCGATGCCGGCGCCGGCGCGACCGGCGCGGAAGAGCCGGCCTAGCCGCCACGACCGGCAGGAATACCGGCAGAACTCAAGGACCAACCCGGACGTAATCGGGTAGATCAGAATCTACCTGACAGTCGCCGTCAGTAGTCTTGCGCCCCGGGAGGCACCGCGGGGTGAAGGCGCGAGCGAAGAGGTGGGGCCGAGTTTCGGGGGGCCTTCGCCCGCGTCACCTCCCGGGCACGGCGCGGAAGTTGTGGCCTCGGCCCTACCAGGGGGCCACAACTTCCGTGCGCCGGCTCAGCCCCGGGTCAGCAGCGCCCGGTCGCGCGGCAGCAGGACCAGCCCGGCGTGCTGGCAGACATCGTCGAGCTGAGCGAGCACCGACTCGCGGTGGCCGGCGTCATCCGTCGCGGCCGCCACCCCGACCAGCGCCTCGACCACGTCCCGCGCGTCGTGGTGACCGAGCAGCGCCGCGGCCGCCGCCTCGAACAGCTCGACCGCCTCCCGCCGCTCACCGCGGGCGAGCACCACGTACCCGCAGATCATCGTCCGCGTGCCGTCGGCCACCTCGCCCACCTCGACCAACGCCTTCGCCACGGCCTCGGCCTCGTCGGACTCGCCCGACTCGGCCAGCGCCAAGCCGATCGTCCCCCGCACCCGCACCCGATGCCCGGGGTCCCCGACGCCGCTGAGCAGAGCGAGGGCCCGCCGGCCGGTGTCCAGCGCGTTCGCGTACCGGCGGTCGAGGCGCGCCACCTCGGCGAGGTTGGCCAGGGCCACCGCCTGCAACCGGGCATCGCCGATCTCGTCGGCCAGCCGGGTCACCGTCTCCAGCCGGCGCGCGGCGGCGTGCAGGTCGCCGACCCGGATGTCGTGCCAGGTCAGGTTGTTGTGCGCCACCACGATCTCGCGCTTGCGCCCGGTGCGGGTGGCGAGCTCCAGAAGCGCCTCGCCGTGACGGCGCGCGTCGTCATGCCCGCCCACCGCCTGCCACAGCACGCTCAGGCAGCTGTGCGCGGCCAGTTCCCCGGCGACGTCCCCGATCCGCGCGAACGTCTCCAGCGCATGCCGGACCGCCGCGAGCTCCGCGAGGCCCTCACCGTGCTCGATTGCGAGCGTCGCCGCGCCGAGCTCAGCCCAGGCGCGCGTCCGCGCGTCCGCCGCGGCGCTGCGCGGGTCGTCGAGTAGCCGGAGCAGCCACTCGCGACCCTCCCGGTCCCGGCCGCGGAACCGCCACCACCTCGGCAGCGCGCCGGCCAGCCGCAGCGCCGTCGGCGGGTCCACCTCGGCCGCGTGGTGCAGCGCCGCCCGCAGGTCACTGGCCAGGTGGTCGAGCAGCGACACCGCACCGGGCATCATCGGCCCGGCCAGATCCGGCGCCGTCCGGGCCGCCAGTCCCGCGAACACCTGGGCGTGGCGGGTGCGCGCCTCGGTGAGGCGGCCGGCCTCGGCACACCGCTCGGCCGCGAAGTCCCGCACCACGTCGAGCAGGCGAAACCGCAGCGGCCCGGCCGCGCGCACGCTGACCAGCCCCAGCCCGACGAGCCGGTCCAGGATGGCTTCCCCGTCGCCGCCGTCCAGCAGCTCTTCGGCCAGGTCCAGCGACCAGCGGCCGGCGAACGCGGCGAGCCGCTCGAGCGCGAGCTGCTCGCTCGGGTCGAGCAGCCGGAAGCTGGCCGCCACGGCGCCGCGCAGGGTCTGCCCGTCCGGGCGCGCCTCGCTCAGGTCGAGGACGCGATGCCCGTACCGTTCGAGGATCTCGGGCAGCTCCAGCACCCGGCCCCGCGCCGCGGCCAGCTCGATCGCGAACGGCAGGCCGCCCAGCCGGCGTACCAGCTCCCCGAGGACCGGGGCGTCGGCGGGCTCGACGGGATGGCGGCGCACCTGCCGCAGCCGCTCCAGGAACAACGACACCGCCGGGTACCGGTCGAGATCGCGCACCGTGCCGGGCGGTGGGACGTCCAGCGGGGCGACCGGCCAGCTCACCGCGCCGGCCACGTTGATCGGGTGGCGGCTGGTGACGACCAGTCGCAACCGCGGCGCGTTGGTGCGCAGCCACGCCAGCGCCGCGGCCGCTGCCTCGGGTGAGCGGTCGACCCCGTCGACCATCAGCAGCGTCGGCTGTCCCGCGCACCGCTCCCGCAGGTCCGCCGCCCGCGCCACGCCGAAGACGAACGCCACGGACGCCAGGACGTCCTCCGAGTTGTACACGTCGGAGACGAACACCCCGGCCACCCCGCCCGGGTACTGGTCGGCGACCCGGTGCACGACGGCCAGGGCGAGCGCCGTCTTCCCGACGCCGGCCAGGCCGATCAGCTGCACCACGTCACAGCTGGCGAGAAGGCCGGCCACGTCGCGCAGATCGTCGTCGCGCCCGACCAGCGCAAGCGGCGGCGGCAGTGCGACGGTCCGCGCCGGACGTGCTGCGCCCGACGCCCCGACGGCAGCGGCGGCCGCCTCGTCGACGAGGCGGCCGCGCGCCGCTTCCACAAAGCGGGTACGCGCATTGCCCGCGAGGGCCAGCGCGTCCGCCAGCAGTTCCACCGTGCCGCGCTGGGGTCGGGTCGCCCGCCCCCGTTCCAGCTCCCGGACGGTCCGCACCCCCACCCGCGCCCGGGCCGCCAGCTCCTGCTGGGTCAGGCCCGCGGCGCGACGGTGCGCGCGCAGCACGGACGCGAATCCCTCACTCGGCGTCGATGCTTCATGATCCGGACTCACGGGTAGGGACGCTAACCAGCGTTCTCATCGATGCGAACCACTTCGTCCCCGTTGCGACGCGTAACTGTCGCATTCTTTCCGCTAGAGACCCAGTTCCCGGGCGATCACCATCCGCTGCACCTCGGAGGTACCCTCACCGATCTCCAGGACCTTGGCGTCGCGCCAGAAGCGGGCCACCGGGAACTCGTTCATGAACCCGTAGCCGCCGTGGACCTGGGTCGCCTCGCGAGCGTTGGCGACAGCGGCCTCGCTGGCGTACAGCTTCGCGATCGCCGCCTCGCGCTTGAAGTCCACCCCGGCGACCAGACGCGCCGCTGCGTCCCGGTACGCGAGCCGCGCGGTATGCGCCCGGACGTCCATGTCGGCGATCTTGAACTGGATGGCCTGGAAGTCGCCGATCGGGTGCCCGAACGCGTGCCGCTGGTGGGCGTACTTGAGGGACTCGTCGACGCAGCCCTGTGCCAGCCCGACGGCCAGGGCGGCGATCGCGACCCGGCCTTCGTCGAGCGTACGCAGGAACTGTGCGAAGCCCCGGCCGCGCTGGCCGATGATGTTGCCGGCCGGCACCCGGACGTCGTCGAAGCTCAGCTCGTGGGTGTCGGAGGCACACCAGCCGACCTTCGAGTACCCCGGTTGCACGTGAAACCCGGGCGTGCCCGACGGCACGATGATGGACGAGATCTCCTTGCGCCCGTCGGGCCTCTCCCCGGTGACCGCCGTGACCGTGATCAGCGCGGTGATGTCGGTGCCGGAGTTGGTGATGAAAGCCTTGGTGCCGTTGATGACCCACTCGCCGGTCGTCTCGTCCAGCCGGGCGCGCGTCGCCGTGCCGCCCGCGTCGGAGCCGAAACCCGGCTCGGTCAGGCCGAACGCGGCCAGGTGCTCGCCGCTGGTCAGCTTGGGCAGCCACTCGCGCTTCTGCTCGTCGGTGCCGAACCGGTAGATCGGCATGGCGCCCAGCGAGATGGCGGCCTCCAGCGTGATCGCGACGCTGGAGTCCACCCTGGCCAGTTCCTCCAGGGCGATACACAGGGCGAAGTAGTCCCCGCCCATCCCGCCGTACTCCTCGGGGAAGGGCAGCCCGAACAGGCCCATCTTGCCCATCTGCCGGACGATCTCGTATGGGAACGCGTGCCGCTCGTAGTAGTCGCCGATCACCGGCGCGACCACGTCCTGCGCGAACTCGCGGACAGTGTCGCGCAGGGCTTCGTGCTCCTCGCTGAGCCGGAAGTCGGGCATGACGTGCTCCTTGCTCGGAATCCTTCGTGGGGAAGGCTGCCGTCAGACGGGGGTGACGCCGTGGCGGCGCCGGGAGAAGTGGCGGTCCTTGGTCTTCGCGGCGGCGAACCGGCGGAGGAGCTCGCCGCGCAAGTCGGCCGGCTCCACCACCGCGTCGACGACGAGTTCGCTGGCCAGGCGCATGATGTCGATGTCGCGCTCGTACTCCTCCCGCTTCGCGGCGACGAACGCTGCCCTTTCGTCCTCGTCCTCGATGGCGGCGATCTTGTTCGCGTACACGGCGTTGACCGCCGCCTCGGCGCCCATCACCGCGATCTTCGCCGTGGGCAGCGCGATCGTCGCGTCCGGCTCGAAACCCGGGCCGGCCATCGCGTACAGCCCGGCACCGTAGGCCTTGCGCACCACGACACAGATCTTCGGTACGGTCGCCTCCGCGATCGCCGTGATCATCTTGGCGCCGTGGCGGATGATGCCCTGCTTCTCCACGGCCGAGCCGACCATGAAGCCGGGCACGTCGGACAGGAACAGCAGCGGCACGTTGAACGCGTCGCAGAGCTGGACGAAGCGGGTCGCCTTGTCGGCCGAGTCGACGAAGAGCACGCCGCCCTTGAACATCGAGTTGTTGGCGACGACCCCGACGACGTCGCCGCCCAGGCGACCGAAGCCGACGGTCACCTCTCTGGCCCACAGCGCCTGGATCTCGAAGAAGCTGCCCTCGTCGAGCAGGCCCTTGACGTAGCGGCGCATGTCGAAGGCCTGGCGCTCGTTGGGTGGGACGAGGGCGTCGAGGTCGATCTTCTCCGGCGCGTCCCGCGCGTCTGCCGTGGGCGGGTTCTGCGTCCAGTTGCTCGGCAGGTACGACAGGTACCGCTTCACCGTGTCGATCGCCTCGACCTCGTTCTTGCAGAGGAAGTGGCCGACGCCCGACTCGGCGCAGTGCACCCTGGCGCCGCCCATCGCCTCGAGCGTGGTCTTCTCGCCGGTGACCATCTCCACCATGCGGTCGGAGCCGAGGTACATGCTCGCGTTGCCGTCGACCATCGCCACCACGTCGCAGAACGCCGGGATGTAGGCGCCACCGGCGGCGCTCGGGCCGAACAGGGCGCACGCCTGCGGGATCGAGCCGGACGCCTTGACCTGGTTGTAGAAGATCTTCCCGGCGCCACGCCGGCCGGGGAACAGCTCGACCTGGTCGGTGATCCGGGCGCCGGCGGAGTCCACCAGGTACACCATGGGCATGCCGGCCGCGTAGGCGCGCTCGATGATCCGGATGATCTTCTCGACCGTGCGGGCGCCCCAGGAGCCCGCCTTCACCGTGGAATCGTTGGCCATCAGGGCGATCGGCCGTTGATCCACGGTGGCCGTTCCGGTGATGACCCCGTCGGCGGGCAGGCCGTCGGCGAGGACGTTCGCGTACATGCCGTCCTCGACGAACGAGCCCTCGTCGACCAGCAGCGCCACCCGCTCGCGCGCGAAGAGCTTGCCCTTCGCCGCGTTGGCCGCGTGGTAGCGCTCGGCGCCACCGGCGCGTACCCGCTTGCGCAGTTGCTCCAGCGCCTCACCGTCGAGCGTCACGAGGACCTCCGATACGCATCACCTGAACGATCGTTAGGTTAGCGCATCGGAGTCGGGTCGGCACCTGCCGGTTCCGGATCCGCTTCCGGACAGCCCCGTATCGGAAGGGCCGCGCACCGTCGGGGCGGGGGTCGGGCCGCTGCGGTCGCTGCTTAGACGATGGTCGAGACAACGCGAATTTGGGCCCCCAGGTGGGACTGGATCGACCAACGTCTACGCCGAGACGCTGGGGCGGGGGGCTGGGCGCGCCGACCGGGGTGGGGCGCGGTGGGTCAGCGCGTGACAGGCAGCCGGGGACCGGCGCGCAGCACCCCGGAGGGCAGGTCACGGCCCACGATCTCCTCCGCCAGCCGGGCCGCGTCGAGGAGCGCTTCGAGGTCGATGCCGGTCTCGATGCCCATGTCGTGCAGCATGTGGACGACCTCCTCGGTCGCCACGTTGCCGCTGGCGCCGGGGGCGTAGGGGCAGCCACCGAGACCGCCGACGCTGGCGTCGAACTCGGTCACGCCAAGCTCCAACGCGGCGTAGACGTTCGCGAGCGCCGTGCCGCGCGTGTTGTGGAAGTGCAGCAGCATCGGCACGTCGGGGTGCTCTTCGCGTACCCGGGAGACAACAGCGACCACCCGCGGCGGTGTCGCCATGCCGGTGGTGTCGCCGAAGGCGACGCGGTCGGCGCCGTCGGCGACGACCCGGTCCACGACGGACGCCACGCGGGCGGGGTCGACATCACCCTCGTACGGGCAGCCGAAGCTCGTCGCGACGACCACCTCGGCGGTCGCGCCGGCGCTGTGCAGGGCGTCGATCAGCGCCGCGATGTCGTCGAGCGACTCGGCCGTGGAGCGGTTGAGGTTGCGCCGGTTGTGGGTGTCGGAGGCGGAGACCACGACCTCGATCTCGGTGAACCCGGCGTCGAGGGCCCGCTGCGCGCCCCGGCTGTTGGGGACGAGGGCCGAGTACCGGACGTCGGGGTTCTTCGCGGCGGCCTTCCACACCTCGTCGGCGTCGGCCATCTGCGGGATCGCCTTCGGGTGCACGAAGCTGACCGCCTCGATGCGTCGCACGCCGGTCTGCGACAGAGCGTCGAGCAGCCGGACCTTGGCGTCGGTGGGCACCGGATCCTCGTTCTGCAGCCCGTCGCGCGGGCCGACCTCACGAATGGACACGGCGGACGGCACACCCCTCATGATCCACACAACTTTCCGGAAGTCGTGGTCTCAACGTAGCCCGGAGACCACGACTTTCCCCAGGTTGCGACGATCATGGTCAGCGCATCCGGCCGACGATCCCGGTGTCGTAATCGCCGCTGACGAACTCCGGGTTGTCCAACAACTCGGTGAAGAACGGCAGGTTGCACTTCGGCCCGGCTATCTCGAAGGCCGCCGCCGCGTCCCGGGCGCGCGCGATCGCGGTGCTCCGGTCCGGGCCCCACACGATCAGCTTGGCCATCAGCGAGTCGTAGAAGGGCGTCACGGTCGTGCCGGCCGCGTAGCCGGAGTCGACGCGTACCCCCTCGCCGGTCGGCTCGGTCCAGGTCCTGATCGCGCCCGGGCCGGGCAGGAAACGCTTCGGATCCTCGGCGTTGACGCGCAGCTCGATGGCGTGCCCGTTGGGGGTCAGCTCCGTGAACGTGGGCGGCAGGCCGGACGCCACCCGCAACTGCTCCTCCACCAGGTCGACGCCGTATACCAGCTCGGTGACCGGGTGCTCGACCTGGAGCCGGGTGTTCATCTCCAGGAAGAAGAACTCCCCGCGGGGGGCTTCGCCCCCCGCGAACCCCCCGGTAGGGACAAACAGGAACTCGACCGTGCCGGCGTTGCGGTAGCCGACCGCCTCCCCGGCGCGGACTGCCGCGGCCAGCAACCGGTCGCGCAACGACGGCGGGACCGCCGGGGACGGCGACTCTTCGAGGATCTTCTGGTTGCGCCGCTGCACCGAGCACTCCCGCTCGCCGAGGGCCACCACCCGGCCGTCGGCCAGGCCGAGGATCTGCACCTCGACGTGGCGTACCCGGGGGAAGTAGCGCTCCAGCAGCACCGACCCGTCGCCGAACATGCGCTCGGCGAACGCGCGGACCTTCTCGAACTCGGAGCGCAGCCCGGCCTCGTCGGGCGCCACACCCATGCCCATCCCGCCACCGCCGGCGGCGGCCTTCACCATGATCGGGTACCCGATCCCGGCGGCGCCCGCGACCGCCTCGTCAACGGCCGCCATCGGCTCGGTGGTCCCCGGCGCGACCGGCACACCGGCCGCGGCCATCAGGTTCCGGGCGTTGATCTTGTCGCCCATGACGTCGATCGCGTCGGGGCCGGGGCCGACCCAGATCAGCCCGTCGGACTCCACGGCGCGGGCGAAGCCGGCGTTCTCCGACAGGAAGCCGTAGCCAGGGTGGATCGCCTCCGCACCGGTGGACTTGGCGGCAGCAAGGATGGCGTCGGCGTTGCGGTAGGACTGGGCCGGGTTGGCCGGACCGAGGAGGACCGCATCATCGGCCTCCCGCACGAACGGCAGGTCGGCGTCGGCTTCGGAGTACACGGCTATGGACCGCACGCCCAGTCGCTTGGCGGTGCGGATCACCCGGCGGGCGATCTCCCCACGGTTGGCGACGAGAAGCGATCCGATCACTACGTGCCTCCTGCGTTGCGGACAAGTCTGCGGAACAGATTGTCATCCCTGGAGCGCGGCGAGCGCGGAGGCGCGGAGCAGCTCGGCGCGGCGATGCCGGTTGACCTCGCCACCCAGGAACGGCGTGGAGTTCATCAGACCGAACGCGGCGTGGGCGAGCACCCGCGCCTCGCCGGCCGACAACTCCGGGCGCAGCGTGGTGAGGGTGTTGACCCACTCCTCGACGTAGAGGCGCTGCAGCCGGCGGATCTGCCGGCGCGGCTCGTCGGGCAGCCGGTCCAGCTCGTGCAGGTGCAGGGCGATCACCGCCGGGTTGGCGAGCGCGAAGTCGACGTGGAAGTCGACCAGCGCGGCCAGGGCGGAGCGCGGGCGGCCCTCGTTTTCCGCGATCCGGGCCCGGCCGCCGGCGAGCAGTTGCTGGCTGACCGGGATGAGGGCCGCCGCCAGCATCGCCTCCTTGCCGGCGAAGTGGTGGTAGAGGGCGGGACCGGTGACCCCGGCCGCGGCGCCGATGTCGTCCATCGACACGCCGTGGTAGCCGCGGGCGGCGAAGAGCCCGACGGCGATCTCCAGGATCTCCTCCCGGCGCGTGCGGCGTCGTGGTGGCGTCGCGACCGGGTTTACTACCTGCTGCTCGGCGGTCATCCGTGAAGCCTAACGCTGTGTCAAGAGCCAACTGAACGATCGTTAGGGGTCACCGAGACCGTACTCCTTACGCACCGCGGCGGCCTCATCGTCCCTACCCAATGCCTCGAGAACCTCACTCAGCAGCCAGGCACCGTTTTCCTGGGCCGCCGACTCGCGGGGCGCGGCACCGAGGACGGCCCGCAGCACCGGCTCCGCCTCGGCCGGCCGGTCGAGGCGAAGCAGCAGCTCAGCGTGGAGAAGGTCGGCTTGGAGCGCCTCGCCGAACGCGCCGATCGACCGGAAGCCGGCACCCGAGGCGACCGCGCGGCCCAGCGCCTCGTCGGGCCGGTCGGCGCCGATGAGCACGCGCGCACCGTCGAACGCGAGCATCGCCTGCTCCCACGTGGTGGACGGCTCGTCGGGCGGAAGCTGGCGGGCCCGCTCCTCGGCGGTGGTGAGGGTCACTATCGCCTCGTCCGGCTCGTCGGCCCAGCGCAACGCGAGCGCGGTCCACCGGCGGGCGCGTACCTCGTCCAGAACCAGGCCGGCATCCCGGTACCCGTCCGCGGCGGCGGCGAACCGCTTGGCCGCGGCGGCGTCGTGGTCCTGGCGGTACAGGATGTGGCCGGCCTCCTCGTTCATCTGCGAGCGGCCGGGCAGGTTGTCGAACCCGTCGAGGTTGGTCACCAGCTGGTCGAGCAGCGCGAGGGACTCCTCCGGCTGGTCGAGCTCCCGGTA
>WNGE01001123.1_pt1 | contig 46587 bp, 32 predicted proteins | sample 5400651 | NCBI WGS metagenome assembly WNGE01 (sample SAMN13153370, study PRJNA577476) | soil metagenome | isolation source: 60 cm soil or saprolite under grassland replicate 2 | place: USA:California | collected 2016-06-15 | reverse complement strand
CCTCATTATCATCTGGCTCGCCGCCGCGATCGCCTTGTGCCTGGTTTTGCCTATATAAGGCAGATCAGTGCTACTACAGAGGTTTGGGGCCGAGGCCGACCTTGCGGCGCTGCGCAACCTCAACCAGCGGCTCATGGTGGAGAACAGCCGCCTCCTCGAGGGCTCCCATGCCGAAGCGCACTGGTGGTGGCGTGGCTGACCGCACCGTCACGGCCAGGTCCCCGCGCGTGCTGGCGAAGCGCCAGTCGTGCACGTGCTGGTCGTGCAGACCAAGCGCGACACCACGGTGACGATGCACTGGACCGACGAGGACGCCCGCGCGGAGCTGGCGCGCTTCGTCCAGCAGGCATGGCAGCCGCGGCTGGCCGAGGAGCCGATGCCCGCCGACCCAACACGGCGATCGAGCGCTCCTTCGCAGGCGCCCCCGACGACTGCTACTTCCTCGACAGCGTGACCATCTCACCGGCGAGGGAGCCGCAATGACCCACCCAGCAGGCAGCCACGACGGCGCCGCGGTCAAGGTGGGGTTCTGACCAGGCCATCTGAGTGGCTGCCTGCCTGCGTCGTCCCAGCGTAGTGCCACCCCGGCGCCTGCAAGGCCGGTTCGTTCCTCCCTCGCTGCGCTCGGTCCGGTACTCCCGTCCCGTCCGGGACGGCCTGCGGCCGGCCTTTCCGGCGCCGGGGACCCCGGCACCGCTCCGAGGCGGACCGGCAGGCCAACCGCGAGGCCTGCCCGAGCCAAGAAGGAGCAGCGCCCATGCTTGCGCAGCTTTCCACCGCGACCCTCATCGGGGTTGCCGGCTATCCCGTCCGCGTGGAGGTCGACCTCGCCAAAGGGCTTCCCGCCATGACCGTGGCCGGCCTTGACGACGCGGCAGTGCTCCAGGCGCGTGACCGGATCCGCGCGGCCTTCGGCAACGCCGGGTTCGACTGGCCGGACCGGCGCATCACCGTCGCGCTGTCCCCAGCCGACCTGCCCAAGCACGGCGCCGGCTTCGACGTGCCGATCGCGATCGGGCTGCTGGCCGCCGCCGGGCTGGTGTCCACCCGGGCGCTTGCGGGGCTGTGGGCGGTGGGGGAGCTGGGGCTGGGCGGGGACCTGCGCCCGGTCCGAGGCGTGCTCCCAGCGGCGCTGGCGGCCAGGCAGGGCGGGGCGGGGCTGCTGCTGGTGCCACGCGGCAACCTCGCCGAGGCGGCGCTGGTCCCCGGCGTGCCGGTCGCCGGTGCCGGCAGCCTGGCGCAGGTGGCGGGGTGGCTGGGCGGCAAGGGCACGCTGGACGCACCCGGCGGCTCCCGGCCCGCGGCGGCGCCCGCCGTGGTCGAGGACCTCGCCGACGTGCGCGGCCAGCCGCTGGCGCGGCGCGCGTTGGAGATCGCGGCGGCCGGGGGGCACCATCTGCTGCTGACCGGCTCACTCGGCGCGGGCAAGACCATGTTGGCGCGGCGGCTTGGGGGGCTGCTGCCGGAGCTTGCGCGGGACGAGGCGCTGGAGGTCACCCAGGTGCTGTCGGCAGCCGGCCTGCTCGGTGGCGACGCGGGGCTGGTCACGACGCGGCCGTTCCGGGCGCCGCACCATTCGATCTCGGTGGCTGGACTGGTGGGTGGCGGCTCGCGGGTGCCACGGCCGGGGGAGGTCAGCCTGGCGCACCTTGGGGTGCTGTTCCTGGACGACCTGCCCGAATTCGCACGCGCCGCGGTGGAGGCGCTGCGCCGGCCGCTGGAGGCCGGCGAGGTCACGGTGGTCCGGTCAGGCGTCAGCCTGCGGTTTCCCGCGCGGTTCCAGCTCGCCGCGGCGTCCAACCCGTGCCCGTGCGGGTACCTGGGCGACGGCGAGCGGCCGTGTCGCTGTGGCCCGGAGGAGCTGCGCCGCTACGCGCGGCGGCTGTCGGGGCCGCTGCTCGACCGCGTCGACCTGTCCGTGCGGGTGGACCGGGTTGGTGCCACCGAGCTGCAGGCTGCTGCCAGCGGGGAGCCGTCGGCGGTGGTGCGCGAGCGGGTGCGGGCGGCCCGCGAGCGGCAGCAGGCACGCGCCGGGGTGGAGAGCGCGCGGGCGCCCGTGACCGAGCTGGAGGGGCTGTGCCAGCCGACCGCGGCGGCGCGCCGGGTGCTGGCGGCGGCGGTGGACCGGCTGGGGCTGTCGGCGCGCGGCTTCCACCGCTGCCTGCGGGTGACGCGGACGATCGCGGACCTCGCCGGCGTCGAGCGGGTCGACGAGCAGCACGTCCGCGAGGCGCTGGGCCTGCGGCCCTGCTCGACATCGACGGCCACATGACGCAGGTCACCCGCTGAGCACCAGCTCCATCAACGACGCGCACACGTCAGCGCACTGCGTCGCGGTCGACACAGATCGTGGTCGACACAAATGAGGTGAGCGGAGCAATGGCAATCGACGACGTCAAGGCAAAGGTTGCGCGCAGGCGCTCCAACCTCTTGGAGGACATCCAGCGCAGCGAGGACGCAGCGAGGGAGCAGTACCGAGAGGAGGGAGGGATCGCCGAAAGTCTGCGGCTGGGCGTGCGGGACCTGCGGCATCGGGTCAGGGAGATCGACGCGATCCTTGCGATCCTGCGCGAGGGCAACGATATCGAGGCCACGATCGGCAAGCTGGAAGCGCGGCGGAACGAGCATCGCAGCGCGCATGACCGGCTCCCGTTCACGCGGTCGTATGGACCCGCCCGGCACCGACTCGATCTTGCTGCCAGGGACTGCGAGGAGGTCATGCGACTGCTCCGTCTCGAGCTCCTGTTCGACGGGCAGGAAGCGGAGGAAAGCTAGCAACTGCGCGGGGTGCCGGAACGGTGCCCCGCGCACTGTGCTGTGACCTGCCTGCCGGTCGCTTCAGCGTAGTGCCACCCCGGCGTCTGCAAGGCCGGTCCGTTCCTCCCTCGCGTTCGCTCGGTCCGGTACTCCCGTCCCGTCCGGGACGCCCTGCGGGCGGCCTTTCCGACGCCGGGGACCCCGGCACTTCCCCGGACAGGACCGGCAGCCCACGCCTTGGCGCTGCCCTGCCCACGGGAGGTCGCGATGACCGCACCGGCTGCGTTTGCTCGGGCGTCACCGTGGCGGCGTCTGCACTGACCGCCGCCACATCGGTGGATCGACAGCCGCCTGGCCGCCCCGCGAAGGCGCATGGACAGCCACCCCGGTGGGTCTCGGTCCACAACGCACCTGCACCTCCAGCAACGATGGAAGGAGCCCGCATGCCCACCAAGCCCAACGTGCAGTACCTGCCCGTCGACGAGATCGAGCCGTCCCCCGACAACCCCCGCATCGCCGCCGGCGGCAACCTGGGCGACCTCACGGAGCTGACCGAGCTGATCAAGGCCCAGGGGATCTTGCAGCACCTGGTCGTGTGCCCCAAGCGCGACGGCCGCTACCCGCTGGTGTTCGGCGCCCGCCGCCTGGCCGCCGCCAAGCTGGCCGGCCTGACCGAGGTGCCCGCCGAGATCCGCGACTACGACGACGCCCAGCGGTTCTTAGCGATGTACGGCGAGAACTTCGGCCGTGAGGGCCTCACCCCCCTCCAGGAGGCCTACGCCTACCAGCGGGCGCTGGAGCGCAAGGGCCCCGACGGCAAGAAGCTGTTCACCCAGCGCAGCCTCGCCCCGCGGCTCGGGGTCGGCCAGGCCAAGATCTCCAAGTACACCGGCATCTTCAAGCTCCCCGAGCACGTCATCGCCAGGCTCAAGGGCGGCGAGCTGACCATCACCGAAGCGGTCCTGCTGGTGCCGCTGGCCAAGGACCCCGCCAGGGTGGCGGCCGCGCTGCACGACGTCGGCGAGCACCGCGACGTGGACATGGAGACCGCGGTGCGCAAGCAGCAGGCCGACCTGGAGCGCGAGGCCAAGGTCGCCCAGGCCCGCAAGGAGCTGCAGGCGGCCGGCGGCCGTATCGCCCCCGACGACTGGCGCGAGCAGGGCGCCAAGAAATTGGGCGACGGCGTCTACGACCTGCACATGACCGTCGAGGAGCACGCCGCCGAGCCCTGCCACGCCGCGATCGTGACCTACCACGGTGAGGTCGCCCACGTGTGCACCGAGCCCGAGCGGCACCAGCCCGCCAAGGAGAAGGCCCCGGCAGTGGAGCCGACCCCGGCACCCGACCCGGCGCACGCAGAGGCTCCCGCCGCCGAGCCGGCGACCGCCGCGCCGGCCGGCCCCAGCGACCGCCACGCGCCAGCTGCCCCCGTGGCCCCGGCGGCGGCTGCCGACGACGGCCCACAGGCGCTCGCGGTCGAGCCGCCACCGCCGGAGCCCACCCCCGAGGAGCTGGCCGCCAAGGCTCGCATGCAGCAGGCCCGGGCCGCCGCCGAGGCCGAGCGGCAGGAGCGGGAGCGCCGCGAGCGCGAGCGGACCGAGCAGCTGGAGGCCGCCTACCAGGCGCGCGCCGCCGCGTTGCGGGTGCTGCTGGGCGGCCGGCTGTCCCGGCCCGAGGCGAGTCGCCTGCTCGCCCGGTTCCTGGTCGACCTCGCCTTCCAGGACTACTACTACGACGACGGCTACCTGCGCCACGCGCTCAGCCTCGACGAGGCTGCCGGTCAGGGCGAGGGGTCGCCCGTGTTGGCCTTCGCCGCCAAGAACGACGACGCCCTGCTGCGGGCGGCCGTCGCGGTGGTGGCCGAGAACGCCGAGGACGCGCTGGTCGCTGGCGACGAGCCCGACTTCGCGAACCCCATCGTCCGCCTGTACTACCAGTTCCTGACCACGGCGGCGGCCTACCAGCTCTCCGACTTTGAGCGCGCCGAGCTCGGCCTGGACGGCAACAAGGTCGAGCCGGCGGAGGCGCCCGCCCCCGGTGCCGAGGGCGCGCCGGATGCGGAACCGGCGACGACCTAGTCCGCCCGTGGGGGTCGCCCGGCTGCCGGGCGGCCCCCACCACGCAGCAGCACCGCAGCGACGGAGGAGAACAGCAGCTATGAGCGGCCAACGCACGCAGCGGACCCGGTTCGGCTACCTGGTCGGCGACAAGGTCACCGTCACCCTCACCGGCGGCGGACAGCGCCACGGGACGATCGAGGTCCAGGTCAAAGACCCCGACAAGAAGCCGTACCTCGTCAGGTACGACCCGACGCTGGCCGACCCGGAGCCTTGCCCTGCCAACGGCTTCTTCGACGAGCACCAGCTCAGCCGCGACCTGTCGCCACCGTTTGTGGCGCACCAGGATGGGGCCTGTGAGCGGGGCTGTTGGCCGCGGTGGGAGTCTGTTAGTGAGGCGGCCGTGCTATGGGACTGTGCTTGGCTTGCTGGGCGCCGTGGTCCCGTGCCGCTGACCTGCGGCCCTTACATGAGCCGTGCGGTGCACCGTCCTGTCAGAGGTGGCGCAGCGGTGTGGCTGCTGCTGACATCGCCCGGGGACGACGGAATGGCGATTCCGCTGGAATGAGCGTTTCGGGGCAGTCACCGCCTCGAAGGCCGGGGCCGCCTGCTGCGTGACCGGCGGGGCATGCGCCCATGGTTTCTGGGGTTTGTGCCTGCCTGCGTCGTTCCAGCGTAGTGCCACCCCGGCGCCTGCAAGGCCGGTTCGTTCCTCCCTCGCGTTCGCTCGGTCCGGTACTCCCGTCCCGTCCGGGACGCCCTGCGGGCGGCCTTTCCGGCGCCGGGGACCCCGGCACTCCTCCGCAGGGGACCGGCAGGCAACCCGAGGCCTGCCCGACCACGGGAGGTCTCGCCCATGCCGTCCTCTGGCCGCCGTCGCAGGCCGGTTGACCCGCAACTGCCGCTGTGGGCAGGGACCGACGCGGACAACCAGGCGCCCGACGAGCCCGCCGCCGCGGTGCCCGACCAAGACGCCCGGCTGCTGGTCTCGTGGCCTGTCCACGGCGACAGCCAGTTCGGCACCTCTGCCGATATGGACACACGGCACCGCCTGGAAGGCCTGCTCGGCGACGCCCTCCGGGAGCGCGGTCTGGGACAGGTCGACGGGGGCGCTTTCGGGGCGGGCTCCCTTGAGGTGTTCGTCGACGTCGACGCCGACACCTGGCCAGCGGCGTGGGCGACGGTGCGGCCCGTGCTTGCCGACGAAGGCGTTCTCGTCGACGGCGCGCACGTGACGCTCCACCTTGACGGTGCGCACCCGCGCCGGCTGTGGCCACCCGACGAGACTGCCGCCGACAGCGCTGTTGCGCTGGCGGCAGCCGACGCGTCCGGGCCAGCACCTCCGTCACCGCCGGCCCCTGCGGCTGCCGCGCCACAGGCGCACGCGCCCGCCGCCCAGACCGCCCAGCAGCCTGACCCTGCACCAGACCCTGCGGCAGCGTCCCGACCGGCGCCCTCGCCGCGGCCTTCGGGGCCACCGCGGCGGAGCGGCGCCCGGCGCGCGCTGCGCCTGGGGTTCGGCCCCGGCACGCATCCCGCGCCCGGGGGAGACAGACCGCCGCGCCGCGCCGCACCGTCTGGCGGTCGGGGTCCGCTGACCCTGGCACGCGGCAACCTCCACGTCCTGGAGGTCCTCGCGCGGGTTGAGGCTGGGCAGCCGCTCAACGCCGGCCAGCGGGCGGCGCTGGAGCAGTGGGCCGGGTGGGGGCCGATGGCCAAGGCCTTCGACCCCTATGAGCGGACGCGGGCCTGGCAGCAGCTCGGCGCGCGGCTGCGCGAGCTGCTCACCCCCGAGGAGGGCGCCGCCGCGCAGCAGGCCACCGCGACCAGCTTCTACACCAGCCCCACGGTCACCACCGCCATCTGGCGGGCGCTGGTCGGGTTGGGCTTTTCGGGCGGGCCGGTGCTGGAGCCCGGCTGCGGCAGCGGCCTGTTCATCGCCGCGGCGCCCGCGGGCGTGCCGGTCGCCTGGACCGGCGTGGAGCGTGACCCGGTGTCGGCGCGGATCGCCGGGCTGCTGCACCCACACGCGCGCATCATCACCGCACCGCTGGAGCGCGTGTCGCTGCCACCGGCCAGCTTCGCCGCGGCCGTAGGCAACGTGCCGTTCGCCAACGTCACCCCTTACGACCCCTGCGCGCCGAAGAAGCTGAGCCTGCACAACTACTTCGTCTGGCGCGCCGTGCAGGCCGTGCACCCGGGTGGGCTGGTCGCCGTGGTGACCTCCCGGTTCACCCTGGACGTCGAGGAGCCGCGCGCCCGCGCGCTGCTGGCCGAGGACGCCGACCTGGTCGGGGCCGTCCGCCTGCCGTCGGGCGCGTTCCGCCAGTACGGCACCGACGTGGTGACCGACATCCTGGTCCTGCGCCGGCGCGCCAGCACCGCAGCCGACACGACGGCGCCGTGGTGGCTGGCCGCTGACTGGCAGCCGGCGCTGCGGACCACCGTCAACCGCTACTTCCTCGCCCACCCTGAGCAGGTCCTTGGCCGCTTGGCGCCGGCCGGCGGCGCCGCCCACGGCCAGATCCTCGAGGCGATCTTCGACGGCGACCGCGACACCGACCTGGACGCCGCCCTGACCGCGGCGGTGGAGCAGGTCGTGGCCACCGGCGTCCACCAGCGCCAGACGTACACGCCACGGCGCGACCCGACCGTCCTTTGCGACGACGAGGTGATCCTGACTGACCGGGCCGGACGCAAGGACGGCTCCTTCCACCTGGTCAACGGGATCGCCCATCAGGTCAGCAAGGGCCGGCTGGTGCGGGTGCCCCGCGCCGGCGCCGAGCTGCACGCGCTCATCCGGCTCCGCGACGCGGCCGTGGCCCTGCTGGACGCCGAGGCCGACCCGGACACCCCCGACCGGGTGCTGGCGCCGCTGCGCGCGACCCTCAACCGCCGCTACGACGCCTACGCCGCCACCCACGGGCCGCTGAACCGCTGCACGCTCGTCCAGGGCCCGCCCGACGAGGACACCGGCCTGCCGACCTGGAGCCGGCGGCGACCGCCGATGGGCGGGTTCCGCGACGACCCCGACTACGTCACCGTCCTGGCCCTGGAGCTGTACGACGACGACACCGCCACCGCGTCCAAGGCGCCGATCTTCCACCAGCGGGTCAACCGCCGGCCCCAGCGGCCCGAGCGTGCCCGCGACGCCGCCGACGCCGTCGCGTTGTGCCTGGACGAGCACGGCCGCCTCGACATCGACACCCTCGCCCGCCTGCTCGACCTCAGCCCGCAGGAGGTCCCGGCCGCGCTTGGTGACCTCGCCTTCCACGACCCGGCCGAGCAGCGGTGGGTGCCCGCCGACGAGTACCTGTCCGGCGACGTACGGCACAAACTGGAGGTTGCCCGGGCCGCGGCCAACCAGGACCCCGGCCGGTACGGCCGCCAGGTGGCCGCCCTGGTCGCGGTGCAGCCCGCCGACCTCGGCCCCGAGGACATCAAGGCCAAGCTCGGCGCCCCCTGGGTCGAGGCCGGTGACATCCAGGCGTTCCTGACCGAGACCGTCGGCGGGCAGGTCGGCGTGCGCCACAAGCCGCTGACCGCGACCTGGGTCGTTACGGTCGACCGGTGGGAGGCCAGCAGCGGCGCCGCCACCGCCGAGTGGGGCACCGCCCGCTACAACGCCTACGCGCTGGTGCAGCTTGCCTGCAACGGCGGCGCGCCGGTCGTCTACGACGAGGTCGAGCGTGCCGACGGGACGACCACCCGGGTCCGCAACGTCGCTGAGACGATGCTCGCCGAAGCCAAGCTCGAGCGGCTGAACGAGCGGTTCGCCACCTGGCTGTGGGAAGACCCCGAGCGCACCGACCGGCTGGTCGCCGTCTACAACCGCCGCTACAACGCCACCGTCCTGCGCCGCTTCGACGGGTCGCATCTGACCTTCCCCGGCATGGCCGGCTGGTTCGCCCCCTACGACGCGCAGCGCGACATCGCCTACCGCGTCGCGGCCACGCCTGCCGCGCTGTGCGGCTTCGCCGTCGGCGGCGGCAAGACCGCCGCGATGTTCATGAGCGCGGTAACCCTGCGCCGCCTCGGCCTGGCCGCCAAGCCGCTCATCGTCTGCCCCAACCACCTGCTCGAGCAGACCGCCCAGGAAGGCAAGCGGCTGTTCCCGGGCGCCACCATCCTCATGGTCAGCAGCGAGGACGTCGGCAAGGAGCGCCGCAAGCGGTTCGCGGCCCGCTGCGCGGTCGGTGACTGGGACGCGGTGGTGATCACCCAGTCGGCGTTCACCGCCCTGGCCGTGCATCCGGAGACCGAGGCCGCCTGGCTCGCCACCCAGATCGAGCTGTACCGGCGCGCCGCCATGGCCCTGGCCGAGGGGCAGGAGCGGCCCAGCCGCACCGTCAAGCAGGTCGCCAAGCAGGCCGACCGGCTGGAGGCCCGCCAGCGGGAGCTGCTGGACCGCCGCACCGACGACGGCGTGACGTTCGAGCAGCTCGGCGTGGACTACCTGCTGGTGGATGAGGCGCACTATTTCAAGCGGCTCGGCTTCCCGACCCGCATGGAGGGCTTCAACGTCGAGGCGTCGAAGCGGGCGACCGACCTGGCGTTGAAGCTGTGGTGGCTGCGGGGGCGCAACCCGGGTGGGCGCTGCGGGGCGCTGTTTTCCGGCACCCCGGTCTCCAACTCGCTGGCCGAGCTGTACGTGCTGCTGACCTACCTCATGCCCGGCCGGCTCGCGGAGCTGGGCATCGACAGCTTCGACGGCTTCGCCGGCATGTTCATCGAGTTTCGCACCGAGATCGAAGTCGCCCCCGACGGCGGCTCGTTCCGGCTGCACCGCCGGCCGGCCCGGTTCACCAACCTCCCCGAGCTGCGGATGCTGCTCGGCGAGGTCGCCGACATCCGCACCCGCCAGACCCTCGGCCTGGCCACCCCGGACGCCGACGTCGACACCGTGGTCGTGCGCGCCGCGCCGGAGCTGCGCGCCTTTGTCGCCACGCTGGTCGACCGGGCCGACGAGATCCGCGCCGGTGGGGTGGACCGCCGGACCGACAACATGCTGGCGGTCTGCAACGACGGCCGCAAAGCCGCCCTCGACCTGGCATTGGTCGGCATCCACACTGGCGACCCCGGCAAGGTCGGCGCCGTCGTCGAGCGGGTCGCCGCCATCTGGCGGCAGACCGCCGATGACCGCTACCCCGGCAAGGACGGCGACCCTTCGCCGGTGCCCGGCGCGCTGCAGGTCGTCTTCTGCGACCTGGGCACCCCCAGCCGCAAGCGGGGCACGCAGGTGTACGGCAAGATCCGCCGCGGGCTGCTCGCCGCCGGGATCCCCGCTTACCGGATCCGCTGGGTCCACCAGGCCAAGACCGACGCGGCCAAGGCCGCCCTGTTCGCCGACTGCCGCGCCGGGCGGGTCGCGGTCCTGCTGGGCAGCACCGACAAGCTCGGCGTGGGCACCAACATCCAGGACCGCTGCGTCGCCCTCCACCACGTCGACGCCCCCTGGCGGCCAGCCGACGTGGAGCAGCGCGAGGGGCGCGGCCTGCGCCCCGGCAACCACAACCGCCGCGTCGGGGTCATCCGGTACGTCACGGAAGGCTCCTTCGACTCCTACATGTGGCAGGCGCTGGAGCGCAAGGCCCGGTTCATCGCCCAGATCCTCACCGGCAGGCTCACCGCCCGCGTGGTCGAGGACATCGAGGGGGCCGCGCTGTCCTACGCGGAGGTCAAGGCGCTGGCGACTGGTCAGCCGCTGCTGCTGGAGGCGGCCAGCGTCGCCGCCGAGATCGCCCGGCTGCGCAACCTCGCCGCCGGCCACACCCGCGCGCAGCGTCGCCTCCAGGACGAGCGCAACAGGCTGCTCCGCGAGGCCGACGCCGCCGAGGAGCAGGCCCTGGCGGTCGACGCGGTCGCCGGGCACGCCGCCAACCAGGAGCCGGTGTTCAGCTCCTGGGGCGGCCAGTCGTTCGCCGACCGGGCAGCGATCGCCAGGACCCTGGCCGGCGCCGCAGCCGACGCGCTCAAGCGGGGCAGCCCGCAGCATCCCGGCCAGTGGGCTGGGCTGCGCCTGCGCATCGAACCGACGCAGGTGTGGCGGGACGCGGCCTTGGAGGTGACGGCCACCGCCGGCCACCGCCACAGCGCCTCGTTCGCCATGCCCAAGAGCTGGCTGCAGCAGGGGCAGCAGTGGCGGATCGTCGCCGCGCTCGAGCAGCTCGTGCATGCCGCGCCGGCCCGGGCCGAGGAGCTCCGCGCGGTTGCGGCCGCCAAGCGGGCTCGGGCAGCCGACAGCGAGCCGCTGCTCGGCCGGCCGTTCGAGCACACCGACATGCTCACTGCGGCACTCAACCGGCAGCAGCAGATCGACGCGGCCCTGCGCGCCAAGGCCGAGCAGCCCGCCAACCCGCAGCGGCAGTCGGCGCCCGCGGTGGATGCGGTGGATGCGGTGGCCGTACCCGCCGCCAGGTAGTGGGGCTGCGCTGATACCCGCTCAGCCCAGGGCCGACCCCGCTATTGTCACCGCCATCGACGGCGCAGTTCAGCGACCTGATCGACGGCCATAGCGAGTTCAGCTAGACGATTGCGCTGAGGTCCGCCTCGGTCATCGTGCGGATCGCGAGCCTGTCATGACCCCGCCGCTGCTCGGCGCCGCGCGACGTGCAGCTCGGTCAGGTAGCGCTTGCTGATCTGTCCGCCAAAGCGCGTCTCGATCAGCTCAGCGATGCAGCCCAGCAGCCCCCGCTGGGCCGCGGGCGCCATCGCCCGGTGCCCCGAATAGGTGCGCAGGACCTCCAGATACGCCGCCGTCGAATACGACCGCTCCCATTCCCACCGGCGAACCACCACCGGCCCGAACCGGCCCGAGCGCTCCAGCTCCTGGCTGTCCTGCGGGACCTCGGCGGCGGTCGGCAGCCGCACCCCGCCAGGTGGCGTCTCCGGGTCCCAGCGCTCGTAGCAGGCCTGCACCTCCACGAAGAACGCCTGCGTGCCCCCGGCCACGTGATGGGTCGAGACCGTGGCCAGCGCGCCGCCCGGCCGCAGCGCCTCGGCCACCTTGCCAACCCGCACCGCCGGATCGAGCCAGTGCCAGGCGGTCGCGGCCACCACCACGTCGAACGGCCCTGGCGGCAGCGGCCAGTCCTCGAACGCCGCCACGACCACCTCGACGTGCGGGAAGCGCTCAAGGTTGCGGCGGGCGACGGCCGCCAGCTCCGCGCCAAGCTCGACCGCGACGATGTGGCAGCCGCGCTCGGCCAGCGGGACCGTGGCCTGGCCGGTCCCGCAGCCGATCTCCAGCACCCGGCAGCCTGGCCCAAGGCCCGCCACGGCCGCAAGCTCGTCGAACAGCGCCGGCGGATAGCCTGGCCGCGCACGGTAGTACAGCTCGGCGGCCTGATTGAACGTCTCACGCAGCCGAACTCGGTCAGTGCCGGTCATGCTCGAAGGCTACCTGCCCATGGTCTACCGCGCTGTCCGCCACCTCATGTCGATACCTGGCCGTGACAGGCTGATCCCAGATCCCACCGCAGGTTGACATCGCCAGCCGGAGTGCGGCGATCGTCAATCGGAAGAATCGGGCCAGTACTGGGGGTCAGGTGTGGGAGCGCCGCGTTGACCTCAAGTGCAGATGCAGGCGACCTGGCGCGCCAGCAAGTGAACCCTGCGGCGTGCATCGCGGTGAGTACTGCGGTGATCACCTCGTGCGAGGCCGTCTGGCGTAGCATCGCCGACCGCGATCCGGTCCAGCCGCCGCTGCTGCTCGCCCGTTCGTGACAGGCGGGCACCTTCCCACTGCCACCCTTGGGCGACGGGCCACGATCTCATTGTTTCTGCCTGCCCGGGTCCTCCCAGCGTAGTGCCACCCCGGCGCCTGCAAGGCCGGTTCGTTCCTCCCTCGCTGGCGCTCGGTCCGGTACTCCCGTCCTGCGGACGCCCTGCGGGCGGCCTTTCCGGCGCTGGGGACCCGGCACTGCCCGCCAGGGGACCGGCAGGCCACCCAGCGGCCTGCCCACGACCCGGAGGGACCGTCATGCCCAGGTCCGCATCGCCACGCGCCAGCTCGCTTCCCCGGCCACCAGCGGTCGGCTCGGTCGGCAGCGCCAAGGTGCCTTCCTGCCGCCGAGCGCTGTCTGCCAGCTCGTCTCGGCGCTCCTGCCGTCGATGACTGGCGGTACCGGCCGCGAGCTGACCACCGGCGTGACGCCGCGTGAGCGCTTCCTCGGCGGCGCCCGCATCGCCACGTGACCGAGCGTTTCCAACCGCCAGGAGATCGGCATGAGCAACCCGAGTGGACACTTACTGAACCGTCTCGACATCTTCGTCAACCTAGTCGCCGACCGGCATGCGCTCGCGCTTGACCGCGACGGCCGCCTCGAAGGCGCCGAGACGCAGCTCCTCGCCGACGCGCTGGACCTCAGCGATGCGTTCGCGCCGGCGTCGCGCGGTCTGGCCGCGGTCGAATTGCTGCGCGGCCTGGCCGAGGCGATCGGGCTGGTGCGTGACCGTGGGGAGCGCCTGGAGGCGACGACCCTGCGCCATCCCTGGGCGCAGCTCGACCCGGACCTTCGCGCGGGGCTGGTCTTCGCTGCCTGGTGCCACCGCATGCCCTGGGACAAGCTGCTGGGCGACGACCCCGACGGGGCCGCGCGGGTGCTCTGGGCGGGCCGCACGACCGTGCTGCACCTGCTGCTGGACCTGCCGACCGGGACCGACGTCCCCGTGGCCGACATGGCCGCCACGGTCGCGCGGCGCATCGGCCTCCCCAGTGACGACTGGCTGGCCCGCGCCCTTGCGGCCGTGTTCCTCGATCCGCTGGTCGCGCTCGGCGTCGCCGACGTCGCCCCGCCGCCTCCGGACGTCCCCCACACCGCGCGGCTGCGTCCCCAAGCCCGGGACGTCATCGGCGCTGCGCTGATCGCCGCCGGAGAGGACGTGCCGAACCCGGCACCACCGACCGAGCCGTAGGCCTCGCCAGTGCCACCCGGCGCCTGCAAGGCCGGTCCGTTCCTCCCTCGCTCGCGCTCGGTCCGGTCCACCCGTCCGTTCGGGACGCGCTGCGGGGCCGGTCTTTCCGTGGACCGGGGCCTGCTCTCCACAAGGAGCCCGCCATGAGACGCTTCCTGCGCGTGGTCGCCATCAAGCTGCGATGGCGCAAACGCTCCACTCTCGGCCCTGCCAGGGGTGGTCGCCGCCGGGACGCCGCCGAACACACCGTCCGGCCCGGCCGCTTCCACGTGAGCATCCTGCACAACACCGGCTTCGGCAGCTTCTTTGGCTATGAGGACGGCGACCCACTTGTTCGGGTCTTCGACCTGCACGTCGAGGCCGACCAGCCCGCGGCGGCCGCCGAGGTCGTGTTCGCGGTCGCCAACAGCTACCCGGACGAGCTGGTCTGCGATCCGCGCTACGCCGAGGAGGTTGCCGCCTACCGCGCGGCCGGGCTGCGGTCCCTGTCGGTGGGCGACGTCCTGCTCATCCGCGGCGACGCCGATGACGAGACTTCGTGGGCGTGCCTGCCGGCCGGCTGGATCCGGCTCCCCGCGACGCCCGCCTTCACCAACGGGCTGTGAGCCGCGATGGCACGGCCAGCCGCCCAAGCCAGCTCGCCGCGCTTTGCTCTCTCCCGCCCTGAAGGACCGAACAAAGTCGGCGCGGCGGGCGGGTGCCGGCCTGCAGCCGACAATTCCTGTTTCGTGCCGCCGGGTCCCTCCAGCGTCGTGCCACCCGGCGCCTGCAAGGCCGGTCCGTTCCTCCCTCGCTTGCGCTCGGTCCGGTACTCCCGTCCCTTCGGAACGCCCTGCGGGCGGCCTTTCCGGCCCCGGGGACCCGGCACTGACCGGCAGGGGACCGGCAGCCACTGGGCCGCCCACTGCCAGCAGGGCATCGATGCACGCCACCACCCACCGAGCCGGCGAGCCAGCAACCCAGGGTCGTGCATTGCAAGCGCGCCCCTCGGGGAAGCTTCGTCTACGTCGGCCGCCCGAGCACGTTCGGCAACCCGTTTCCGCTGACGGATCCGACCGACGACCGCGAACGTGACCGGGTCATCGCCCAGTACGCCGCGTACTTCGACGCGCGGATCGCGAGCGACCCCGAGTTCCGTCGCGCGGTCGAGACGCTGCGCGGCCGTGACCTTGGCTGCTGGTGCGCCCCGCGACCCTGTCACGGCGACGTCATCCTCGCCTGGCTTGCGGCCCACCCGCGCCAGGAGGCAGCGTGAGCCGCGTGCGACTTGGCGACGGCGAGGACGGTGGGGAAGCATCGACGCCGGCTTTGGCGGCGCTGGAGCTGCGCGCCCACCCTTCCTGCGGGTGGCGCCGCCCGCGGCTTTGGCAGGCGACGGCGAACCGATCCGAAGGAGCGCAACGGTGAGCTTCGAGGAACGCGACGGTGACTTGTTCGCCAGCGACCTGCCCGCGCTGGCCCATGGCTGCAACTGCGCCGGCGCGATGGGCCGCGGCATCGCGGTCGAGTTCCGGCGGCGCTGGCCGGCGATGTTCGTGGAGTACCGGCGTCGCTGCGCGGCCGGGTCGTTTCGGTTGGGCGACGTGTTCATGTGGCCAGCCGACGACCGGGTCATCTTCAACCTCGCCACGCAGCAGCACTGGCGAGCCCGTGCCGACCTGCTCGCGATCGAGCTGGCGACCACGCGCATGCTGGCGCTCGCCGAGCAGCACGGTCTCGCTGCCATCGGCCTGCCCCGCATCGGCGCCGGCCTGGGCGGTCTGGCGTGGCCGCGGGTGCGGGCGGTGCTGGTGCCGCTGGGGGAGCAGGCAGCGGTCCGAATGGTCGTCTTCGCCTACCAGCCCCGTCGAGGCCGGGAAGCCGGCAGGCACGCCGAGGACGGTGCCGGCACCGAACGCAGGGGAGGTCCTCACGCTGCCGGGTGAGACAACCATCGGCAACGGACGGAGCGTCGACCACGACGGCCCTTGGGGCCGTTGACGTTGTCGTGGCCGGCGAGCTGGCCGAGGTGTGCGCGGACAACCTGCAGCGGGGCGACACGGTCACCTGCAGGGGTGTCGTGCACGACGCCACGGTGCTGGCCACCGACGTCAGCTCCGACCGCCAGCGCCGGCCTTGCGGTGTTGGTCACCGCCGGATCGTGACCCACCCCCGTCGGCGCTGACCCCTCCCGCCTGGCCTCGCCGGCTGCGGGCGAGGCGTCGGGCCACGACAGGCCGGCCGCCAGGAGAGGAGAGCAGCGCCATGGCGCGACAGACCGGTAGGAGCAACCACCGACCAGACCGCGACCTGCGCGAGGCCCTCAGGGTGCTTCGTCGCGGCTTCGGCGAGGACCAGGTCGTCGTGCTCGCCACCATCCGCCACGGCGACCGGAGCGCGCAGGCCAGGCCCGCGCCGCGCCGCACGCCCGCGCCTCCGCCACGGTCGGCGGTGCAGCTCCCGGTGGCCGTCGGCCGACGGCGCACGCCGAGTGGGGGACAGCGCCAGTTGCGCTTCCAGCCCGTGGCGGTGGAGGGCACCCGCCGGTCGAGGCGCTCTCCCCAGCTGGATGCAGTGGCAGATCACCCGGGCCGCGTGACGGGAGCCTGCGCTGGGGGAGCGGCGCCGCCAGACGGCACCCGCCCGCCGGCTGCTGCGACCACGAAAGGAGACAAGCTCACATGGGTCGAGGCCTGCTGCTGACCTACCTGCAACTCCCCGACGAGGGCGACCCGGACTACGCCGCCGGCCACACGGCGGTCGGCCAGCTCACCATCGACGCGATCGAGCTCGACTGGAACCTCGGCCAAGCGGTCAGCACCGAGCTGGAGGACGCCGGGCCGCCCGCCGGCGCGGCCGGCGACTGGCCAAGCGAGCAGGATTTCCTGGTCGCGGCCAAGCGGCGGCTGCACCGGCGCATCGATGAGCTGCGGGTCGCCTACGGTGACGAGGAGGCCAGCGGCGAGTGGATGGTGTTCGAGCTGTTTGGCCACCGGCTGTTGGTGACCGGCGGGTGGGGCTCGGGTGACTCGCCCTGCGAGCTGTACGACATCATCGACGAGCTGAGCGACTGCCCGGCCGTGCTGCGCGCCATGGGCTGCGACCTCGATGTCGGCGCCTGACCCTGCGGCGACCCGCGTGCGCATCGTGCGCACTGACGACGCTGTCCACCATATCGTGGCGGCTCGGGCCGCAACTGGGGCGAGCGATAGGATTGGACGATGACCAGCGGCGACTACCGGCCTGCCAGCTCGATCGAACCGGGCTGGCAAGTCCTGGTGGATGGTCAGTGGCTGACCGTCGACATGACCATGGAGACCGAGCGCGACGATGGCGTGCGCGTCATCTGGTTCTACTTCGCTGGTCATCGGCCCGCCGCCGCGGTCAAAACCGACGCTGTTCGATCGAAACCTCCAGAGGAGGTCGACTAGCACCAGCACAGGCGGCGCCGGGCATGGCACCCTCGCGCGACTCCACGCAAGCTCCAAGGACCAACACCCCGCCTCTGAGCAGTAGCAACGTGGTCAGTCACAGTTTGCGCTCGTCGGGGAATCGTCAGGAGCCAGCGGGATCAGGAATCCGGGGCGAGTGGGCTGAGGCGTTGGGCGATGGCGCCTGCCTGGACGCGGTTGGCGACATCCAGCTTCCGCAGGATGTTGGAGACGTGGACGCTGGCGGTCTTGGGGCTGATAAAGAGCTCCTCGGCGATCTGCCGGTTGCTCAGGCCGGCGCCGAGCATCCTGAGCACCTCGAGCTCCCGTTGGGTCAGCCCGAGCCGCGCCGCCTCGCTGGGCGCCGTGGGCGCAGGCTCGGCGACGGCCGGGGCGAGTTGGATCCGGGCGCGGGTGGCCAGCGCCTCGATCTCGCGCTGCAGCAGCGCGGCACCCAGCCGGCGTGCGCTCTCCCACGCCGTGGTGAGCAGCTCGCCGGCGTCGCGCCGGGCAGCCCCGCCGGTCAGCAGCGCCTCGGCCTGGCGCCAGCGGGCGTAGGTGGCCGGCCACGGGTAGGCGAGGGCGTCCCAGGCCGCTGCGGCATCGGCCCAGCGAGCCGGGTCGCCGTCGCCAGCGACCCGCGACCACTCCGCCTCGGCGGCCAGCAGGCCCGCCCGAGCAGGTGGGAGCAGCGCTGTCCCCATCGCCTTGCCCAGCTCTCGCGCGCGCTCCACAAGCGCGACGGCCACGCGACGCGACTCGTCCACCTCGCCGGCCTCGCCGCTGCCGGACGAGATATGCGCGTGCTCCACCCGCGCCGCCTCTGCCGCAAGGCCGACCACGCAGAGGCTCATCGTGATCTCCGGGTCGTCGGTCCCTGTGAGCATCGCCAGACCGTTGGCGACCGCGTCGCGCGCATCGTCGAGATGGCCCTCCCAGATGGCCGCTTCCGCCATGAGCTCGCACAAAGGCTTGACCGCCTGCGGGTCCGGAAGCCCCGCATTGCTGATGTCCTCCATGAGCTGGGTGAGCTCGGCGCGGACAGCAGCGGCGTCCCCACGCCGAAGGCGGCAGTGGGCGCGGTTGACCTGCAGCACGGCCACGATGGGCCCAGGGAGGTCCAGATCGACGGCCTGGTCCAGGAGCCGGTCCGCCTCGTCCCAGCGGCCGAGCAGCGTCAGCGCCTCAGCGGCGTTGCCGAGGGCGATCATGCCGACCGCCCGCGCGAGCCCGAGGCGGCGCAGGGCCGCAAGGCCCTCCCGCGCCACCTGGGCCGCCTCCTCGCAGCGGCCGGCGCTGAGCAGGACCTGCGAGTGGTTGATCCAGGAGCGGCCCACCTCGGTGATGGCACCGGCCTGCTCGGCCACGGCGCGTGCCCGCTCCAGATAGGCGACCCCGTGGTCGACCTGGCCGAGGAGGCGGATGGCCGTGCCGAGGGTGGTGAGCGCGCTGGCTTCCTCGGCCCGGGCGCCGACCTGCCGGGCGACGGCGATCGCCCGCTCGCACACTCCGGCGGCCTGCTGGTTGCGTCCCCGCATCAGCAGCAGCCGGCCGTGGCCGGCGAGCACCATCGCCAGCTCCCGTGTCGGGGGCTCAACCGGGACCACCGCTAGCGCCTGCTCCATGGCGTCGATCGCCTCGCGCAGGTCGGGTGAGGCGTACCAGTGGCAGCGGGAGAGCAGCTCAAGGACGACGGCGGCCCGCAGCGGCTCGGCTGCCTGGTCGATGGTCCCGAGCGCCAGCCGGCCCAGCCTGATGGCGGCGTCGACCTCGCCGGCCTGATACGCCGCGTGGGCGGCGGACTCGAGCAGGCCGGCGCGGTCCAGCGGGCTCTCCACGGTGGCCGCGGGCGCCTGCTCCAACAGCTCTAGAGCGCGCTCATAGTGGCGGAAGGCCTCGGCGTGCGCGTAGGTGGCCTCGGCGGCCACGGCGGCGCGGACCGCGGCCGGCAGGGCGGCGCGCAGGTCGTTGGCGGCATACCAGTGGTGCGCGAGCTGCCCGAGCTCCACGGCCGTCGCGTGGCCGCCGCGCTCCTGGACACGCTCGGCGAGAGCGCGCGCATACGCCGCATGCAGCGGGCCGCGTTCGACATGCAGCAGGTCGTCGTAGATCGCCTCCTGAACCAGGGCGTGGCGGAAGGCGTAGCCGTCGCCTGGCGCCTCGGCCAGCACGTGCCGGACGACCGCCTCCCGGAGCAGCTCGACCAGCCCCCCCTCCGGTTCGGCCGCCACCGTTGCGAGCAGGTGGTGGTCGACCCTGCGACCGGCGACCGCGGCCACCTGCAACACTCGCTGCGCGGCGTTGGGCAGCGCTTCCACCCTGGCCAGTAGCAGATCCCGGAGCGCCTCCGGGAGCTGGGTGCCCTCGGCGTGGGCGGTGGCCAGCTCCTCGGCGAAGAAGGGGTTACCATCCGATCGATCCCAGACGTCGGCGACCAGCCCAGGGGCGGGTGCGTGGCCGAGGATCTCGGTGAGCAGCTCGGTCAGCTCGTGGCGGGTGAGCCGGCGCAGGTCGATGCGTTCCGCGCGGCCGCCGCGCTCGAGCTCGGCGAGGAACGGACGCAGCGGATGGCGGCGGTGCAGCTCGTCCGATCGGACGGTGAGCAGCAACGTGACACCCCGCCGCAGGTTGCGGACCAGGAACGCGAGCAGGTCACGGGTGGACCGGTCGGCCCAGTGCAGGTCCTCGACCACCAGCACGACCGCCCTGGCGTCCGCCAGGCGGTGCAGGACCCCCAGCAGCAGCTCGAGGAACCGCGCAGGCGGAGTCTCGGCCGCACCGGCGGCTGGCTCACCCAGCTCTGGCACCAGCCTGGCGAGCTCGCCGCGGGCGCCGTCGAGCACGCCGGCCAACTCGTCCGCACCGAGCATCATGGGGAGCGACCGCAGCGCCTCGGCCAACGGCGCGTACGGCAGCGTGTCGCCGCCGACGTCCAGGCAGCCGCCGACCAGGACGGCTGCGCCGGCCACCTCGGCCTCCCGCGCCAACTCCAGCACCAGCCGCGTCTTGCCCACGCCAGCTTCGCCCGCGACCACCACAGTGGCGGGCGACCCAGCGACCGCACGCCGGAGGGCCGCGCGGAGCCGGGAGAGCTCGTCATCACGGCCGACAAGCACCGCGCTCGACACCCGCCTGACCATGATCTGATGATCGCAGACGGCGACGACATGGGGAACGCCAACCACCAACAGCGCATGACTCCACGCCGACAACCAGCCCAGGCAAGATCGCCAACAACCCCCTGTTGGTGCAGGTCAGAGGGTCGTTGATGATCCGTTGGTGGTCTTGGGGTGGCATCATGCGAACACCCCGCTGCTGGTGGACGGCCCGCCGATCGCGCTGGCCGCGCGCAACGCCGTGCTCCGCCGAGGCGATGGTGACCGATAAGGATTGCTCGGGTCAGGTTTCCATCGGAACGCCTTGTGAGGCCGTTCGGGGCTCCCGCGCGGCGTCGGACCCACGACTGGACGCAGCCAAGCCACCGCTCGGCCCTGGCCGTCTGGCGGCCAATGAATTCGGCCGCGAGCAATTGCCTTTGGGCGCCGGTGCCGAAGCGTGTCCTCACGACTAGCAAGCCGCTGGTCACGAAGGACCGTCCAACCGCGATGCCGCCGTCGGCCCCCCAAGCCGGCTGTCCGGGTTGGGACCGCGTTCGCGCTCGGCGCCGACGAGCGAGTGTGGCTCCACAGCGCTGTCGGCGGCTGCGGCGCTGCGCGCCGGGCGGTGCCGGCCTGCGGCCGGCAACTGCTCTTTCGTCCCGCCGGGTCCCCCAGCATAGTACCACCCCGGCCCCTGCAAGGCCGGTCCGTTCCTCCCTCGCTTTGCTCGGTCCGGTACTCCCGTCCCTTCGGGACGCCTGCGGCTGCCTTTCCGGGGCCAGGACCCCGGCACTCCACCGGGGTCATCCCAGCGGGTCACCAGGCCCGCGCGCACCCGAGGAGGGCGCCATGGACCTCAACGTCGTCACCATCACCGGCCGACTCGCCGCCGACCCCGAGCCCTACGCCACCGGCAACGGCAGCGACGTCACCAGGCTGCGCGTCGCGGTCGGCCGCCCGAAGCGGCCAGGGCAGCAGCGTTCGGAGGCTGACTTCATCGACGTGGTCGTCTGGGAGGAGCTCGCCAGGCTCGCCGTGCGGTACCTGGCCAAGGGCTTGCGGGTCGGCGTCACGGGCCGCCTGCAGCAGCGGACCTGGACCAGCCCGGAGGGCACCCGCTCCCGGCTGCAGGTGGTCGCGGGCCAGCTCCAGTTCATCGACTACAAGGGGAACGGCGAGCAGGGTCCCGCCCAGCCCACCGATGGGCCCCGTCCCGTCACGGCCGAGCCGGCCGAGCCCGCCGCCGAGGTCGCCGAGCCGCACGCCGACGCGTCCCGGGCGGTCGCCGAGGTCGTCGTCCAGGCTGACGGCGGCGCCCGCAGCAACCCTGGCCCGGCCGGCTACGGGGTCGTGGTGACGACCGCGGCTGGCGAGGTCCTGGCGGAGCTGGCCGAGCCGATCGGCTGGGCGACCAACAACGCCGCTGAGTACCGGGCGGTGATCGCCGGGCTGGAGCGGGCCCTCGCGCTCGGCGCTCGCCGCGTCCAGGTCCAGGCCGATTCGCAGCTGGTGGTCCGGCAGCTCACGGGCGCCTGGCAGGTCAAGACCGCCGCGTTGCAGTCGCTGTGGACGCAGGCCCGCCGCCTCGCCGAGCAGTTCGAGCAGGTCAGCTTCGAGCAGGTCCCCCGCGAGGAGAACCGCCGCGCCGACGCCCTGGCCAACCAGGCCATGAACGCCCAGGGCGCGGTCGCCAGCCCGGACCAGGTGACGGCCGAGCAGGCCCCGGCGCACGACGCGCCGCCCGCTGCGGCGTCGGCGACCGCTGCGCCCGAGGGCGCTAGCGAGGAGCCCAGCTAGCTCCGGCCAGCTCCGCGCAGGCCCCGGCGTCGAAGTCGGGGCCTGCACCGTTCAGCATCACCAGCCTGACCCACTTGATGGCCGGCGCACTGTTGGTTTCCGCCACGGCCGCCGTGTCCCACCGGGACCGACCGTGCCACCCCGAGCACCAAGGAGCCTTGCATGGCCACCACCAACGAGCCGGCGTTCCTGCGCACCGCGGAGGTCGCCGGCATCCTGCACGTTTCGCCCAAGACGGTGTCCCGCTGGGCCAAGGAGGGCAAGCTCCCGTTCCTCCGGACCCTCGGCGGCCACCGCCGCTACCCGGAGCAGGAGGTCCGCGAATTGGCGGACCGGCTCCACGAGTGGCCGATGGCGTAGCACCGGTCGTCGGGCCACTGGCTGCCGTCGAGGAGGCAAGGCGCAGCGTGGTGTTCGCGTCAGCGTCTTGCCTCCTCCCCGTCCCGCCGGGTCTCCTCAGCATAGTGCCACCCCGGCCCCTGCAAGGCCGGTCCGTTCCTCCCTCGCTTTGCTCGGTCCGGTACTCCCGTCCCTTCGGGACGCCTGCGGCGGCTTTTCCGGGGCCGGGGACCCGGCACTCCAACGGGGTGACACCCGGCAGGTCACCAAGGCCCGCCCGCACCCGAGGAGGCCGTGATGGTCCACATCACCCCCACCATCAACGAGGGCGTCTCCAACCTGCACTGTGACGTGGACTGGTGGGGCGACCAGGCGCCCAGCGACCGGGCCCTCGACATCGCTGTCGCCCACGAGCTGAGCCCCGAGCACCGCGCGGCCGAAGTCGACGACGCGCTGTTCGAGCTGCTCGCCGAGGCGATGCGGGACGAGCGCGGCTACTAGCCACCGCCGGGCCACCCCCCTTCCGAGAGGGTGACCTTCGGCCTGCTGCTGGCGCTCCGCGCCGTTCCCAGCCACCCCAGCCTCAAGGAGACGACCCGTGCAACCTCAGCCTCGGCTGCGGCCCGCCTTGCGCTTGCTGCACGGCTGGTGGGTGGTGAGCTGCCCCGACTGCGGCTACGAACTCGCCCGCAGCGACCGTCGGCGACGACACCGACGTTCATCCGTGCCCTCGCTCCGGCTCCGGCTGCTGGTTAGCGAGCCGCACGGTTGCATAGCCCACGCCGGCGCGCAAGGGGCACCCAGGACGACGTCGTGCAGGCCGGCTTCGCCGGACCTTGATCCAGGCGACGTCGCCCTGGGCTCCTCCAAAGTTCTGGCCGGCGCGGAGCCGGCTTCGCCGGCACGTTTCCCATTCCGGCCACAACTTTGCCCCGACCCCTTGCGCGCCGGCGTGCTCGCCCATGCGATCCGGGGCTCGCAACCGCACCCGAGCCCCAAGGAGGACACGATGGACACCTTCGTCACCGTCGTCGGCAACCTCACCGACGACCCCGAGCTGCGCTTCACCCCGGGCGGTGTGGCGGTCGCCAACTTCCGCCTGGCGGTCACCCCCCGCATCCGCGAGGGCGAGGGCTGGAAGGACGGCGACACCTCGTTCTTCCGCATCACCGCCTGGCGGCAGCTTGCCGAGAACGTCACCGAGTCGCTGGGCAAGGGCCACCGCGCCGTGGTGATCGGCCGGCTGAAGACTCGCACCTGGGAGACCCCCGAGGGCGACAAGCGCTCCGCGGTGGAGATCGACGCCGACGAGGTCGCCCCGAGCCTGAAGTGGGCCACGGCCAAGCCGCAGCGGACCGGCAAGGCTGCCGCCAGCGGCGGGCAGTTCAACAACGAGCCGCCGTTCTAGCCACACCCCTCCCGGGCCCCGGCCGAGCGCCGGGGCCCCGGCGGTTGCTGCCACCTTCTCCGATCACCAGCAACGGCCTCGCCGGCGGCGTCGCCGCCGGCGCCGCGGCCGGGACCCTGCACCCGGCCGCGGACCGGCCGTTCCTCGCGGCCACCCGGCCAGATCCCGCGCCGCTGCCGGGCCGCGTCAAGGGCGCTTCGCGTCCCTGCGGGACCGCCTGCGGCGGCCCTTGACCCGGCCCGGCGGCGCGGGCCGGCGTCCGCGCCGCCCTCCGGGGCGCAGCAGAGGCCGGCTGACCGCGAGGCTCACAGCATCAGCCGTTGCGACCGTCGGCTGCTGTGAGGTTCCCGTTCAGGAGGTCGGTGAGCTCGGCGGCGGAGGCTTGCCGGTGAGCGCACCGCCGACGCCTGCGGTGGTGCCTGCCCGGCCGAGTGGCTCGGTTCCCAGCCACGACCACAAGGAGCGCTGACGGTGAGCGCGACCCTGGCAGCACTGGAGGCGGCCTACCTCAGCGGCGGCTGGGCTGTCCTGGACGACTGGATGCCATCCGAGGACGAGCTCGCCGACCGGAAGGAACGCGCCTGGGAGGCAGCCGACGAGGTCCACGCCCGATGGTTGGGGGTGCTGCGCGTGGTGATGGCTGACCACCTGGCACCGCGGCGGGTGAGAGCATTGTGGCTGCGGCTGCTCACCGTCGTCAGCTGGCTGCCAGCCCCCGACCGCGACGCGCTGCGTTGCTACCTCACCACCGATCTGCCGCTGGACGTGCTGGCGGCGCTACTGCGCATGCCAGAGCACGTCTTCTGCGAGCTCCTGCTGGCCGCCACCCAGACGCTGCTCGGGCCGGCAAGCGACCACGACGACGACCCGGCGTCACTCACCGCGATCCTCACACGCGCGGCGCGTCGGCTCGGTCGCCGCCTGCCAACGGCCCCGCCGCGCGGGCAGGTGGCGCCGCGCCTGCCCGCAGCCCGACGGACGCTGATTCCCGCGGAATCGGCGGCCATCGGCGGGACAGGTGGCCGTGCCCGCCGAGCTGCGCCTGGCTGCTCGCCACAGGATGCGCCACCCCGGACCGCCGCAAGGGCGCTGCGCGTCCCTGCGGGACCGCCGGCGGCGGCCCTTGCCCCGGCCCGGGGTCCCCGGCCGCAGCAGGAAGGCGACCAGCAACCTCGCTCCAGGAGGCGCGCCCATGCATGAGGAAGGCACCTGCCGCAACGAGGGCTGCGGGCGGCCAGGGCCGCTGCTGGCGGATGGCTGCTGCTCCCAGGCCTGCCGTGAGGCGGTCGCGGTCGGCGAGCACATCGAGCAGACCCACGCCCGGCAGGCGCGGATCCGCCAGCAGCTCGCCGGACTCGACCCGGTCGCCGCGGCGCGGCGGCTCCGGGAGCTTCTCCAGGCCGAGGAGGCCGCGGAGCTGGCCGCCGGCTGCCGCCATCTGACCGTCATCCACGGCGACCTCGAGCGCGCCGAGGACTGGGAGCTCCTTGAGCGGCTCATCGAGGTGATCGAGGCCGCGTGCGCCGGGCGCCGCTGGCGCCGGACCGGCCGCAACGACCGCCTGACCCTGACCGTCGGCCCACCCGACGCCGACCGGGTCGTGGCTGGCCTGGCGGAGCTGGCCCACGAGCTCGCCGAGGAGGCGGCCGCCGCCGGCGGCTGGCGCTGGCGGGTCGCTCTCCTCAAGCACCCGCGGGAGCGGTGGTGAGTTGGCGCGCCCGCCCGCTCCGCGAGGGGCCGGACCTGCCGGTGCTCACCAGGGTGGGCCTGCCTGGTCGTCCCATGGTGGGCCACCCCGAACCGCGTCAAGCGCACGCCCAAACAAGTCGGCTCCTGAGCCGCCTTCGGCGGCGGTTGACCGACGGCCGACTTCTTTGTGCCAACCCGCGCTTGACCCGGCCCGGGTCCCCGGCCTGGGGGTGGGACGACGACCAGGCGGGCCACACCCCAGGAGGAAGGCCATGGATGGCGGCATCGGCCACTGCAAGAACCCGGCGTGCATGCAGCTCGAGGCGCTCACCGAGGACGGCTTCTGCGGCGAGGAGTGCCGCGTGCAGGTGACCGGCTGCTCGGTGCCTGGCTGCGGCTGCGGCGGCGCCGACGAGGGGGTCAGCCGCTGCACCGACTGTGAGCGCTACTCCGCCGGCGTGGTCGGCGGTCGCTGCCCGGACTGCCGCGTGCTCGGGGCCCGGTCATGACCGCCGCGCGGCCCCGCCAGCGGGTTGCCTGCCCGTGCGGCTGGGTCGGGTATCGGGTCGACCCGAACGCCCGCGACTGCCCGGCGCGCGGCTGCCCCCGCGAGAAGGTCCAGGCACTGTGGACCGCCGGGCAGGGGCCCGGTCGGTCGATCGTGTACCTGCTGCACTTCCACTGGCCGCTGCGGCTCGTCGACGGCGAGCTCCGGGAGGTCCCCCCAGCGGGCTTCCACGCCCGCCACTACTGCGGGTGGACCTGTGACCTGCCAGCCCGCCTCCGCGACCACCTCACCGGCGTCTACGTCCGAGGCGGGAAGCAGCGCGGCCGTGGCGCCAGGCTGGTCGCTGCCGCGATCGCCGCCGGCGCCACCGTCGAGCTCGCCCGCATCTGGCATGCGCCCAGGGCGTTCGAGCAGTTCCTCAAGCAGCGCCGCAAGGACGGCTCGACCCGCTGCGGCGCCAAGCGGGCCCTCACAACGCTCTGCCCGATCTGCGACGGCCACGCGCTGCGACGCTACCCGCAGCAGCGCGTCTACCGGCTGCTCGGCCTCAAGAAGCCCGCCCAACTCCGCCAGGAGCGCCGCGACCGCGCCGCCGCCCGCGCCCGCCACCGCGCCGAAGTGGCCGCCGGCGTGTGGGACGCCGACCGCGAGTGGGCGCTGGCGTTCCCGGACCAGGCGTACGGCACGCCAGACGTCGCGCAGGCCTGAGCCCGGCGGGGGAGGGCCCGGTCTGCCCCTACGCCGCCGCATCAGCGCGCCCCGCCCGGCAGTGCCGCGGTGGGGACCAGTTCGCCGGCGGTGTCCCGGCAGTCCCACGGTGCCGCCGTGCCAGGCGCCGACCTCGTGGCAACCGACCCCTTAAGGCTGTCGCCTTCAGCGCCGACCCCAACGGCACGACCCGACGAGGTGCCACGCTGCACCTCGTCGCCCTCCCAGTCGGCGACGCCTTCGCCGCGGCGAGCCCTCGGCCGCGCCGCGCTCCCATCCCTTGGCTGTGCCCGTGGCTCGACGCCGCCGACGACTTCCACAGACTTGCACTTGCAGTGCGAGCGACGGTGAGCCTGCCGGTGAGCTCCAGGGTTCACGCTGCCACTCCGACCTGCTCACCCGGCCCGGTTCACGCCGGGTGTGGGCGCTGGACCCAGGGAGGAGCGGTGCTCAACATCGGCAAGCTGCTGCGCGGCAAGGAGCGTTACTACCTCGATCAGGTCGCCCGCAGCCAGGAGGAGTATTACACCGGCGCTGGCGAGGCGCCGGGGCAGTGGGCAGGCGCGGCCGCCGCCGAGCTCGGCGTCGCCGGCGAGGTCAGCGAGGACGGGCTGCTGCGGATGCTCGCCGGCGCGCACCCCGACACCGCCGTGCGGCTTGGCGGGCCACCACGCGGCGAGCGGGTCCTGGCGTTCGACCTGACGTTCCGGGCGCCGAAGAGCGTCAGCCTGCTGTATGCGCTGGGTGGGCCGCGAGTGAGCGCGACCGCCCAGGAAGGCCACCGCCGCGCCTTGGCCGCCGCGCTTGGCTACCTGGAGCGGCACGCCGCCGTCGCCCGCCGCGGCCAAGGCGGCCAGCAGCTGGTGCGCGGCAACGGGTTCGTCGCGGCGGTGTTCCAGCACCGCACCAGCCGGGCCGGCGACCCCCTGCTGCACAGCCACGTGCTGGTCGCCAACCTGACGCGCGGGCCGGACGGCCGCTGGACGGCGCTGGACGGGCGCGCCCTGTACGCCCACGCCAGGACCGCCGGCTACCTGTACCAGGCGGTGCTGCGCCACGAGCTCACCCGCCAGCTCGGCGTCGCCTGGGACAGGGTCCACAACGGGGTCGCGGACCTCGCCGGGATCCCCCGGTCGGTGCTGGTGGCGTTCTCCCGGCGCCGCCAGCAGATCACCCGGCGGCTGGCGGAGCGGGGCGAGCACTCCGCCAAGAGCGCCCAGACCGCCGCCCTGGACACCCGCGGCGCCAAAGAGCGCGGCGTCAGCCAGCAGACCCTGCACGGCCGCTGGCGGCAGCAGGCCGAAGCGGTCGGCTTTGCGGCGCGGGACCTGGAGGCCGTGGTGGACCAGGCCGCCCACCGGCCCGCCGCGGGGATCGACCAGGACCGGCTCATCGCCCACCTGGCCGGGCCCAAGGGGCTCACCAGGGAGGCGAGCACGTTCTGCCGCCGCGACGTGCTGCGGGCCATCTGCGAGCAGCTCCCGGCCGGCGCGGACCTGACCGACATCGAACATCTCGCCGACCGGTTCCTGCGCGCCGAGGGGCACGTCATCCCCGTCACCTACACCGACGGGGACCTGGCCTCTGCCCCGGCCGGGGATAGCATCCGGCGGGCCGACGGGCGGGCCGTCGCCGCCCGGGCCGACACCCAGCGGTACTCCACCTGTGAGCTGGTCGCGCTGGAGACCAACGTGGTCGCAGCGGCAGAGCGCCGCCAAGACGAGGGCGCCGGCGTGGTCGGCGGGCAGCTCCTGGACGCGGTCCTCGCCAGCCACGCCGGCCGCACCACCGCGCGGGCCAGCGCCGGCACGCCGCCGCCGCGGCTTGCCGCCGACCAGCAGGCCATGGTCCGCGCCCTGACCGCCTCTGGGCATGGCGTGCAGGTGGTCAACGCCCACGCCGGCACCGGCAAGACCTTCGCGCTGGACGCCGCCCGGGCCGCCTGGCAGCAAGCCGGCTACCGGGTGCTTGGCGCCGCCCTTGCCGCGCAGGCGGCCAAGGAGCTCGCCGACGGCGCCGGCATCGACAGCAGCACGATCGCCCGGCTGCTGGGGGACCTGGAGGACCCGCGCGCGCCGGGGCTGGGGCCCGGCACCGTCCTGGTCGTCGACGAGGCCACCATGGTCGGCACCCGGCAGCTCGGCCGGCTGCTTGAGCATGCCGAGCAGGCCAGCGCCAAGGTCGCGCTGGTCGGCGACACCGCGCAGCTTCCCGAGATCGACTGCGGCGGCCTGTTCCGCGGCCTGACCGTCCGGCTCGGCGCCATCCAGCTCGCCGAGAACCGCCGCCAGACCCTCCAGTGGGAGCGGGAGGCGCTGGAGCTCCTGCGTGCCGGCGACCCCGGCGCCGCGATCGGCCGCTACTGGCAGCACGACCGGGTGGTCGTGCGCGGCAGCGCGCCCGCCCTGCGCCGCCAGCTCGTCGCGGACTGGTGGGCGGCGATGGGGCGCACCGACGAGCAACCCCCGATCATGATCGCCGCCCGCCGCGCCGACGTCGCCGACCTCAACGGCCGGGCGCGGGCGCTGATGGCCGCCGACGGGCGCCTCGGCACCCAGGCGCTGACGGTGGGGGAGCAGCAGTTCGCCGTCGGCGACCGCATCGTCACGCTGCATAACCAGCACCGCCGGCTCGGCTGCCTCAACGGCACCCGCGGCACGGTCACCGGCGTCGACCTGGACGCTGGCGCCTTGGAGGTCCGCGCCGACGACGGCCGCACCCTGCGGCTGCCCCGCTGGTACCTGACCGGCTCACCGCGGCGGCCCCGCCGCCGGGTCGACTACGGCTACGCGATCACCGGCCACAAGGTGGAGGGGATGACCACCGACCGGGCGTTCGTGCTCGGCTCCGAGGATCTTTATAAGGAGTGGGGCTACACGGCGATGAGCCGTGGCCGCACGGAGAACAAGCTGTACCTGGTCGTCGGCGACAACCCCCTCGCCGAGGAGCTGGATGTGCTCGGCCAGCCCAAGCGGGACCCGGTGGCCGGGATCGTGCGGGCGCTTGGCCGCAGCCGCGCCAAGCGGCTCGCCCTCGACCACCTGGCCGCCGCCGGAGACCACGCGACCGCGCTGCCTGAGCTGCCCGACGCGGCGTTGCGCGCCCGCGTCGACCACGCCGCCGCGCTGCTCGAGCAGCGTCCCCGCCTGAGCGCCCAGACCACCACCGCCGAGCTCCGCCAGCAGCAGGCCCGGCTGCGCGGCTACCGGCGCGACGAGCTGCGCTGGCTCGCCGACACCCGCGAGCGGCTGGCAGGGGGCGGGCATGGCCGTGGCCAGCGGCGCCGGCTGCAGGCCGCGCTCGGCGACCGCGAGGCAGCCGTCGCGCAGCTCGACCGGCGCCTGGCAGACCTCGAGCGGCGCCTGGCGGACCTGGACCGCGAGCGGGCCGCCCAGGCGGCCTGGGACCGCGACCACGCCACCCCGCTCGGCGAGGCGCTCGTGTACGGCCGGGAGCTGTCGCACCGCGAGCTGGCCGCCGTGGTCCAGCTCGAGCAGGACCCGCCCGGCTACCTGGTCGCCGCCCTCGGCGGGCGGCCCGCCACGCCCGCCGCCCGGGCCGCCTGGCGGGCGGGCGCCACCGCGATCCAGGCCTACCGCACCAGCCACGGCATCGACGACCCCGACAGCGCGCTCGGCCCCACCCCCATCGATCCGGATGCCGAACTGGAGATCGCCGCCACCGCCCGGCTCATCCACGTCGCCGTCCGCACCATCGAGCAGGCCGACGACCCCGAGCTTCCCCTGCCGACCCCCGACCACGTCCGCGACCTCGCCATGTAGGCCCCCCGTGGAGATACCCGTGCGAGACCCGTTCCGCAGCCAAGCGCCTCGGCCATCCCGCCCTCGCGCCTCGGCGCGGACTGCTACTGGACAGCCGTGGCCTCGTGGCCTTCGCACGGCTCCATGCCTTGGTGCCCGATACGATGACGCCTCCTACGCCGGCTGCGCGCTGCAGACTCGGCAAGATAGCCAACCGCGCGAGCAGGCGCTGGCCACTGTCGAAAGCCGGCTGGTCACCGCCGGCCGAGAACTTGCCCGGCTGGAGCACGCCGAAGCGTCGGCGGCTGCAGGAAACGTCTGCGTGTCATGCCCCGATGATGCGGAGCTTCGCACCTTGGGTGGCAACCCAGTCGTGACAGAGGACAAGAATCGTGTTGCAGTTCCGGCTCGACTGCACCCCGCTGATGCGCAGGCCCGGCTGGACGATGCCAATGGTGCACTCGACGGCAGGAGGGCTGTCGCACCAGTCCTCGAGCAGCTTGCTCAAGGTATCGGCGTCGCCGTGCATCACCTGGGTCGAGGCCCGATTGTCCAGGCGCCGCGACAGCTCAGGCCAGATGCGGCCGGCGGCTGTCCATTGAGCAGAGCGGACGGCTTGCCCGACAACCTCGTAGAGATCGGCGACACGGTGGCCGGGAGCGTCCTCCGAGGAGTACTTGCAGTGGACCAGCGACAGCCGCGCGGTCTCGGTGTCGACCGGGTCGACCACGATCAGGTCGGCGATCTCGCCGGCGCCGTCGTCGCGGATCACGATGGCCTGAGGTGAGGTCTGGGCGAGCCAGTCGACCGCTCGCTGCTGGATGGTCTGCTGGGTCGCGTCGCGGACACGAGCTTCTGCACGGATGTCGACGCCGGTCCAGTCGATACTGGCGACCGCGTCGGTAGGCACGGGTGGGAGGTTCGCGCGCGGGACAAAGAGCGTGGTCCCGGCGGCCGAGGACCCGTCGGCGAAGTAGGTGACAGGTGGGAAGGTGTCGAGCACCGCCGCCAAGCTATGCAGCTCGCCGGTTGATCGGTTCACGACGGGCAGGTCGTCTCCTATTGGCTGGACCCCTCCGGCCGCCAGCATCTGGACCTGCCCGAGCTGGCTGCCCTCGTGGGAGAGCGTGAGCGTGCAGTCGTAGTCGCTGGTCCGCGTTGCCACCAGTTCCAGCAGGAGCAGCTCGACCGGGTCCGAGCCGTTCACGAGCACGGCATAGGTGCCGTCGAGCAACCGCTGGTGCAGGAGCACAGCGACGGGGTGATCGGGGAACGCGTGCAGGCGCCGGGGCATGGGCACCTCTAGCAAGGGGGCGCTGTGCCCAGCGGTGATCGATGCGTGGAGCAGCTCCGCCACCCACTTGCACCACGTCCGGTAGGCGAGCAGGGTCTGGGCGCCAGGACTCCAGACCTTGCCGCGGGCAACGGCCACGCCGATCCCCTCGATCGCGCCGGAGGCGTCTCGGTATCGGCCGATGAGGTGGCCGACGCCGAAGGCCAGCGCCTCGCTGGGCAGGACCGCTTGATGGACGCCCGAGCCGGCCACCGTCTTGTAGGACGGCTGCTTCAGCCCAGGGGCACGGGCGCTGCGGAGTCCGACCGAGGAGTACGACAGGACGTGGATGGAGTGCAGCAGCCGGTTGAGGTCCTCGGGTGGGATCGGGCGTGCGGTGGGCGCGCCGACGGCGGCCAGGAGTTGGCGTCGGGTTGCTGGGCTGGTGGTCGAGACGAACAGCAGGCGATGTGAGGGTTCGTGGACGACCAAGTGCAGGTCGTGGTCGATGGTGTCGAGGGTGTCGGCGCGCATCCAGGCAGGGCGGGAGCGGCGTTGCGTGACGATGGCCAGCAGATCGCCGCTTTCGTCGGTGCTCGACCACCACACCGCACCGTCACCAAGGGCCTCGATACTGGCGTGAAGGTCGGGTGGGCCATCGGCGGCGTCGAGTTCCAGGATCTCGGCTTGGCGCGCTGGGGCCACCGCGTGCAGCGAGAACGTGTCAGGCGGCGGGGGCGTGAACCCTTGGACGTACCTCCGGCGGTCCCGCTCCTCGGCCACGGCGGCGTCGGCGAGGGCCGGGAGGAGCTCGGCCCACGAAGCGTCTTCCTGGTAGAGCGCCCGGGTCTCGTCCTGCACGTCCTGCTTGACCGCGAGCAGCTCAGCCGGTGCCGGCCGATTCGGCTGGGCGCGGGCGACGCGACCGATGAACTGCAGCGTCGCGGGGAGCGACCGGTGGCGGTCGTGGTAGGCGGCCACCTTCAGCGAGGGTAGGTCGAAGCCCTCGCCGAGGATCCCGACGGTCGCCACCCCCCGCAGCTCCCCGCATCGCAGGCGGGCGAGCACGCTCCGGATATGCCGCAGGCTCTGTTGGCTGTCGACGACCTCGATTTCTAGGTCTACCTGTCGGTAGACCTCAACCAGGTGGCGGGCGGTTGCGATGCGCCCGGCGCGGACGAGCAGCTGGCTGCCTGCCTCGCGGTGGACGGGGTCATCGAGGCGGCGGCGGGCCTCCTCTGCGAGCCGGGCGTCGCTGTCGTCGCCGGTGCCGACGTCCACTGGCCGAAAGGTCACGGGCTCGTACACCCCGTCGGTAATTGCGTCATGGAGGGAGTAGGAGAAGCAGATGCTCCCGGGCAGGGCGCGCAGATCTCGTCGGTATGGTGTGGCGGTGAACAGCCCCGCCCGCGCGCCGGGAAACTGGCTGAGGATGCTTTCCCAGGTGCGCGCGGGGGTGTGGTGGGCCTCATCGAGCAGTATCAGATCGAACAGGTCGGGCGGCGGCACGGCCACACCCTCGAGCACGGAACTGAGGCACATGGGCGTGCCCAGCACGACATCGAAGTCCGCCAGCCTCGACCAGTCGCCCGGTGTGCCCAGCCGGTGCCGCACCACTTCCACGCGCGGCTTGGGCATCTGCGTCGGAGCAGTCTGTGTCGCTCGCAGGCGGGCGAGAGTCCGGAACTCCTCCGCGATCTGGTCGCGCACCAGCCTGCTTGGCGCTACCACCAGCGCTCGTCGGATGGGGGCCAGATAGGGGATGAGGGTCATGGCTGCGGTCTTTCCTGTGCCGGTCGGCATCACCACCTGCCCTGGGTCGGCGGCGACGGTGAAGTGACCAACCAGGGAGAACGCGGCCCCGACCTGGGCTCGCCGTAGCCGCTCACCCTCACCATCGGCGCGCCACACCGGCCGCACGTGGTGGGCGTTGCACTCGAAGTAGCTGGTCATCAGCTCCAAGTGCTCCCGGGCAGGCTTGACTGCATCTGGATCTGGTGGAGCTTCGACAGCGTGGACAGGTGCATGAGGGCGTCACGTCTCCCAGCACGAGGACTTCGGCGCTTCCGGCGGCGAAGGGGAGGGGCGCTGGGGTAGGCGCTACACAGCCGGCTGCGAGGAACAACACCGCTGTAATTCTTGCACGAGGGCGCAAACCAAGCATCACACTCGATCAACCCGTCCAAGCTGAGCCGCGAGCGTGCCTGCCGTTCGAACGTTACGTTGGCTGTGGCGCTCGACCTGCGCCGGGATCAGAAGCGGATCCGCGAACTCTTGGACAATCTGCGCCGCGGGATTACCCGACAGCGTCACCGCGAACTGGATGGCCTGTCGGTGCCCGGGCTGGACGACAGCCTGGGCGGCTCATTGTCCGCGACTGGGGAGGAGTACCCCAGGCGCGGCACGCTTCGTGACGGAGCGACCAATGTCGAAATGTCGCCAAGGCACAGCTGTGAGCGTGCCGGCGGAGGAGCGGTCGGTGCTCCGGTCAGAACTCGTCGGGCTCCTCGAGCCACTGAGCCTCGGCGGCTGCTGCCTTCTCGTGGAGGGAGTCCAGGCTGCCGTCGGCGGCGGTGAGGTGAAGGGTCAGCTCGGCGAGCTGTACGTCGGTGCTTGAGGTGGGGTCCAGGTCGTCGGTGGCCTGCGCGAGGAGGTTGAAGACTTTCCTGCGGCTCTCGGGCTGGGTCAGGCTCCGGCTCGGGAGCTTGACCGTGTAACGGGTGTACGAGGTCGCCGCCGAGCCGCCTGGGCCATCCCCAGCTCGGCCGGTGCCGGTCCCACTGGTCGTGGTGCCCTCGCCGGGGCGACGCTGATCCTCGCCTTCACGGTCACCCGCCGAGGTGGTCCCACCCGCTGACGTGTCGGTTGGCTGGGTTGGCTCGGCCTTGGTGACGACCTGCTCGGAAGAGTTGATGGCGAGCGCATCGGGTGAGGGGATTGTGAGGGCCTGGCCATTGCTACCGAGGATCTGCCATGCGTGCCGCAGGGTCACGGCGTCGAAGATTGCCTGGCGGATGTCGGCCTCGCTGGAGACCAGGGGGAAGGCCGGGTCTTGCCAGAACCTGCGCACGACCTCTCGCAGCGTGAAGCGACGCTCGCTGACGTCGAGCAGGGCGGTCAGGTAGGTGCCGTTGAGCGTTCCGGGCTCCGCAGCCCGTCCGGCTTTGACCAGCGTGTCCCAGACGACGTTGCCGGACAGGACGGTCTTCGTCTCAGAGTCGAAGCGGTGCCACTCCACCACGGTCCCGGTGCTTGCCCGGGTGAGGTAGGCCAGGTGCTGGAAGGCGCGACGTAGGTCGCCATCGACCTGGCTCTGCGCATCCCGGCGCTTGTTGTGGGCCTCCTGTTGCAGTTCGTCGTCGTCGTCCAGAATTCTGGTCACCCGCTGGTAGGCGAGCGCCTCGAGCGCACGGCGACGCACGAGTTCCCGGCGCTGGGCGTCGATGCAGGCGACCACGGCTGAGGCGGCGTTGTCGACCCGTAGCGCACCATTGCCGATGCCCAGCATCGCCGTGATGTCGTCGCGGGTGCGCGTGTCCCTGCCGTTGCCCAGGCTCCAGCGTGACGGATCGAGGATGACCAGACGGTTGGTCTTGGCCTGGTCGACCTCGCGGAACACCTCCTCCAACGGCATCTCGGGCGGCCTCGCCTCGACGAAGACGGCCTCCTCGAACCTTCCTTTGGCGGCGACCGCCTGTACCCGTTCCCACACGTAGACGTCCCGTTCTGCGGTGGCACCGGCCACCATGCTGCGGGCCTGGCGGTAGTACATCTGCAGTGTCTGGCTGATCGTGAGCTGGTAGCGCGGGGGAGTGTTGCCACCCGCGCCCGGGATGACCTGAAGGGAGCCGAGCCCCTCCTCCACGTCGATGAGCAGATTGAAGGCCTCGTCGGCGCTGGCGAAGTCCAGACCGCCAGGGTGGAACAGCGCCGCCAGGAGTTCGGGCTTGGTGGCGCCCTTGCGGGCCTGGGCGCGTGGCACCAGGGAGTACAGCAGTAGTGCCGTGGCCAGCACCACCAAGGGTCGGCTGCCCGGCTCCACGTCCGGGTGGTGGTCGGCGAACTGGACGTCCAGCTCGACCGCGCGGCCCTTGGCGCCGTCCTTGGCGATCACGTCCCCACCTGCCACCGCTCGGAATCCCTGGACCGCGTTGTCATTGCCATGCAACAGTCCGGACGACAGCACCGACTCGATGAGGCGGTGCAACGGCAGGTGACCCACGCCGATCAGCGCCGGTGCATAGCGTCCGGCCTGGTGCTCGCCCACCCAGTGGAAGGCGGTTGCGGCGAAGATGTCGACGGTCGAGCGGACCCGCTGGAAGCCGGCGTGGCGTGACCAATCGTCACGGACCAGCGCCATCAGATCCGGGTGGAACGGGTAGGTGGCGTCCAGCCGTTGCTCGAACCCGAGCAGGCGTCTGGTCGAGGACAGCCGCTCGAACACGTTGACCGTCCATGCAGGATCGGCCGCAGCGGCCCAGGCGGCCGCCATTTCGGCGACCGGCAGGGGCCGGGCGGGCTGCTCGAAGATCCGCCGACGGATGATCGCGGCGAAGTCCTCGGCGCCGGTAACCGACGCGGTCACGCCGTTGCGCTCCAAGCGTCTGGCCACGTAGTCGCGGAACTCTTGCGCCTCGGGCTTGTAGCCGCGGTCGTCGAACTCGGACTTGATCATGACGACCACGAACGCCACTTGGGGGACGTCGTCGACCGCGTCCATGAGGCTGTTGAGGAACGCCTGCTCGCCCGGCATGGAGTCCCGGTGCGCTTCGTCAGATAGGAGCTGGGCGTAGTCCATCAGCTCGTCCAGCAAGATCAGGACCGGCCCACCCGCCTCTTCGAGAGCCAAACGCAGCGCAGCCTTGTCCTGGCCCATTGCCACCAGCCGTCGGTACCGGTCGAAGTCGCCAGGGAACAGCGACCAGATGAAGCGCTCGTGCAGCGTCCTCGCCGGGCCGAACTCAGCGCTCGCCACTCCAGGGGTCATGTGATCAGCGGGCAGGACCACCACCCGGGTCCCGGTGAGATCGACTGGGCCGTTGGCTCGCTGCTCCGCCTCGGCCAGCACGAGCCGGCCAAGCTCACACGCCAGGAACCCTGCCGGGTCGTTGGCGAGGTGGTACAGGCCCACGAGCGCGTGGGACTTGCCGCCGCCCATGCCCTGGTCGAGGTGGAACAACGCTCGGGTCGAGCCGGCCGACCCCAGCCGCTGCGCGACCTGCGCAATGAAGTTGACCAGCCCGCTGGTCGGCATGGTGATATCGCCGAAGTAGCCCACGTCGCGATAGGGGACATCGGCGGTCCGGGATACCACGCTGTACAGCGAAATCTGCAGGTTGGCGACCTGCCCGCTGGCGTCGGTCACCTCCTGGCGAAGGGTGAGCACGTCGGCCCAGTGCGGCGGCTGTCCCATCTGCTGTCACCACTTCCCCTATGACTCGTCGAACGGCAATTGCAGCACCTCGCCCTCGGCTGCCCGCATGCCTCGGACCTGCCGTTGTATCGACGCGGCCATGCGCTGGATGCCTGCCAACGCCACCGCGTCGCGGTCGCTCGGCGGCAACTGGTGGGACAACTCGTGCACGACCGCCCACACCTGCTCGTCCCCGGGTGACCGCTCTGCTGCCGCAAGCACCTCGGCCACTCCCTCCCCGCCGCTCGCACGCCAGGCGGCCACCATCGCCCGGACCACGTCGAACACCTTCGAGGTGGAGACGACGCTCGACGGGGGTTCCAGGGTCAGCCGGACCCCGGCCTTGGACTCCTCCAGCAGCCCGTCTCGCGCATCACCCAACCCGATGCCGTCGGCTTGGGCGAGGAAAACGGCCTCGCTCTTGGGCACGGTGCCCCGCTGATACAACCGCATCCAAAATAGAGCAAAGCGTGTCAGGTCGTCAAAATTCTCTAGGGGAATCTGATCGATGCGCAGAGCGGCAGCCTCGCGAACTGCAGTCCGGGCTAGCAGCAAGTAGCGGTCGATCGGCGCGATTTGTCCATCCGTCTGCAGGACGCTCTCGTACCGGCCCCATACCTCCATCGCCGGTCCGTACGCCGCCATGAGTTGGTCGGGCAGAGCGAGCCCCTCCGCCTGCCACTGCCGTGCCGTGTCCTTCACGGCGTCGGCGACCTCCCGGTCGACCTGTGCGATAGTCGCCCCTGGCCGTCCCGCCTTCGCCACCCGGCAGCCGATCGTGATCGTCACTTTGATCGAGGCGACCCCGGTGTTGGCCGACTCGGTCCGCGACGGCCACGCTGCGGTCACCACAAATCCCGCGTCATGGAGCGCGCCAAGCAGGCGCCGCCATGCGTCCAGCTCGGAGTGGCCAAACACCACCACCAGCGCCCCGTCGGGGCGCAGCACCCGCTTGGCCTCCTGGAAGGCTTTGCCAAGCGACTTCTCGTAGAACTCCTTCGTGCGATGCTCACCAGGAGCGTTGCCACGCTTGACGATGATCTCCTCGGTCTTGTCCTGCAGCTCCCCACCGTCGCCGAACAAGTCCGGCATGACGTCGAACAGCGCCCGCTTGCACCACACGTAGAACAGATCCGAGGCATCCGTGTAATCGATCATCTTGTAGTACGGCGGATCAGTAATAATCGCATCCACCGTCCCATCCCGATACGGCAACGCCATCGCAGATGCACACCGGAACCGCCCCGACTTTCCCTTCAGACGCTTTACGTGCTTGGCAAGGACCTGGATTCCACTCTCCGAGATTGACGACCAGGTACCGGGCCCCTCTCCTGGCCCAGTCTCGAAGTAATCGTGGTTGAATGAGACCTTGCTCTCGTCGGAAAAGATGTCGTGTACTTGGACGCGGTTCTGTTCCGTTCCATGTTGGTTTCCATGGGGACGTGGACGAGCACCTCTAGTAGCGAGCCGCAGCCGACGAACAAAGGCAGAGACAGCATAGGCGACTAACGCACAAGAGTATTCGACGCTAACAACAGTGCTAAGTTCTTCATAACAGGCCCGGATGATCCGTACAGTCTCGGCGAATTGCAATGCCTGTCGATCGATCATGAGCGAGCCATAAGTCTGATATCCATATCCGCTGGCTCGCACTGTGTCGTTGTTGCCAGGCGGGATCTTCTCTTTAGGCACCGCTGGGAGCTGCCCAAACGGAGGCAGATCAAGGAGTCGGACTCGCCCAACCGCTGCGAGCTCGTCAGAACGAAGCATGCGGAAGATCTTCTGGCTTCCGAAGAGATCGGCAGCGAGAAGGGGTACGTCCCGGTACTCGCCCGAGAAGCCCTTCTGCTTGATCGTCTCGTTACTATGCAGATGCTGGCAGAAAGGGCATCGGGCACTTTTCCCCATCCGGCCTGCTGCGGCGCTGAACGTAGGTGCCTGATCCGGGATTCCCTCGAAGACTTCGACACGCCACTCGTATCCGACGGTCAGCAAACGGAACGCCTGTCCAGCATCGTCAGTCCGCCGATAGGGGTGGCGCAGGGTGAGCGAGCCAATGAGCGGGAAGCGCCGCTTGCATCCGTCGCACGGAATAGTGATCGCCCATAGATAGCCCCATGGGAGGCTCCCATCTGGGTTGCGAGGGTAGAAGGGTGCAACGGCTTCGGCAACTCGCCGACCAATCTCCGCCAAGAGGCCGCGGACATCGCGGACCAGGCGCGGCTCGGTTGACGAAAACTGATCAATATCGGGACCTGGGAACGGGATCGGCGGTTCTTTGCTCCAGTCGCGCAGTGGGTAATCGGCCAGCAGCCGTCCCGCCAGTGTGGCGACCGGGCTGTAGTCGACCCCGACAGTCATCAGGCCGAGCCGTGCCGCCTCCAAAGGGATGATGCCGCGGCCGGAGAACATGTCGAGCACCACCGGTGTCCGGCCGTCGTGCTCAGCGACGATCCGCTGGGCGAGGCGGTCGAGCGTGGGACGGTCACCGCTGGCGATGGCCAGTTTCACCATCGGTCGAAGCTCGGGGTCGTCGGGCAAGGTGGCGGTCAGGACCGCCGCCCTTGCCTGGGCGATGGGCCGGGAGGCGAACCAGGTGAAGATGGCCTTCTCGCTTCGCCCCGATCCGGCTGGCGTACTCACGGCCTGGTCGACGGCGGCGACCGGGAACCATCGCTCGATCATCCGTGGGGGCCGCTCGGCTGGCTGTGCGTGCTCACTCATTGGGTGACGACTGCCCTTCGAAGCTCTGATAGTGGGACCTTGAAGCGCTGGATGATCTTGGGGCCGGCGAAGAAGCTGGCGGGGTCGCGCACCCGCACCGTGATGGTGGGCGCCGTGGCGCAGGCAGTGACTACGTACAGCCAGTAGACCGACCCGCGCTGTTGCGCCTGCGCCCACTCGTGCTGCTCCAGCATGACCGCGCCAAGCTCGCCGGCCTGCCCCTTCACCTCGACCAGGCGGTGCTCGCCGGTGACCCTGTGCCGGGCGAGCAGGTCATAGCCAACACCGCTGTTCTGGCGGTCGTCGACCTTGAAGCCACGCGCGACGAGCTCATCCCAGACCACGCTGACCGCGGTCCGCTCACTGTCCGGGTCGGTGCCGAGCTCGGCCGGCGACCCTATCCCGCGGACCTCGATCCAGCCGACCAGCCGGGCCGGCGTCGCCATTACCTGGCTCATCTGATCCAGCTGTGCCAGCCGCCGCGCCTTCTGCTCGGTGAACGCCGCCCGCAAGCTGGCCCGCTGGTCGTCCGGGTAGGCCCGGATCTGCCGTTGGTAGCGAGCCTGGATGTCGTCAAGGTCCTCACGGGCCTTGGCGACCCAGCTGACCCGCTCATCCCGCAGCAGCCCACAGTCCTGCTCGATCGCCGCCTTGCCTGCTTCACTGGCGAGCTGGCGGGCCGCGGGCGGCGGGAGCGATGCGGGTGGCGTGCCCGGCTGCAAGCGAAGCACGGCCTCCCAGGCCAGCGGGAACCCCTCGTCCGCCGAGACCCGCACGAGACTCAACAGCGGCCGACGCTCGGGACGAACACCATCGTGCAGCTCGGCCTCGGCCGAGTGGGCGAACAGCAGATAGCTGCTGAGCGCGCCGGGATCCACGACTGCCGCGCCCTGGCGAAGGTCCCCTTCGAACCGCACAGCCCGCTCCACCAAGGCGCCAAAGGCCGGCTCGGTCGGCCCCAAGGTGATCACTGCACGCGTGTCGACGCCGCTTTCATAGGCGCGGCGGACCGCTTGGCCATTGGCGGAGACCAGCGCGCTCGAGCCGCCGCCGAACTCGGCCGGCAGCCCGCCGACAGCGCGGACCAGCAGCAGCCCATCAGCCGGGCCGTTGGCGACCTGCCAGCCCTCCGCCGCGGCCAACTGACGCAGGAACCCTTCGACGATGATCGGGTTGATGGCCTCCACCTGGTCGGCGGCGAACCGCTGGCGGACCTCGTCTTGGTTGACCGGGCTGCGCAGGTGGTCATTTTCGGCCTCCAGCTCCTCGGCTCGGGCGACCAAGGTCTGCGGGCTGGGCACCCCCGCCTCGGCCGCGGTGGCCGCCGCCTGGGACGCCTGCGCATTGGCGAGCAGCCGGGCAAAGCTCAGCCCTGCCCTGGCGGCGGTTGCGTCCAGGATGTCGTAGACCCGTCCGCGCAACGCCTTCGCTGCGGCCGTGAGGTTCTCGAGCACGCGCTCCTGCACGCGGCCCTCGCGAGTGCCCAGCGCCACCAGGTGGTAGATGTAGACCGACTTGGTCTGCCCGATCCGGTGCAGCCGTCCCATGCGCTGCTCAAGCCGCACCAGCGACCAGGGGATGTCCCAGTCGATCATCACGTTGGCGGACTGCAGGTCGATCCCCTCGCCGCCAGCGTCGGTGGAGACCAGGATCTGGAAGCCCCTCGCCAGGAACCGCTGCTGCAGCTCGTCCCGCGCCTCTGCCGGCGTGCCGCCCTCCAGGACCTCGGTCGAGAAGCCGGCATCAGTGAAGAGCCCGGCAAGCCAGCGGGCGGTGTCCACGAACTCGGTGAACACCAAGAGTTGTCCGTGGCCAGGGCGGATCTCGTGCGCCTCAAGCAGGCGTTGGGCGACCGCCCATTTGGCCGGCGGCCGCTCGTCGGCGAGCACCGCACGCAGCCGCTCCAGCAACGCTTCCACCGCGCCGAGCTCACCCTTGCGGTCGCGGCTTCTGGCCTGCACGACCGAGCGCTCGGCATCCTCCCACGCCTCGTCGTCCTCCAGCGCCGCCCCAGCGAACCCCTCGACCTCGAACCCGCGAGGCGCCACCGGCTCGACTCTGCCGGCCTGCGACGCCGACAGCGCCTCCCGCCGGCGACCAAGGGTCTCATAGACCGCCGTCATCGCCGACGCCGCACGCTTGCCATAAATCGAGCGGGCCAGCATCCCCCGCTCGCTGTACCACCCATCCACGTAGGCCATGACCGCGTCATAGGCGTCCTGTTCCACCCCGGACAGGCGAACACTGGACACCTCGGCGTAGCGCGGCGGGAACAGCGGCTCGTCGTCGAAGCCGCGCAGGTCCTCCTTCATCCGCCGGAGAAAGTGCAGCTCACTGGGCTGCAGCGCCGTGCCGCCGTAGTCCGTGTCCTTTGGCGACCACGGGTACAGCGCGGGCTCCAGTACATTGGCCAGGGCACGGAAGAAATGCTCGTTGCCGCGGTGCGGGGTCGCCGTCAACAGCAACAGGTGATGAGCCACCGCGGCGGCCTGACGGGCGGCGTCCAGGTACTGCGAGGTGGGTGTGAGCCGGTGCGACTCGTCGAACACCAGCAGCGACCAGGAGGCGTCCCTTCCGGCTACCTTGCGGCGCACGTCGCTGTTGTAGGTGAACAGGTCGAGCGACACCACCCAAACGTCCACGTCCGGGCGCAGGTCTTCGGGCTCGCGGCCGATCTCGGTGGTGATCTGCTTGGCCTCGACGCCGAACAGACGGCGCAGGTCCCGGATCCACTTGGGGACCAGGTGCGCTGGCACCACGATGATCGTCTTGCCCGGGACCAGCCCACGGCGACGCCCCTCGACCAGATACATCCCGGTCATGATCGTCTTGCCGGTACCCGGCTCGTCCGCGAGCAGGAACCGCAGCCTGGGCTGCTTGAGCATCACGCCGAAGACCGCCGCGTCCTGGTGGGCATAGGGACGCAGCGGCCGGGTCGCCAGGACCGCCGAACGGATGCGGGGAACCGCCCGCTCCATCCACTTGCCCCATAGTGCGGCCAGTGCCCGCTGCGGATCGCCGCTGCCGTCGTTGGCGGGCACTAGCGCTCCTGCCACTTCTTCAGAGGTGAAGCGCTTGCGGCGAAGCTCACCGCCGGGAAGCTCGACGACGCACCAGGTCCCGACCTCGTCGGTCGACAGCACCGAGATGACCGTTGCCAACTGGCCGTCCAGCCACACCTTGGCTTCCGGCTCCAGCGTTCGAGGCGAGAACGTCATCTCTATCCCCCCACCGCGAGCGACGAGCACCACAGTCCTTGAACCTCTCACAGAGCCTGGCATCCTCGCCAGCCTCGCTCGATCATCAGCCGACCGCGAGAATACCCGACTCCTACGACCAGGCAGCCCGTAGCGTCGCGAGGTGCTTGACGCGGCGGTCCCGATGCGACGCTTCCCGTCTGTTGCGGCGAATCTGCTTCCGCCCGAAGCGACCTGGCGCTGATGTCGGCGATTGCTGCTTCCCGCCGCAGCGTGGCCAGCGCACGAGCAACGCGCATGGCTCCTGGTCGACGTCGATCTGACGGTGCACGGTGAATCCGGCTCGCTGGTAGGCGTGGATCCGCGCGGTACCTTCCGCCACCGCCAGCAAGACCGCCCCGGCCGTGTCGGCCAGCTCGCACACCGCCCGGCCGAGGCTGATCGCCGCCTGGGGATCCAGGCTGCCGTACCCGGTCAGCCACCACACCGGGCCTGGCAGCTTGGCAGCCCACGCCTGCCCGGCTGCACGCAACGCCCGTACCGGCCGGTTGGCGATCGCCATGCGAACTCCGCACACGCCGAGCACTCCGATGGTCGTCCACTCCAGCATGTCGGTGACCATCCCCGGCATGACCAGCGCGAGCAGCACTCCGACCACCAACGCCACCGACTCGAAGACGACAAACCAGCCCAGCGCCCGGGCGACCCTGCGGGCCCGTGCCCGCAGGTCCTGCTCGTAGACCGCCAGCAGCGCCGACGGCGGCCCAGCGAGCAGGGTCATGTCGATGACCAGCACAATGGCCAGTCCGGTCAGCCCGTACAACGCCAGCCGAAGCGGGCGCAGTGGAATGAGTTTGCGCAGTCGTGGTGGGTGGCGGCGGGGACGCTCCATGCTGCGGGCGAAGACGACCGCCACGCGGACGGCGTCGCGTCGCCGGGCGGGACGCACTCCAGCGGTCGGCCCGCCGGCCAGTTCGCTGGCGAGCAGCGTGCGGAGCGGCTGTGGTCGGGCTGATCGGGCGCCGTGGCTTCCGGTCACCGTCGTACCTTCCATGGTCGGCGCTGGACCACTTGTCGGCCGGATTCGGGGTCTCCTGAGCCATCGATTCCGGCAGAATCACATGTCAGTTGGCTCGTTGTGTAGCGAGACCTTCAGTATCTCGGCGATAGTGTGGATGGTCCGGGCGGGGTAGCGGCGGTGGCCACCCAGGGTGAGCGCATGCGAAAGTTTGCTTCCTTCGCGTAGTGAGTCACCATTTTTCCGTCAGTAGGCCAGCGATGTCCGTTGTGCGAAGGTATCCCACGCGGGAGGCGGTAGGGGTGTTCATCGGCGACCTCGCTCGTTCGTTGATGCAGGCCAGTGGTGTCGTGGCTTGGCGCGGTCGACCGCCTTCAGCGCGGCCACACGGTCGCCCAGCTTGGCGTGCGCACGGGCCTCGCCCGCAAGAGAGCCGCGCCAGCTCGGCACCCTTCTTGGCGTAGCGCTGCCCTTCCTGGGCGTACTGCAATGCCTGCCACGGGTTGCCTGACAACAGCGCGATGACGCTTTGGGTGCTGCGCACAAACGCGGTCAGCGCATGATCGCCGATGTCCTCGGCGAACTGGAGCGCGGTGATGCAGTGCGCTTGGGCGCGGTCGAGTTCCCCAAGTTGAAGGACAGATGACCAAGTAGCGCGGACAGCTGCCCGCCGCAGCGGTACAGCTCCTGCGGATGTCTGGCGGTTGCTGGCCGTCGAGCAGCAGGGCGAGCTGTTGGCGTTCGTCAAGGACCTGGTCGAAGAACGCCTCGCCTTCGTGGAAGCTCCAGGCTTGGGCGAGGCGTTGATCTTGAGCTGGAATCGTTCGACGGTCGGCCAGCGTTGGAGTCGTCCAGCCGTTGCGACAGCCGCGATGACGCGACGCCCGCACGGTCCAACCCGCCGGTCAGGCCGGTTGCCTTGAGGCTCAGCGGCCTGCTGTGGCCGGTCCGGGCCGCTCACCGCGCCGGCCGTTCCGGTGTGAGCAGGGCGGCCAGGGCCGGCAGCTCGACGAGCAGCCGCACCAGGTGCGGCCCGCACGGCACGGTGCTGCCCCGCTCCCACGGGCCGTCCGACGATTGGCGGATGCCGGGCCGCCCGGGCCGTGCCCGCGGCGGCGGCCAGCGCGGCGCGGCGGTCTTGGGGCAGCGCCGCGACCAGACGGCCGAGTTCGTCGCCGGTCAGGCCCGTCCGCAGCCACCGGACCAGGCCGGCGGACGGCAGGTCGCGCAGCCACCCCACCACCGCGCCGAGATCGTCGCGCCCGGCGGGCTGGACGCTCACCGCGCCGGCCGTTGCGGCGTGTCCAGCAGCGCGGCGAGGTCCGGTAGGGCATCGTAGAGGCTGGCCATGCGCCAAGCTGCCGGTCGGGTGAACCCGCGCTCCCACTGGCCGACCGACGATTGCCGGATGCCGAGCCGGTCGCCGAGCTGCCGTTGGGTCAGGCCGGCGCGCTCGCGGGCAGTGCGGATCGCGATGGCCAGCGGCCCGGCTGTGGACGCGGCGGCGGCACGGGTATGCTCGGCCAGTGCGGCTTGCCGGGCAGCCGGCAGCACGGCGACCAGCCCCGCGAGGGTGGCATTGTCCAGACCGGTCCGCAGCCACCGGGCGAACTGGTAGGGATGCATGCCGCGCAGCAGCCGCACGACCGCGTCCTGATCGGCATCGAGCGGGCGGGTCTGGACGGGCGCGGCGCTCACCTGGCCGCCGCCCGCTCGGCCGCGTCGCGCGCCCGGGCGGCCTGGTGTGGCCACCTCACCACCCGGTCCGGGGGGCGCTCGGTCTGGGCTGCCATCAGCGGTCCCGTCCAGCGCCGGTGGGGGCCTGCGGGCGGGCGAGCGTGGCGGCCAGCCGCTCGACCGCCTCGGCCGGGTAGCGGCGCTGGCCGCCGGGGGTCAGGATGCTCGGCAGCCGGCCGGCCAGCGCCCAGGCGATGACCGTCCGCGGCGCCATGCGCAGCAACGCGGCGACCTCCCTGGTGCGCAGCAGCCGGCCGACCTCGGCGGCCAGGGCGGGCGCGCGCCGGGCCTGCCGCCCGGTCGGGCCGCTCACCGCGCGCCACCTGTCGGCCGAGCGGCGGCAGGCCGCTGTGGCGCCGCGGGGGTCTCGGCGCCGGCCGCCAGCCGACCGGCCAGCGCCGCGCCGAGCAGCTTGCCGGCCGGCACCCTGAGCGCGTCCGCCAGCTCCAGCACGACCCGGATCGAGTCGATGCGCCGCTCGCCCCGCTCGACCTTGTGGACCCAGTCGACCGAGCGGTACCGGCGCAGCGCGAGACCCTGCTGGGTGCGGGACCGCTGGCGCCGGTAGCCCGTGGCCCGTCGCCCGTTGGACCGCAGGTCGGCAAGCTCCGGCCGCTCGCCCCGGCCGCTCATGCTCTCGATCCTCGCCAGCGGTCGTAGGCCACCAGCAGCGGGTCATCCCACTGCCACGGCATGAGGACCTGGCCGCAGTCCAGACAGGTCGCCCAGCGGAACCACCAGTCCAGCCAGTCGGCCGGCCACGCGCGCCCGTGCGGG
>WNGE01002934.1_pt1 | contig 46617 bp, 33 predicted proteins | sample 5400651 | NCBI WGS metagenome assembly WNGE01 (sample SAMN13153370, study PRJNA577476) | soil metagenome | isolation source: 60 cm soil or saprolite under grassland replicate 2 | place: USA:California | collected 2016-06-15 | reverse complement strand
CGGAATCGTTGCCCCAGAAGTCGTTCTGGGCTTTGCTCCTCAACCACAAACGGTAATTGACTCCCGCTTGAGCATCGAACGTCATTTGGAAATAGTCTGACGGATTGGCCGATGCATTCGGGCGCTTCGGTGCTCCGGCATCCGGATTCGATATCCGACTTCCGCCAGCGGCAGTTGCATCTGTTACCACCGACCAGTTGCCAACTCTTTGGGGTGCCTCAGCAGCCCAGAGGACTATGTCCCCGGCCGAGGGCGGCGGCGGTGAAGGAGTAGTCGCACTCGCAACATTACTGTAGGGTGAAAAGCCACCCGTGTTCAGCGCGCGTACCCGGTAGAAATAGGTTTGCTGCGCAGTCACTGACGTATCCGAGTAGGTAATTTGATTAGCGCCCAAACTTGCGATCTCGGCCCAGCCGCTCGATCCGTTTGGACTTCTTTCAACTCGAAATCCGGTCTCTCCGCCAACATCATTCCAACTCAGATCAATCCGAGTGGGCGAAATAGCAGTCGCAGTCAAGCCTGATGGAGCCGCTGGAGGAGCGACTGAACCTGTCGTCACGAAACTCCAGGTGGGACCGGTTGCGGTTTGATTCGCCATTGTTTTCCCAACGATGCGCCAGTAGTAGGTAGTACCCTGCTGGAGTGTCATAGGAATGGTGTACGACTCCATCACGCCATCGTCCACGGAGCCGGTATCAAGTAGTGGCTGCCCCGCCTGTGCGCCACTCTGGAAAGTACTCACATTCGCCACATATAGAGGAGGATTGGGCGACGTGCCGAAATAAATATCGTATTTGTGAGCCCATGGACCACCTTCCCAATTCAAGGTCAGCGTTGTCGCTTGAGCAATAGCGGAATTCGCGGGAAAAACATAAGTCGGCTGAGTTGGCGGAAGTGGAACGAAAGGTTCGTTCTCCGTCGTTGAAGTCCACTTACGCTCAAACTGGTTTACGAACCACTGGAAGAACCATGGTTTCGTGGTGAAGTAGTTATGCTCCTGCTGAAAGTTTGACGAAGGTCCGGTCCAGTTTGACGATCCGAAGATCGTCATGCCCTGACCGTACAAAAGAACTGACTTCTGATGGTTCAGGCCCATGTGCTTCCGCATTTTTATTTGCACGCCGCCCATGTACATGCGGTCCATATTCCACGCGTCCCATTGCCTGGCCAGGTTGCGATATTCGTCAGGCTCGTGAATCAGGCGAACAGGAATTCCGCGATTTACTGCCGCAATTGTCGTATCGGCGTATCCCTGGTTGGTGATTCGATACATGATGACATCGATCTTCTGAGTCTCGGCATTCAAGCGTTGTTGGGTACGCGTCAGAAAATCCTGACTGAAATCTGCTGTAGGTGGAAAATTTAACTCAGGGTTAATTGGGAAGGTTGGATACCTGCGCGTCAAAGGCCCGGTGATGTTTGCGTAGTTCCCATAATCAGCGGTATTCGTCCAGACATCGTCATATTTCGTTTTAAAACTCTGGATCAGCGATGGATCGTCAGTGAAGTAAATGGCTTCATCGAAGTAATTGACGTACGGACTGTCGGGGACAAAAAAGTTGCCGGAATAATTCGCGCCACTAAATTCGAGTTTGTTCTGACCGACAAACAACATCATTTTCCAATGCAGGATGCCGTCGGTCAGTTTGTAACGCATAGGTATGCCGGCGTCTCGCAACTGATTTAGCACGGCTTCATTCCCGGCATAAGTCGGATTTGCTCGCGGATCAACAAGTACACGAACAGGAACTCCGGCCTTGAATCGATTGATCAATTTGGTGGCGTAGGAGGAGTCCTGCATAAACCAGAATCCGACATCGATTCCCTGGGTCTCTGCGTCAATCAGTTGCCACAAAGGAGTGCGGCAATCTTCAAAAGCCGTATCACAGAGACGCTCCTGGGCGTGAGTGTTAACCACTGGCAGGAGCATGAGAGCAAGAATCAGCGAGATGAGTAGCCTGGGACCTGGCATAAATCGTATGAGTGAAGACTTAATTAGAAACTCTTGTCTCGTGAACAGCTCTAAAGGTTCACCAGTTGAAAGAGAGCGAATCTGATAGGGAGACTGACCAACTCTCTTGAACTTTGTCATTCAATATAGATCGCGCAAATCCAACCCCTTTTGGTCCACCCCCCAAAGAAGTAGTGACCTGGAGTTTTCATTAGTTGGTATTTGCAGAACCGCATTGCAAGAATCACACCGCGAGATATCATTCTCAGGGAGCATCATTTCTCTAGAGAAGTTGAGGGATTACTAAAGCCAGACTGTCTTGAATTCAGACAACCGTCTGGTTTTTGGAACGCATAAGTACATCTGCTTTTATATATTTAAGTCTCTGAGGTCGCCCGTCGCTTCAAGGAAGCATCGCCCGGGCGCTAAATCGTGGACAAGCGATCGCTCTTCCCCGGGACCGCAGGCAAGAGCGAGCGAGTCATCTTTGCCACTGCCATGTGCTAAAGTTTGCGTAGGAGTTGGCATGAAGTTTTCTGTTGTTATCGCTACCTACAATCGCGCCGATGAGTTACTCAAGACGCTCAAGTCTCTGAGTGCGCTTCAGGTACCTGAACCTTGGGAGGTTGTAATTATTGATAACAATTCTTCAGACAATACACGGGAGGTTGTGCTCAAAGCGGCCGAAGCTTTTCCGGTTGCCCTTCGCTATTTTCACGAACCTCAACAGGGTCGTTCGGCGGCGCTAAACAAGGGAATCAAAGCGTCACAGGGCGAAATAATTGCCATCACTGATGACGATGTGCGACTTGAGCCCGACTGGCTTACGAATGGCAGGGAAGCGCTGGAACGTTTCGGATGTGATTATCTTGGCGGTAAGGCTCTTCCAATCTGGGGAGGAGAGCGTCCCGCATGGCTACCCGAGGGACGAAGCATTCACTGGGCCGTAATTGCGTTACTAGACTATGGTCCTGAACCAATTCCCCTCGGCGATTATGTTCCTCTTGGAGTGAATATGATCTTTCGACGCGAAGCATTTCAGCGCGCGGGTTTGTGGGATAACAGTATCGGACGTAAAGCAGGCACTTTGCTGGGCCAGGAAGTAAGAGAGTGGTGCCAACGGGCGCGTGCGGCTAATGTGAAAGGGTTCTATTCACCGAATCTCGTGGTGCATCACGTCATACCGAGCGATCGCCTTACGAAGAAATATTTCCGAAGCTGGTTTTACTGGCACGGTATCAGCCGGGCTATCCTCTATCGGACTAAAGGACTGGATATGGAGTCGCCTGAGAGCACGGCATTAGATTTTTCGACTGTGCCTCATGTTGCCGGCATACCGCGCTATATGCTCCGCACGTACTTGCAATCGTTCTTCTCCATGATCCTGGCGTTTGTCCGCGCTGATTCCGTAACCGCTTTCGAGCACGAGTTGGGCATTTGGTTCTTTGCAGGCATTCTCAAAGAACGATGGAAGGACCGGCGGCAGCCAATCCCCCCGCGGAGAAGTTTTGTTACTCTTCTAGACAATTAACCGAAAAGTTCACTACTACTAGGTTCACACAAGTCTGACATGAAAGCGATCATACTCGCCGCCGGCAAAGGGACTCGTCTTAATGGTGTGGATCTCAAGCCTAAGTGTCTGTTTGAAGTGGGTGGCCGAACGCTTCTGGACCGACAGGTATCAGCACTCCTTGATGCGCAGATAAATGAGATCGTGATCGTTCTTGGTTTTGAAGCTGAACGAATACGGCGGCTTTGCCACCCGACTATGTCATTCGTTATTAATTCGCGATTTGAAGAAACGAGTAGCCTTTACTCCCTGTGGCTTGCGAGAGAGCATTTAGTTGACGGCTTTGTCGTACTCAACTGTGATGTTCTCTTTCATCCACAATTATTGACCAAGCTAATATCATCGCCATTTCACGACGCTCTTCTAGTTGATTTCGTAGGCCAGAAGAGCAATCATCTCGGTGAGGAAGAGATGAAAGTCAAAGTCAGTGAAGGCTTGGTGGTCGACATTCGGAAAGATTTGGATCCGGCGGAAGCGGATGGCGAAAATGTGGGAATAGTGAAGTTTAGCCGGACTGGCGCGAGGCGTCTGGTCGATGAAATTGACTTATTGATTTCGCGGGGCCTGGAACGAGAATGGGCGCCCCGCGCGTTCCGCGAATTTGCTACTCACTTTCCGTTACATGCAATCAGCACTGATGATTATCCATGGATCGAGATAGATTTTCCAGAGGATTATCGAAAAGCAAAAGAGGAAGTCTTGCCAAAGATCAGTGCTACCGTCGATTCCCCTTGCTTATGATTTCCCGAAATTCCATAGGGTGGTTGCGTGGTTTGGATAAGCGGTGGCAACGAGGTCGTGCCCCTGACAAACGACGGATACTCGTAGATGCAAGGACGGCAATGAATTATGCGACGGTCGCGCCCATTGTCGAGGGGCTGCAAAAAGATCCGCGGCTTGAGATCTTTTTTACCGCCAGCGAGAGTCCGCAGTTGCTTGACGAGATCTACTCCGATGCTCGCCCCCCCTATCAATTAGTGCGACCGGCAACTGCTGCTTTCCTGCATTTCGATGCATATTTGACCGCGGATTTTCTTTGGGCCAGGCTGCCGCGTGGCACTCGTCGTGTCCAAACCTTTCATGGTGTGGCGGGTAAGTACCGAACGGTCTACGATTCACCTTCAGACTCGATGAGGGGTTGGGACCGCCTGTTCTTTATCAATAGACTGCGGCTGCAAAACTTTATCGACACAGGAGCGATCGATGAAGATAGCCCGGCCATTCGTTTAATTGGAATGCCCAAACTCGATTGTCTTGTCGATGGCTCGCTTGAGCGACATCAGGTCCTAACTTCCCTAGGTATTGATCCATCTCGAAGAACCGTGTTGTATGCTCCAACCTGGTCGAAATACTCATCGCTTGCTGTTATGGGAGAGGAGATTGTGAGGCGCTTAGGTGCGGCCGGATATGCACTAATTGTCAAACTTCACGATAGATCGCGGCAGGGTGACGACTTCCACTCCGGTGGCGTCGATTGGGGAGAAAGGCTGTGTCCACTCTTGCAAACCAGCGGAGGTGTTCTCGCCACCGGTAGTAATTCCTCTTTGTATTTGGTTGCGGCCGATGTGCTAATTACCGATCACAGCTCAGTCGGATTCGAATATCTGTTACTCGATCGTCCGCTTATCCGCATCCACCTGCCAGAACTTCTGAAAAAAACCGATATTGAGCCAGTCTATGTTCAACTAATGGCAGAAGCCTCCAGCAGGGTAATCAGCATCGATCAGTTGATCTCGGCTGTGGAGGAAGGCTTCGAGGACCCCAATAGGCGGTCAGATTCCAGAAAAGCAGTGGCGAGCGAAATGTTTTATGAACCGGGCGGCGCAACGGCGCGCGCCATTTCCGAAATGTACGACGTCATCGAAATCAGTCGTGCCGAAGAAGCACAGGAAAGAACTTGAGTTCCTTTACCACAAAAATAAAAAAGCTCAAGGGCCTGAAGATGGATGAGATCAGTGTGCGTTTCGCGCAACAGGTCGCCATACTTTCCGAAAGAAGCGGCTGGTCAAGGAAGGTAAGTCTCCCAAGCGACGAACAGTTGCTTAATCTGCTCGGCCCCGATTTATCTGAGGCTTCGTATTTAACCTGCATAACCGACCTTGTCGAACACCTGCGCCTAAGAAATGAGCCGCGCTTTTTTGCGTCATTTGATTCGAAAGAGCAAACGTTGTTGGAGTTTCGCCGCCGCTGGCCTGAGATGGAACAAGAGGTCATTGACGTCGCGAACCGAATTGCAGCAGGTATGTTCAGTGTTTTGGGTTTGAACGAACTCAACCTCGGCAAGAACATCGATTGGCATCTCGAACCGATGTCGGGGAAACGCACTCCTCTTTGTCACTGGAGCCAGCTCAACTATCTCGATGCGACGATTGCCGGAGATAAAAAAATCACTTGGGAGCTTAATCGTCATCAGTATTTTGTCACGCTCGGGCATGCCTACTGGTTGACGGATGATGAGCGTTATGCCGAAGTTTTCGTATCGCATGTCACCTCCTGGATAGAGCAGAACCCGCCGAAGCTTGGGATCAACTGGGCCAGCAGCCTCGAGATCGCATTTCGGTCGATATCGTGGCTTTGGGCGCTTCGGTTCTTCGAAAAATCGCCGTCAATCGGTCCGGCTGTGCTGCTGCGTATCGTGAAGGTTTTGTATCTGAACGCTTCGCACCTTGAAACCTATCTTTCGACGTACTTCAGCCCAAATACTCACCTAACCGGTGAAGCGCTTGGTCTTTTTTACATCGGATTGTTGCTACCTGAATTCAAAGACGCGAAACGGTGGTGCGAGTTGGGTCTCAAGATTCTTATCGCTCAGCTTCCTCGACACGTGAAGCCCGACGGAGTTTATTTTGAGCAGTCCAGTTACTACCACCGATACACGACCGACTTCTATATCCACCTTGCGATCTTGCTCCGTATCAACGCTATGACGCTACCGCACGACTTGGAGCCCAAGCTCCAACTGTTGTTGGACCATCTCATGTATATAACTCGCCCGGACGGTACTAGTCCATTCTTTGGGGATGACGATGGCGGCCGGCTCGTTATGCTGGACGATCGGCCCGCGAACGACTTTCGTTCGTTACTATCAACCGGAGCGGTACTCTTTAATAGACCGGACTACAAATTCGTCGCTGGTGCAGCAGCAGAAGAGACGCTTTGGTTGATCGGCCCTGCGGGGTTGCGCACTTTTGATCTGATTCCGGCCCAGAGACCCGCCAAAGAGTCAGTAGAGTTTTCAGAGGGTGGTTACTACGTCATGCGCGATGACTGGTCATCTACGGCGAATTATCTTCTTTTCGACTGCGGTCCCCATGGGGTGGCAAACTGCGGTCACGCTCACGCGGACGCACTATCGATCGAATTAGCAGCACAGGGACGAACGCTGCTCGTCGATCCCGGCACCTTTACCTATACGGGCGGTAAGGAAATGCGTGATTGGTTTCGCAGTTCAGTCGCTCACAACACTCTCACAGTTGATCGCAAGTCCTCTTCAATTTCGGCAGATACTTTTTCATGGCAGACCGCAACGCCGTGCGAACGCATCGCCTGGATCGACCATAAGCGATTCACTTACGTTTCCGGTACGCATGGTGGCTACGAGCACCTGGCGAAACCGGGCACGCACACTCGCTCCGTACTGTTTCTCAAGCATGATTATTGGTTGTTGCAGGATCGGATGGAGCTAAGCGGAAGGCACCAAATAGATCAGTGGTTTCATTTCGACTCGGACGCTTCGCCTAACGTTCTACAGATCATCAGTTTTGCCGATGGTGGCAGTTGGACACACGAAGAGGGCTGGGTTTCACACTGTTATGGAGAAAGAGTACCCGCCCCTGTTTTAGTCTTTTCGGCTTCCTGTGAAAACTACATTGAAATCATAACGTTTCTTGTCCCTCGGCCGTTGACTGGAACTGCCAAAGCGAAGGTGGAACAGATAGACGTGACTGACGGTCGCGGCTTTGAAGTGCGCAACGGGAGCTCCCGCGATCTAGTAATAATTCGTGATCAGCGTTGCCTTGGGCTTGCGCGAGCTTCTTCGGTGGTTTCAGACTTCGAATGCACCTGGATGAGGTTTGTGGACGATCACCCAGCTCCAGAAGAAATGCTTTTGCTAGGAGGGCGGGCGCTGGAGTTTGGAGGACAGAAAATTGTAGAGTCGTCCGAACGGGTTGAATACTCGTGGTTGAGGAAAGATTCAAAACAAGGAACATATGTGCGGAATTAACGGAATCGCGTTTTCAAGCCAGGCAAGGCGTCATGTTAACCCGACGGTGCTTAAAAGCATGCGCGATGTAATTACTCACCGCGGTCCGGACGATGAAGGGATTTTCATCGACGAGGAAATCGGCCTGGGCCACAGGCGGCTCAGTATCGTTGACGTTGCTTTCGGCCACCAGCCGATGACGAATGAAGATGGCTCGCTGCATATCACCTACAACGGTGAAATCTACAATCACTCCGACTACCGGGAAACACTAATAGGTCGAGGCTACGCTTACAGAACTCATTGCGACACCGAAACGATACTCCATCTTTACGCCGAGTACGGTAGTAACTGTGTCGACTACCTGCGCGGGATGTTTGCCTTCGCGATTTGGGATCGGAAAAAGCGTGAGCTGTTCATTGCCCGCGATCGTTTGGGAGTCAAGCCGCTGTACTACGTTCACACTCAGGATGGCTCCCTTTATTTCGCCTCTGAGATCAAGGCTCTGCTCGAAGCGCGGGCCGTCAAGCCTGAGCTAAATTTTTCCGCTTTTTCCGATTATCTCGCAAATCACGCCACCTCCGGCGAAGACACATTGTTTGTAGACGTGAAGCGTTTACTGCCTGGTCACACGCTCACGTGGCGCGACGGTGAAATCAAAATCAAGAAATATTGGGACCTCAGTTTTAAGAAGAGCGCGCAAGACGGCCACACTGATCAGGACTACATCGCTGAGTGGAGCGAGTTGTTCCGAAAGTCAGTGCAGCTTCGACTAATGGCGGACGTCCCTCTCGGAATGTTTCTGTCCGGCGGAATCGATTCGTCGGCGATAGCGGCAGTGATGAGCACTCTGGTTGACGAACCAATCAAGACTTTCTCTGTGGCCTTTGCTGAACGTGAAGCGAACGAACTCGAATATGCCCGAGTGGTTGCGCGCGCCTTCAAGACAGATCATCACGAAGTAGTCATTAGTCCTGAACTGTTTTTCAGGGCGCTGCCAGAGTTGATCTGGCATGAGGATGAGCCCCTCGCTCATCCATCGAGCGTTGCGCTTTATTTTGTTTCCCGTCTAGCTTCCGAGCATGTGAAAGTCGTTTTGACAGGCGAAGGCAGTGACGAATTAATGGCAGGATATGCTCGCTACCGTAAAACCATACTGAATTTGGCGCTAGGCGAACGCTATCATCGGATTATTCCAACTGGCTTTCGAGATTTGGTGCGCAAGCGGCTGGACGGTATGACTGGCTCGAGGCTGCGTTTAAAACTGGGACGGACGTTCTTAAATTTACCGCCTGATATCGAAAGCATCTACTTCGACAACTTTGCTGTATTTTCCCGGTCAGACCAGGCCCAGTTATTAACACACGAGACAGTCGAACGCATTGGCGGGATTGATCCGTACGCCGGCGTCCGCGAGTCGCTGAAGCATACCGACGCCCAGTCGTTGCTGGACCGATTGCTCTATGCCGACATGAAAACCTATTTGCACGAATTGCTGATGAAGCAGGACCAGATGAGCATGGCCGCTTCGGTGGAAAGCCGCGTGCCTTTTCTCGATCACAAGCTGGTTGAGTTTACTTCAAGCCTTCCGGAGAGACTGAAGCTGCACCGTTGGACCACAAAATACGTGTTGCGCCAGAGCATGAAAGGTATTTTGCCTCCAGCCATAATCGAGAGATCGAAGATGGGCTTTCCAGTCCCAATAGGGTCGTGGTTTCGCGGCACCTACGCCTCAGTATTAGATCAATACCTGCTTAGCAGTCGCGCAACTGACCGACGTATCTTCAATGCCGGTTTTGTGCGTGCGCTTGTGGAACAGCATCAACGCGGTGAGGCGAACCACTCTGAAAGACTATGGTCCTTGGTTAATCTTGAAATGTGGCTGCGGCGATTTATCGATGGGGAAAACATCTCCGGCCCCGGGGAAAGTGCGGATGAGAGTATGCTCGTGACCGCGAGAAGGTAGAAGTTCATGGGTATTATCGGAGGACCAGTAGCATACCATTTGCTTCGCCGGATTAGCTCGGATGGAGAAACGGGTTATTGCGATGGCAGCGCATACGTTGGGGTCAGCAAACTCGAAACGTTACTTGGCGAGCGGATCTGGGAAGACACTAAAGACAAAGTTGTGATCGACTTTGGTTGTGGCGATGGGGGTGATGCAATCGAAGTAGCCAAGCGCGGAGCCAAGCGGGTTATAGGCATCGATATTCGACAGCGCGCTTTGGAGAGCGCCAGCAAAATGGCTGTTGCGCGTGGTGTAGCGGAGCGTTGCACCTTCACGACTCAAACCAATGAGAAAGCCGACGTCATATTATCAATTGACGCTTTCGAACATTTTGACGACCCGCCCGGGATACTGCGGATTATGCGCCGACTGATAAAGAATGAGGGATGCGTGCTAGCTGCATTTGGACCAACCTGGTATCACCCGTTAGGCGGCCATCTTTTTTCCGTCTTTCCCTGGGCGCACCTTCTGTTCACCGAAGAGTCGTTAATACGCTGGCGTTCCGATTTTAAAACAGACGGAGCCACGCGGTTTTGCGAAGCGGAAGGCGGACTCAATCAAATGACCATACGACGTTTCCAAACAATTGTGGGTGAGAGTGATTTTAAGTTTGAAGAGTTTGATGCGGTTCCGATAAAAAAAATGCGCCGCTTCGCTAACCCGCTGACGAGAGAGTTCACGACCGCGATCGTGCGATGTAAACTCGTTCCGCGCTGAAGTTAATCCTGAAAATTCTGTAATCCTGTCTAAACCTATTGCGCATACTCTGGCTAAAAACTGAATTACTTCACCCTGTTGATAAGGGCGGAAAGATCCGTACTTACAACATGCTGAAGGAACTGAAAAATGAGCATCACGTGACATATCTCACGCTTGATGATGGGTCTGCCAGTGCGGAAGAGCGCAAAAGATCGACTGAGTATTGCCACGATCTCATCTGCATCCCGCATCGTCGCTGGGAAAAGTTTACGCCAGGTTTTTACTTTGAATTGCTGTTGAACTTGGTGGAGTCACGTCCCTACGCGATAAAGAAATACGAATCGGCGGCGATGTTGCGCGAGATTGTTGAGCTTGAACGTAGAAACTGTTTCGATTTTATAGTCTGTGATTTTCTGGCGCCGGCCGCGAACGTTCCTCGCAACCTGGCAAGTCCGACCATTCTCTTTCAGCATAATGTGGAGGCTATGATCTGGAAGCGACACTATGAGATACAAACGAATCTCATCAAGAAAGCTTACCTCTACAATCAGTGGCAAAAAATGCGCAGATTCGAGAAGCAAATGTGCCGCGATTTTGATTGCGTAATCGGAGTGTCGGCAGAGGATCGGGAGCAGATGAAACGGGACTATGGGGCGCAAACTGTTTTCGACGTTCCGACTGGAGTTGACACTGACTACTTTCAACCACGTGGTGTCCAGCCTTCAGCTCACAGTATGGTCTTCACTGGTTCAATGGATTGGCTGCCGAATGAAGACGCGATCAAGTACTTCATGCAAGAGATCATGCCTCTAATAAAGAAAAAGGTGCCTGATGCTGCCCTGACGGTAGTCGGTAGAAATCCACCGCCGGCGTTGGTTGAATTAAGCAAAGAAGATCCTTCGCTGATTATCACGGGACGCGTCGAAGATGTCAGACCTTACATCGAAGAGTCTGCCGCTTACATTGTGCCCTTGCGTATCGGGGGCGGAACGCGGCTCAAGATCTTCGAGGCGATGGCGATGGAAAGAGCGGTGGTCTCAACTACGGTCGGAGCGGAAGGTCTACCAGTTAGCAATGGCATAGAGTTGCTTGTGGCTGATGAACCCGCTGCATTTGCCAATGCAGTCATTACCCTGCTAACCAATAGTTCATATGCAGTTCAGCTTGGCCAAAGGGCAGCTTCGATTGTCAGACAAAACCATGGCTGGCGACAGGTTACCGAGAGTTTTGTTTCCATTTGCACGAACAACGGTCACACAGAAAACCGTCCACAGATTACACAGAAATCGCTGGAATCTGTGGTTTAGCCATGAGGAAGAGAAACGTTAATGAGAATAAGTATTTTTGGCATTGGTTACGTCGGCTGCGTTTCTGCCGCCTGTTTTGCCCGGGCTGGGCATGATGTCATTGGAGTCGACGTCAATCCTACCAAGGTTAACATCGTCAACAGCGGCAGTAGTCCAATTGTCGAGCCAGAAATAAATGAACTCATCCGCGACGTGGTCAAGGTGGGTAAATTAAGCGCTACGACCGACCCCTCACGAGCAATTAACTTTTCTGATATTTCACTAGTTTGTGTCGGTACTCCCAGCAAACACAACGGAAGTCTCGACCTCAGTCATGTGCGACGTGTTTGTGAGGAGATCGGATCAGCCCTCGCTCATAAGAGCGAACGTCACACGGTTGTGATTCGCAGCACGATGCTTCCGGGGAGCATCGAGAGTGTTGTTCAGCCGGCGATGGAGAAGACCTCGCGAAAGAAGGCAGGAAAGGATTTTGGTCTTTGCGTGAATCCGGAATTTTTGCGGGAAGGTACGTCCCTGAAAGACTTCAATGCTCCGCCGTTCACATTGATTGGCACAGACGATGAACAAACCGCAAAGATCGTAGGCCGCCTCTACTCAGATATTGATGCGCCGATTTTTACAACCTCGATGAAAACAGCTGAAATGGTGAAATATGTTTCCAATTGCTTTCATGCCCTGAAGGTAAGCTTCGCTAACGAAATTGGAAACGTCTGCAAGGCACTCCAGCTCGACAGTCACGAGGTTATGAATGTTTTTTGCGCGGATTCCAAGCTCAACCTTTCTTCGTATTACCTGAAACCTGGCTTTGCGTTTGGCGGCTCATGCTTACCAAAAGACTTGCGTGCCCTTACTTACAAGGCGAAAGATCTCGACGTTGAAGTACCAGTTTTGTCAGCCATCAGCATCTCCAATCGCCTTCAGGTGCAGAGGGCACTTGACATGGTCCTGCAGACCGGTAACAAACGAGTTGGGGTGTTGGGTTTCAGCTTCAAGGCCGGCACAGACGACTTGCGCGAATCACCAATGGTAACTTTGATTGAGACGCTGCTTGGTAAGGGACTGGATCTCGTTATCTATGATCGTGACGTTTCGTTAGCACGGCTTGTAGGATCAAATAGGGAATACATCGAACAAGAGATCCCTCACATTGCGAAGTTGATGCGGAGTTCCATCGATGATGTTTTAGGCGCTGCAAATACGATTGTGATAGGAAACAAGTCCGAGGAGTTTCGACAGATTGAATTACGCTTGCGCAAGGATCAAACTGTAATAGATCTGGTCCGTCTCTTCGATAGAACGTCCGGGGAAGGCTATCAGGGAATCTGCTGGTGATCAGATGTCGCCGCACTATCATCAAGGGCCTTCTTAGCTGCATGTTGATCTGGCCCTTGGTTGCCTGGATTGGGGCAAGGCTTTTAATAACGGAAGCTCCACTTGAAACAGCAGACGTGATTGTAGTGTTAGGAGGTTCGGCTAACTACCAGGAACGAGCGCGAGAGGCGGCACAACTCCTCTTGGAGGGGCGATCTCAGCGAATCTTGATTACTAACGATAATGCGCGTGGGCCATGGTCGAGCAGTGAGCAACGGAACCCATTCTTTTACGAACGTTCGTCAAAGGAAATAAGAAGCGCAGGAGTACCGGCCAACAGTATTGATGTATTGATGACGCCGGTCGCGAATACACACGAAGAGGCAGTCCTTGTTAGGAAATACGCCGAAGAGCAAGGCCTGCGCTCAGTTTTAATTGTCACGTCCGCTTACCATTCCCGCCGAGCGTTGTGGGTGTTCTCGCGAGTGTTTCGAAATACCGACATTCAGATTGGGTTGATTAGTGGGACTCTTGGAAACGAGTCCCCGAAAGCTGCAACATGGTGGCTTACTGCCCGCGGCTGGAGATCCGTGCCCACGGAATATGTGAAGATGGTTTACTACGTGATTAAATATAGATGACGGTGAGCAGGACTTATATGGGGTGCGCCGCCTTACCAGCGCTTTGGCCAAGCGGTGACAAGCCGCACTCCAAAATGAAAGGCACTCAAACATGGATTTGAACGCTGCAGAAATCGCGCGGGGAGAGAGATTTCAGTTTGGTCAGAATTGGTCACAATTCTTACCCATCATCAACGAAGAGCGTATTCAGCAGGCAACAACATCTCTGAAGGATATGTTGGAAGTCGAATCTCTCAAGGGAAAGAGCTTCCTGGACATTGGATCGGGAAGTGGGCTGTTCAGTCTAGCCGCGCGCCGGCTCGGGGCTCGCGTTCACTCTTTTGATTTCGATCCAAAGTCTGTTTTTTGCACCACGGAGTTGAAGAAGAATTACTTTCGGGAGGACGACTCGTGGAAGATCGACGAAGGTTCGGTACTCGATAGTGAGTACATGAAGTCTCTTGGGCAATTCGACGTCGTTTACTCCTGGGGAGTACTGCATCATACCGGCGACCTGTGGTCCGCTCTGGAGAATGCGCAAGAGCGGGTGTCCCCGGAGGGAAAGCTTTTTATTGCGCTGTATAACGACACCGGTAGTCAGAGCGCCCGTTGGTATTGGATAAAGAAGACATATAACGGCTTGCCAAGCATCTTTAGGACGCCGTTCGCTTTTTTGGTCACCATCCCGGGCGAAGTAAAGTTGATGGCTTCATCTCTGCTTACTCTCAGTTTACGCCGGTACACTGATTCGTGGACCACCTACCGGCGTAATAGAGGGATGACCAAGTGGCGCGACATTATCGACTGGGTTGGTGGATATCCTTACGAGGTCTCAAAGCCGGATGACGTTTTTGATTTTTGCCGCGCTCGCGGCTTCGTCCTGAGTAAGCTGAAGTGCGGGAATGTGGGCCTTGGTTGTAATGAATTTGTATTCATAAAGAGTACGCGGAGTGAGTCTTAGCATTGCGATGATCAAATCTGTATCGAGGCCTTTGTTAGTGCTAAGTGTTTTGGTAATTGGGGGCACGCTCGCCGTGGTACTTGCCCTGAGGCAACCCACAGGGAGATTTGCTCAAAGCTGGGAAGGTGTCGTGCTGCCGCTGAAGAGTGGGACTGGCGAGATCGTCATCCAGAGTTCGCGCGTGAGCGAGTTGCCCGAAGGCGTGCGCGTGAATCCTTCGCAATCCGCTTTGTTGGCAAGAATACAATCAGCGACTCCTGCCGAGCCGGTAGTGAAGACGGTGGCAGGGGCACATCATTACCGTTTTGTTGGAATCGAGTTTTCCACCAGTAATGCGAGCGTCGTCGTTTACGATCTGATTCGGTTTGGTGAGAGTCGCTATACGCAAACCACCCTCAGTTCGGTGCCGCATCATCTGGTAATCGATCGATGTTACATTCATGGGTTTGACACGCAGGACGTACAGCGGGGAGTGAGCCTGAACAGCGCTGAGAGCACGGTCAGCAACTCATACATCTCGAAGATTCATGGCGTAGGTTACGACACCCAAGCGATAGCCGGGTGGAATGGACCGGGACCCTATCACATCATCAACAATTACCTGGAAGGAGCCGGGGAGAACGTCCTGTTTGGCGGGGCTGACCCCGGGATAATAAATCTGGTGCCATCGGATATAGAGATCCGGCGCAACTATGTATACAAACCATTGTCATGGAAGGTTGGGCACCCCACCTATGCGGGCACACACTGGACTATAAAGAATCTGCTGGAGCTGAAAAACGCCAGGAACGTAATCATCGACGGTAATGTGTTTGAGAACTGCTGGACGGATGGACAAACGGGCATTCCCATTCTGTTTACGGTGCGGAATCAGGAAGGGACAGCGCCATGGTCCATTTTGGAGAACATTAAGTTCACCAACAACGTCGTGAAGGGAGCGGAGGGCGCGCTGAATCTGTTAGGCAGTGACAATGAGAAACCGTCGCAACGATCGAGTGGCGCACTGATTGGGAACAACCTGTTCACTGATATCAGAGGCCCGTTTCTCACTCTTAATGGGTACAATAATGTTAGCTTGCTGCATAACACTCATTTCCAAACCGGCAACATAATGGTGCTTTACGGCACACCAGTTCAACAACTGGTGTATCGCGACAACGTAACAATTCGACATGCCAGCGGCTACGGTGTTTTCGGTGACTCTTTGGGAGAGGGTGTTGTGGCTTTAAGAAAGTTCGCACCAGAGGTCGTTTTTAAGAATAACGTTTTAGCACTTGCTCAGGGCTCACTTTATCCAAAGGATAATTACTTTCCTGCGTCGATTGAGCGCGTAGGATTTGCGAATTTCGACAAAGGTGATTACCGCATCACGAGTGCCAGCCCTTATAACAAAGCCTCCTCTGATGGGCAGCCCGTGGGATGCGACTGGGCGAAACTAAACTTCGGTGCCAAGACTTCGGAATGACAACTGTAAAAGCTAACTCAAAACGCCCTTTGCGAGTTGGGCTGCTGTTAGATTCGCTCACTCAACCCACGTGGGTTTTCAAAATTATCAATGATATTCACTCATCTTCATTTGCTGAGATCTGTCTCGTTGTAAAAAACGAAGCACCGATCGATCAGGCCCAAGGCCGTCTGCGAAACTACTGGAAGAACAGAAAGTACTTACTCTATGCCCTATACAACCGGCTCGATTCGCGCGCCCAATTGGGTGAAGCAGACGCGTTTGAATCGCTGGATCTTCACGAATTGCTTGCGGATTGTCCTGTAGTAGGCGTGCTGCCGATTATGAAAAAGTTTTCTGATTGGTTTCCCGCAGAGGCCATCGAAGAGATCCGCGGTTATGACCTCGACCTCGCCATTTCGTTTGGCTTCAGAATTCTAAGAGGCGAATCGTTACGAATAGCGCGCAATGGTGTCTGGTCATACCATCACGGTGACAATCTGGTGAATCGTGGTGGGCCGGCAGGATTTTGGGAAGTTATGGACAGATCTTCGATTAGCGGCTCAGTTCTGCAGGTGCTGTCCGAAGACTTAGACAATGGTGAAGTGCTGCATCGGACCTGGTTACGGACCAGCGATCGATTCTCAGTGCGAGTTAGCAGAAATAGTCTGTACTGGAGATCTTCCAGTTTCGTAATAAGGAAGTTGAGGGAACTGTACGACGGAAAACTTGCGCGTGAGCAAAGTGTATTTCGCCCCTACTACAATCGCTTGCACAAGATGCCGACAAACTCAGAGATCTTACCCAAGCTCTGTCGACTTTCATTGAATTATGCCGCAAGCAAGTTGCAGTACGCGTTCTTCTTTGACCAGTGGACACTCGCCTATAGATTCAGGAAGAGTTCTACCGATCCGAACAACAGTTTTTACAGATTCAATCATTTGGTGCCGCCCAAAGATAAGTTCTGGGCTGATCCGTTCCCGGTAGAGTTTGAAGGAAAGTACTTCGTCTTTTTTGAAGAATATCTTTATGAGCACGACAGAGCGCACATTTCCGTTATGGAATTGAGTAACTCTGGTCCAAGCGATCCAATTCCGGTTTTGAATCGCGACTATCATTTGTCGTACCCTTTTGTTTTTTATTGGAAAGATCGTTATTTCATGATCCCGGAATCCGCCGCCAATAAGACGGTCGAACTTTATTCCTGTGAATCGTTTCCTACACAATGGAAACTGGACACGGTTCTGTTTGCAGGCGTGGCTGCGAGGGACGCGACCCTACTTGAGCTGGATGGACTCTGGTGGATGTTTGTCGCCATTGCAGATACCGATTCGTCGGATGAGTTACATATTTACTACAGTTCCACGCCAATCGGCCCGTGGCGGCCTCACCAGAAGAATCCGGTCAAATCCGATGTTCGTAATTCTCGACCCGCAGGTCATACGTTTTACTGGAACGGTGACCTCTGCCGTCCGGCGCAAGACTCCTCTAAGCGTTACGGTTATGGCATGACGATTAACAGAATAGTACGGTTAACTCCGACTGAATTTGTCGAGGAAGAAGTTTCCAAGGTGCTCCCGCAATGGAGAAAAGATCTTCGCGGGACGCACACGCTAAATATCTGTGAGGACTTGACCGTTATAGACTGTCTAATACGTCGAAGACGGTGGTAGTTTCGCGCTTTGAAGGGCAATGACCCATTCCCGGGAAATCCTGCGAGGCCCAAAAACCCAGCAAAATTTGCGGTAATGGCCGGTTTTAACGATATTAAAGCTTGACAAACAAGGCAAACCGCACTTAATATCCGATTGGTTTCTAACCTCGTTCTTTTCAGTTCACGATTGCAACGAAAAAGGCAAACCTGTTGCGAAGCAGGGACGCAAAGCTGTGAGTCTCTCAGGTAGAGAGACAGTCTAGCCGCCGAAGGCATCGGGATGTGTCGGACCCGTGGGGGTGTTGGCAGATCTTGTTCTACGGGACTTATTCGTATGCAGCCGTAGACATCCCATTCCGAATTTTCCCTCCCTTTTCGCAAAGTCAATCAGGTTGAACGAATAGCGAATCACGACCCGTTGATCGCGGTCTGACGCTCTTCTCTCTTACCGAATAGCCCCGACGTGGACACGTCGAAGGGCTGTGGTGATTGGCACCTGGCACACAACTGCCCCGTTAGTTTTCATAATCTCAATTCACGAGGACGGCGAAGTGTAAAGACTGGACCGTAACTTTTTACACCGTCACCGATAAATGGCACCCCCGTAGCGATGCGGGTCCGCAAACTCAGGAGTCTCGCAAACTCGAGATCGTCCTGATACCGAAGTGAGGATCAAATGGCTCAGCGTTGTAACACGGAAAGACCGTTTTCATGTATTCGTGCTGCCGCTGAAGAGTGGGACTGGCGAGATCGTCATCCAGAGTTCGCGCGTGAGCGAGTTGCCCGAAGGCGTGCGCGTGAATCCTTCGCAATCCGCTTTGTTGGCAAGAATACAATCAGCGACTCCTGCCGAGCCAGTAGTGAAGACGGTGGCAGGGGCACATCATTACCGTTTTGCGGGCATCGAGTTTTCCACCAGTAATGCGAGTGTCGTGGTCTACGATCTGATTCGGTTTGGTGAGAGTCGCTATACGCAAACCACCCTCAGTTCGGTGCCGCATCATCTGATAATAGATCGCTGTTACATTCACGGCTTTGACACGCAGGACGTGCAGCGCGGCGTGAGCTTAAACAGCGCCGAGAGCACGGTCAGCAACTCCTATATTTCGAACATTCATGGCGTGGGCTACGACACGCAAGCAATCGCGGGCTGGAATGGCCCCGGCCCCTTTCATATCACCAACAATTACCTGGAAGCGGCCGGCGAGAACATCATGTTCGGTGGTGCGGATCCGGGAATTGCCAACCTGGTGCCGTCGGATATAGAGATCCGGCGCAACTATGTCTTCAAACCAAAGAGTTGGAAGGTTGGAGACCCCACCTATGCCGGCAAACACTGGACGGTAAAGAATCTGCTGGAGCTCAAGAACGCCAGGAACGTAATCATCGACGGTAATGTGTTTGAGAACTGCTGGACCGATGGACAAACGGGCATTCCCATCCTGTTTACGGTACGTAATCAGGAGGGCACGGCGCCATGGTCCATCCTGCAGAACATTACTTTCACCAACAACATCGTGAAGGGAGCGGAAGGTGCCTTAAACCTGTTGGGCAGTGACAACGAGCAGCCCTCGCAACGTTCCACTGGCGCCGTCATCGCGAACAACCTGTTTACCGATATCCGCGGACCGTTCCTCACGCTCAACGGGTTCTACAACGCTACGCTCGACCATAACACCAGCTTTCAGGCCAACAATACTTATACCCTCTACGGCGAACAATCACTCAGTTACGTCAGTACCAACAACCTGACGATCGAAAATCCCTGGGGCATCTACGGTGACGGCGGCTATTTGGGCACTGCGGGACTCACCAAATACACGCCCTCATTTGTTTTCAATAAAAACCTAATGGTGGGTGCCGCAGCGACCAGCAATCCGGCTGGTAACTTCTATCCCACACAAGTTTCTGAAGTTGGCTTCACAGATTTTGCCGGCGGCAATTATGCTCTTTCGCCTTCAAGCCCCTACCACAATGCCGCCACTGACAGTAAGGACATTGGCGTGGACTTTGTGCAGCTGAATGCGGCACAGGGCGGAACAGCTCCCACACCGACTCCCACGCCGACGCCAACTCCGAACCCCACGGCAACGCCCACTCCGACCCCAACGCCGACGGCCACACCAAGTCCGACGCCTACTCCACAGTCGAGCGTGGCTTTCGTGCAGTTGGACAAGATCACGGAAGGTAACTGGAAAAATGTTTATGGTGGCGAAGGCTATAACACCGTAAACGACTCAGTAAGTTATCCAAGCTACGCTCAAGTGAGCGCAACAGGTTACACGTCGCCGACCTGGATGGATTCAACTACCGACGTGCGAGCCTTAGAGAAGGTGGCGGCAAGCGATCGAGTTGCAGCGCGATGGGATTCAAATTCCTTCCTTTCAATTGATTTAAACTTAACGGATGGGGCAACCCATCAAATAGCGATCTATGGATTGGATTGGGATGGTAACAATCGGACGCAACGAGTCGACGTTTTGGATTGGGCCACTAGTGCCGTGCTGGATAGCAGGACCATCTCTTCATTCAACGGTGGCCAATATTTGGTTTGGAACATAAAAGGTCATGTTAAGATCACAGTAAACAAGATTGGTGGTAAGTCGGCAGTAGTTAGCGGCTTGTATTTTGATGACGCGGTAGCGACGCCGACACCGACCCCAACGCCGACGCCCACACCAAGTTCGACACCGAATTTAGGAAAAAGTGTGGGGAAGGCGAAACGGACCGGGCAGGATTTGAGTAACCAACTCGTGTCTGCCAGTGGTACCACCGAACTTTCCAGCACTACCGTGTCGCCAATGGACCTGTCAGCGCAGGCAGCGCTAACGGAGTTCGTCTCGGAAGTCCAACAGGCCTACACCGTTTTTAACGATACAAGAAATGTTTATCCGGCAGCAGCAAGGATCGACGTTGCACTGCAGGGGGTCTTTGCCGCAGCTAGCCAGGCGAACCTATCCGCAGGTCAAGGAGATATTGCGGGAGTCAAGAGTCACCTGCGTGAAGCAATCACTAATCTGGAGTTGAGTGATGTGCTTATCACGTACGGCGATGTGGCCAACCCCATCGACTTTGCGTCCTATATGGTGCGGCAGCAGTATGCAGATTTCCTTGACCGCGAGCCGGATCAATCAGGCGGTGATTTCTGGATAAATGAAATTGTCAGTTGTGGCACCGACGTCCAATGCTTAGAAGTGAAACGCATCAACGTCTCTGCGGCGTTCTTCCTGTCCATCGAGTTTCAGCAGACTGGGTACTACGTATATCGATTATATAAATCTTCATATGGACGAGTCCCGATGCGGCAGGAGTTTCTGCCAGATAACCTGAGTATCGCTGGCGGTGTGATCGTTGGTGCAGACGGATGGGAGACTAGACTCGCAGGAAACAAACAAGCCTTCGTGCAAGGTTGGGTGCAACGAGCCGACTTCCAGGCGCGCTATGCTGGATTGACGAATGAGCAATACGTTGACACATTGATAGCTAACGTAGGGGTGACGATAACTGCGGCGGAACGGAACGACCTGGTTCAGGATCTGGTCAATGGATCATCACGTGCAGATGTGCTGGCCAGGCTGGTAGAGAATCCCACGTTTACGCGCGCGGAATTCAACTCCGCGTTTGTCTTAATGCAATATTTCGGGTATCTGGGCCGCGATCCTGACGCTGCCGGATTCAACTTCTGGTTGAACAAGCTCAACCAGTTTGATGGCAACTTCGTGAATGCGGAGATGGTTAAGGCCTTCCTCGTATCAGCAGAGTACCGAAGCCGATTCGGCCTGTAGGCCTTCTCAGTAGAACGTATTTATCGTGGGCGGCACCGGGCGCAACTCCGGTGTCGCCTATTGCGTTTATGGGGTGAACATCATGCGCCAGAAAGCGGAAAGGTGGCCGCCAAACTTAAAATTGAATACCACTGCCCACTTACCACCCATTTGATCCGTAGTCCCAGCCTCATTACTAATGGCAACTTTTCTGAATCTTTCCCGCGATCGTTAGATCGGTACTTCCCCCGAGGCCTCCCGCGGGGGGTTGCGGAAGAATCGCCGGTTTGCGCGTTTATGTTCCATATGGCTTTTGTGTTTGTCACAAGACGCCTCTTTGATATAAGCTCTGCAACGAGTTTTAAGTTTTGGGAGACAATGTCATCAAGGAATTTGGTATGAGTGCCCTTCCCCAGAAAAATCTCTGGCGAACCCTCGCCGTCGTCTCTGCTCTTGTCTTCGTTTACGCCTCCGTACTCCTTAAGCTTTCGCACGATTGGTGGGTGGACGAGAATTACTCTCACGGTCTCCTGATCCCATTTGTTGTCGGTTACATCCTCTGGGTGGAACGGGACAAGCTTCGTCAGGTCCGTCATAAACCCTCCCTGCTTTGGGGCGGAGCCGCGATTATGCTGGCATTGTTTGCCTTGTGGACCGGCGTGGCTGGGGCTGAACTTTTTATGCAGCGCACTTCATTGGTGCTCATGCTTGCCGGAGTGACTGTTTACTTTTGGGGAGGCCGTTTGCTTCGCCTGGTATGGGTTCCTCTCATTCTGTTCCTACTGGCGATTCCAATCCCGACGATCGTTTTCAACAAAGTTGCGTTTCCCTTGCAGTTGTTCGCGTCTCGTTGCGCAGTGTGGTCGATGAGATTCTTTGATATTCCCGTTTTGCGACAGGGCAACGTCATCGAGCTGATGCCGCTGAATTCTCTGGAAACTAAAAAGCTGGAAGTGGTTGAGGCGTGCAGTGGAATCCGTTCGTTAATGACATTGGTGACGTTGGCAGTGGTATTCGCTTACTTCAGTTATCCTCGGCCAGCGAATGGCTCCGGTGAAAACGGAGATGGATCGAGAAAGCGCCGACTATTTAGCTCGCTGAGAATGTGGGGGTTTTGGCGGTCCACCCTTCTCGTGCTTTCGGCTGTTCCGATTGCAATTTTCACCAACGCGCTAAGGGTGAGTGGAACAGGAGTTCTCGCGCGTTACTACGGAACAAAAGTAGCCGATGGGTTCTTCCACTCATTTTCGGGTTGGGTAATTTATATTGCTGCATTTCTGTTACTGTTCGCCTTTGGTTGGGGCCTGGATCGTTTGCGCTCGCTATTTTCAAATGACTCAGCCCGCGAGCGCGCGGCTTTAGAACACATCGATTTGCCACAGCCGTCTCTGTCCTCAGCGCCGAAGGTGGTGCAATCAGAAGGGACCGATTGAAATGAAGAGTTCATGGCGCTTTGGGCTTTTGCTTGTGGTGCTGGTTGCGGCTGGCATATTCGTGAACAGTTGGGCATATCTGGGCGAGGCGCACGTGGAGCGCCAGGAATTAAAGAATTTTCCAGTCCAGGTGGGCACGTGGAAACAGGAGGGCGTCGACCAGCGCTTTGATACCCAGACGATGAGTGTCTTGCGGGCCACGGATTATCTTCTGCGCGGCTATCGTCTTGGTAATGGCCAGCGGGCTAGTTTATACGTTGGGTACTACGCAACTCAGCGAGACGGAGCGAGCTATCACAGTCCGCTGAATTGTTTGCCTGGCTCTGGTTGGAACATGGTAGACCCCGCCTTGATTACAATCAGATCGCCTGACGGGAAAAGCTTCGTAGCAAATAAGTACGTAATTGAGAATGGCAATACTCGTGAACTGATGATTTATTGGTATCAAGGGCGCGGCAGAATCATTGCCAGCGAGTATTGGGGCAAGGTTTTTACAGTGCTGGACAGTGTACGTCTCAGGAGATCAGATGCAGCAATGGTCCGGGTGACAGTGCCCATAGCGGAGTCAGAGACCGCTGCGCTCGAATCCGCCAGAGAGTTCGCGGGCTTAGCATCAGAAGTACTTCCGGAGTTCGTTCCAAATTGATGGGACCCTTTGTTGAGAAGCTGGCAGAGAGTGCAATTACGGAATCTGTGTTGGATTGATAGTGTTTAAAGACTATCTAGCTTTTTAGCGCCAGAGGCAATTGCCCGCTGATGGTCCTGGAAGCAAATGCTTGAATTTGCTGCCGCTGACGCGGACGGCGACAAACGGAGTCAAAGTAAAAAATGAATAGCGAGTGCCGCAGTTACCTTTATTATCCTATCCTTTTGTGTCTTCTCCTGGTCGCGGTGTTTTCACTGGGCGGCTGCACTAATTCTGAAAAAGCCAAAACCGAGCACCTCAGCAAGGGCGAAGTCTATCTAAAAGACTCAAAGTTTCAGGAAGCTTCTCTCGAGTTTCGCAACGCCCTGCAGATTGATGACCAGCTTGCGGCGGGCCATTGGGGCTTGGCGCGAGCTTATGAGGCACTGCAACGGGCTCCCGAAATGCTCGAGGAATTGCGGAAAACAATTCAGCTCGATCCGAACAACTTCGACGCCCGAACTAAACTCGGCAACTACTACCTCGCCGCCAGCAAAGGAAGGCCGGAATTGGTTGGCGAAGCCGAGCGCCTCGCCAAAGAGGTGCTGCAAAAGGATCCCAAACACATCGAAGGTCACATCCTGCTGAGCAGCGTGCTCTTTGCTCAGAACCAGCAGGACGAAGCGCTGGCTGAGTTGAATCGTGCCATCGAGATCGATCCCAAACGGGTGGAGTCATATCTCAGTCTCGCCCGTTTCTACGTGGTCACAAAGGACCAGGCGAAGGCAGAGGAAGTATTCAAGAAAGCGATCTCAATCGATTCGGCGTCTGCGCTCGTGCACACCGAATACGGAAAGTTTCTGGTGCAAACTAACCGACCGGCTGAGGCTGAAGCTGAATTGAAGAAAGCAGTTGAGGTAGCGCCGGCGGATCGCAATGCGCGGTTCACCCTAGCGAGTTTTTATGTGGTCAACAAGCAGTTGGACAAAGCCGAGGAAACATACAAAGCGCTCGCCGAGTTGGATAAGGATAAACCGGAAAGTCAATCGACGCTCGCCGACTTCTATTCTTACGTCAATCGCACAGATGATGCCGTGCGCATATACCAGGACATCCTCGCCAAGTTCCCCGATTACGCAAAAGGGCGTTATCGACTCGCTGAAATTCTGTTAATGCGCGGCGATTCGAATGGCGCCGGAGCGCAGATTGATGAAGCGCTTAAGAAAGACCAGCACGACCGCGAGGCGCTTTTGTTGCGGGCGCGACTCCGAGCTCGGGACGGCCAGCCTGATGGTCTTAAGGCCGCCATCGAGGATCTGAAGGAAGTGTTAAGGCAGGAGCCAAATTCACGCCCGGGCCTCTATTTTATGGCTCAGACAAATTTCAACCTTGGGGTATTGGACCAGGCAAGGACGTTCGCCGCGGATCTGGAAAAAAACTACCCTGACTACCTCCCGGCAAAATTAATGCAAGTGCAACTCAGTATTGCTGGAAGCGATCCTAAGGTCGCTGTGAGTTCAGCCTCAGTTTTAATCGACCGGTTGAGTAAAACTGCTCCCGATCGGGAAAACTCGCCGCAGCTACTCGCGGAGATGCGGGCGAAGACCTACATGGCACGCGGTTCAGCGCTAGCACAACTTAGGAACATGGCCGCCGCTCGACAAGATTTCGAAGTGGCTCGCCAAGCCGCGCCGAACGAAACTGAAGCCTATAATAATCTAGCTGCGGTTTCCCAGTTCGAAAATAAATCTGACGAGGCGATCGGCTTCTATCAAAGCGCACTCAAAATTCGGGCGACGGATTTCAATGCGCTGAACGGGCTGATCAATTTATATGCGGCCAAGCATGAAATTGATAAAGCTCATGCGACGATCGATCAAGCGCTCAATTCCTATCCGAACGATGCGTCATTACACTTTTTGAAGGCCCAGGTTTATGGGATCCAACGGAATGCGCAAGCTGCTGAAGCCGAACTTCGAAAAACACTGGAAATTGACCACAACTATTTACCAGCCTATTCGGCATTGGGTGCTCTCTTCATTAACACGAAGCAAGAGGACCGCGCCATAGCGGAATACCAAAGAATCATCGAGATTCGTCCGGATGATTCTTCCGCTTATACAATCCTCGGAATGCTTGAATATTCCCGCGAAAACTACGACGTCGCAGCAGAGAATTACCGCAAAGCGTTGGAAAAGGATCAAAACGCGGTCATAGCCGCTAATAACCTCGCCTGGCTCTATGCCGTTGACGGAAAGGGAAATTCGGATGAAGCGGTGAGACTGGCCCAGGGCGTGGTTCAGAAGAACCCCAACATAGCTGCATTCACTGACACTTTAGGTTGGATTTACTATAAAAAGGGTCTTTATGGTGCCGCTGCTGAGCAATTGGAAAAGGCTGTTTCAATGGATGAGGCAATTGCGAGCAGCCGTCAGGGAGTGCCAAGCGCGACCTACCATTACCATCTCGGTATGGCCTTAAAAGCTAAAGGTGACAAAGCAGGCTCGCGCCGTGAACTGGAAGCTTCGCTGCGCCTGGCTGACAAATCACCATTCGCCAATGTTGACGAGGCACGCAAGGCATTGGCTGATTTGTAGGAAAATGTCGAAGCCACCGTTGCAAGATGAATCACAGAGGGCCACGAGAAGAGGTTTGAGATGGCGACGGTGAAACTGAGGTGGAAGAAACAAGAGGAGTTGATTTATGAGCATTGAATTTCGCCAGCGAAGTCCCAGCGAATACTTAAAAATAATCCGGCGACGTAAGTGGCTGATTATCCTCCCTGTCATTGCTATAACTGCCGCGGTCGCCTGGGTTGTTTACCGATTGCCGGATGTTTATGAGTCCGTAACGCTGATTGTTGTAAAGCCTTCAACCCTGCCAACAGCAGTAGTTCCTTCAATCACCGAAGATAGTCTGACTCGACAGTTGACGAGCATTGACAAGGTTGTCACCAGTCGCAGTTCGCTCGAACCGCTCGTCATTCAGTATGAACTCTACAAACCGGAGCGGCTTCGTGGCGAGCCAATGGAATCGATCATCGACATGATGCGTAAAGACATTAAGGTCGAGGTGAACACCAGCCGCAACGATATCACTAACGGGTTCAACATTGCTTATCATGGCCGCGATCCCAGAGTCACTCAGGCCGTTACCGCCGAGTTAGCCAGCAAGTACATCAATGAGCAGACGAAAAACACCGTTAACTCTACTAACTCGGCCAAGCAGTTTATTGATCAGCAGGTCAGGCAGGCGCAGGACGAACTCACTTTGGTAGATAACAAACGGCTCGAATTCATGCAGAAGAATGTTGGCAACCTACCCACCGAGGCTACCTCGCTCATCGGTCAGTTAACAGGCTTGCGCGATCAACAGAAGTCTTTGCTTGCGGAAGTCGGTCGCTTGCAGGATCGGAGTTCCTCTCTAGTCACGCAAGTAACTCTGCTCAAGAAACAATCCCAACAGGACATAGACGACTACGCTGAAAATACTACTGACCCGAAGACTACTCTTGCCTGGGCGGAGCTAGTAAAAAGGAAGGCCGATCTCCAGTCGGAGTTGCAGCAACTAGCGACGGAGTTAAAACCAAAACATCCTGACGTTCTGGCGAAACAAGCTCAGCTTGACTCCGTTAGCAAAGAGATGGACCAAATGGTTGCCGAGTGGAAAGAACGAATCTCAGAAAAGCAAAAGAAATTACAGAACCGGCCGGATTTGAGCGTAGCAGCCACCGAAGCGCAGCTCAAGGCCGTCGATGGTGAAATAAAACGCGAGCAAAAGATGCTTGACGAAAATGAAAAGCAGATAGGCGCAATCTTGCAGCGTATTAATAGCGTTCCCGGTGCGGAGGTCGCTTTAGGAGCGCTCGAACGTGACTATCAAACAAAGAAGAGTGCTTACGATCAGTTATTGCTCCAACAGCAAAAAATCACGCTGGGCGCTGATGCGGCTTCACAGCAACAGGGTGAGGGAATCGTAGTGATCGACCCTGCCAACTTGCCCTCGAAACCCGTCGCGCCGAAGCGCTTGATGCTTTCAGGTCTAGGTCTTGCTTTCGGCCTCGGCCTGGGACTGTTGCTGACGGGAATCTTTGAAATTCCTCGCCTGATGACGATTCAAAGCACCGAAGATGCGCGCCACTACACGAGTTTGCCGGTGCTCATTTCGATCCCCGAATTGCTTACGCCTGAAGAAGCTCGAGCAATTCCTCGTCGTCGTAGACTATTGCTGGGTGCGGCTGTAACCGCGACGATAGTAACGATTCCAGTGTTGGCCTTGGCGCTGAAGGCTACGCATGTTTTTGAATTTTTATCGGGTCGCTCTTAATGAAGTTGATAAACAATTGGGACTAATTTTCCGCGCCGAACCTGGAGGTTCAATAAAGTGTACGCAGAATTTTACGGGCTAAAAGAATTGCCTTTCGCGCTGACACCCGATCCGCGTTTCATCTACTTCACTCCCTCGCATACGGAGGTGATGGCAAATCTTCATTACGGTATCGAAAGCGGCAAGGGCCTCGTGGTAGTAACGGGCGAAGTAGGCACGGGCAAAACAACGATACTGCGTTGGATGATGCAGCGCCTGGACCGCACGGTTTTGGTTGCTTATATCTTCAATCCGCGGTTGTCGGTGCCGGAATTTTACCAGCATGTAGCTGCGCTGCTTGACGTTCAGAAATGGGAAACAAAGTCGGCGCTGCTAATGGAATTGGGCCGAAGTCTTGAGTCGCGTCATGCACGGGGACTGCGCACGGTTCTGATTATTGACGAGGCTCAGGGGTTGTCAGCGCACCTGTTGGAAGAAATTCGCTTGCTTTCAAATTTCGAGTCGGACACCGCGAAGCAATTGCAAATCGTTCTAACTGGGCAGCCCGAATTGCGCGAGGTCTTGAACGATCCGGATCTGCGCCAGCTAAAACAGAGAATTGCCCTTCGTTGCGTCATCAAGCCCTTGCCGAACGTCGAGGAGACGGAGCGATATATCACATCACGCCTGTTGGTTGCAGGCGCCGAGCGAACCGCGATTTTTTCTCCTGACGCCATCGATTACATTTTCCGATGTTCCGATGGAATTCCGCGTAGCATAAATAATCTTTGCGATAACGCGCTTTTGACTGGATACGCTGCCGGCGAGCCGGTAATCGGTTCTTCGATTATCGAGGATGTTGCCGAAACCTTCGACATGTTGCCTGGTTCGGATCGGGGAATGCAACGCGGTGAAGAACGAGAAGTTCCAGCCAGAGTTTTCTCGTCCTCCGACAGTTCAGACCTGTGGGGCAAACGGACCTCAAAGAAAGAGACCGATACGGAGATAACGACGCCGGTACCTGTGGAGCAAGGTTAATTGTGAACTCGGACATCGCCCTCAATTTGAATATAACGCTCAAGAGGTAAATTAATGGGAAGAGTTTTCGAAGCAATAAAACGAGCAAGCGCGGCCGACCAGGGCGGCGCAAGAAAAAGACAGCAACCAGATTTAGGACGCCGCGACGAAAGTACCAGGGTGACTGGTTTGTCTTCCACAAGGCAAGTTGAAGAGCAGCCTGCCAGCCGCTGGTCATCCCTTTCAGTTCCTCGTGAGCCGGCGCAAAATTCAGCGTCCTCTGCGCACACTGCGGATGTAACCGGCGGGATGGCACTCCCCGGCGGAATGGGTTCGCGTGATGTTGGGGCAACTTTGGGCGCTGCCGGGGCGGCGCGCGTCGGAGGATTTGCCAGTTATGACATTTCCCCCGCGCGCGTCGAGCCTCACCTTGTGGCTGTTAGTCAGCCCCGTTCTCCCTACTGTGAACAGTTTCGTTCGCTTCGCACCAAACTGCTTCAAGCGGGCGAACGCAAGGAGATGCGTGCCTTTGTCATTACCAGTGCCGGAGTGGGCGAGGGTAAAACGCTAACCGCCCTGAATCTGGCGTGGCTCCTAGCCCAAACAGAGGGTATGCAAGCGTTGGTTATCGATAGCGACCTGCGTCAACCTTGCGCCACTGACTATTTTGGGATCGACGCCTCTATAGGGCTTTCGGATGTTCTCGGCGGAACTGTTCGATTAGAAGAGGCTATCGTCCGCTTAGATCCTGCGGGTTTATATCTGTTACCGGGTGGGCAAGCTCGAGACGACGTTGCCGAGTTGCTTTCCGGACCTTCTTACGAGCGGCTACTGACGGATGTAAGGAGAATGTTTGATTACATCATCATTGATGCTCCGCCATTGGGAATCTTCACGGATGCCAACGTTCTGATGAACCGCGCGGACGGTGCCTTGATTGTCGTTCGTTCCGGCAAGACACGCTACGCCCTCATCGACAGGCTGCTGGAACAGATTCCACGCGAAAAGTTACTGGGAGTAGTGCTGAATCGAGTCGACGAGCAGGTTGATGAGTCGGCTTACTATTACCAACGCCGCTACTACAGCCGCGATCGCGGTTTGACGGAAGCAAGAGTGAAACAGCCTGGTGAACGCCAGGAGGAGGTCGCTGCAGTCAATTGAGAGCCTCACGACTAAATGGACGAACTGTTTTGCTGCTTCTCGCCGAGGCGGCCCTAATGTTCGGTGTGATCATCGGTGCTGTCTTTTTGCGCGTTGGGGTGGCAGGAGCTCCATACGAACTAATCGAAAGACATGGATACTTTAAGGCCGCCTTCGCCACTGCATTCTGCTTGACAGCTTTCTATCTTTTTGACTTATACGATTTCATCGTTATGCACGACCGCCATGAACTGGTGTTGCGGCTGGTGCAGGCACTCGGTTTAGCTTGGATAGCATTGGCCCTTTCGTTTTATGTGTACCCGGACCTGAAGCTCGGTCGGAGCGTTTCTCTGATCGCGCTCCCTATGGCTCTCGCCTTGATGGTTATTTGGCGGATCAGCATTCACTGGTTTTTGGGACACCCTGACTTCGGCGAACGGATTCTAATCGTCGGGTCAGGCAATCTCGCCGTAGAGGTTGCCCGGCAGGTACTCGACCGACCTGATGCGGGCTTCAGGATTGTGGGATTTGTGGGCACGGATTCAGACCTGCTTGGCAAGAGTCTGATAAACCCTCGCGTTATCGGCATGACTGAGGACATGGACGAGATCGTGAAGCGAGAAGGCATAGACCGCATCGTTGTTGCAATGGGCGAAAGGCGAGGTCAACTTCCGACTGATAAACTGCTCAAGCTAAGTCTCGCTGGCGAAGTTTCAATAGAGGAGGGGGCAACTTTCTACGAGAGAGTTACCGGACGTGTCTCACTGAATATGATGCGCCCTTCGTGGCTGATCTTCACCGGGCGAGGTCGCCAGGCCAGGTTGGGTGGGATTATTCGCAACGCCGTACACAGATTGGTAGCTTTGGTGGGGGTGCTTCTTTCGCTGCCGCTCGTAGTGTTGACGGCGATTCTGATTAAAATCGATTCGCGTGGACCGGTTTTTTTCCAGCAGGAACGGGTCGGCAAAAACGGTCGCCCCTTCGTTCTTACCAAGTTTCGCTCGATGAAACTTGATGCTGAGAAAGCCGGACCAGTATGGGCCACCAAAGGGGACGAGCGAACCACCCGCGTGGGCCGCATTATTCGCAAGATTCGCGTCGATGAGATACCACAGTTTTGGAATATCCTACGCGGCGAAATGAGTTTTGTCGGTCCTCGTCCGGAGCGCCCTCATTTTGTCGCTCAACTTGCACAGGAAATTCCCTATTACGATCAGCGCCATCTGATCGCGCCGGGATTAACCGGATGGGCTCAAATTAATTACCCCTACGGAGCTTCCATCGAAGATGCGCGACAAAAGCTTCAATACGACCTTTTCTACATCAAGAATCATAGCTTGATTCTCGATGCAATCATCTTGTTTGAGACGATCAAGATAATTCTGTTTGGGCGAGGCGCTCAATAAGACGCCACGGTTTTGGGAGGTTGAAATGAAAAGAACGAAGAAGTTAATCATGTCAGCGATTGTGAGTTTGTCTATGGCCTCATTCATTGGAGTTCTGGCTCAAACGCAGCCCGATGTGGAAAAGACCAGACAGCGAACAGCCGCCATGCCAAACCAGGTCAAGGACAAGGATAAGAAGGTTGGGCAAGATTCGACTACAAATCCACCATCAGGAGACAGGTTGGAACCTGACGACACACAGCGTAGGCCTGCTGATGTGCCTCAGGAAACGGAGGCTAATAGGCACGAACAACTTTCAGAGGAAGCAGCCGTTGTTCCCTACTACAATAATTTCTTCACCACCTACCGCCTTGGCCCCGAAGACGTAATTTCCGTTGCAGTCTTCAATCAGGATCGATACTCGCGTTCAGGGATTGTTGTGCCACCAAGTGGTCGGATCTCACTTTCGCTCATACCCGGCGGGATTTTCGTCAACGGCAGGACAGTTGAAGAGGTTGCTGAACTCATTAAGAAGAAATATGACGAGTACATCATTGACCCCCAGGTTACCGTATCGCTTGATAAGGCATCGTCGTATCGTTATAGCGTCATCGGTGACGTGGGCCAACCAGGCATTCGTTTGATGAACCACCGAATGACAGTGACAGAGGCATTGGCCGAAGCGGGCGGCGTGCTACAGACAGGCAACAAGAGCAAAGTTGTCGTTCTTCGCCGTCAAGCCAACGGCATCCTGGCGCCGATTGCTGTAAACGTTTCGGCCATCTACAAAGGAAGAGCCGCTGACAATACTTACCTCGTGCCGGGGGACCAGATTGTCGTACCGGGAAACAAGCTGAAAACCCTGAAAACAATCATGGGCTTCTCGCCGATTCTGAGCTTTGCGCGGATCTTCACTGGTGGTGTTCCTTTCTAAGCCGGGCGCTCATTATCGCGAGGGAAGATTCTTTACACGAGAGGCCGATAAGACGGTCGTGGAAATTCACCTTTCAACTCCTGCAACATTGCGCGCGGCCGCGTCTGCAGTGCTTGCCGCGGCCTGCTGCAATCTGCTGCTTGCGCTCTTTTGCATGCCAGTTTCCGCCCAGACCGGCGCTTGGACGCGTCAACGTGTGGGGTCGTTGGCATGGCTGCACGCCGTTTTCTTCCTGGATGAAAACCGTGGATGGGCGGTAGGCAGCAAAGGCACGCTGCTAGCAACAATAGATGGGGGCAAGAGTTGGCAGGCAAAAGCACAGCCTGCGCCGGATGTGTTGCGCGACATCTTTTTCATTGACGATCAGAATGGATGGCTTGTTTGCGAGGTTAACGTTTACGAACTGAAGGGCAAAGAGGATCCGCGCACATATCTGATGCAAACAACGGACGGGGGCGAAACTTGGAAACGAATAAACATCCGTGGTGCTAACATAGACGCTCGCCTGGTGCGGGCGGTTTTCAGCCAGGGAGGCCGTGGTTGGGCCTTCGGTGAAGAAGGAGCAATCTTCACAACTCGTGACTCCGGCGAAAGCTGGACTCGCCTGCAATCGCCTACTCGGCATCTGCTTTTGGGCGGCACTTTTATTGACGAAGACCGTGGGTGGTTGGTTGGCGCCGGTGCCACAATTATTCAGACATCAGATGGCGGAGAAACGTGGCATCTTTCCCGTCTAACCGACGCAATTCAAAAGGCGATCCGTTTCGCAGCTACCTCATTTGTCGATAACCGTATCGGATGGGCTGTTGGAAGCGGCGGCAGCATCTATCACACCATAAATGGCGGCCGCACTTGGCAACAACAAAACTCTGGCGTTGTTACCGATCTTTTTGATGTGAAGTTTCTGGACGCGGTTGAAGGATGGGCTGTCGGCGCCGAGGGTACGATCATTTATACGAATGATGGCGGCCTGCATTGGACTGTAGAGCAAAGCGGCACAGAACACCCACTGGAAAGAATATTTTTCTCAGATCGCAAGCACGGCTGGACCGTAGGCTTTGGGGGTACAGTACTCAGTTACGTGCGTACAAACGCTCCACGATTGAGCAAATAGTTATCCAGACATTGCATTGGAGAGTAAAGGTTTTGAAAACAATCACGACTAAGTCAGTTTTAGTGTCATTTGCTCTGGCTTTCAACATTGGTTTCGCAGGAGCCTCTGGTCAAAACAATTCGGTGCAGAAAGCCAGGCAGTCATCCAGTTCTTCGTCCGCTCGACCTAAGTCGCGCGCACGCCGCGTAGTTGCCAAGTCGTCTGGTGAGTCCACGCCAACAGCTGCGAACCAACCGACCACGTCCAAGCCGCTCGGAACTTCCAATGATTTGGTCCAGTCCCGTACTGCAGCTAAGACCAGGGAAGTACCAGCAAAAACAATTGGCACTGAACCCGGCGAAGAGTTTGCTGAGAGATCCACTGGAAAGACTGACGAAACGAAGCTAATCCCGGTGACGGCTGCTGACCCCGGAGGCGACAATGCTCCCAATGCCCTCACATTATTGCGTAATCAAATTGAAGCGGCGCCAATTGGACCGGAGCATATTCGTTTGCAGTTAAACCTGGCCGAGCAATTGGTTGCAGCTAATAAAAAAGCAGAGGCGACTAAAGTATTGCAGGCAATAACCAAAGCCGACGTATTTGACCCTCAGGGATTTTACAATGCCGGAAATGCGCTTGCCCGCCTGGGTGATTCCGATGAGGCAATCAATGCTTACCGCAAAGCAATCGACCAGCGAAAAGGAAACTATTCGCGTGCTCTTAACAATCTCGGCGTTGTCTTGCTCCGCGAAGGACGCTGGGATGAGGCTTATGACGCGCTTTTATCAGCCATGAAGTTGGAAAGCTTTCGCTACGCGGAAGCGAGTTACAACCTGGGCCGTCTTTATTTCGCTCGAGGAGAAAGGGATCTGGCAATTCGTGAATGGCGTCGCGCTTTAACAATTGATCCGGAACACATTGGAGCCGCTCAAGCGCTCGCCAGTGGCGAAACGGGAATTGTCGTAAGGACTGAGGCGTCCGCTAAAGCTCCAAGTATCGATAAAAAGGCCAACCGCGTGCGCGAACATTCTGTAAAGAATGCCCTAATTGCGGGGCCGATAGAAAACAGGCCTGTGACTCGCAGCCATGAAGCCGCGAAAGGTCTGGCGCTAGATGCCGTGAGTTATGATTTTCTCCAACGGGCGCGGAATTTAAACGAGCATGGCAAACTTCAGGAAGCAGTTGAAAACTACCAGCGAGTAATCTCGCGTTCGCATGGTTACTTTCCACCGGCAAATCTCGAGCTTAGCTACGTGCTGATGAACCTGAAAAGGAACGATGAAGCGTTCGTGAATCTGCTACGGGTGACGAGCCGCGACGGTCTTCGTTATCCGAGCAGTTACTATTATCTCGCTCGCTTATATGAGCGGAAAGGCGATCTGATACTCGCTGAAGAATCGTTTGCTAAAGCGGCCGCCGTTTACAAAACAAAAAACAGTCCGGTTCTTTTAGATCTCAGCCGCGTGCGTGAACGACGGGGGAATTTCAAAGGCGCGCTCGCGGTAATGGAGGAGTATGTAGTGGCGATGGAACAGCAGGGTCTCAAACCTTCCTGGGCAGATGAAGTTTTATCTGTTCTCCGTCAGAAAGCTACCGGCTCGGAGGTGCAACCAAAGTAACGCCAACCCGCCTCCCGTCCAATCTCGGCACTGGAGGTGCGCGGTATATCCTTACGAGTGTTGTATCCGGAATTACTCTGAAACATCCAAATCCACTTACCCATTTATTTGGGACTAATGTATGATCCGACGCATTTAGAGTAACCTGCGGCGTTACGCACTCAAACACGCACACTCGGCGCGAGTAACTTCAAAAGCAAACTGGTAATACTATGAAAAAAGCACTATTGATTGGCACCTTTTCGTTTCTGGCGCTCGTTCCGTTTCGTTGCGCTCTGGCTCAGACTGGCGGTGGCGCCCCGGACATAAAAGTTGAAAAGCCGTCCGCAGGCGGCGGCATGACCGATGAAATCAAGATCCAGGATTCGTCATCGAAAGTCGCCCCGGGGAATGCAACTGGCAAAAATCGGACGACCTCGACGTTGACTGGTCCGATTACTCGAACCGCGAGCGTCGATCTGGCCGCAGCCGATTCAACGCTGACAGATGTCTACAAAGTTGGTGTAGGAGATGTGCTTGATATACGACTGCTCAACTCAGCCGCCAATCGGTCTACTCTCTACACCGTCATAGAAGGCGGTTTGATCGATTTTCCGATTGCAGGGGAACCGATACGAGTGGCAGGGCTGACCACAAAAGACATTCAGGCGCGCATCACTTCTGAACTGAAGCGGCTGGCGGTAGAAGAGCGCACAAAGGTCGTAGTGGGAGTAAGACAATACGCCAGTCACACGGTAATTATCACGGGGCTGGTCAGCAGTCCTGGTACAAAGATTCTAAGGCGCGAAGCAGTTCCGCTTTATGTATTGCTGGCGGAAGTTCAACCGCGTTTGGATGCCGCTCGCGCAGCCATAATACGCGCCGGCACGTCTACGCAGGTTATGGATCTTAACGACTCCTCCGCCCTTAGTTTTATTGTCCGGCCGGGCGATGTAATAAACTTAACTGCCCGTCCGCAGGACTTTTATTATATTGCTGGGCGCATCAGTTATCCCGGACAAAAGACTTTTCAGCCAGGAATCACTTTGGTCCAGGCGATCCTCGCCGCTGGTGGTTTAGCTCGTGACGGTTTAGTCGAACTTTCCCGCGAAGGGTCTGACCTCCGCTTAGTCACCACAAAGTTCAACCTGAAAGAAATCAAGTCCGGCAAGATTCAAGACCCAAAACTTCAGCCTGGCGACCGCATAGAATACTTTCACTAAACCCCGGTGACGTGGCGATTGAAGAATTGAAACAGGTCATCAAGCTGAATCCGAAGTTGGGGCAAGCCTACTATGTACTTGCCTAGCTAACGGGGATCGGAAAGCGGCGGAGAAACAGCAGGAAACTTTGAACTTTGGACCACGTTTTTGGCCGCGAAGATCGCCAAACTCTCCTCATTCAGCTCCCGGACTTCGCAGGGTTTCGGATTCGTCTTCAAAACTAGTCCATAATGGTGAGGCCGAACAGCTTCAACCGCTGCGTAGCGCTAAATATTCCGACCTGTCCGTCGGATCAGCACCGCACGCAGGCGGATTCGGCTTGAGACTTAGGCAATATCGAGATAGTTTTGGCTGGAAATGGACGGAGTTCAGAATAAAAATGGGCTACTGAATGTGATCGCAAACCTTTGCTCCAGAGGTGAAAGTGGACGGCTTCAGATCACCGTTGCCGGATCGCGGGGAGCCTTCTTCTTCAGCAAGGGTAAGTTGGTAGCTGCTCGCATGGGCCCATTTTCAGGCTTTCCAGCTGTCAATCTTGCGATTTCAATGGGGGAGGCCACTCTAAAATTCGATTCATCAATTCAGCCGCCAGCCTCAAGTTTTATCGCTAGCAACGAACGAGTCCTGCTTAAAGAACGCTTTGGTATTGAGACGAGCGAGGTCGAGCCAGTCGAAGATAAAACGACTGAAAGCGAAGACGCCAAGCTATCCGTTGCAATTATTCCGCAAGCTCCGCTCACTGAAGGGCCGCTTTACCCGGAAGCCAGCGCGCCCCCAGCCGGTGCTCACAAACAGCCGGCAGAGAGTAACACTAAGAACAAAGCAGGTGCGCGAGAAACAAGAAGGAGGGTGGCCAGAAGTCGAAAAGCCGGCAAGAAGCAAATCTCAGAAGAAATGCAACGACTAACAGGTCAACTTTGTAATCAGGCGACAGAAGAGGCGCACACAAAAGTTGAGAAGGACAAGAGCTTCCAGAAGGCCCACCGCATCGCTGAAGAGGAAAAGCCCGATCAGACATTTAGTCCACCAATAACGCTCGAGCCTTCAGCAGTTGGGATACGGAAGGAAGCGGGAATTAGACGTTGCCCGAAGTGCAACCGCATCTATAGTGACTTCAGGATCTATTGCCGCTACGACTCTTCTCAGTTAATTAATGACAGCGATAATTCATTTGGTGCCACTGAAAAACCAGATGGTACAACGTGGCCCTTGCTGTTGTGGATATTGGTCATGATTACACTGCTGGTAACCGGTGTGCTCGGCTACTTGCTGAACCGATACATTACCAGTGAGCCAAGTGCCGCCACACCAATCAAGGCAGAATCGGAGCAGCCCTCGAATGCGGAACAAGATCAACCGGTAGTTGAAGGACCGCTCCAGGGCAAGGAAATGACTCTCGTGAAACCGGCTTATCCAGCAAGGGCTAAAAGCGAAGGCGTATCGGGAAAGGTTACAGTTGCAGTTCTTGTGAACAAACAAGGTCTTGTCATATCGGCGTGGGCTTTGAACGGTCACCCACTACTGAAAGGTGCTGCCGTAATGGCTGCAAGGAAAGCGAAATTCTCGCCGGGAAAGCTGGCTGACCACGGCTCCAAAGTCTCAGGAACAATTACATACACCTTCAAGTAATGAGTCGTCTCAGGGCTCCAGCCGAAACCTTCAACATTTCAGCTCGCCTCTTGAGGATAGACCTTGGGGAAAGGGACATGCGAGAATACATAGCACTATGAGTTCAATTGAAGAATCAAAGGAACTGAGCTTCGGCATTGCTTCGATGGACCGGGAGCATTTGGGCCAACTTAGCCTGCTCAATGATCTCAAAGCTGCGGTTCGGAACGGGGCTGACGACAGCTTGGTCTATGCGCTACTCAATGAGCTGGTGGATCACACAAATCTCCATTTTCTCTCCGAACAGCTCGCTATGAGGCTGCATGCCTATGAAGCCTATGAGTCTCATTTTCTAGAGCACGAACGGTTGCTGGTTGAGGTGCAAAACCTGAAGCATAGCCTCGCAACGGGAACGGCGATGGAGAAGCATAGTCTGATTGAGGCTCTGCGTAGTTGGCTGGTCGTCCACATTCAGACCGCTGACAAAACGCTGGCAGAATACCTGAGCACGCGGGCCGCTAAGCCTGCAGGTGAAGAGCCTTAACTTCCGCAAGCATCCAAAAGATGGACCAGGAAACGCACGCGTTCGCTGCTACTGGTGAGCAAGGGCGGGAAGACCAAAACGTCTTGCAAGAGATTGCGCACGCACTGAATCAACCAAGACTCAAAAGTTCAACCTCAACGCCAACTGCGTCGACGCAGGTTGTCCCTGCCGTATCCCTTCAGTGCTGCTAGAAAATAAACTTGCAACCGAGTTGAAACTGGCGGCTGTCTTGGGAGGTCGATTGACTTCGCGCTCTGAAATCGGGAAGTGCGCCGATCAATTCGCCGGTAGTAGCATTCGTTGTAACTGTGACGTTCCTGAAATTGAACTATGCTATTGATATTGAAAAAATTGACGAATTTTCCGAAGACTTCGAGTTTGAAACGCTCGCTAAAATTGAAGCAATGCTTGTCGCTCCTGTTTAAGTGTTAACAACGCGGCCTGCCTGTGATTCTGGTTGTGGCTGGTGGTCCCGCTTGGTACGAATGGACTGAAAGATCGACTCTAAACGGCGCGCAGCCAGTGACCATAATAATCGACCCCACGGCGCTATTCGACGGCACCTAGACTACCGAGTTCGGCGTCGGATTCAGATGCCACGCGCAGACAATGCGCCTTCGGGCGTCGACGCAATCAGGCGTGGCCTCATTAAAGTCGGCGCGATGGTGGCCTTATGAACGACCTCCCGCAGAGCAATTCCACTAACGGCAACGCGTTTGGCGATGATTGTACAAGAACTGCGCTTCAGAATTGACCTGTAATTGCGGCGTTGACTAACTACGCCGCGATGGAAATCCATGTAGAAGGGATCGGGCTGGATTTGATCGACTGAGAGAAGCAGCAGAGTGGCTGCCGCAGAAGAGGTCGCAAGTGTCATCTTTGAAGCGGCAACCGATGAAACGGATCAGTTTCGTTATATCCCGACTGAGGATATCAAGCCTTTGGTCGTGGCGAGAAGAGAAACCTCGGAAGCGGAAGAGGTCAAGTTCATGCGAGAGCAGTTCAATACGTCAGGGGTCGTAACTGGCGAAATAAGTTGAAAATCTCCAGGGAACCGTCCGCAGTCTGCGCCGCTCCTTCATGATTCGGCAATGAGGTGCGAGATCTTAGGGGACGAGTTACCCAGGTGAAAAGCCAGCACCCGGTCCTCAACTTCTCGATCAGCTTTTGTAAGGCGTCCATGCTGACGTAGGTGCTCGGCCCACGAGTCCACAATGAAGGTCTCGACGAAGCGGCCCGAGTCAGCCGTGTCGCGAAACAGGTTCCAGTAGAAAGCACCGTCACGTCGTTTGATCTCACCTAATGCTCGTGCGGCTTGTGTAAATGTCTGGGCATGCTTCGGATCGATCTGGTACTCAACGGTGACCAGCACTGGTCCTGTTTGGGCGTCAGGCTGAGCTTGTACTTTCGGCTCAGGCCAATGAGTTGACGGTGTCAGGTCCAAATTCTCACCACACCTTAATTTAAAGCGGATTCCACTTATAAGTCCTGCCACCAATCCTAACGCAGCAATTAACAGCGTCACGGATATGCCAACGCGACCAGCAATCCAGCCCCACATTGCGCTCCCGCAAGCGAAACCACCGAAGAAGGCAAGCATGTAGACTCCGAGCACGCGCGCTCGCACCCAGGCAGCGGTTGCTGTTTGCGCCGCCACGTTAAAGGTCGAGAGGAGTGCAATCCACGCGATGCCGCCAAGGAAGAGTGATCCGCCGACTACGGCCGCGATATGCACGTAGCCAAGTGCAATCGTGACCGCGGCAAAGATTAACGTTGCGCCAACAACCAGGGAGTTGGTGGAAACCTTCCGCTTCACTTTTGGCAGGAATGAGGCTCCGGTCACGCCTCCCAATCCGAGGCAGCCGAGAAGGACGCCATAGCCTGCGGCGCTCAGCCCTAGTCCGCGTCGTGCAACCAGAGGAAGAAGGGCCCACAAGGCGCTCGCGCAGAAAATAAAAGCTGCCGCGCGTACAAACACTGCTTGCAGCGCTGGCGTATGCCGCACGTAACGAACGCCCGCGCGCATTGCCCCCAGCACGTGCTCGGGCGGTAGATTGCTTTTCTCGACAGGTCGCCGCCAACGATAGAGTACGACGATCACACCGAGAAAAGAGGCCGCGTTCAACAGGAAGACTGGTCCGGATCCGAGTGCCGCAACCAGAAGACCGCCAAAAGCTGGGCCGACCGCACGCGCCACGTTGAATGCAACGGCGCCAAGTGTGACAGCTGCTGGTAGGTCTGCCCTGGCGACCAGTTCAGGCGTAATCGCTTCCCATGCTGGTGCGTTCACCGCAGCACCCAGGCCCAGCGCGAAAGCCAGAGTCAGCAGCAGCCAAGGCGTAGTGAGCCCTGCGATTGTTAAGAGTCCCAAAGTCGCAGCGACAATTAACATCCATGCCTGAGTGATGAGTAACAGTCGGCGCCGATCAATAAGGTCCGCGAACGTGCCAGACGGAACTGCCAGCAACACAATGGGTAAACTACCTGCAGTCTCGACGAGCGCGACCATGAGCGGCGATGCGGAAAGAGAAGTCATGAGCCAGGCTTCCCCGACATCCTCCATCCACGTACCTATGTTCGAGGCTACGGCAGCGATCCAGAGCGCTCGGAAAAGTGGCTCGCGCAAAGGTCCCCACGCCGACGCGAAACTCTGACGTTGGTTGCGCGCTTCTGCTGAATTAATCTGTTCCGGCTGACCTGCAGAAGTCACTCTGTGAAACACCTTTGTCCTGAAGAACAGTCCTCTTTACTCGGTTAAGGGGAGCAAATGCCAGATCCTTCAATCGAATCCTGAATGCAAGCGTACAATCTCTTGAAGAGTTTGCACATTCAGGCTTCAAAGAGAACCAATGAACAGGGTCCCTTTGTGGATTAAAGTTGATTGAAGGTGTGCCTGTAAACTACTGAAAATGAAATGTGCCGGGTGGCGGGAGTCGAACGCATGCCGAGGACGCAGAAAGATGAATCGAAGGGTAAAAACGGGAGAGGGTTGGAAAGCGGACTCTGCGCAGATTACGCGCGAGCAAAACTGACATCTTAGACAGCTGCAGTTTTTGATCAATTTGCCTTGCGGCTAATTGCTCTCGCCATTTTATTGAGCTTCGCTAATGTCTCATCGCACCATTCAATCCTTGCTTTACTAATTTTGCTTCCATACCTGGCTGTCATTAACCAGTAAGGCGCATCAGAACCCTCTGGCAGTTGAGATCTGATATTCCGTTCAATGGCCTTGATTCTTTCGTGTCGTTCGGTCTGCAGTTTCCGGTATTCCTCAATGTGCCTTATATTGACGACAATGGAACCCTCCTCGCCAAAGAAAAGCTTCAACAATAGCTCGTTACGTTCGAATGTGGGCATCACTTGCCCAGCGAGCCAAGTGTGCAACGCTTTGCTGCCGCGCGTGGTCAACGCATAAACATGGCGGTCGGGCTTGCCGGCCTGCTTTTTTATAGTCTTCGTCACTAGCCGTTCGGCAACCAGACTCTTGAGCATTGGGTATATCTGTCCGTAGCTCTCGGTCCAAAAATAATTAATGCTGCCTTCAACCGTTTTCTTAATGTCGTAACCGGACATTGGGCGAATGCTCAACATTCCCAGGATCGCGTATCTGCTTCGTGGACTTTTCATAGCTTGACGTCAATATATCGAGTTGATATATATCTAAGTGTCGGCACTAACAATTTCCGAGCTATGTTATGCGTTTGTGAAGGTTAAGTCGAGAAACCTCGCGGTAGCGGGTGGGTTCCGCCTGCCAGCAGGCGATTTCACGGCCGCAATGCTCGATATGCCGCTGTGTCCAATTGCGAATCTAACACCCACCCGCTACCGCGAGGTGGTACTGACCTCATGCCACTAAGGCTCTATAGTGAAATCGACATTCATAGGCAAAAAATCCAAACTGCATCAGTACCAGAAAGCGCACCGATCGAGGAGAGCAGCAGAGGGGTGAAAGGAATGGCTAAGAAGAAACAATGGTTGGTTATCGTCGTAATCCTGGCTGTAGGAATCGGCGCTCTTGTCTGGACAAACTGGGGTCGTATCGCAGTTCAGCTTGCTCCGAAGAAGCAGGCTGCGAAGACGCGGAGCGAAGCTGCCTTAAAGGCTGACGAGCTCTTCTGGCAAACATTTCATAACGGCGAGTATGAAAAGATTCAACCTGCATTGGACGTTTTGACAGCTGCCTATCTGCAGACGCCCAACGATGCAGTCACCGCGGCTCACATCGCCTGGCTGCATACCTGGCGAATCTCCGAACAAGCCCGGAAGGATACACTTGCGGCCACAATCACCGATGACATAGTGCTCGGGCGGAGGTATTTCCAGGAGGCGGTGAAGCTCGATCCATCGGAAGCCCGGTACCTGGGTTTTCTCGCCGCCAACACACTGGCCGAGGGCAACCTTCACAAAGACGAAAGGCTTACTCGCGAGGGCTATTTCATGCTCCTCGACGCGATCAAAGCATGGCCCGAATTCAACCTATTCACGGGCGGCTACGTCATGAGTCGACTGCCGCCTGACTCGCCGCAGTTCCGAGAAGGGCTGGAGTGGCAGTGGCGCACGCTCGACGTATGCACGCAGGAGAAGGTCGATCGCGCAAATCCGGATTTCTCCAAGTACATGTCGAAGGAAACGCGGGAAGGCAGAAAGCGCCCTTGTTGGAATTCCTGGATCGCGCCGCATAACTTCGAAGGCTTCTTCCTGAACATGGGCGACATGCTGGTTAAATCGGGAGACTGGCAAACGGCACAAAAAATCTATGCAAACGCAAAACTCTCAAAAGAGTATGCGAACTGGAAATACCAAAACGTGCTGGACGATCGGATGCAGCAAGCGCAAGGCAATGTCGCGCTTTTCAACGCGACAAACGAGACAGCCAAACCAAGAATCATGATCAGATCGGAGTTTTCGTGCATGGTCTGTCATCAGCAGTAAAACTCTTTGGTGTTCATCGGCGGATGCGGACCCTTCAAGCAATCGGAAGCCAGATGTCAATAGAGTGACGTGAATCGTTGCAGATGAGTCGCACCAGCTCGTGTGTTAGGTTGAAAGATGTCTTCTACATTGGACCAACGCGCGTCAGCCGCGGCGAAAAAAACAATAGAACGCGGAGTATCTCGGTGGCCTTCGATGGACTTTTTGCCGGACCATCGGAGACGCCGATCCGAGCGCTTGGCGTGGCACGCGGTTCGAGTGAACCTAAGGTGGCAAATCAGTGAATAAGGAGAATTCATGAAACGGTTCCTTTCCGTTGCAATCCTGTTTATCGCTTTTGGACTTTCAGCACTTTCGATTGCTGCGCAGAACAATGTGCCGCCTGAAGTGCGCGAGATGGCGCGCAGGGTAATGATGCCCGTTGTCTATAAAGTGCCGGGCATGGACAAGGTAAAGGTCGTCCAAAACTTGAAATACACCAGGACCGATGATCCGAATGTTTTGATGGACGTTTATCTTCCGCCCGATGCAGCAAACAACGAGAAACGTCCCATTGTGATTTTTATTCACGGCGGAGTAAAGACCGAGTACACGCCAAAGGACTGGGGCATCTACACATCCTGGGGACGCCTTGTAGCCGCTTCCGGTTTTGTTGGCGTGACTTTCACTTACCGCCTCGAATATCCGAACAAGTCTCTAGAGAATGCCGCGCAGGACGTAAGCGCCGCCATCGACTACGTGCGCGCCAATGCCGGCAAATACAACGCCGATAAAGACCGCATCTGCTTGATTGCGTATTCGGCGGGCGGGCCGATGCTGTCGCTGGCGATGCACGGCGACACTCCATACGTGCGTTGCCTGGTGGGCTTCTATGCTTTTATGGATATCCAGCAGTCAGATTACCGGAAGACCGAAACGGCCGATACACTCAAGGCTTTCTCTCCGATAACTTATCTCCAAAAGGACCCGAGCAAAATTCCGCCGATGTTCATTGCCCGCGCCGGGCGTGACGAAGTTCCATCAATGGATGATTCGATTGATCGCTTCGTTAGCGAAGCGCTAACGAGGAACATCGCTTTCAATTTAGCGAACCACTCACAGGGTGTGCATGGATTCGACAACCAGAACGATGACCACAGGTCTCGTGAGATTATTCGCAGTGCCATCGCTTTCATGCAAACTCAGTTAAGCCTGACCGGGAAATAAGAGGTATTGTTCAAAGCAACGATAGCGCTGGTTGGATGCCAATGCTGCCATGGTTGCGAGCGCCGTTGCGGCTTCAATTTATTTGGGTTGACGTGTGGCCCACTTAGTAACCTTCTAAGCAAAAATCCTTTTCACCGACTAAATCGGCGCTGGACGCTGTGGAAATAGCAAGAGTCCAAAGAGAACTCAGCAGTCTGGGAGATGCTCAGACGGCCTCCTTTTTATGGAGATTCTTTAAGACTAGCCCGGGAGAATATGGAGATGGCGACCGTTTTCGCGGAATCCGTGTTCCTACTAAGGAAACTCGCCAAAGAATATGAAAACGTTACGCTCACTGACGCAAAACAGTTACTTCACTCCTCCTACCACGAAGACAGACTGCTTGCGCTCCTGATGCTTGTGCGCCTCTATTCAGAAGGTAATACCCTGTCGCAGTAAAACAGCTGCTCTTTGATCGCCCTGCGTTCCCGCGTTTCCAAATCAACGGCTACATCGAAGAAGGGACAACCACAACGCCCTTCGATCTGTTCGTCCAGAATCTCGCCAGTCGTTACCATCTGGTGATGCAGGCTGTGCCGTTGCGCCATTCAACGCGGAGGTCGCCGTACAAGCGGACGGCATCGCGTCGCGTTATGAAGGGAAACTGGCGGAACATCACGATTACATCAGAACGCACGGAGAAGACATGCCGGAGATCGCAAACTGGAGGTGGGTTGAAACCGAGTTCGCTTAGCCCTCAGCCTCGGCCTTCTCTTCGTGATATTCAGTGATGCTTTCGTAGACTTCCGGCGGGAATTTCAGATCTTTGTATACGTTGCACTCATCTGGATCTTTTGGATTCGGGCAGATGGGAAACTGTTGTTGTTTCTGAAACTCAAGCACTTTCTCGCGGCTTGGAGGACTATAGCCTTTGGTTACTACTTGTTCTATCAGAGCGCGCGCTTTCTCTTCGTCCAAACCGGGGTCTAGCTCAAGCTGCTTGAACAGCTGGTCTTCCGAAAGGAAATGCCGCGCTACCATTACGAATACCAGCCTGCCGTAATGGCCAATATCCTGGCCCTGTGAAAGCGAGTCCATCAGATGGGCCATCATGGCATTCTTCTTTAACTCTGATACTGACATCTCAAAAAAACCACTTAAAGGAAAAATTTACCCCGGCGCAGTCATCCTTTACGTTTGAAATATTGTATCGCGCGTTCGTGTTCTTCTGCCGCTTTCCCGCGAGTCGATGCCCTGGGCCTCTCCGTTTTATGTTTTCGACCGAAGTAAGTGTCAAAGCATTTTTGAACACACGCGGATGCGGCCTTCTATCGCAAGTCTATCGCAAGTGAGATGCCAACTAAGCATAGAGGCGCGCAGAAGATCTTATACAGTGACCCGGCCCGCGCATACTTAACGCACGAAGACATGATAGTCGGTATGCATCTTGCTTATTGACACCAATGAAGCAGCCTTAATTAGGGCAAGTAAATAAAAGGGGATAGTCGAGGTGGTGCTGCCAGCCGAACTTCTAGCGGCTGGCGTAACCAAGTCGTCGATGTTCGTGTGTGCTACTGGTACGGAAATACACTCTCATGTTCCGATTTCATGCGAGTACTACCGAATGGTCCAGGACTACTTTCTTTGAACGGAATATTAAGATAGGAACTGAGGTCACTATGAGCCGTTTTGCGGGAAATGCATTCGGCAGTCGCCGGTGAGAAAGCAATTAAGGATGAGTAGCGCTGAATTTGTTTACGTTACCTACATCAACACTACGTCGGAGAAAGTCTGGGATGCGCTCATCGACAACGAGATGATTAAGCAGTATTGGGGACGTCACAAAAATGTTTCCGATTGGAAGGTCGGCTCCACCTGGTTACATCAAGACTACGATTCCGGCACGACTGACATTGAGGGGAAGGTTGTGGAGATCGAGGCGCCGAAGCGTCTTGTTCTTACCTGGGCCGGCGCGAATGATGATCTGCGTAAAGAGAAACCTTCCCGAGTCACATTCGCTGTCGAACCCTTCCTTGACGTTGCGCGGCTGACGCTCACGCATGACGAACTTGAAGCTGGTTCGAAAATGTTTGAGGGCA
>WNGE01001307.1_pt1 | contig 46703 bp, 38 predicted proteins | sample 5400651 | NCBI WGS metagenome assembly WNGE01 (sample SAMN13153370, study PRJNA577476) | soil metagenome | isolation source: 60 cm soil or saprolite under grassland replicate 2 | place: USA:California | collected 2016-06-15 | reverse complement strand
TTGCTCGCGACCACCGATCAAACGGTGCTGGAGGTAGCTATGGAAGCCGGCTTCACTTCAGCCAGCCGTTTCTATGCCACGTTTCAGAAAATCACTGGCCAGTCTCCCCGTGCCTATCGTTCGTCTCTCCTGCCTTAGTACAGGCTATTGCAAGGGCATTGCCTAGCTGATGCCAGCGGTGAGGTCTTGCTCCATCCATCGTGCCCAACCATTCTGAGCGCGTTTCGTAGCAACCTGGCAGTTGAGTACATCGCGCACAGTCTTGGGCCGTCGGTCAGGTGACAGATGAAGAAAGAATGATACTTATGCATATTGCTTGCCAGTAATGGCACGGAAGAATATCCTCAACAACTTGCGGCTCATGCTTCAGCCCTATGTGTATTCCTGCCCTGGTTGCTGTTGTTCGACATCCCTGACTTCCGAGCAGGCTTCTTACAATTCATCGGTATCATGAACTCATTTCACGATGCTCTCCCGATTTGACAGAAGAGGGATCACACCTTGATGAATATGCGTAAGTCGGTTTTCGAGTAAGTTCCATAGCATGACGACTTGGCATTCTTCGTCAGAAAGAATGCTAAAAAGTGTGGGATTTTGCTGTCAGATCTGCTGTTTGGAGCGGCTTTCCATCTCGTTGGTTAGCTCTGTTTCTAGATGTAGTGCAGGATGAGCGAATGCGAGAGCTTTTTGAGATCGTATAGAAGCATTATAGCATAGCCATGATGCGCTCAGACTTACAGGCGAGCCCAATATTCCGCGGCTTCGTCTGCATTCTGTTCCAGGTCCGGTGAAGCTCCAACAATACTCTCGTCATCTAGATGATCACCATCCTCTTGATCAGCCATAGGACTTGCACCATTGCTTCCTGTAAAGCTTACTGGTGTCAATCCCACTATACTCCCACCATTGTTGCTTGTCGACGTTGTCGCAATCGATGCACTTGGACCTGGAGATAAGATTCCCCGGGCCATCATCTCGTAATACTCCGTGAGACGAAGGGCAATTAACTTGCCTGGTTGATCAATCATATGATACTTTAATGCGTCTTGCCAGAGTGCATCCAGTGCAAAAGAGTTCTTAAGCAGACCAACATGAAAGGTCAGGTACTTCTCTACATCCTGTGACATATGACCCTCTCTCTATAGTGACACGTTGACTTTTTTGCCATTCGCCTGGACTTTCTGAATAAGAAGACGACCAGCCAGCATACTGTAGCCAAATGCATTGGCATGGATGGGATCGTCTGGACGGGAGAGATGAGGGATGCGTTGCTTCAAAAGGTTGTGGAAATAATAGACGCCACCACCGATGTGCAGAACTGGTTTAAAACTCGCCGCCACAGCATCGCGATCACTCTGTCGCCAGGCCGAAGCAATGAATGAGACAAGTTCACTCCCCACCTGCGTCACGGCTTCCGTTACCAACCGATCTAATTCTTGCATGCTGATCGGTTTCCCGTACACGGTAATATCAGGATAGCTGAGGCGGCCATGTGAGGCATAGGCGTACATGATTTCACGGGCCTCGAGCAGAGAGAGCGAGCGATTATACTTGCTCTCAAAGGTATCCATGAACATTTGTGTAGCCGATTCCACCCCTAAGGGCTTACCTTTACAGTATTCGGTGACAGGGACCTGGCCACGAGCCACATACAGGCCTATTGTTCGACCTCCAATGTCAATCACGGCACTTTCTGTCGTCTTGCCCACCGATTTATCGCCATAAGCGATGAGTGCCCCCGCTCCCTCCATCACCACCGTTGCGACTTCGACCGTCACATGCCGGAAGGTTTTTCCATGATCCACTGTAAAGATGTGCGTTCCCTCTAATGCTGTTTTGATCGTATTGCGCAGAGCTCTGTTCTTGATATAGGTTTCAGCCGGAAGTCCTGTGACAACATAGAGTCCAAACTCAGTATCAGGGATCAAGGATGCGGCCACTGTCAGCAGACCACGCAGACTGTGTTTGCTCGCGTAGCGTTGAATATCGCCACGCCCATGGTACACATCAACCGCCTGCTGTAACGCCAGCTCACCAACGGCATAAGCCATGGCTTCTCCCTGAAACTGGATGACATGGGTATCGGAGTGATCCACGTCGACACCGAGATTGCGCATAGCATTCATATCAGCCCTGGCAAACGCAGTAGGAATGCTGCACGAAGAGCTTCTTCCATCACTAAGGGTGGTGACCCCCCCGATCTGAGCATTGCCAAAATCATGTCCGTAAGGATACCATTTCATAAGTGAATTCTTTCCCCCGATCAACTAATTTGTATACATTACATACACCTCCTACTGAAACGAACGAGAACACTATTTGTATCTCAAGCTCCTCCTGGCCAGTACTTTTCATCACCTTTGCCAGAAGATAGTATCGGGCGGGGAGTAACTTATCTTAGTGCTCACCCGCCCTACTTTTATCTACTGTCCAATTCCTAATATGAAGTTCAACGCAACTGGTATATTTCTTCAAACGTGCTGGTCAGGTAACGGGTAAAGTAGCCGGGGTTGGGAGTTACTCCAGTGACGCGTTGCATCAGGGTAGCCGACTGATAGAGGGCGCCAAAAACCTACATGTTTTGGGGCAGCCATTCCAGTATGAACGCTGTATCGCCGCTTGCCAATCGCTCATAGAAATCTGAGAACTGCTGGCGACGTGTAGCGTGAATTTGCGCGCTATAAAGGTTTCCCAGCGTATAACTTGTGAAGTAGCCAAAGCCAGAAGACCAGTGAATAACTTGCAACACACCTTCCGAGCCGGTTGACGGGAAACCTGAGACACATGGAGGAGATGAGAACGATTGGGGCATGCGTGTCTGCAAACAAGAACACCATGAGTCACCCCAAATCGACGTATTCAAAGAAGCTAACCTTGAGAAATGGTCTCCAGTCATCTCCTATTTTCCCTCATCCAATGCAATGCCCAATATCTCCGCCAGCTCAGCCGTTATTTTAACCAGGTAATGGGTGATTTCGGGCCGCATCAGACCAGATGCGCATCCTGGTTCTCGACACCAAAAATCGTGTGGTGGAAAACATCAGTCGTTACCAGGGGACGGTCAATAGCTCTGTGTTACGCGCCGCTGAAGTCTATCGACCCGCCGTCATACGCAACTGTCCTGCCGTCATCATTTGCCATAATCACCCCAGCGGTGATCCCACCACTCCTTCGCTAGAAGACATCGCAGTAACACAACAACTTGTCACGGCAGGTCAACACCTCGACATTGAATCGGTTGACCATCTCGTAATTGCCAACCAGCGTTTCGTCAGCTTGAAGGAACGCTTGCGCTGGTAGTCATAGAAGAAGTGGTAAGAAAACTTCCACAATTTCGAATGTCGAATGTATAGTGAATACCAACAAGCAAATGCAAAAGAGTGTGGATTCGGCGTTATTGAAGATAACCAGGCAATTGATCATGCGTAGGTAACACTATGCCTACTTATCATACATTTGTCATTGAATATGGGATAATATAAGAAAGGGCACGTTTTTTCTTAAACTCGGAGGAAAGTTGTAATGACCGAGCTGACACCATCTCAAACGAAGAATTTGAGAAAAAAGCTACAAAAACAAGAACGGCGCATATTTGCACGCCTGAAAGCGGCACAGAGAGCTCAGGCGAAAGCATTAGAGCGCTACCATCGCGCGGAGGAACGTTTACAGAAACGCATGGCCCGAGTACAGCTCATCAAAGGACGTTTGACACTTGTGCGGCAACAAATAGATGATCTGAAGGTAAATCCTGCTATGCCCTCGGTTGAAATCGAAATCCCTGCATGGGCACAATTCATCCCTCCCTCATCCGCCGATGAAGATACATCCAGCAACACTATCGAATCAACCAACTCTGCCAGAGAAGCGCGTGCCGCAGCCGAAGCAGTAGAGGAAAATACTCGCATGGCCGCAGCTCGCACAACAGAAATAAACGAGACAACCAATGTTAACCTGGAAACAGCAGAAGTAGTTGAGATCGAGGCAGAGGAAGAAATCGTGGAAGCTATCACTGCTGTAACAATTGCAGAGATTACTGCTGAGCGCGCAGCTGCTGCTGAGGCCTTGGCTCAAGCAAGTAGCGCTCACACAAGGGAGGCCCGCAGGCAAGCACAACTGGCAGAGGAAGCATTAGGTGAGATCCGTGTCGCGATTCGAAACGATCTCTTGACTGGTGAGGAAGCTGAACACGCATTGAAAGAGGCAGAGCGCGAAGTCACAAAGTCACAGGCTTCCCTTGCAGATGCTGAGGCAACCGAAGAGCAGGCACTCACTGCGGCGATGAACGCTGAAGCGGAGGCAGAAGTTGCCGAGGGCATGGCCTACGCCGCTGTTGAGCGCAGCACCCCATTGCTTGAAGAAGCACAAGAACAGGACAGCCTCGAAGAAGCAACCGGGGAAATCCACCAGTCTTACTCAGCTCAAGAAGCTGTCGATAATGAGTCTGGCATCATACCAAAGATTCCACATGTGCATACACAGGAGATGGAGTGAACGCCACCCATGTCTTTGAGAAAGGCACATATCGATCAAGCAAACACGAGTATGAAGAAGATATAGCTCGTCGCTGGTGGGTACTACCCCTCAACATCAACCTACCCTTAACCAACGGTGAAAGCTGTCAACTGATTTTTGCGGGGCGTCCAGGTGGTTCTCCTGGGCCAGATATTCGCGACGCCGTCTTGAGCTTTACAAGTTACCACTCAGGAACGGACTATGATCGTGCAAATAGTCAGGTTGAACATACTATAGGAGATGTCGAAATTCATATTCGTGCCACAGATTGGTTCGCACACCAACACCATACCGATGCGCGTTATAACAACGTCGTGCTGCACATTGTGCTGATTTGTGACAACAGTCGGCCAACACTGCGTCAGGATGGAACCATCATCCCAACTTGTTCACTCAATGATGTATCCCCAACAGCTCGTAATTATCAATCTGAGCAGTGGCCCTGCCATCACGTAATAGCGAAGTTACACGAAGCAGAGCGGACTCGCTTATTCGCCCTGGCCGGTACACTACGCTTCGAAATGAAAGCACAGGTATTTTTCGAACTACTAAGTGATGCTCGGCCATCTGACTTCTTCAGTGCATACGATGTGTGCCTGATTCCGGCACTCTGCGAAGCATTAGGTTTTGGGCGTGATCGTGCATTTTTTCGTGCCGCAGGTCTTCACTTGATTGGTGCAGTCAAAACTATTCCAGACCCACTTGGACGCGCCCCCCAACCTTCTCCTTTAGACTCCAACCGTCTGCACATACTGCGTATACTCGTAGAACAATGGCGCACCACAGGCGCGTGGGAAACATTTAGTCAAGCTTTAGTACCTGCCCGAATCGCTCCAACTGCCCCTATCGAAGCGGTTCCGATTGGAGATGATTCTGGCCATTCATCGGGTATCCCCACCCAGGGCGACGCAAGCGTCCCCACATCACACCACACCACTCCCGCCCCTACGAGGCAATCGGCGGGATTGCCTCAACTACGTAATATCTTCCATGGACTAGGCACTGCACGAACCGATATACTTATTTGCAACATTGTATTACCCTTTGCCGCGGCAGTCGCTCAACAAGATAACTACCCCGTCCTTGGTGAATACGCTCGAAACCTCTATAGCGCCTACCCTGGCCTCTCCTCAAACCAGATTACTCGCGCGATGTGCAAACAGCTGCTATTGAAGAGTGAGCCGAAAGGTGCATGTCAACAGCAAGGGTTACACTTCATCTATGCGCAAACGTGCCGTGAAAAACGATGCAATGAATGTCTCATCGGAAAGCTGGAAGTGTGAAAATGGTACAAGAACAAAATTCCGGAGAACGACTCTCCCGCTTTCTAGCACATGCTGGCATAGCTTCACGACGTCATGTTGAAGAACTGATTGCTGCCGGTCGTGTGCAGGTGAATGGTGTCACCGTGGCGACGCAGGGAACGCGCATAAATCCTGATACTGATATAGTGTTGGTGGACAACAAACCTGTGCGTACTGCTTCCAAACGTGTATATCTGATGCTGCACAAACCCATTGGATACGTCTCTACTGCGTATGACCCCCAAGGTCGACCTACAGTGCTAGATCTGCTTCCTGCTGAATTACGCGCTTTGCGTGTGTATCCTGTTGGGCGCCTGGATATCGACACTGCTGGTTTGCTCTTGCTGACAAACGATGGAGACTTCGCCCTGCATTTAACCCATCCTCGCTACTCAATACAGAAGCACTATCAAGCGTTGGTTCAGGGATGTCCATCTGAAAGCTCACTAATAGCGCTACGTAGTGGTGTAACGATCACTGAAGATAGAGGGCGAAGGCATAAAACTGCACCTGCGCAGGTAAGTCTTTTACGGAAAACAGGGACTGATTGCTGGCTTTCACTCACCATTCACGAGGGCCGCAAGCGCCAGGTACGGTGTATGCTGGCAGCGATCGGCTATCCTGTTCTAGAACTGTCACGTGTAGGTATAGGACCTTTGGCATTAGGAGACATGCCTGTAGGAAAATGGCGCCATCTCACTAACGAGGAAGTAAAATCGTTACAAGACTATACCCATACTTCGCAGACAGTATGATATAATCCTTCTCAGTATCGTCACCCATTGACGCATGGAGGGATCATGCAGCGGCCAAGGCATATCGCTATCGACGGACCCGCGGGATCAGGCAAAAGCACGGTAGGTGAACAATTAGCGCAGCGCTTAGGCTATCTCTACATAGATACCGGAGCCATGTATCGAGCGGTCGCCTGGCTCGCGCTCCAAAGGTGTGTAGACGCCGCCGATGGGCCTGCCCTGGCCAGTTTGGCGCAGCATGCTGGGATCATCATCACTCATCCCCAAATTGACGATGGTCGCCAATATACTGTAATGGTGCACGGGCAAGATGTCACCTGGGATATTCGCAACGCAGAGGTCACGCGAGTTGTTTCAACTGTATCAGCACATACGGAGGTACGCGCCATTTTGATTGCTCAACAGCGTGAAATGGCTCAACAACATGATGGAACAGTCATGGTTGGCCGTGATATAGGTGCTGTAGTCTTGCCCGATGCTGATTTAAAAATCTATCTGACAGCGAGTTTGCAAGAACGCGCTCGCCGTCGTTATTCTGAGCTAGTTGAACGTCTGGGCGAACATAATCCAACGCTTCCCAAGATGGAAGAAGTGCTGGCAGATATTCAACGTAGAGACGAGATTGACCATGATAACATGCGGCCAGCGGAAGATGCCATTGTAATTGTTACCGACAACCTGAGCGTCCCACAGGTGCTCGAGGTCATCTGCAGCTATCTGGAGGAGCCTGTATGACGCAAAATATCAATGCCACCTCATCTTCGGACAATCCAGAACAGCCACCACTACCAGTTCAAGCAGAGAAGTCCGCGAAGCTCGCAAAAACAAAACCTCAGAAAAATCTGTATGAGCCATACATGATACCAATGATCCTCTGGCAATTGATACGTGGAGTTGTCCGCCTCATCGTTGCAATCATGTTAGATGTTCGCCTGATTGGACGTCAGAATGTACCAAAAACAGGTCCATTGATTATCGCATCTAACCATCTTTCCTGGGCTGATATCCCGCTCATTCCAGCATTTCTCAAGCGCAAAGTGGTATATATGGCAAAGGAGGAGACGTTCCAGGGCAAGATGGGTTGGCTCGTGCGTTTCTTAGGCGCATTTCCGGTAAAACGCGGCGAGGCCGACCGGCAATCGCTCCGTGCAGCTGAAGAACAATTGAAGGCTGGCCGTATACTCATCATCTTTCCAGAAGGCACACGCAGCAAGGTACATAGATTGGGACAGGCACATGCAGGCCTGGGTATGATCGCTCTTCGTTCAGGCATTCCAGTCGTACCCGTGGCGATCAATGGAAGTGAAAAAGCATTCAAGAAGTTTCGTCCTCGTATAACCATCATTTTCGGCGAACCAATGATCTTGACTCCAAAAGGTAAGAAAATTACCCGCGAAGATATTGACGAAGCCACAGAGCAAGTCATGCTACGCATTGCCTCCATGTTACCCCCTGAATATCGAGGAGTATACGCAGAGAAGTTACCAGCGCCAGAAGCTGTAAAGGAAATATAAAACATTTGACAATGCTCACAACAACCGACAATATATTCCATCTACGGGATAGGCGAGTACTGGGTTATGCGGAATATGGCGATCCTACTGGTACACCGGTCTTCTTTTTCCATGGCTTGCCTGGTTCTCGACGACAACGCCATCCTGACGACTCGATTGCCATCGAGCTTGGTGCGCATATCATTACCATTGATCGACCCGGGTATGGCTTCTCCGACTTTCAGCCAGGACGTACGTTGCTAGATTGGCCTGATGATGTGGCTCAACTTGCCGATGCACTGAATATTCAGCGATTTGCGGCCATCGGTCTGTCAGGAGGTGGTCCTTATCTTCTATCTTGTGCCTACAAGATGCCTGAACGCATCACCTCGGCAACTGTAATAAGTGGTATGGGTCCAGTTGATAGCCCGGAGGGAATGAAAGGCATGATGGTATCTATGCGCCTGGGACTCGGTATTGCTCCAAGAGTGCCATGGGGCTTTGTGCGTCTTGCGCTAGATCCAGTGGTAAAGATGATCAGTCGAAATCCATTAGGAGTCAAAAAGCTGGTGCCATCTTCAGCGCCAGAAGCCGACAAAAAGGCGTTTGCCAGGCCGGATATTCAAGAAGTAGATCGTCAGGATCTGTACGAGGCATATCGCAATGGTGCACAGGGCGCTTTTTGGGAAGTAGTCTTACTTGCAACTCCCTGGGGCTTCCGCCTCGAAGACATACATAAAAAGATCTACTTATGGCATGGTGAGGAGGATACAACCGTACCCCAACATATGGGAAGATATGTAGCGCGCACCCTCTCAGATTGCAAGTCTAAATTCTATCCTGGCGAGGGTCACACGCTGATGTACAATTACTGGCGGGAGATACTGACGGTAGCTCTAGCTTAAACAAAATGAAAACCATCACTCTTGTTTACGCCGGGCAAATCAGGAAGAATGGACAGCTTGGGCACTTAACTACGTCTGGTTTTGGTGGAAACTCATGTCTCTCTATGCCCAAAATCGCTTGCTCTAGCTCTTTGTAAAGGCTTTGCTCCTTCTTATTAGTCAACGTAAGTGGGTAGGTTTCGCCTGTACTCATATTGTGCACTTGTAACTCAATGGTGCGTCCCGGCTGGTGCTGGCGCGAGGCATGGACATACAACATTTCGCGTGCCGTCGCAGTAGGTTTTTCCTTGCGTTTGCCGAAACGTGTTCGCACAAACTTGATTGGCTCACCATTCTGCGCAGGAGCTTCGACACGATCGACTGCAACCTCGATGGATTTACCGGCAATATCCACTGTGAAGTTCTGATGTAGTTGCCAGTTTGTATTCCCACTTGTGAGCAACTTACGCCGGATCAATTCGCTAACCTCGTGCCCATGTCGTTCATATAAAGTAGCAAAAGGTAATGTATCCCCTTTCTCTTGTTGCCAACGTTGTAAATACAGTTCCTCGGTCTCCTTTGCTGTTAGCAACTCCCCATCCCAGTTCTCTATGACCTTATTTTCTTCGAGCTTTTGCTTTAACGCTGCCACTGTATCATGTGTCGCCCTATAGAATGCAACGTATGCCGATTTTTCGCCATGAAAGCCATAGATCGTACTGTACATGTACTGACGAGGACAGCGTTGGTATGTTTCAAGAGCCGATAGCGTCAGTTTTTCTGGTTTCGTTGCTTCGATAAAGTCATCACTCGGCTGCGATGAAAAGGGAGCAAGCCAGGTTGGTTCATTTGTGGTATGCTCATCAACGGCGGATTCAGTTCCAGCAGTGATCGGGCCAGCGGAATCGTTCCTGGCAAGGGGTGACCGGGCGGGGTTAAACCCCGTCCCAACATTTTCGTCGGGTTCAACACCAGTTTCATTATCCTGCCATACAACATGTCTAATGCGTTCCTCGGGTAGACCCATTAACAAAGCATCAATGTATGCTGAGCGTTTGTAATTTTTCTTGCCGTAGCGTTCGGCATAGCTCAGCACAAGGTGGTCACGAGCGCGTGTTGCGCCGACGTAGAAGAGACAGGCTTCGCCTGTTTCGTGTGCGGCGTCACCTTCACTTCCGGCTGGTAACATGCCAATGGGAGGCTCGACAGGTTTAATACGTCTCTGGATGGGGAAACGCTGTTTCACAATGCCTGGCAGGTAGACAATGGGGAATTCCAGTCCCTTACTGGCATGAACAGTCATGACGCGAATGACGTTGGGAGTTTCTTCGTCGTTGCCCTCTGTATTTTCATGACGATGCCCCCCATCATAGCGCAGGGTTAAGAGCACACTCAGGTAAGCCAGGAAACCTCTGGCTTGCTCTTGAATACCAGGTGATTTTATTGGCTCTATGGCCTCGCCCAGGACTGTTGTTTCTTGTGCCTGCTGATCACGCAGCATTTGCTGCTGCCAATCATATTTGTGGGCAAGTTGTAAAATTCCAGCGTAATCGTCGAGAATAGCTTGTGTTTGCGCATTTCCAGCAGAAGTCAGCAGGCCCCATACTAGCGAAGTCTCGATGAAGAGGTAATCAGCCAGTAGTGACCAGATGTTGTGTACGTTCTGGGGGAGATTCAGGTTTCTGAGGATGTTTGAAAGCCGTGTGAGCGAGCGACATCTATCTCCACTGATCGTGATTGGAGCCTCATTGTGCTGGATCAACGAAATGGGAAGGGCCCCTTGCTCTCGCGCTGCTTGTAGTAGCGCCTCGATGTCATGCTGAGTAAGTGCATGGTCTGGTTGTCGCGCCGCCCGCAAAAGTCCCATACCACTTGAGTTGGCCAGCAATATAACAATCGAGAGCAGGTTTTTGATGTGTTCTTGCTCTAACATACCTCCGCGCTCGATTACAGGGAGATTCGCGCTAACGAGCGCATGTGAGATTTTACGTGCTTGCGCTCGTGTCCGGCAAAGTATAACGATATCGCGAAAATTATAGTCCTCGGCCAGTTTGCGCCGTATATCGCTTATCAAGCCGTTCAATTCGCTGGTTTCGTCAGAGGCAACCGCAAGGGTGATATACGAATCTTTTGAAGTAGAACGAGCTGTCTGAAGTGTGTCCAGTATATTGTTGGAATCCAGTTGTTGACTGCGAAATGCATCAGCAAAGCTTACAATATCGGGTCGAGAGCGATAGTTGCGACTGAGCGGTAGCACGACTGCACCTACATAGTCGTTGCGGAAGTTGGCGATGTTTGCCGGTGAAGCGCCCCTAAAGCCGTAGATAGCCTGATTCGCGTCACCCACTACCCAGACATGGCGTGTATCTCCAGCAAGTTCGCGTAACAGTACGCCACTGGCCCGATTCATATCTTGAAACTCGTCTACAAGAATATGCTGGTACTTCTGCTGTAGCTGCTGGCGTACCTCCGGATGTTCTTGCAACAGTTGGACAGTTAGCATGATCAGGCCACCAAAATCGGTATTTTTCTGTCGCTCCAGGGCTGCTTGATAAAGCGCGTAGATGTTAGCTATTTCCAGAACCTTTTCTGCTCGTTCGATCTCTTCGTCACTTGAAGCCTGTTGCAACATGCGCAGAGCCAGCCATTCATATTCCAGCGGTGATACCAGCTCATCTTTGGCTCGTGAGATTCCATTCAAGATGGCAGGAAAGTGATAGGTTGGCGTGTTCAAATTCTGATAATGACGTAACGGCAGTTCGTTGGCTAAGCGCAGCAGGAGAAAATAGCCCTCCGCGTCATCTACAAAGGTGAAATCCTGGCGCAAACCGACGAGGTTTCCATAGCTACGCAACTGTTCAGCGCAAAAGGCATGAAAAGTGCTGACCGTAGGAAAGGCGACCTGTTTATCTAGCACACTTTGCAGGCGTTCCTGCATCTCCTCTGCTGCCTTGCGTGAGAAGGTCAATGCGAGTATATTTTCGGGCGCTATGCCCTGTGTGTGTATCAGGTATTCAACACGACCAATGAGTGTGCTTGTTTTGCCACTGCCAGGTCCTGCTACGATTAATGCGGGGGTAGGCGCTTCGATAGCGGCTCGTTGGAACTCGTCGTATTGTTTATTGAGTGAGAGAATGGTTTCAGTGGACGAGTGAGTATTGTCAGAGCTATCACCTGTGTGGCCATCGACTTCAGAACGAACACCCTCATCCCACGAGCGACCATGAAGGTCACCCGTACGATTTACATTGGCCTCGCTGGGTGTAAGGAGTACTGAAAGGCGGTTAAGCAGGGCGGATTTGGAAACGCCGAATATACAAGCTAGTTCGCTGGCAGGAGCTTCTGCAGTCAAATAGAGGGCGCACACTCTTTCTAGGGGCATTAGTAGCTCAGCCGCAAAGAAATTCGCAGTCAATTCGCGCTGGCTGCGAGGATCATAGGATATGCCAATTCCAAGTAGTTCTTCTGCTTGATCCTGGAAGACCAGATCTGTCACATCTTCACGTACTTCATGCTCCTTGCATGGGTCTTCATACAATGCACCCTGATCAAGTACAGATACTGATTGGGCTAGACGAAACGAAATGTGCTGATGGCCTAGCTGACGATGTAGTACCGCGTGTCCTATTTCATGGGCCAGAGTGAAGCGGTGTATTCCTTCGGGAAGATAACGACGGAGCCATACCAGGTTTTCTCCTGCGTCCAGAAAGCCATAGGTACCCTCTGGATGGTCGTCTGGATGAAATGTCGTGATCTTCAGGTCAAGCCAGGCTGCCAGGTCATCCAGGGGCGTTCTGTCATCAATCCACCATGGATGGCTTTCTCTGAAGCGCTGTAGCAGTTGATGTGCTGTTTCGGCTGCCAGCGCTTTTATTTTATTTTCCATAAGAATTCCTGTGAAATAGAGATGTATTTGTGGTTTCATAATTAGTATACAGCAGTCTGCCAAATGATGAAAACCTCTCAGCCACAACCGCCAGTACCCACACCACACTCTTGAGTGGAGAAAATCTGATATAATTTGGTAAGCTGAAAATGTGCTATTGTGCAGAAACGGAGAAAGTGCCATGGAAGCTACCGAAATTCTTGAAAAGGCCAGGGCTGGTGGCGAATTACCCAATGGCTGGGTTGTCCTGCCGCTTTTGCGCAATAAAGTAAGATTAGCTATTCTTGGATGGATTGCTGGTGTCATTGTGGGATTTGGATTTTTCGCATTGATGATTCCTATCATGATCCCTCACAATTATCTTTATGGTTTCATCCCCGCTCTTATTTCAACCGTGATCTTAGGCGTGGTGCTTTTTATTGGTATAGGGAGTATCTGGCAAATCATTGTTGATATACGCCGTTTATTAGAGGCTGACAGGCACATTATCGTCATCACCCCAGATGAATTTGTAATGCAAGATGGGGAAGATATAAGACATGTGCCGCTGATGTATGTACGCTATATCACAGCGCGCGGCATAGTTCCTCCTGACCGGACTGCTCCCAAGGAGGCAGTAGTCAGCAATATGCCACATGTAGGCGAGAATCTTTCCGGGCTTATGTTTGGGCGCGGCCTCATTCCGACTGTGTCGAAATGGCGTGCGCGCCGAAGAGCCAAACACACTCCTTCAACGCTTGCCTTCATCGATAGCCGTACTGATACCGAGGTGATAATCAAGGACTACAACTTGTATGGTGATCCTGCTACAATTGCTACCCTGATGAAGGAATATGCCTCCAGTGTACAGCGAATCTCTTGATGCAAAGGTCATTGCTCATGCTGCTTGCAATCGATATTAGTAATACCAACATCAAAATTGGCCTGTATAATAGCGAAACAATGAGTCATCACTGGGTCGTCTCTACCGCGCGCCAGCGTACGGCAGACGAGTATGCAATGGTACTACATGACCTGCTTCGTTATGCGGATCATCGATTTGCGGATATCGATGATATCATTCTATCGAGTGTTGTTCCACCTCTCACACCAGTCTTTCAAGAATTGGCGCTGCGCTACTGCAACAAAGAGGCCATTGTGTTAGATTATACCCTGGACATGAGGCTACAGTTCCTGGTTGACAACCCGTGGGAGATAGGCGCTGACCGTATCGCATCGGCGCTAGCTGCATTCCATTTCTACGGCGGACCAGCAATCATCATCGCCTTTAGCACTGCTACTACCTTCGACGTTATTTCATCGGAGGGAGATTTTCTAGGCGGAGCAATAGCGCCCGGCCTGGTGATCTCCGCCGAGGCATTGAGCAGCGCCGCTTCCCGCCTTTACCGCGTAGATTTAACACCTCCAAGCCATGCCCTGGGCAAAAACACGATTGAGAACATGCAATCGGGCATCATTTTCGGGCATGTCGGACTCGTACAGGGTTTGATAGAGCGACTGAACAAAGAGATCCCAGGAATAAACGAGCAGACCAGGGTCAAGGTTATCGCCCACGGTGGTCTGGCGCCATTGATGGCTCCGATCATACCTGAGATTCAGTACGTTAACCAGTATTTACCGTTGGAGGGCTTGAGGTTAGCTTATACGCGGCTGCGGGGAGAGAAATATCCCACCTGATAAAGAACGTTTTCTAGATCACAACTCGTGTTGCTCGAATTACCCCGTATTTGTCCTTCTTGCCTTCAGCGAATATCACCGCCCCTTCCTGCAACTCTTGAATCGATAGGGGAGAAACATGCTCGCCTGAAGGCCTGAGGATAGTCACACTTTCGTCAACATATAAAGCAACAGGTGTGGTATCACCTGTCATCCGATGAGGGACCGTCCCTGCAATAATATACGTATGTTGTTTCTGCGGCTGAGAAGCAACTCCCTTCACAGTTACTTGATGTCCATTGGCCAAAAGAGTTGAGATCAGTTCCCGAGATTCGTGCTGCACCTCCTCAACAGATCTATGATTCTGCTGAACAGCACCTGCATCTTTCTGCTCGTGTAAAGTGACTTGTGACTTCTCTTTTGCTGTCACTTTTTCAAATAATGCACCGTCATATGTGCCGGGGATTGCCACCTGTACGGCGTGTGGCATAGCATCAAAACGATAGGTGACCATCACTTGCTCTGCACTTCCAGCACTTTCGAGAGCTTCACGATCCGTCTTGTTCAGGTAGTCTTTAAGGCTTGCCGGGCTTCCATCCAGTTGCAAGTCAATGGAAGCCGGGATGCTGATGGTTATGCTGGCTCCATGAAAGGTTTCGGTTGTTACGTGATCAGGCCTGCGACGGAACAAAAGCGAGGCTATCTGTTCCAAAGTCGTCAGGGTATTGCCTGCTGTAAGGACACACACTTCAAGGAGTCCACTATCGAGATAGGCGTTTGGCGTCATCTGTACGACCTTGGCGTAGCGGCGCGTATTGCCTACAATCACTTGCCAGGCTTCGCCTTTCCAAATTTTTTCGTCTTCGTATTTAGTTCCTTCTACCCGCATCTCTACAGGGAAAGGATGTTGCCTGGTAAATTCTTTGGCTGCCGAGAGGCCAACAGCCAGAGGGCCAACCCGGTACTTCAGGTCCTTGGAGACATGCTCCATAATGGCGGCATCGATGCCCAGGCCAGCCCACAACAAGAAGTGATGCATGGCTCTGGTTGTTTCCTTTGTCTGCTTGCCTTTCTTGGGCGCAATAAATTGTGCCCCTACATGATCATCCTGGATTGTACCAGGAAATGAGAGCCCTAGCACCTCGATATGTCCGATATCAATCTTGTGAGCCTGGCTGTTGCAAAGGGTTAGAGCTGCTTGCACAGGGTCATCAGGCACACCAATTTCAGCCGCCCAGACATTGGTAGTACCACCAGGAATGACGCCAATGATGCTCGAATGCTTTTTGGCTGTCATTAGTCCATTGAGGACTTGATGCAGCGTTCCATCGCCTCCATAGGCTATGACCAGATCGTAGTTTGCTTTCGCTGCCCTGGCTGCCAATTCCATGCTGTGCCCGCCATACTCTTTAATGGCAATCTCGGTACTCCAACCAGCTGCCGATAGCACGGCGATCAGATCAGCAATTTTTGTCACATTATGCCCCGCGTGTGGATTAATCACCACACAAGCTTTTTTAAGCTTCATAGTATTTCTCCTGATCGATTGACAACATTAATGGAGATTGACAAAATCATCGGGTAATGGATGTAGGGGCGCAATGCATTGCGTCCGCATGGGAAGGCAATCCTCGTCGCAGGGCGCAATGCATTGCGCCCCTACAAAATTGACGATTATATCCTGATATGCATCGTTCATACGCGCAATATCCTCCCTCAACTACCAGGAACATCGTCAGCGACGACCCTACTCACTCCAAGCAGCGGCAATCCCAAGTCACGCACCTTCACCAACACGCCGTGCAGCGCAGCCTGATCGACATTGATCCCACAGAGAATGGCCTCACCTTGATCAACATTCGTGATGGTAAAACCATCAAACCATTCATTCCATTGCTGGCCGAGATGTCCCTTAACGCGAATAAGGTATTGTTCTTGTGCCATGAGCATGTTATCCTTTTCATTATTCACACTGCTTTTTCGTAGGCATGGACCGGTTTAGGAGTCCGGTAACATCACGTGCTTCGCCTTAATAACGCCGCGTTTACCTTTCTTGCCATGCACGATAACCACTGCTCCATCCTGTACCTTCCCTATATGAACATGAGAAAGACGCTCACCAGTATACGAGAGGACAAGCGTGTTCTCATCGATGCGCACAGCAACGGGCCTGGATTCACCTGTACGTTGATTGACCATACTGCCCGCAAAAATACTCGTTTGTCTCTTATCCTGCATTGTTGCAACGCCAGTTAGTTTAACCTTGTATCCATGCTCAATTAGCATCTTGACAAGATTAGTGTATTCGCACTGTAATTTCTCATGCGGCTTGTCGTCTTGATCAACAGTTCCCTTCTCCATTCGCTGTTGAGTCTCGGTATAGCTCTCTTCTTGCCGGCCCGCATGCTCAAACAGAGTATTGTCATAGGTACGTGGAATCGCTGTTCGCAGTGCGTGTGGAATAGCATCAAAGCGATAGGTTATCATAACATGTTCCCTGTGTTGCTCCTGGCGGAGCGCTTCACGGTCTGACTTGTTCAGGTAGTCTTCCAGTTGGACAGAGCTTCCATCGAGATGTATATGGATAGAGGCAGGCAGAGTAATCAAGTAGTGCGTAGCAAGAAAGTGTTTGGCAGTGACTGTATCAGTCTTATGTCTGAACAACAGCGAGGTAATTTGCTGAAGTGTCGTAATGGTGTTACCCGTCGTAATTACACAGAGTTCTATTTTGCCGTCATCGAGATAGACGTCAGGTGTAAGTTCTATGGCATTTGCGTAGCGACGAGTATTGCCCAGGATTACCTGGTAAGCTTCTCCACTCCATACTATGGGTTGATCCTGCCCATCTTCAACGATCGTTACCTCGATGGGAAAAGAATGTTGCTCCGGTAAAGATTCAGCAACGGCAATATCAAATGCGAGGGGACCAACCCGTTGTTTCAGGGCTTTAGAAGTGTGGTTGATGACTGAGGCGTCAATACCCAGGCCAGCCGTGAGTAAAAAGTAGTTTTCGCGACTTGATGGTTGTTTTGCTTTGCTTTTCTGTACCTTCTGTCCATTTCGCTGCTGATTCTCCTGGGTCTGATTAGGAAACAATATTTCTTGAACCTGGAGTCGACCAAGATCTACTGTATGAACGTTGCTCTCGATCAGAGCAAGTGTTGCCTTGACAGGATTAACGGGCACGTTCGTCTCAGACGCCCATTGATTAGCGGTTCCTCCAGGGATGACACCAATGGCTTTCCGTCGTCCTTTCCCTTTGGCAGCCATAACTCCATTGACCACATGATTTATCGTTCCATCCCCGCCGTAAGCGATGACCAGGTCATAATCTTGTTCGGCCGCCATGGTTGCCAATTCAATTGCATGACCAACATAGTGTTTCACAGCGATGTCGGTTTTCCAACCCGCCGCTGATAGTATAGCGAGCACATCAGAGATTCTTGTAAAGTTGTGCCCAGCTCGCGGATTGATGATCAAATAAGCCTTTTTACAACGTAACGGGCTTCCAGTTGAATACTTTCCTGCGGATTTGTCTGAGAATTGCTCCTGCAATTCCTGTTCACGTACAAAGGCAGGATTGGAACGCCCATCATCGTGCTCAACTGGTTGAAAGGAGAGTGCAGGCTCTAAGGTTTGATGTGGCAGAGCAGTCTGTTCGGCCGAATCTGCTACAACTTGAGTCAGTGGAGAGTCTGTTCTGGCTTTGCTCAGGTCGTGTGTATCTGACTCTTTTACAGATTCGGATACAGTATTCCCATCAGAGTCAGGTCTGTACCGCATTTGTTCCAGGAATGTAGTTATCAGCCGGTTGAGCCTGTGCAGAGTATGATGGGAGGATGTAGCAAGCATAATTATTGCCTTTCTATAGAGACCTTACCTGTAATCATCCTTACTGGCCTGCGTAATAAGATCATTCTGGGGGACACGTATGCCTTCGGCAAAGAAAGCGTTGATCTCAGCGCCAAATAAGAGAATAAGTGTGAAGAGGTAGAAGTAAAGTAACATAATGAGTATGAAACCTAAATCTCCGATATAGAAGCTCAAGGAGCTTGACGTATAAAAATGAGAGAGGAGAAAGCTCAGTTGTAAGACTCCTGTTGCTATAAGCGTCCCACGCCAGCTAGTGCGAATATGGAGACCAATCGTCCGCAATCTGATATGTCGAGAAGGAACCAGCACGTAGATGGCTTGAAACAGAATCAATGTGAGGATGATGCTCCCCACGATGCTAGCAATTTGATAAATGAGATTGCTATCTGGAATGTTGCCAGGTGGAAAAACGTGTGCTAGAGAGAGTATCAAGGTAGGTGCGGTCGCAGCCAAAATGATGATCGGCTCAAGCACGACAAACAGGGCGAGCATGCCGAGCGCCACGATATGTCGACGTAGAAATGGACGTGGTGGGAGGTGATAGATCACATCAAAACACGCTTCCATCAGGGAAAAGAGATTTGAACCAAGCAAGACAGCAAGCAATAACGTGCCTAATTTTGCAAGAGGAGATGCTTGCGAGAATATGACTAAAGCTCTGCTGAACACCTGTGTTACCTGTGTTGAGAGTGGTGATGGAAAGAACTCTTCAAGACGCACGGTAAATAAAAGCTGCATCTGCGTATTCATTGTCCCCAGAAAAGCACTATAAATGGGCAGGAGAATGTAAGCAAGGGATACGAGGGTCATGAGAAAGCTAAACGCGAGCGCCTGTGCCAGGTGGACAATCCAATCTTCCTTGCATTTGAGGAGCAACTGCTCAGAGGGCTTCATTTTCTTTTCAACACTTCGCACTGTTTCAAAAGATTTCTCGTGCATAGTATCTCTAGATTGCTGCGGTTCCTGGATTGTCAGAGCGCTTCTCCTTGCATACCACTGTGTCAGCCTATCGAGTGCCCAGCGGTACAGGATGATGAGCAGGACCAGCCAGAGCGCACCCTCCAGGTAGCCACCTGAGGCATCAGAGAACCAGTGAGATCCCTCATACACCCGTGAATAACCAACCAGGAGAATATTCAGGACAGCATAGAGCTGGAACGGGATCAAGGTCCAGCGATAACGCCACTGGCTGATCGGTTTGGTAAAGCTCAAATAGAGCAGAAACCCAAAGTAGACGACATCATTCTCCACATGACCCGAGGGGAAACTAGGAATTCCTTGCTCAGGCATAAACACATGCATGAGCGGCGAACTTGGACGAGGACGTGCCGCGATAATGCCGAAGATCCTATTGAGGCCAGCCATTAAGGGTATGCCGAGGGAAATAAAGATGGCGGTCACAAACCAGGGGATGGGCGACCCACCCCTGCGCCAGACCACCACTCCGATCAGCGAGAGCACAACGAACCATGCAATAAAGCTGGCAGTTGAAGGAATGGGATTATCTACGAGACTGGCCCAAACGATAGGAGTACTCACCCAGGACGGGAGTTGCGATTGCAGTTGCTGCAAGGTGATGGTGGTTTGCAGGTCGAGAGGCCAGGGAGCAGGATGAGAATGCACGATTACCGAAGCGACTACCAACGCAAAGAAGCCAATGATCCAAAGCGTGATCGCCACATACCTGCATATCTGTGCATTTCGCTGAGTCACACTGCCAACCAGAGTGGTATCGCCCCGTGTTGGTTTTCCTTGAAGGCCAGTTGTGTCTTCCATCCTTCTCCTCCATTCAGCCTGGTTAGTTCTGCTAACAGATAATACACTGATGTAATTAGGTCATATGACGGTTTTCCATTCATCAGTACATGCATAGTATAAGGTAGAATAGCAGTGGTGTCATGCTACTTGAGTAGTATTCTGGGGATCTTCGTCCTCTACTCTCCCAATGAGACTTTAGTGGTAATACACTGTGCTGAAAGGAATGGTTCTTTGAATACTACTCAAGTAGCATGACACTGCTGACAATTTCTCATATACTAGGTGTATACTCGTAGAGGATCGCCGCGCAAAGAAACTGGCGGAGAAATCTGATACATAGAAGTTGTTTGCAGCGTAGACGTTAGAGAAAGAGACAATGTTGATTCTGGGGCAAATTGCTCTTCCGCAGACGACAATAGATATTTTTGTCATCGCCAGTGTGCTGTTGGCGATAATAGGTACACTTTTCCTGGCCTATGATCTGTTAGGTCGTGAGAATGGACCGTTACGCTGGTTCACACTAGTCATCACCTGTGGGCTGGTCAGTGCCGTTCTACTCGGAACAATATCCACGATAATTTTTAAAATATTGAAGAACGCTATCAATCTTAATTTCATTTTACAATTCCTGGTGCTTGGCGCATTGATGGGGTTTTTCACGGTCATCCTGATAGAATTACCCCCATCGAAAACCAGGCCACCGATCTTTTCGCGCATTGGGACTTTCATAGGACTTGCACTTGGGCTTTTGTTCGTACTCGTCGTCAAAATCTTAGGCGGTCCCCTGGAAGCAGCACTGGCAATTGGAGTGCCATGCGCGATCATCGTTAGTGTCTGGCAACGCATCACCTGGGAACCATCTCAGGCCGTCTCCAATCCGCGAGGGGTTTGGCAGTTCGTGGCCTGGGAAGAGCCATCTCTCTCCAATCCTAACCCGATGGGCAGTTGGAAATTTGTCGACTGGGAACCACCTCATCCTAAGCCCCATCTCTTTTCGCGTAAAAAATTTTTGTTTGGACTGGTGTTTGGATTCTTATGTTGGTTTAGCATCTCCCTTATAGTTAGTAAAGATATTCCCGTTGCAGTGCTTGAAAGTGTGCCATTCGCATTGATTAGTGGTGGCATCAGCAGCACCTGGCGGTTCATCAACTGGGAACCGCCTCATCACAAGCCCCATCTGTTTTCGCGGAAAGGGTTTTGGAACGGGTTCGTGGCTGGATTCGTGATCTGGTTCGTACTTCTTGTGGAGATGAATGATCTTTTACAAAGGTATTCAGGACCCGGAGCAGGCTTCGAAGCTATGCTCACTTTATCGGTGTTCATACTCTTTGCAGGGGCGCTTGCGCTGGCAGCTGCGGTTGCAGGGAGCATCGCACAGTACACTCTGTGGAGGGCGAACAGCCTGCCTCACCGTATATTGGGGGCCTTCGGACTGGTACTTCTTCTTTTGGCTCTCGTTTTACAAGGTGTGCAACCGATGATCGATATAACCAACGGCGTGAAGTGAACATTTAACTTATTGGAGGAAATCGATGGATGGCACAACCGATCTTCCGGGAAAACAAACCCTGGATAGTACCACTCTGGCTGGTGGTTCAAAACAACAAGAAGCGCGCGCAACACAAACACGCCGGATTGTGGCGATCACGCTTTGGATCATTGGCTTCTTTGCGTTGGTAGTCGCTTCGGTAATCGTGCATTCTCATCCTGCTCCCTGGCCTCTCGAGGTACAAACCACCACATCGATGCAGCAGCTGCAACTCTGGCCATGGTTGAGCGCTCCCATAGTTTGGGCCAGTATAGTGGATAATGTGCTTCCTTCTCTGATCAGTTACGCAGTATGGCTCGTGGGGCTATCGCTAATAGGGATCGTTGTCTGGCGCAGGGGTGGGTCTCCCATTCCCTGGTTTGTGACCGCCATCTTCATCACCTTCGGTGCAGGTCTCATGGCTGGCTTCAATGCAGTAATCGGCTTTTTTGTAGCGCGCCCTCGCCCCACTTCTCCACCCATCCATGTTTACATGCCCGAGCGTGGAATTCCTAGTTTCCCCTCGGGTCATGTGGAGAATGATGTCGTCTATTATGGTTTTCTGCTCTATTTGAGCTTTACCAAACCGGTCAGCCAGTGGCGCTATCGCTGGATCTTGATCCCGTTTCAGGTCTACGCTGTCCTGAATATTCTTTTTATCGGCTACTCACGAGTGCTGGAGGGCTCCCATTGGCTCATTGATGCCTTAGCTGGCTACCTCACTGGCGCGCTCTGCCTCCCTCTGCTCATCGTCCTGTACCGGTGGACACTAGACAAATTGAATAAATGGTATGCAAAGAGATTGCTTGAGAAATCAACACAAAACCAGCAAGCCGGATAGACAGAACAGAACACTGACAGCGCATCATCGCTAGAAGAGAAGAAAGCCATGTACAACGCAACAAATCCAGAGGGAACACACACACCAACTGCGGCGACAACCCTTAGTGGCGAGAAGAGTGAAAGTACGATAAAACGACATCCTGTCATAGCAGTTTTGTGGGGGATAGGCCTGCTCATTTTTATCGTCTCCTGCTTCATCTTCCATGCCCATCCCCAGCCGTTTCCTTTCGACCTGGCAGTCACGCAGGCCCTCACGCCACTGCAAGATGTGCGCTGGGTCAATATGATCCTGCAAATTTCCACTTTTATGAATGACACATACACGGCGATCGCTATGGTAACGGTCTTGTTTGTGGCTCTGATGCTGACAGGGGAAGTCCGCAGGCGTCGAGAAAAGTTAGCCATCCTCTGGTTTGAGTCAGCCATCTTCCTGGCAGTGTTCGTCCCTCTTTCCACCTTTCTCAATATTTTCATTGCCAACCTCGTGGGTCGCCCACGACCAAGCTCACTTACCTCCCCGATCAAGCATCATACGCAGTTGATTCTGATTCCCAGCTTTCCTTCCGGGCATGTCGAGCATTCTGTGGTCTTTTATGGGCTGCTCCTGTTCCTGAGCTTCATCAAACCGGTACGCGAGTGGCGCTATCACTGGGTACTTATTCCGTTTCAGGTGTACGCCGTGTTTGATATCCTCACCATTGGTTTTTCACGCATTGTGGCAGAAGACCATTGGATCAGCGATGTATTCGGGGGATATCTCGTAGGAACACTCGAACTATGTGTCTACATCTTCCTATTTTGGTGGATATTCGATATACTGACTAAGCGGCGTGCTAAGAGATTGTTGGAGAAATCTACACAGGAGATGAGCCATGTCAACGAACAATGAGCAACAAACAACTATCTGGTGGGCAGAGGGTGATACACCGGTACACAATGATTCTCGTGTGAGTTATCTCGTGGATGCACGCTCGACTTTGCTTACAATGTGCCGCCATTTTCTGATGGCACGCAAGTATATTTACGTCGCATGCTGGGGCATTACCCCTACGATGAAACTGGTGCGAGGAAGAGACCATCGCGCAGGACTAGATGGTAGCTCTGAACAGGAAGCACTCCTGGCTGAGTTGCGCGCAGAGGGCCTACAAGAGGCGGAGATTGACTTCTGGTGCAGCCACGAGCTGACCGTGCAAGCAGTACTCGGTCATGCTGTCAACAAAGGTGTCGAGGTAAAAGCCTTGATCTGGGCCTGCCCAGAGCTGTTTTTGCACTATAATCCTAAAGCGGCGGAGAAGCAACTCATGCAGGTAGGCGTGGCATGCATACTGGATGACAGTGCGCACGGTGTAATCCATCATCCTATTGAGTCTTTGCATCAAAAAATTGTGGTTGTGGACGGCACCCATGCCTTCGTCGGTGGTATCGATATGCTGATCGAACTCAACGGTGATTTCGACCGTTGGGATACGCATGTACACCAACTCTTCTCACCATTGCGGAGGAGCGAGGTGCATGACAGCCCGCATCCCTGGCATGATGCCCATGCTGTCATAGAAGGGCCGGCAGTGGGGGATGTGGAACTCAATTTTCGCCAGCGCTGGAATGATGTCGTTCAGCGGCACCATAGGGACAAACAGTTACTTGTTCCTGAACATCCACTCCCTCCTCCCTTCAAGAGTAAAAGCCAGGTGCAGGTGGCCCGGACTGTCCCTGGACACACCTATAGTTTCGCTCCTAAGACAGGCATCCAGGGTATCGCACAACTCTATGCACAAGCACTAAGCAATGCCCAACAATTTATCTACCTGGAGAACCAGTATTTCTGGTTACATGCCTTTTATGGTATCGACAACAACTTGCTGGGAACCGATAGCCCTGACATGGAACGCAATCTCCACAAGTTAGCGTCAGCGTTGCAGCGCGGTGTCACGGTTGTAATCGTGCTGCCAGATCATCCCAACGTTGGCCGCGCATTCACCGACGCGGGGCTGACCCATTTGCGCCATGCAGCGCCTGAAGCTGTGGAGCAGGGTCGATTACAAGCCTTCTGCCTTGCTACTTCAATAACGGTAGATGGCCATGAACACTACCGGCCTATCTATGTCCACGCGAAAGTGGCGATTATCGACGATCTCTGGTCGACAGTCGGTTCCGCTAATTTGAACAACAAGGGAATGCGCGATGACACGGAGATGAATGTCGCAACCCTAGATGCAGAACTTGCGGTGGGCTTACGCATGATGCTGTTGGCTGAGCATGTGGGGTTGATGGCTGAAGAGGACCTGCTGACTGTTTCACGTCACCTGGGAGGCCAGCGTCAAGGGCAACGTGCGGAGCAGCGAGCGGTGGTTCTGCTTCAACAGTTGCTCACGACGATGGATAATCCATTGATAGGTCTGCAGATGATGATCGAGTGCGCACAGGACAATCTACGCCGATTCAAAGAAAAACAGCCGCTGGTGGGCCACCTGCTGCCGTACTTGATGGCTGAGGAGGCAAAGCAGCATGGATTGCATTTCCGCGAAGCTCATGGATGGATAGAATTAGCCGAGTGACTATTTAGCATTCTCATCATCTCCTTATTCACTCCTCATCGATTCGGGGAAGCAGCCGGGTTATCCTTTCATTGGAGGCTTCAGATTTGCGTAACCAGAGGGAGATATGGGTCGGCTGCATCGTCTCCTGGACTACTGCTCTCAAACGCTCTGTCAAGGTGTTCAGGTCAACTTCATTGCGCAGATCGGCACTGAAGGCTTCGAGTGTGCGGACTGCATCGTACTTGCGGCGGTAGAAGCGGCGATCAATAGTGTTCTGAATGCGATGACGTAGTGGTTGGAAGAGTGCATAAATCAGCAGCGTGGAGCCAACGATAACCAGTGGGGAGTCCAGCACTTGTCCGGTCAGCCAGTGCACGAGCGATTGCAAACCAATGACACCGCCGAAGTAGACCATAGTCAGCAATACCGTCAGCGTACCATAGACAAGCGTGCGATGGATGATGACGTCGATCTCCCACAAGCGAGAGCGTAGAATCGCGAAGCCAAAGGAGAGCGGAATAAGGATGGGGACAACGTTCCCAATTGGTATGAGAATCACTTTAGCAAGTGAACTGGTTGAAAAGAATGATGGAAAGAGGCCAAAACATAAGTCAAACCCCAACTCTATCAGGTAAGTCATAGTAACGCCGAAAACGATCCACTTGGTCTGCTGGCGTTCCGTACGACTGGAGACGGCGTGGTAGCGATAGAATTGAGCGACGACGAAGCTCCCTAGAAAGCTGTACTGCACAAGAACAGTCAGGAGGGTGTTGTTCTGAGGAAAAATGTTCAGGATTAATAGCACCTCCCATCCAAGAAACAGCACACCGATCCAGGGTATCCAGCGCGGCACAAACCGACCATTTGGGAAAAGGCAGAAGACTAAGAACAGCAAGTCAAAGGCAACCAGGGCCAGGACCGACGAGGGCACCTGCCAGACTGACGGAATGATCTGTAATGAATTCACGGTGGTATTTGCGCCTTGCAACACGAGCATAAGTGAGACTAGCAAGGCCAGCCAATCGTTGGACTTGCGCCAAAAGATCATCACTGCGACGATGAACCACACCAAGGCGACGAAGATACCCAGGGCGAGGATAAACACAGCGTAGCCGACTGCATACAATTTCTGCTGGCTCGCAAAGTACACAGGTAGGCTCACAAAGAAGAGTATAAGAGCAAGGACGCTCAGGATTATCCATGTCAGGCGGAGAAAGGCAAGCCAGGGTCCCTGCAAGCGAGTGCTTCTTCTACTCCTCAGGTCAGCGTTCACGCTTGCCTGCACTGGTGCAGTTGGAGGGTTCATAGGGATACTCCTTTGCCGGTACCAGTTTTACTCAGGCCGTGTGTACCGCCGCTAGCGCCTGGGTCTCAGTATCATAGATTCCAATAGCCTCGCTCAATCGAGTGATTTCAAAAATGGTACGATAATGCTGACTAAGTCCGAAGGCCAGCAGGCGCTGCTGCTGACGGTTGACACGGATGAGCAGTGTGATCAGTAAGCCGATTCCACTACTGTTCATATATTCCAGTTTACTAAGGTTCAAAATAATAGCGTTGGTCGTAGAGGTAGACGCCTCCATGTAGGCATCCATCAGTACCTTTTCTGCAAAAGCGGAGATCTCACCCTGGATGTCGATGATACTGGCTATGGGGTTTACCTCGCGAACGATCATCATTACGCTGGGTTGTGGCATCGTTTCACTCCTTGTTTGTCGGGTGATATCGCCAGCCGTGCTAGTAAAGCGCGACGGAAATATCATGGGCATCACTCCTTCAGTAAGCAAGCGGGCTATTTTCCGATAAAGCGCTGTGTGAACGTTGCAATTAAGCTCGCCTCAATCAGCAAACCGATCACCGCCTCGAAGACAGCGAGTATCACTAGCGCATCATGTAAAAAGAGTGTGCTCTCTGGGAAAAATCCACGTCCATGAAATGAAGTCAAGCTAAAGATGAATGCTTCAAGTGGTGGTAAATGCCCAAATGCAAAGTAGGCTATTGCGAATCCAAAAATGATCGCCAGGTACCAGAAAAGGGTTCGTCCTGGCCTATAGCCATATCCAACGAGCAGGTCGAGAAACCAGGAGAAGAGATATTGTCCAAGCTTTCTTTGCCGTCTCAGAACCACACGTTGGAGCCGTTGCGCACGATAAGCATAACGCGCAGCCTCTTCGTTTAATCCCTCTCCACGCAATGCAACTGCCAGTTGCCGATTGGCCCTCACTGCTGTCCGGTACTCCTCAAGGCGCATCGTGGAATCTTTTGCCTCTCCATTACCCTTTTCTCGCCGGCGCGCCTGATATTCATCGCCTAGAATGTTCATCTGCGTCCAATCTACAACAGAAAGATCAACATCACCCCAGCGTACTCCAGCAAATAAAACAAAGCCAGACTTCTCATCACCAAGGTGGACGCCTCTCAAGTTCGTTACACTCGTAAAAAAGGCTCCACTCAGATTACTTCCCTCCAGGTGGGCCCCGTTGAGGTCAGTTCCTTCCAGGTGAGCCGCTCTGAGGCCAGCCTGTTCCAGGTGAGCTCCCTTGAGATCCGTTCGTTCCAGGTGAGCCTCGCTGAGGTCAGCCCTTGCCAGGTCAGCTTCACTGAGGTCAGCGCCCTCGAGATGGGCTGCTCTGAGGTCAGCACCTTCCAGATGAGCCTCGCTAAGATAGGCGTCCTCCAGATGTGCATTGTAAAGATAAGCATCCTGCAGGTAAGCCGCACTGAGATTTGCTCGTTCCAGGTGGACTTCTCGGAGGTCAGTTTCTTCCAGATGCGCATTGTAGAGGTCAACCCCTTTCAGAGGCAAGCCATGCAGGTCTACCTTGCGTAGATCAGCGCCTCGCAGGTCTAGCCCATTACATTTTTGCAGGAGCTGATAACCCTGCGCTGCGAATCCACGCCCATCAGCATAGGTTGCTAGCAACCACTCGACATCGGCACGATCTAGAACACTATCCTTGAAAGGATATCGCTCCCACTCTCTCTCTTTGACAGTGAGGTGCTCATCCAAATACTGCTGTCGCTCGCTGTCAATCTCAGGTTCAGTACGCCATGGCTGATCTTGCGCCTCCCAGTAAGCATGCCAGGCGCGATCATCATCTGTATTCGGTCGTTGCAATGAAGGAGGTGCTTTGCTCAAAGGCTGTATCCCTTATTGTATTGTTCATCTGGTAAAGTATAACTATTACTATTTTGTAGAGTCACGTAATCGTATTCCCTTTTCTTCTCATCTATCTAGCTTCTGCCACAAGACGAAAGTTATTTCTTAACGACGCCTAAGTTTACAGTTTAACCAGAGAGATGTCATGACCCAAAAGATGTAATGCAGAGTATTTTGAACTCGCTTACATAAGAGGGATAAGCAAGAGACGCCCTCAAGGTTTGCCAACGGTATCGATGAATGGGAGAGCCCGCGTGGTCTCTTCCAGGTAGCGTTTGGGAGGGCACAGCCACAACGACACATGTGCTGGCTGCATCGTCTCATCAACGACTGCCGTCAGCTTGGTGCATAACTGGTTCAAGTCTACCTCATCACGGATGGTTGCACTGAACGCAGCGAGCGTTTTGGCCGCATCATACTTGCGCCGGTAGAAGCGACGGTCGATCAGCGCGCGCGTGCGATCATGCAGTGGCTTGAACAGCCCCCCAATCAGAAAGGTGGAAGCGATAATCGCCAGTTGGTTTCCCCGGATGAGTGTGAGACCACTTAAAAGGGATTGGAGCGTGAACACGCTGACTTCGTAGATCACTGCCAGCAAAACCGTCAAGGTACTATAGACTAGCGTGCGGTGAATGATGATATCTATGTCATAGAGCCGATAGCGCAGAATGGCAAGGCCAATGCAGAGCGGGAAGATAAGCGAGAGTACGAGATAGGCAGGCCCACTGAGAAGCTGATAGAATGAGCCAGCTTGCCCAAGTGAAAGGAAGATAAACGATGGCACTGGTATCCCGACTATGATGATCACTGCCACACATCCACTGAAGAGTAACCACTTGCCCTGCTGGCGCTGGAGTGGACTAGAAGCAGTGCGATGGCGATAGACTTGTGCGATCACGAGCAAGACTAATGCAGCATACCATACTTGTTCATAGAAGAACTGGTTCATAAAAGAGAGCAATACCGCTACAGCCCAGCAGGGGAGAAGCCAGCCCATCCATCGTGGCACAAAGCGCCCATCAGGAAAGAGTGCGAGGACCAGCACATACAGGCTACTTCCAAGTACAAACAAAACGAGGTGCAGCATGAGCCATGCCGAGTTCATGCTATATGCTCCACCTCCGTTCAAGGTGACGGTCGCCACCACCATCAGCGCCACCAGGAGCGCCATCCAGTCATCGGACCTGCGCCAGAAAATCACAGCGCCGAGGGTGAAGCAGAGGAATGCTAAGGCTATAGTGAGCGCAAGAGTGAAAGTGGCATAGGCGCCAACGGAGAGGCCAAGCTTCTGGAGGGCTTGGGCGGAGTCAGAGGTGGGTTGGGCGGAACCACACATAGCGCCTGTGCAGACGGTCTGAAGTGCTGTATAGTTTGCTGGGAGCATGGCAAAAAAGGGCACCACGATCAGGGTGACCGCTGCTACCCATGTGACTCGCGCAAGGATGAGTCTGCGCCCACGTAAGCGCGTGTCTGGCGCTCCCGATCGATCGGAACTGCTCGTTGCCTGACCGGGTATAAATGCATTGTTGAGAGGTGTGCTCATGGTTGCCCTCTTCAAGCTGCGCATCAGGTGCTGAAATACGAGAAAAGAACGCACTACTCTTCCTGTGAGATATCAACCTTCCATTGTTCAACTCCTGCCTCTACCAAAAGGAAGTTTACAGTATAACCAGAGAGATGTCATGCTCCAAAAGATGTAGTGTAGAGTATAATGAGCTTTTAAATACTGCACTGAGTAGCTTGCAACTATTCGGGACGTTTTACATATTTTCGATGAAAATGCCTGGCCCGCTTACCCCTGGGAGCAAGCACACCTCTGCCTCTTAAATACAGATAGAGCCACAGGGACATAGCAAGCCAAATGCCGCCTATGAGGTAAGCGCCCAGTACATCGCTGGCCCAGTGATCGCCAAGGTAGATGCGTGAAGGACCGACAAGCACAAAAAACAGCGCAGAAATAATCAGCAACGCGGTACGCCACCAATGTTTTCCTCTGAAGAGGATTATACCGAATGAAAAGAGTAATCCCCAGAATGCGACATAGGACATGACGTGACCACTAGGAAAACTATTGCCACCGGCAGCCTGAATGATCTCAACTAAAGAGGCTGAGGGGCGAGGACGCGCCACAATCAACTTGATCAGGCTATTTAAAATATCACTCGTCGCAGAAACAACCACGATCATGATCGCTTCCAGACGCAGGTCTAGAATCCAAAAGAGTATGGCGGCCAGCACAACCAGTCCCGCGGAGAGGGCCATCACGTTGCCGATATAGCTGGCTGCAAGCATGGTATCACGCAGCCATGGGGATTGGTTTGCTTGAAAATCGCGTGTGATGGTAACATCAATAGCTAAGACCGGATGGTAAGCTACCCAGATGGCCAGAAATGCAAAGAGCGCAAGTAGTATAACATCTATGGTCAGTAGTATAAATCCCCATTTTCTCGTTTGATACCACGGTTTGCGAGCGGCAGCTACCTCTTCTTGGGCTTCCTCGACGATATGCTCTACATCTTCTTCGATTCGTTCGCCAAGAGGTTCCCGGGCGGGAACATTTCCTTTATTCCGCCGCTCTTTTTGACTATCATCCTGTTGTTTTTGCTGCATGCTGTTTCTCGCAATCCAGGTGGACTTATCCTTATGGACATTACTAGTATAGTTGGAATATATTTGAATTACCAGGAACGTTACTGTGCCGGACAGTACATCAAGCCGGTTATACTCTTTTAGGAGAGTGATGATATGTTAAAATAGCAGGAGCAGCAGTTCATACAGTCAGGAAAGGAGCACAATCATGACCACTCAGGAGAGCGCCCCCAGTTTTGCGCGAGACATCAAGCCGTTGTTTCGTATGCGCGACCGATTAACCATGCGTTGGGCCTTCGACCTGGGGAACTACCACGATGTCAGCACGCATGCCCAGGCCATCCTTGACCGCCTTTCAAGCGGTACAATGCCGTGCGACGGCAAATGGCCCGAGGAGCAGATCGCTCTCTTTCGCAGATGGGTCGAAGCCGGGATGCCTGCGTAGGGCTCTTCAGGCTCACCTCACCCCCCATATTTCGGTTGACAGCACGAACGAACGCGACTGAGAGGATGGCTGCTCTTGCGATCAAGTCCAGGCCGCAGCATGATGTGGCAGGATGTAGCCTGTTCGATAGATCTCGAAGGTTGGCCCCGCCATCTTGCCAGGCAGGTCTGGACCGATGGGGAGGGTTGTGAGCAGCTGGCCAAGTGGCTTGATAATCATGAACATGACCATCACAGCCGTGCTGCTGAGCGTCTGCAACTCGTCTTCCGTCTCCTGGCCATGAATAAAATAGCGCATGAGCATCTGCAGCAAGACTTCGTAGCTGGCGTTGAACAGTTCGGAGACGCCAGCAGTCACTGGATCGGAGATGAGGGGGACCTCGCTCGTGTCGCTTGGCGGTTTGCAGTAAGCCGCTACTACCGGTCGTGCTGGCTCAAAGCCCGGATCCTGCTGTTGCAAGTCGCGGTAGTCTTGCATGATTTGCAGGAATTTGCCGAAGTGCGCCTGGCGCCAATCACCGCGTGCTCCCTCCCCCTCTACGATAATCGTCTCGATGGCCTGGCATGCCGAAGCCAGATCGGTGACCGCGATCAGTTCGGGCCAGCCGAAGTACTGCTGGGTGGCTTGCGCGCGGGGTGGACCGATGAAGACGCGCTGTTCGCCGTACTTCTCTACCAGGTGACGGAACCCTTGCTCAATGCCACGGTAGAGATGCCCAATCGTGGCAAAATCCTGGGCCTGGGGAACGATCTGGTCATCGTCGAGGGTGAGACTGGGTTTGGGAATGGCCAGCACTGCAAATTCCGGGGCATCTTCTAGATCCATGCCTTCGGGTCGCTCCAGATAGAGAAAATGCTGCAGGGCATGTTCTCCAAAAGGCAGCAGAGCCAGTTGGACCCCTGGCGGATAGTACTTCGAGCGTTGGGGAAAGTTGGGATGGCTCAAGAATGGATGGGACCCAACGGCGGTCAACAAGTTGCTCACCAGGGCAAGATGCAGCATCTCCTGGCTAGCAACGAGAGAAACAACGCGCTCCCATTCTTTGATCGCTTCGAGCTGAGCCGCCGTCACGCCCTCGCTCGCGTCACGCTTCAGACTGAAAGCCGCGAACAGATATTCGCACATGATCATATGCTCCAACGCCGCTGCTTCGGAGAGCATGAAGATAAGCTCTTCGCGGTCTTCGATCACAATTGGGGGTTCTTTGGTCATGATATTTGCTCCCTCTAGTTGTATGCTCTGTGAGATAGGCCGATGAAGGCATCCTCTTGCAGATACCTGCTCCCAATTTATTATACATTATTAGTAGTAGTATCCATCGCGCAACGGCTACTACTCTTTTCTGATGGAAAATGTTGTAGAGCACTAATACCAACTCGCGTTCAGTATTGACATAACAACCCTTACCAGTATACTTACATTGAGATATTGTGCGGTTTTTTTGCATGTTTCCTTCGACGATTAAGAAACAGATGCTTTAGATCGTTTTCATTCTCCAGGAGAGGCGAACAGCTATGGCACGGCAACGCATTTCACATACAGCTACGAAAACACGTGAACATGTGTTACTGGCCACTAAATTGTTCATTCCCCCACCTACCTCCACTCTCGTATCTCGTCCTCGCCTGGTTGCTCTGCTGACTGTAGGAGCGCGCCGCGCAGTTACCCTGGTATCCGCACCTGCCGGGTGGGGCAAGACGACCCTACTGAGCGCATGGCATGCAAATATCAGTGGCAGCGGCTACCCAGTTGCCTGGGTTTCGCTGGATGCGAGCGATAATGATCCCGTGCGCTTCTGGAGCTATATCCTGGTTGCCTTGAACACGCTACACGAAGGAGCAAGCGATGCGGCCTTGAGGATGCTAAAGCTCCCACAGCCACCGCCGATGGAGTTGATACTCACATCGCTGCTCAATGCCCTTACTGCCCTCTCTACACATGCAGTGCTGGTGCTGGACGACTATCACGTCATCGAGGCTCAACCAATCCACCACGCACTGACCTTTCTCCTCGAGCATCTCCCGCCACGACTGCACCTGATCATCGCCACGCGATTCGACCCACCAATGCCCCTGGCACGCCTACGTGTGCGGGGAGTCTTGACCGAAGTGCGCGCCTCTGATTTGCGCTTCACTCCTGAGGAAGCTGCGACCTTTCTCACGGAAACAATGGGACTTCCTCTGACAGCAGAACAGGTCTCCGCACTAGAGGAACGCACCGAAGGCTGGATCGCGGGCTTGCAATTAGCCGCGCTCTCGGCGCAGGGACGACCCGCTGAGCACCTGGAGCAGTTCATTGAAGCCTTCACTGGGAGCAACCGCTATGTGGTGGAGTACCTCGTCGAGGAAGTGCTTAAACGACAAACAGATGAGGTACAAAGGTTCCTGTTGCGAACTGCCGTACTCGATCGCATGTGCGCACCTTTATGTGATGCCGTGTTAAACAGCGAAAAAGAGGGAGCCCAATATGACCAATCGCTTGATGCTCGCTTCCATTTAGAACAACTCGAGCGCGCCAATCTCTTTCTCATTTCAATCGACGACGAAGGGAACTGGTATCGCTACCATAACCTGTTTGCCGATGTGTTGCGTAGCCGCTTGAAGCAGACACAACCGAAGTTGGTGCCGGAACTGCATCGTCGTGCAAGTATGTGGTACGAGCAACATAGGTTGTTCAATGAAGCAGTGCAACATGCCCTGAAAGCTCCCGACTTTGAACTTGCTGCCTGTTTAATTGAACAAGTCGGCCTGGTGGTGGGTATTGGAGAGCAGGTCCACACGATATTAGGATGGATACACTCAATCCCTGAAGCTTTCGTACGTACACGTCCCACACTTTGTATCTACCATGCAGTTGCGCTGATGTTCACCAATCAGTTAGAGGCAGCGGAGGCTCGCTTACAGGATGCCGAACGTTATCTTGAGGCCAGTAATCCCACTGACAAGCCCCACGCTATGGTAGGACAGATAGCGACAGTTCGTGCAAACCTGGCCCGCTTCACTGGTGATCTTGCCCGTTGTGTTGAGCTCTCGAATCAGGGATTAGGGCTGTTACCTGAGACGGAAAAAATCTTCCTGGCGAGCGCCATGGCGAATTTAGGCCAAACATACCTTGTGACCGGTGATGTGACGCCGGGACTCGAAAGCCGGGTCACAGAATTGGTTGCACCGGTCCGTGCCTCAGGCAACGTGTCTGCGACACTGCGGAGCCTCACACTGCTAGCTCGACTACATGTACTTCAGGGCAAGCTTCACCAGGCTACTGCAACCTATAGAGAAGTCACGCAGGTTGCACCAGGGCAGAAGGATCTAGGAGTTGTGATCGGCAGTCCCGCTTACTACTTCGGCATGAGTGATGTGTTACGTGAGTGGAACAACCTGGTTGCCGCCGAAGACCATTTGGCGCAGGGCATGGATCAGCTCCGAGGAACATTATCGGTGGATGCCGAAGTGATAACGCTTGGCTACACAACTCAGGCTCTTCTCAAGTTGGCGCGAGGCGACTACGGCAGGGCACTCGCAACGCTGGATGAATTTGAGCAATTGGCACGGCGGCGTAACTTTGTCGCTCACCTTAGAGCCCGCGGATTTGCATTGCGCGCACAGTTGGATCTGGCACAAGGGAGCCTCGCGGCAGCCGCCCATTGGGCAGATACATGTGGCCTGTCCACTCAGGACGATCTGAGTTATGTCCGCGAGCGCGAGTACCTGATCCTGGCACGAGTACTTATTGCTCAGGGTCGAAACGACCAGGCCAGGCACTTGCTCCAAAACGCCTTACACCTCTTGAAGCGACTGCTCCACGATGCCGAGATCAAGGCACGCATGAATAGCGCGATTGAAATCCTCGTTCTGCATGCCTTAGCTTCACAGGCATTAGGCGACTCCATGGAAGCATTGACCGCACTCAAACGAGCAGTTGTGCTTAGTGAATCGGAGGGCTACATCCGCATCTTCCTCGACGAGGGTGAGGCTATGCTACACTTGCTCTCAAGGTTGCTCGCTACAGGTTATGGTGCGAGCGCCTACATCCAAACATTGCTCGCAGCAGGCGAAAAACACATGCATGAGCCTGCTGCAGCGTTATTCAAGTCTAAAGAGCCTCACTCGAGGTCATCTCAGCCGTTGCTAGACCCACTGAGTGAACGTGAACTGGAAGTCTTGTACCTCGTAGCCAATGGAGACTCCAACTGCAAGATTGCCGAACAACTCTTCGTTGCAGTCAGCACGGTCAAGCGCCATGTAAGCAATATTTTCTCGAAGTTAGGGGTGACGAACCGAACTCAAGCAGTAGCACGCGCGAGAGAATTTGGGTTGCTGTAATTTATAAGGAGGTTACACGATGCGCTATATAATCCGCGAGAAGTTCTTCCGTCTCGGTGAAGACTCGACTATTCTGAATGAAGCTGGCCAGCCCGTCCTTGAGGTCGATGGCAAGGTCTTGAGCCTCCATGACCGGCTGATCGTCCGCGATCTGGCCGGGAACGAGGTAGTCAATGTCCACCGGCGGCTCTTCGCTATGCGCCCGACCTACGAAATCACGCGTGGCGGAGAGACACTGGCCACGTTCCGCAAACACTTCTTCAGCCCTTTCGTCGATCGCTTTACGGTGGACATACCCGGCCCGGATGACCTGGAAATGACAGGGTCGCTTTTTGAGCATGAGTATTCGATCAGCCGTGGAGGTCAGGTCGTTGCTGTCGTGTCGAAGCGCTGGTTCAGCCTGACGGAGACCTATGGCGTCGATATTGCTCCCAGCCAGGATGATGCGCTCATCCTCGCGTGCGTGCTTGCGCTCGACCTGGCCGAAGACAGGGAACACCTGCATGACTAGGGCATACACCGAGGGCCGATACATCGGCGGTGTGCACGATAAATCGGCACCTACGGAGGGCCGGTGCCGTTTAACAAGTGACGTGGAACAAGCCGATTACTGAACCACCGGCTTTGTTCCAGGCTCCTATGGCTTTGGGTGTGGGCCAGAGATCTACCTGGCAGTGTTTGCGTTCGAAGTAGTCGGCTGCTTCGTGTGACAATTCGACATTGCCATCCTGGCCTGAACCAATGATGAGTCGTTTCGTGCCTTTCTCATAGACGAATTTGGCTTCATCCAGCGAGAGAACGTGCGAGGTGCCATAGATGGCTTTGGAGAGTTTCTTCTTGCGTTTTTCTATTTCGCCGTTCAGGTGGATGAGCACGTCATGCTCAAAGGTTGTTCCTTCAATGGTGATCGAGCCAAAGGATGTCTGGTCAATGGTTGGCTTCATTTTGTATTACCCCCGCAGAAAATGTTATTACTCTATCTAGTACTGTATGTAGTTTTGGGTGTTTATGTCAAGTACTTCTTGTGTAGAAAAGTGACAAGTAAAGGGATTCTCATGTATACTAAGGTAGACTTATTCCACTTCCTGTGTAGTGTGTTGTCCCCCTTGAGATGAAAGCATGCCGGTACACTTGCACCAATTACAATTGAAAACTACAGTCACAGATAAGTTAACGCGGCCTTACCTCGAGAAACTAAACCGCCAAAACTTTGTTGCTACAGTGATTACAATTCTGATTGTCATTTTCAGCCTGTTTTGGGAACTTTATAAACTTGGTGGGCAGGTGAAAACTATCTATTTTGCCGATTCTATGTACGGAGTAGCTGCATGGATTGGCTCATTTTGGGCCTGGCGCACAGCTTATCGAGCGCGTTTTGGCCCCTTGCGCCTTGAGTCACGTCACCAATTGGCATGGTTTGTAATCGGCTTCGCTTTGTTCGCAAATGGCATTGGCGGATTCTATTACACGTATCTTGAATGGAAGGGACAACTTAATCCAGTCCCCTCACTTGCAGATCTCTGTTTCACTATTTTCTATTTCCTCACCTTTGTTGGTCTACTCCTCATGCCCACAGCCGCGAAAGTCCGAAGGTCTCGTATTCGCATTGGGCTGGATGCCTTCATTACGATGCTGTGCATTCTGGGAATAAGCTGGTATTTTGTGATTGGTCCTATTTTCATGACGTCCAAAGATATTCCTACACTGCTCGTGGCTGCCTCCTATCCATTCTGGGACGTACTTCTTATCCTTGCAGTTTTATTGCTAATCTTCCAGCGCACTGAGCCGGTATTACGTTCATCGTTACTCATTTGTGGGCTTGGTATTATATCGCAAATTATTGCTGACACGGGTTATGCTCTGACTATTCCATTCGGCGCCTACACCACGGGAACCTCTTACATTGATACTTTCTGGTTTTGTGGATTTTTGCTGATCGGACTTGCAGCGCCTTATCAGTATGCAGCAATCGCTCGAAGGGTTTACCACGAATGGACACACCCTGGCCCGGAAGTGAATGGCACTGAAAACCCGGTTCTTCTTCGAGATGAGAAATCGCAACAACGCAGTCGCATTGCGCAAACTTTGCTCATTTATATCTCACTCATACTTTTGTTGACTCTCACGCTGTTCAGCGAAATAAGAGAACAAAACAATGTTTTCCTGGTTGCGCTCACCGCCATTGTTGGCTTACTTGTCACTGCTCGCTATTTACTTGTCAATAATGAGAACGAAGTTCTGCTCCAGCAGAGGGATCAACGACGTGAGATGGCCGAGCGCCTGCGTGTCATCAGCGCTCAATTGGCTGAAGAACTTGAACTTGATCGTTTACTCACACATATCGTTACGTTAGCAACAACTTCTCTAGGTTTTGATGCCGCGGTGCTGATGCTGTTTGAAGAATATGATCATCCACTGGATGCTCTGTCCAGCCTGATGATTCGTGTAGCATCGTCTACATCAGCAGAAGTGATTTCATGGAGGTTTCAGGGTGATCAAGTTCCGTATAATGCTGCTCTTACTGGGAAACAAATCGAAATATACTGGGCTGAGAATACGTTAGATCTACCAGCAGATTTTTACGATTGGCAACAGCAAGAGCAAATACTTGTAACTCTATTTATACCTCTTACCTACCAGGGGAAAAAACAAGGAAGTCTAGGATTCTCAAGTCGCACATCCAAACCTTTTAGCGACCCCAATCTATATCTTGCTAAAGCCTTTGCAGAAGAGGCCGCTACAGCAATTGAGCACACGCATCTTTACGAAGAGGCACGCGAACACGAATTATTTTCTCAAGCACTGGCTAATGTGGCGGCGCGCTTGAATTCTGCTGCCGCCACAGGCACTAGCGTTGGAGCTGAAATCCTGCAACTGATTTGTAAGGAAGGAGCAAATGCTTTACAGGCCGATTACGCGCTGCTGTATGTTACTAGTGCTGAGGGTCAACTACTGCCAGTTGCTACCTTTGTTAGTGAACGAGAGCAGCCAGCCAAACCCAATGAATGGCCCTCTATAAGTAAGAGTGAGTACGAATCCAAAGCTCTCTGGTCACTCCAACCCGTATTGATTCAAATCGATAACCAATTATCTAGCGGTAAAATACCCGCTGTAACCGGGAAACTAGAAGCTTTGACACCTTCTCCAGTACGGCAAAGCGCTGCTGGTATTCATCCAATCCGAGTGCACACAGGCGGACTGCGAGGAAGAGGTAATCCAATGCTGCGGGAAGTATTGCTACGCCGTAAAGTGCAAACCGCGATACTTGCGCCACTTATTGCGGGGAGTAGACCTGCGGGCTTGCTCATTCTGGCACGCTCTTTACACGGAGGAACACAGCAGAAGAAAGCTTTTGGGATGGTCGACTTACCACAAGCTCAGGATTTTGCGGAACAGGCGGCCATTGCCTTTACAAACGCCCAACTCTATCAACAATTACTAAACGCTCATAGGCACTTACAAGAGCTTGACCAGCTTAAAGATCAGTTCATGATCACTGCTTCTCATGAATTACGCACACCACTAACCGCTGTTCATGGTTATCTCGAACTCATGGAAGAGTACGGGGAGCGCATCTCGCGCCGGCAGCAACAGGAGTTTCTACAAAAAGCTCGGCGTGGTTGTGATGAATTAGTACTGCTTCTGAACAATGTAACTGACGCAAGTCGCCTGGAGATTGAGGCAGGCTTACGTCCCGTCCACATTGAGAGGGTAGACGTGGAAGAAGCAGTACGGGGGGTCATCGATTTGATCGAGCCACAAATAATGCAAGAGTGCCGCGAAGTACATGTGTATATTCCTCACAGACTCTTTGTGAAAGCTGATCCAGTACGGCTGAGACAGGTCCTCTTAAACCTTGCTGTCAACGCTCTGAAATATTCGGAAGCAGGGACACCAATAACCTTCACTGCCAGGACAGTCTTTGACAAGGCGCCAGGCGTGCTTGTCAGTGTCACAGACAAGGGAAAGGGTATTAAACCACAGGACCATGCACGGCTTTTCCAACGTTTTGTACGGCTTGAGGGCGATTTAAATAGCATTGTACGTGGGTCCGGCCTGGGATTATATATTTCTCGTCGCCTGATTGAGGCGATGGATGGAAATATCTGGATTGAAAGCAGTGGTATTGCGGGCGCTGGCTCCACATTCCATTTCCGGTTGCCTGCAGGGTAAATGGTAAAGCCACCGAAAGCCGATGAATCTTCCATCCTCCTTGGGCGACGCAAGCGTCCCCACCCAACCCAACACCGCTCCCGCCCCTACGCGGCCAGGGACCCAGGGCCGATGAATCGGCGGTGGGCGCGATAAATCGGCCCCTACATTATTAATCTACATTTTTCTATTGATTGTCGAAAATACCGCTCATATAGCGCTCATTTTGCGCGGTATTTTTTAGCCCAACCATTGCAATAAGAATAATACATGAATATTGTTGCTGGCAACAGGAGAGAGAATAGGTGTGCTACACTTTCATAATAGGCAATACATCGGAACATGGCAATGGAGACAGAAAGCTCGAATGGAATCATTCAATGTTTTTGATTATGAAAGCCTGGTGAAGGAACGGATGAATTAAGATGTGGTAAAGTAAAGAGGGAAGATTCACAAAATATTCATCTGGAGGAGATTGTCTGTGTATTCTCATATTGCTCGCGCAATCCGGAAGCCGCTGGGTCTGCTTATTTTCTGCACAGGCCTCTTTCTGACCTATCTCTTGTTCAAACCTATTCAGCCTGCCTGCTCGCCTTGCCTATTCTGCTTCCAAGAAGCATACGAGAGCAGGCAAGAGCACGCTCCTCACGAGGTTGGCTGGATTGGTGGATGCCAACAGGCTCGGTAGTCCCACTATTGCTAGCCTGTACACTCTTGAGCTACGTCATTGGGCAGGCTATCTGGACGGTCAATGAGAATGTGCTACATGTGGCAGTGCTCTTTCCCAGTTGGGCCGATGCCGGCTACCTCGCATCCTATCCTTTTGCGCTGCTGGCCATTCTGCTTTTGCCCCGCCAGAGTCGGTCGCCCAGCAGCCGCACTCGCATTGTCTTCGATGTTGTGATCGCCATGATCGGTGTTGTGACATTTAGCTGGTACTTCGTACTGGGTCCCAGCATCATGTATGGAGCCGATAGCATGCTGGGTCGACTGGTAGGCACCCTCTATCCTCTGAGTACCCTGTTACTTATTTTCTGCCTGATCTTGCTAACAGTTCGTAACAATCAACGCGCGATGCGCCCTGTCACTCACTTGCTGTTCCTGGCCTTTGCGGTGATTACCATTACCAATACGATCTACAACTTCCAACAACTCCACGATCTCTATATGACAGGTAGCCTGCTCGATCTTGGCTGGCCCCTGGGATACCTGCTGCTGGGGCTGGCCGCACGAGTCTTCTATTTGCTGCCTCAGCCGCAGGCCGCCGCACAGACAGAGGATAACGAACGAACTGCCGAGCAAAATACACCCTGGCAAATCCTGATCCCGTATGCCTGGGTGCCGACTCTGGGTATTTTACTATTCTTTATCTGGCGAAGTGGGGATCACTCCACACTGGTGATGGGGGTGGTAGCAGGCGCAGTAGTACTGTTGAGCCTGGTACTCGTACGCCAGGTTGTAGCTGTGCGCGAACTCCATGCCCTGTACATCAACAATGATGCCCTGGCAACAGCTAATATGCAATTGGAGATCCAGGCGACGCACGACGCGCTGACTGGACTCCCGAACCGCTCGTTCCTACAGAGGCGGCTCGAGCAGGAAGCAAAGATTGCACGAGAGAGCAACATCCCAGCAGCATTATTGCTATTGGACCTCGACAGCTTCAAAGAGGTGAATGACACGCTCGGTCATACTGTTGGCGACTTGCTATTACAGAAGATCGGTCAACGCCTGCAGAGTCACTTGCGCCCTACTGATCTCATTGCCCGCCTGGGAGGAGATGAGTTTGCCATCGTACTTCCAGCGACAGATGCCGGTGGAGCGATACATACTGCACGAACCTTGATTGGTGCGCTCGATATGCCTATTCTAGTCAAAGGTCATGCTTTTTCTATAGGAGGAAGCATTGGTATCGCGCTCACCCCGGAGCATGGCTTCGATGTCACAACCTTGCTGCGATGTGCCGATGTGGCCATGTATGTGGCCAAGCGCAGTCAGAGTGGTCATGCAGAGTACACTCCTGAGGCCGATCAACACAGTCCCCATAAGCTTGCCTTGATGAGTGAGTTGCGCCAGGCGATTGCAGATGATGGACTGTTGATACATTACCAGCCCAAGGTCTCGTTCTCGCTTGGCAAGATGGTGGGCGTCGAGGCCCTCGTGCGTTGGCCTCATCCGGTGCATGGACTCATCCCACCTGATGATTTTATTCCGCTGGCCGAGCGCACAGGGCTGATTGGCCCCCTGACTCGTTGGGTGCTTGAGCGAGCAGTACGTCAATGCCGGGACTGGGAGCAGGGTGGGCTTCTCATGCATGTAGCGGTCAATCTCTCTACCCAGACGCTGTACGACCCCCAACTACTCTCTACAGTGACGGACCTGCTTCAGGCGTACGGGGTCGCCCCGAGTCAGTTGACGCTCGAGATCACGGAGAGCATGCTCATGGATGAACCGGAACGGGCACATATAGTTCTGATTGATCTACGCACACTTGGGGTGTCTATTGCCATCGACGACTTTGGGACCGGCTACTCATCGTTGGCCTACCTCAAGCGTATTCCCATTGATGAAGTGAAGATCGATAAGGCCTTTGTGTTCGGGTTAGGCGTGAATGCGGACCCTGCTGATGCTGCCATTGTGCGAGCAGTGGTGGCGATGGCGCGTCCGTTGCAATGCGAGGTGGTAGCCGAGGGTGTAGAGTGTGCGGAGACGTTGACGTTTTTGCAAGAGCTTGGCTGTGACCTGGCACAAGGTTACTATTTCTCACGCCCGTTACCGGCGGCAGAGCTAGAACAATGGGCACGGACTACCTGCTGGGGTTATATCGACAATCAGTGGCCAACCTCGCCTGCATCCGGGGCACTAGCTCAGGGGTAAACAGGTAGGAGCAATATGTATGGAGCATATTAACGAGCAACATCCACATAAAGGAGATTGGCTGCGCGAGATCGTGTTTGGGCTAAACGATGGCCTCGTTACTACCCTTGTGTTTATCATGGCGGTGAGCGAAGTTGCTCCTGGGCGTTTGCTGCTGGTTGTGCTTGGTGAGGTGCTGGCCGGAGGGATTTCGATGGCGCTTGGAGGATATCTTGCTGCACGGACCGCTAAACAAATCCTCGATCAACGCATCGCGACGGAACGATTTGAGATTGAGCATGAACCAGAGGAGGAACGGGCCGAACTGAGTGCCATTTATCGCAGCAAAGGCTTCAGTGGTCCATTGCTCCATCGTGTTGTCGATCATCTGACCGCCAATCAGGAACGATGGCATCGCGCCATGGTACATGACGAGTTAGGGGTGGTAGAAGACACACACATCAATCCGTGGTCAGAGGGAGCGCAGATTGGGCTTTCCTTTATCATTGGTGGCCTCATCCCAACAATACCGGTAATACTCTCGTTGCCACATGTCCAATGGTGGGCTTATGGCTTGACAGCCTTAACTGCTCTTGTGCTCGGAGCAATCAAATCCCGCTATACCCCTCAAGGCCCCGTGCGGGCCGGTCTCGAATTTCTCGCGATTGTCACCGTTGGCACATTGGCCGGTGTAGGAGTCGGCCTGCTCTTACATGGAGGGTGAGGGAGGAATATCTCGATGTCACAGCAAAAAGAAACCGAACGCGTGCGCGAGATTTTTGATGCATCAGCCGTACACTATGACAAAGGAATGGCATTCACCGAAAAGCTCTTTTTTGGTGATGGCCGTGCCTGGGCCTGTTCCCAGGCGCGAGGGCAGGTGCTGGAGATTGCCATTGGCACCGGGCGCAACCTACCTTTCTATCAAGCCGATGTGGAGATCACGGGAATCGAAATTAGCCCCGCCATGCTGGAGATCGCTCGCCAGCGCGCACAAAGCCTGGGTCGTCAGGTCGAACTGGTTGTTGGGGACGCGCAGGCGCTCCCTTTCCCCGACCAGCGCTTCGATACAGTTGTGTGCACGATTGCGCTTTGCAGCATTCCAGACGAACGACAGGCAGTCGCGGAGGTGTGGCGCGTTCTGCGTCCAGGCGGCCATTTCCTTGCCCTCGAACACGTGCGCAGTCCAAATATCATGATAAGCGGACTTGAGCGCCTGCTCGATTCCTACACAGTGCGCACTCAGGCAGATCACCTGTTACGTGAGCCAGTAGAAACCGTGCAGGCGGTAGGCTTTAGCGTCGAGTATCTCAAACGGCAGAAACTGGGCATCGTCGAGCGTCTGATTGTGCGAAAGGATTCGCAATAGAGGTAGTCAACCAAATTGAGTTATAAAGCATCCTGTGCGTATTGAGACATTTCTTTCCACAATCAGGGCCTAATCTGTCCGCATTTAACAGTATACTTATTTATTGATAGAACTTTCTGTCTGAAGATGTGAAAACCGTTGGCACAGATTCAGGCTGTGATTCCTGAAGATGAACTGAAAGAGAAATTGCATGAAAAACACCTTCGTGATCCTATGGGCTCCAGGCGCAGCCTGGACACCTGGCAAGACAGTACGCGAACAAGCATATTGGGACGAACATGCTGAATTTATGGATCGGCTCTTTGAAAATGGGACCGTGATCATGGGTGGTCCTTTTAGCGATGGAACAGGATCTCTTGTCATTGTTGAAGCGGAGGAGATGAACGAGGTCACAACCTTGTTTGCTAACGACCCATTTGTTGTGCACCAGATTTTTGTGCTTAGAAGCCTCAAGCAATGGCAGCTCTTTTTGGATGCTCGTCGAAGTGTGAGCTAAAGAGGAGGTTGTTATGAAGTATGGTCTGCTCTCCCGAATGGGGGAGTGTGCGGGGATGCACTCATGCTGGCCGAGTTGGGGTGCCTGGGAGAAAAAGCTGGATGGGATGGGGTATTTGTCGAGGATTATATTGTGCATCAGAGTGATGGGGCGGTGCCAACTTGCGATCCATGGATAGCGCTGGATGTTTCCTTTTTTCATGTTCTAACACATGACTCATGCTATAATTATAGAAGTCGTGTATCGGGGACTTTTTGACGGGTAAAGTAAGACATACTTTGAAAGATGCACTTGCTAGGGGCAGAAAGGAAGTAATGACATGGAAGCCCTTTTCTATCAGACACAGGACCTCGACCTTCCGGCAATTGCTCAGGCGCTGGTGCTTGAGTACCAGGCGAAGGGATTTGAGACACAACAATTTGGCGATAGGAACAACGTCACCGTTCAATTAAAGCATGAAAGCACCTTGAGGACGATTACCGGCTTTAACAAGGCGCTTGCGATTTCAATGCAGCGTTTTCAGAGTGGTACATTTGTGATAGTGGGGGCGCAGGACTGGGTAGATCAGATCGTAGTTGGAGCAGTCGGTCTGGTCATACATCCTCTCCTTATTACAGCCGCGATAGGAGCGCTCCAGCAATATAACGTCTTACACGATGTGCTCAGATCAATTGACTTTCAAGTCCGGCGGCAGCAGCCACAAGTCCAGGCAAGCATGCCTCCCAGCGATCTGTGGATGCCTCCCACTTATCCTGGGATGGCGCCTACAAATCCGTAGATAGGTGATTGGTTGATAATGGAAATGAACAAAATGGTGGGGATATGGTCAGGGGTATTTATATCCACAAAATGAGCATGTGCAAACTCAGTATCAAGAAATGGAGCAGTTACAACAGTAGAGCAATCAAAGCCCAACAGGCGTTAAGTTAAGGCAGACCAAGACATCAGTAGGAGGGCAGTTGCAAGTGCATAAGGCCTGGCACCCGCAAGGGGTGCCACTACATTACCTGGGTTAAATCAAGAGTCAAAGAGCACTAGCTTCTTATTATTCTAAATCGTAGCGGGCCATCAAAGGCACTACGTGTTTCTGATAAAAATCTGGTCTATCGTGCTCAAACCAACGTAGGGGAGCGAGTAGGATTGGAGGCAATTCTAACTCGAGGGCTTTCTCAATAGTCATCATTGCTTCTTCGTCCCGTCGTAAGGATGCGTATGTCATCCCTTTCCAGAAATATGCATCCCACTCCTCTGGCGCAATCTGTATGGCCTGCTCCAACTCTTGCAGGGCTCCCTCAAAGTCTCTTCGTAGCCACCTGGCTACTCCTCGACAAACAAAGGCAGATGGAATCTCCGGGTCAGTAGTTGCAATCGTCTCTAATCGTTCTATCGCTTCAAGACCTGATCTTTCGTAGCACATTCCTGACCATATTGCCATCCAATTATTATGATTCTGAAGATAATAGCCATCTAATTCCTTACTATGAGTATAGTCAATAATTGCCTGCCTGAGATTTTGCATCCATAAGCAGGTGAGACCCCTTTCAGCTAAAATAGAGGCATAATGAGGCCTGATTTCAAGAGCATGGTCAAACTCAGCAAGGGCTTGCCGATAGTTTTTGATCAATCTGTAGGTGATACCTCTATGTAAATAAGCCCAAACATAGGTAGAATCTAGGTCAACGATTCGATCAAAATCTTCAAGGGCACGCCAATAATTTCCGAGTTTTCTATACATCCTACCTCGTCGTTCATAACTCCAGGTATCCTGAGGGTTTAGCTCGATAGCACGATCATAGTCAGACATGGCATGTTGGTAGTCTTTGAGGTAACGATAGGCTAGCCCTCTTCTACCATAAGCCCGAGCATATACCGGGTTCAGAGCAAGAGCCCTATTGAAGTCACTAATGGCTTGCTCATTCTCTTTGAGATGCAGGTAGACCCAGCCTCGATCAGTATAAATTTGTGCTCGCACCTCTGGTGAAAATGTTGGTGATTGCTCTACTCTCTTCAGTAATGCGGTAGCTGCAGTCAAGCGCTCCTGGCTTCTTGGACCCGCCTCGATATATTGTAGTAGGAGTTTGATTACCTGTTGCGCGCCGGTACTTACTGATCTCGGCAGAAGAAAGTGTAAATCACGGTTGTCAAGTGGCTCTGTCTCACTTTACGTGAACGGCTCGAAGGTGATAGCATAGAAAGAACTTCTCCATCGTCTTTTTTCCCTTTTGCGAAAGTAGACCTATGTTGCCCATAACCACCTTTTTGTTTCCTTCTTGCCCTGATCTACT